>Ga0137428_1000071_pt1 | contig 48053 bp, 73 predicted proteins | sample EasRivERMZT718_2_FD_102305 | JGI IMG/M metagenome (GOLD analysis project Ga0137428, IMG submission 102305) | Soil microbial communities from meander-bound floodplain in the East River, Colorado, USA - East River MetaG ERMZT718_2 | ecosystem: Environmental > Terrestrial > Soil > Floodplain ...
ATGTCTGGGCCTTGGGCGGTCCCAAAAATTTGCCCCTCCCCCCCTTGTTTGTGCACGTCAGCCGCCTAGCTTGCGGTACAGCCAGGGCCATCGGCGTACCAGTCTCGTGATCGTGGCGACGCGATGACGATGAGGCGTGCGCCTTTGGCTTGGTTGCACAGTTTGCCGCAGGTGGGGCAGGGGTTGTTGATGGGGCCTTTGGTGCCGTGTGCGGGTTGCAGGTTCGATTGGTCGTTGACCCCGTCGTAGGTTCCGTATCGTCGGAGCCATGCGTCGACGGGGATGATGTGGTCTGCGGTGCGTGCGCCGTGGTGGCCGCACAGGCCGCACAGGTCTGAGTTGGCGATGCAGGTGGCGACGGCGACGCGGTAGCGGTGGCCGTTGCGCGGGTCGCCGGCTTTCATGCTCATCCGACGGTCCCGGTTGCGTTGAGGTCCTCGCCGATCTCGACCATCGCGCGGCGTGCCGGCGGAAATTGCCCATAGCCAGGCTCCCGGTAGGCGGATGTGGCGGTCAGGGCAGGGAACTCATTGAGGTCGGCCCGGATGAAGAACGCGTTCACTCCGCTGTTGTCGCAGTGGACCAGGTGGTAGCCCTTGCTGGCGGCCAGCCAGTACAGGGCGAGCAGGCTGGCGCCGAAGTAGGTCGTGCCGTCCCACACGAGGTCCGGATCGTAGTCGACGCTGCGTGCCTGGTTGGGCGGCACGTTGGCGTTGTACTCGACCACCACGAGGCGCGGTGTGTAGGTGTCGTGGAGTGCTTTCCATACCCAGAAGTCGTTCCCGTCGATGTCGATGCAGAGCAGGTCCAGGTCGTGGGGCACTTCGTACTTGGCGAGCAGCTGGTTGATGTTGTCGGCGGTGATGTGTTCGTGCTTGATCGGGGGCGGGTTGCCGTTACGGCTATCCATTCGCAGCACGTCCCAGCCGTCCTCGAGCAGGTAGCGCGTCAGGCATTGGGTGCCATCACCTACACCGAACTCGACCGCGAACCTGGGGCCGGTGCCGATGCGGTTGAAGATCTCTTCAATGATGCCGTCCTCGCCGTTCTGCGAGTAGACCCTGCGCTCGAACGGGAGCATCACCGCACTGCCCCAGGTCGTCGGGCGTTGCTCATCCGAACACTCCGCTCGTGGTGGTGCCGTCCATGCTGCTGCCGGCTGCGGCAGCACCGTCGAGGGTGGACGTGGTCGCGCCGCCGTCGAGCCCATACATGATCGGGTCGAATGGTGCGGGGATGAGCGGGGTGGGGACGGTGACCATGGCCGTGATGGTGGCCGGGACTGCCGCGATGGTGACGGCTGGGTTGGGTAGGGCCGCCAGTGTGGTGATGGTGGCCGGGAACGGCTGGCCGTGGACGGCGACGGTGGGGGCTGTGAGAGCGGCTGTGAGCGCCACCAGCACGGGGCGTGCTGCAACACCCACGGCGGGCTTGGGTAGGTCGGTGAGCGCGGCCACAGCGGCTGGGGCGGCACCTGCAGACAGGTTTGGTTTAGCCAGTGCGGCCGTGGTTGCGGTGGCTGCGGGGGTTGCGGTGGCCGACCCGGCGCCGGGAATGGTGGGGGTGGGCAGCCCGGCCAGTGCGGCGATGGCGGCGGGTGCGGCGCCGACGCCGACGGCCGGCTTCGGCAGGGCCACGGCGGAGGCGACAGGCGGGGGGGTGGCGGCCACCGCCACGGCGGGCTGTGCGAGCGCGGCCAGGGCCGCGGTGGTGGCTGGTGCAGCGGCCACGCCTACCGCTGGTCCTGGTATCGCGGCGGCGGCTGCGATGGTGGCCGGGGTTGCGGTTGCGGGTGTGCCTGCTTGCCCGGCGGTCGGGGTTGGCAGTGCCACAGCCGATGCGACCACGGCGGGGGCGGCGGCCACGGACACGGCCGGGGCGGGCAGCGCTACGGCGGCGGCGACAGTGACCGGGGTTGCCGCCACGGACACGGCCGGCTTGGGCAGTGAGGCAACCGCTGCGACCGCCGCGGTGAGGGTGGCGGCGACGGCGACGTCCGGTTTCGGTAGCGCAGCCACCGACGCCACGGCTGCCGGTGTGGCGGTGGCCCCGCCGGACGATTCTTTTACCGCCAACTCGGCGTAGATGCCGTGAATGCCGATGTCTGGGGTGGCGTCGCCGGCGAACCCGACCCGGAACACGAGCGCATCCAACTCGGACTGGGTGTCGAAGTCGGCGAGGGTGCACATTTTGCACACCCACGTGGTGGTGGTGGCGGTGTTGTCGAAGCCGGGATCGGCTGCCGCCAACAGGGTTGTTTCGGTTGTGCCGTTCCACGACCGGAACCCGATGGTGGCGGCGGTGGTCGATGTGGCCCACCCGGGGGCGACCATCCGCAGCCCTGCGATCGTTTCACCGCCGGCGAGGGTGTAGCTGGTCATCGGGATCTGCACGTAGTCGGTTGTCTGCAGGGTGATCTGGCAGAACCCGTCAGCTGATGCGCCGAACACGGGTGGCAGCTCGTCAATATTGTTGCGTGCGGTGGTGGCATTCCACGCGGCCAAGGTGCCGTTGGCGGTGAAGGTGTTGAAGTTGCCTGTGGTGCCGGACAGGGTGACAGTGCCGGCCGGGTCGACTTTCAGGACGACAACCTTGTGTTTGTTGTACTGGGTTGGGATCGCCGCAGCGGCGGTGTCGATGAGCAGGTCGTCGTAGCGTGCGGTCAGGGTTTGGGATGCGCTCGAGCCGAGATTGAATTGGCTGACCGCACCAGCCGTGCCACCGGCCCGGGACACCTGCGTCTGGGCGGTGCCGTCAACCCACCAGTCCATGGCGGTTGTGGTGATTGACGAGTCGTAGTACAGCTCGATGTGATACCAGGTGTCCGGGGATATGGTCGGCCCGTCGGTACTGGCCCCGCCTTCCATCCCGGCCGCGATTTTGCCGGTGGCCTGGTTGAACCGCAGCTCCCCGTTCCAGCCGGTGGAATGCCATTCGGCCAACACGACGTTGGCGGCGGGCAGCGAGGACGGGAAGTAGACCGCGAACACGCACCGGCCACGGTTTTGGCCCGTAGTCAGGGTGTCGGTGGTCCAGGCGACGTTTTCGACCGCCGCAGCGGCGGTGATCTCCAGGCAGTATGTGCCGTTGCGTGGACTGGTGGTGACGATGGCGGGTGCGCCGGTGGCGGCGTCGACGACACGGCTACCGGCGATGCCGTTGGCCCAACACGTCGTGGTGCCGAACTCGAAGCCGGTGACCGCCCGCACCGCCACGAACGATCACCGCCTCGCCGATGCGTGTACCCGGGTCTTGTTAGACGGCGGGCTCGTACTCCACGGTCATGGTCAGGGTGAATCCCTGGTTGCCGGGGTCCTGCGTGTAGTGCACAAGATAGCCAGGATCGCCGTACGGGGTTTCTGCCGTGTACAGCCCCGAATCGGAGTGGATGTGCACGCCTTGCGTGTCGCCGGAGAGGCTGAAGAACCCTGACAGGGGAACGTTGGCGACGTTGTCGCCGCCGTCGCCGTAGCGGGCCTCCACCCCATCCCAGGTTTCGACCGGCTCACCGGATGTGTTGTGCGGTCTGACCGTGGTCACGGTATGGGTCTTCGACATTTAAGTTTTCCGCTTCCTCTACATGCCCCGCCTCTACATTGGACAGGACACCGTCTGTGTGTGGGCCTTACGGCGTGAAATCGATTGTCAAGATGCCGGCAGCGGCCCACTGGATTGTGAACGTGCCCCCCGACGACGATGCGGCGGTGACAAAGTCGGACAGCCAAACCAGCTCGTCGGCCGTGTCCGCGCCGCCACGGGCGAAGTAGCCCACACCGGCCATCGCGTTGGCGATCGTGGAAGACGCCCAGGAAGCATCCGCCGAATCGTAGGTAAGCACACCGCCGGAGACGGTCACCTCCGTGGCTGTGATCACAACCCCGCCGGCCGAGTAGCCCGTTCCGCTGACCTCGTTGGCGGTGACGTCGTCGCGGAAGTTGTCCGCGTTGAAGTCGGGTGTTTCGGAGTCGGTGCACATCAACACCTTCACCGCAGTCTCAGACTCGAGGCCGCTTGCAGGAAGGCTCGTCACGTTCAGGAATTTCTCCAGGGTGAGCCCGTACAGGCCCGCGGCGGTGATCGCCATTACTGGTCACCTGCACCGGTGCCTAGTGTGCGTGCCGACGTGTTGACCGTGTCGGGATGGGCCACGGCGGCGTCCGGGTCAACATCTTCGACGGTACGCAGCTCCCGGTAATGCTGGCGGGCCTGCCGCAGGTTGGCCTTCACCTCGGCCAGGTCTTCACCGCCGGCCTTGGCCGCCACGAGCTGGTCCTCCAGCTCGACCACAGCCAGCTCGGCGGCGTGCAACGCTTTGAGTTCATCTGCTCGGGACAACGTGTCAACCTCCCTGTCGGGGCAGAACCTTGATTGTGACAGTCTTCGGTCTCACAACCGCGTCTAGCCGGTTGCTCACCCCAGTGCCGGGCAGGCTCGACTCGACGTGTTTGACGGTGCCGGAGTCGTCCACTGTGATCAGGGCACGTCGACCGTCCCGCAGGGTGACGGTGCGGGATCGTGCCCGGTGGGTGAGTAGCGCCGGGCTGCCCGGCAGCCACAGCCCCGACGGTGTCTGCCGGCCGTATTGATCGCTACCCACGACGCGCCCTCCTGTCGTCCTTGGTGCGGGTTGGGTTCATCATGGCACCCTGGTCATGGTGTGAACTCCTGACAGGTGATGCCGCGCCGCGCCGCGAGGCGGACGCAATGCTCGGGGTGTTTGTCGTCGGCGATGAACGCCAACACCAGGTCGGCGCCCGGGGCCAGCATGTCGTCGGTGCGTAGGAACGCAGCCGACGGGCAGGTGGTGTGCCCTTCAGTGTTGGGGCGGCGGTGCCCCGGTTTGCATGCACGCCTGCACGGCCCGGTCCAGCGGACGGGCCACCGTTCGGGCGGATCGACGGTGAGCCACTTCGACACGGAGGCAAGGTTGGTCCAGTCGTCGGCGGCCGCCTCAGCGCCGTGTTTGTTGGCGCCGTGTGCGACGGACAGCTGTACGCCGCGTTCCTTGGCTGTGTCGGCGCACATGCGCAGCGCCCGGTGGACGACGAGCGGATAGGGCCAGTCAACCGAACCGGCGACGACGACTCTCAAAACCTTGCCCTCCATCACTGTGGCAGATCAGACGCTGCGCACTCGTTGCAGACCAATCCCCATCGGCCCATCGCCCTGCCGCAGAGCGCGCAGTGCCGGTAAATCCGCCAGACGGCGTACCAGACCAGGAACGCGAACATGGCGCCAGCGAACACCACTCGGGCCATTCAGAAAACCGGCCGTCCCTGCGCAAACCCGGGCCTGGTCGGGTCGTACGGTTGGGCGCCGGTGGTGACAGGCACGGACGCGTCGACCAACGGTCGGGCTGGTTGGTCCAGCTGCGGGCCGCGTTTGACCACCAGCTGATCGGCGGGGACCAGGACCACCTTCACGCCGGGCAGGTCGCGGCTGACCTGGTTGCGGAGCCGGTCCCGTTCGGACAGGTTCATGGTCGGGTTGACCCGGACAAGGAGCGTGTCGCCATGTCTGATGACGATGCCCTCGTGGACGTCGACGCGGACGCTCATCATCTCCTCCTCTTCTGCGGTTGCCATCCCTGTGTCTCCTATGTGGTGGGTGTGTGGGCGCCCGGCCCGGCAGGTCCCTTCGTGGGGGCGGGCCGGGCCCCCGCAGCTCTCGGGTTAGACGGTGATCGGCTGCCCGTCGGTGTACCGGTTGCCGGTCCAGGTGCTGCCGGTGTTGGGTTCCCACCCGGTGACAGGCCCGTATTCGCCGCACACAGGCGTGTATTTGCGGGACCACAGGTTGTCCACGATGGTGAGCCGCGTTGCGTGCGGGAACGGTTTGGCGCCGCTCGAGTCGGACCCGGCGTAGACGCAGTAGGAGCCGGGCGACGCGAACCAGTTGTTTTGGATCAGCCAGTTATCAATGGGTGCGAAGTCGCCGTACATGACGAACGCGCCGCTGCAGGCGCCTTGGCCGGTGACCGAGACGCAGTCCAGCGTGTTGTGGACGATCACATTGTTGGCGCCGCCGTTGGATCCGGCGGCGGACATGTGCGCCCTGGGGACGCCGGCGAAGTCGTGGAAATAGCTGTCGCGAATGGTGACGTTGCTGCCGACCGCCGCGCCGCGGCCGGTGTTGTGGACGTTGCACCGGATGCACGTGTAGTTGTTGTCGCCGATGCCGGACTGGCCGTTCGGGTCACTGTTCTGCCCGTCGATTTCTACGTCGGTGAGCACGAGCCCGGACTGGCTGCCGTAGCCGGCGTTGACCCGGCCACCGCGGATAACCGTGTTCCGAATGGTCACATTGTTGGCCTGAATCGTCAGGCCGCCCTGGATGATGCACCCGTCGATGACCTGGCCGTGGGTGACCACGGTGCCGAACGGTATCGAGCACGCCCGCAGCGATACACCTTGTGGCACTCCGGTACAGGATGCGTCGGGCATGGCGGGGAAGTCGGGACACACACGCGGCCCCGGCGGCGGCGGGGGTGTGGTCACCGTCGGGCTTGGACTCGGTGTCGGTGATGGTGTCGGTGTCGGGCTGGCTGTCACGGTTGGGCTGACCGTCGGTGTGGCCGACGGCTGCGGTGTCAACGCGTTGATGATGACGGTCTGGTCGGCGATGCAGTTGTTCGCCCGATTGCGTTGGGCACTCGAGCTGGCCTTTGCCAGCAAAACCTGACAGTTGGCGCGTGTGGTTTGGGCGAGCTCCAACCCGGACAGGACCGGATCGGCCTGTGAAGGTGCGGCGATCACGGTGACCGCGGCGATGGTGGTGACGACGGCCGCTACTAGGTAGATGCTGGCTGCGTTTATGCGTCTGTTCATCGGGTTTCGTTCGCTCCCTCGGTGGTTGTGGACCGTTACGCGGCTTGACGCGCACGCTCTCTATCGGCATTGCACCTGCGGCAGGTCCGGCGGCCATGGTGGATGCCGGTGTTCTCGGGTGTGAACTCGTGACCACGCTTGCAATGAGTCCAACGGCCCTTTGCTCGGAAGGGGCCAGTCTGACTACGACGTGAGTTCTCGGCCCCTGTCACGACCTCCAGGTGGCCCGGGTTGACACACAGCTTGTTGAGGCACCGGTGGTCGATTGTCAACTCTTCCGGGATGGGGCCGATGAGAAGCTCATACGCGACTCGGTGAGCTCGGCGGGCTCGATTCTGCGCGTCGACCCATACCGCCCCGTAGCCCTTGATGGTGGCTCCGGTCCACACCCAGCAATCTCCGGCGTCAACCTTTGGCCAGAACCGATCCCAGAGAGGAAGCGCCGGCACGCTCATGATGGCAACCCCCTTCTGCGCTTGCGCCACTGGTTGGCTTGGGCACATTTGACAAAATGGGACAGGTGCAGGTCGGTGTGGCCGAACGCCAACTTGGCCGGCACGGCGTGGGAGCGGACCACCTTGCCTTCCACAGATAGGCGAAGGTTGCCGTTCGGAGCAGGGTCCACCTCGACCAGCTGCCGGGCGCCCCGGTCGGTTTTGGTCCACACCACGGGTTGCCGGCATGTGCCGCACGGCTTGATGCACTCGGCGGGAATCTCGGCCCGGTTCATCGCCGGCTCCCGTTCAGCAGCAGATCGCGTGCGGCGGTGAGCCTGGCCATGGTGTCGCCGTCGTCGCGGGTCACATCCGGGTGCGCGCGTTTGGCCGCCATCCGATATGCGGACTGCACGTTATCCAGGCTCGTCAGCAGCACGGCGCCGTTTTGCTCACCCAGCTCCGCCCAGTGGGCGATAAACTCGGCCGCCTGCTCGCGGGTCATCTCCGCCGGCCGGTTGGAGATCGCAGTCCAGCCGCGGTACTGCTCGCCGGCGCCTGCTACTCCGTACCGGTCAACTTTGCGCAACGCCTCGAGCGACAGGGCGATGGCGCGGACGTTGTCCTGCCACATGGTGTACCGGTCGCAGGCGTAAATCAGCGGTCCGTGGGTGGAGTCGAACGCGACCCGCACCGCCGGAATAATGGGCGTTGCCCGGGCGTAGATGCCGCCGTCGTTGCGGATCTGGCTTTCGCTGACGTCGAGTTGCAGCACCCACCGGTTGGCGCCGATCAGCCGCAGTTCCCGGTCGAGCAGCTGGAGCGTGGCTGTCCACGACGCGGTGAATGGCGACGCCCGCCGGCGGTAGTTTTTCGCGGTCCACGGGTCGAGGGGTCGCACGGTGCAGGGCATCATCGCGGGCCGTCGCCGTCGGGTGTGGCCGGCGTGGCGCGCTGCCGGCATGCAACCTCACGGACCCGTTCGTGGTCGTCGGGCAGCCCAGACGTGGCGCAACACCCCGGCGGGCACGTACACGGCTCCGCCGGCGCCAACCCGGTGTCCGTCACATCGCCGTGGTGCACTGTGCCCCGCGGCGGCGACACCGGCCGCGGATCATCAGCCTCAGCCTCGTTTGTAGACCCATCCGAAACATATGTTTCGCCGGCCTGCTGCTGAAGCTCGGCGATGATACGGGCCAGTTGCACACGCAGGAACGACTGCGACGGCACCGCCCGACGTACCGCATCCGCCAGGCTCGCGGCTATCCGAACCGCAGCAGTCACCCGATCGTCACGTCGTGTCGCGGCCGGCCCTGCCGGGACCAGCTCGTTGAGCGTGTCCCGGAAGACGGCCATCACCGCCAGGGCCTCGTCCCGCTGCCCGATGAGCCGCTCAACGTCGGTGATCGGACTGCCCGCGTACTGTTCGGCACCCTTGCTCTCGGCAAGTGCTTCCGCGACCCGGTAGCTGACGGAGTTCAACATCACGGAGTGGCCGTACCACTCCACAGCCCGATCGTTGACTTTCCCTCGTTGAGCCAGCTCGCTGCGAAGCTTTTCGACCTCGGCCGACAGGGTCTCGGCGTCCTTCAACGCGGCTGACAGGATCAGGTCGGTGTCACTAGCCTCGTCCGCGGGGATGCGCATTGTCCACCTGCGACGGCCCTGGCAGATGTCGCCGATTTCCTGATGCGCCCTTTCGACACGTGCCCGGACCTCGGCCAGGTCGGCGTAGACGGCGGTGGCGGTGGCGTTCACGGTGCTTCCTCTCGTGCGGTATCGATGGGGAGAATGTCTTGAGACATACGACGGGCGATGACCTCGGCATACCGTTCGTCGGTTTCGATCAGCACGGCGCGGCGTCCGGACAGCCGCGCCGCTTCACCGGTGCTGCCGCTGCCGGCCATCGGATCTAAGACGACGCCGCCGGGGGGGCAGGCGTACCGGATCAGCGGGTCCAGGACCCGAACCGGTTTCTCGGTAGGATGCCGCGGGTTCCGGCCGTGCATGTTCGGACTGTCGATAATTGATGTTGCTAGCCGCGACCCGTTGTCGACCCACTGCCGGGAACCTCGGTCGCCGTGCCAGCCGTTCTCGCGTGGCGCTTCACGGGTCACGCCACGGCTCAGGACCTCACCCGACAGGACTACCGGCTCGTGGTACACCGACGCCCACCTGCCCTGATACCAATGCAGTGCCAGCTCGTGTGCACGGCGGAACCGGTCCGTCTGTAGTGGACTGGCGCCGCTGGAATTACTTTTACGCCACACGATTTCCTGGGACAGCTTCCACTTCGCGAAGTCGGGGTGGTGGTCCAGGAACATCCGCACTGTGCCAAACACCCACATCGACCGGGCCGCAGACGCCAGCGCGGACGGCCACCCGGCCGGCCACCGATCCCACGGCAAGTCGGTCACGCCATAGGGCGGGTCGCACAGAAGGAGATCAGCGGTGAGCCCCAGGGCCGGCACCAGCTCGAGACTGTTTCCATGGTGGACAGTCACCCACTCGTCGGCGTAGTAGGGCGTCATCGTCGCCGCCTGCGGTCTCGCGGCGCATGCTCGGCCCACAGCTCCTGCGCCTCGTGCCGATCGACCGCGAGCCGGTAGTAGCAGGCCTAGCTGCCAGGCGTACCAGCCGGTGTAGCAGAACCCGTCTCTGCCCAACTCGTCACCGGCGGCCGGGGCGAGGTCGAGCACCTCGTGACCCAGCTGGTGCCGGCCTTCCACCGTCCAGTCCGCATCGGTACGCACCGGCGCCGTCACCGCAGCCACCGGTCCAGCTCGCGGCACAGGCGTGCGGTCGCAGGATCCGGGCGGCCGCAGTCCGGGCATATCACGTCACGCGACCCGTCCGGACGGACCGGGCCGAACTTCCAACCGGCGGCCCTGGCCCGCGCCTCAACCAGGTCACGGCCGGCGGTGAACGGCTTGCCGCACACTTCGCCCACCGCACGCGGGAGTCGACCGGCGACGGCGCGGCCGTTGCACTGCACGGTCACCAGGTCTGCACGTCGGTAGCTCATGCGTGCCTCGGATCGTCATACCAGCCGAAGCACCAACGGCACACACTCTGGATCGTCATGTCCGGGAACGGCCGGAAGCGGTGCAGCCACCGACTCGGGCCGTAGGTTGGCACACCGGCCGGCGGACGCAGACGTGCCCTCGCCCGCACCGTCATCGTGTTCATGCCGCGGCCGGTTCCGGCGGCGCCCACATGCCGATGCGGCGGGCCTCGGCCCGCTTGAGACAGACCGACGGGTACACACACCGCCACGTCGGCATCCCAGCCGCCGTGTACGGCTCCAACGGTTCCGGTGGCAGTTCGCCACACGCCGCACACTGCGGGGCGGGTGCGGCCGGCTCAACCGGGGCAGGGCGTCTCACGGCAACGGCCTTTCATCGACGAGCATGAGTTGTCCACAGGGGGTGGATTCACGACGCGGCTTCAAACCTTCAACTTCCATCTGTCAAACCCTCAAATTCCAGCACCTGGGGACTCAATGGGGATTCAATGGGGATTCAATGGGGATTCAGTGAACTGTTGCGTGAATGCGTCACGCTCTGACTCAGTGAGTAGTTCATGAGTGGGGCATGGAGGATGCATTGAGGGACTCGGGCGGTTGGGTCGCTGATGCTCGGACCAATACACGGAGTGGATGTATCGGCGGCCGGCGACCTCGTAGCGGCACAGCGGCGGGTCGCGGACCAGGTCGACCTTGGTTGATGCCATGATGTCGAGCCACTTGTTGACCGTCGCCGCGGTCACGTTGTCGTCGAGCGGGTAGCAGTCACCGGCGATCGCCTTGGGTATGTCCAGCCCACGGCCCAAGTCGTCGAGGTAGCCCCAGAGCAGCACCCAAAAGTAGCGGACCTCAAACTTCCACCGCGCGACCGTGCGCGACGTTCGCAGGCTCGGCTTCACCGATCGGATACGGGCCACTGCACCACCCCTCCAGAATTCGTCGATAGAGAAGGCCACGACGGGACTCCCCCTTTTTTACGTCCGCCAGGGCGGGAGAGCACGGGTACGACGTTTGGCGTTGTAGGTCTCCACGGCGATTTCAGCGACGCATGCCACGACAGTCCGCCGGATCAGATCGCCTAACGCGTGTGCCTTGCCGAGAAGTTGTGCCGGGGTGCCGAACTTGGACAGCTTGTCCACGAACTCCCCGTCATCGACGGCGGAGCCATACCGGGCGTACACCAGACCAATTCCTTCGAAGACGCGGCCGTCGACACCATCGCGGTCGTGTCCCCACGCCCGGGTGACGGTCGACTTTCCAGCCGTGTTTGTTGAGGATGTCGTTGATTGCTACGGCGTTGGGTTCGCCTTCCACGACGCGTACCCGGAAGCGGTCCACCGCCATCAGCCGGGTTGTGTTGTTGAGTAGCCGGAACAGTCGGGCCTCTTCCTCGAGGGTCAGCCCTACGAAGATGCGGCACTGAACCGTTTCGTTGTCGCCGCCGGCCAGCCGGATGGCCTCGACGCGGTGTTGTCCGTCGATGACGTGGTAGCTGCCGTTGGCTCGCCGCGAGACAGTGATGACGCCGATGGCGTTGAGGTCTAGGTCCTCGGCGATCCTCGCGGCTCGGGCACGGTCGAGGGTGCGTTGCACATTTGGATCAACCACGAGTTCGTTAACGGCCATGTCGACAACCGTCTTAGCCCGCTCGTACGTGGTGGCCGAAATGCCCAACGCGGAGGCGACGACCTTACGGGTCGGAGCTGCCGACCCGTCTCCTATGTCCAGCTGAACAGAGGAGAGCTTCTCGCCCCGCGGTCGCCCGGGGGCCTGCGCTGCCCTAGCTGCTGCCCGTGGCCGTTCCAACTCCTCAAGAGCCTTGCCTAGACGAACCAACTCCTCCGGCGTCATCGCTTTGCGTTCGGTGTTTTCGTCGCGCTCAATCCGCAGCGTGGCTGCAGCGTCGTCGAGCGTGTCCACAATTCGCGCCTGGATAACCTCCAATCCCAGTTGGCGCGCCGCCGCCAGCCGTCGCTCGCCGGCCAACAGTCGCATGGACGGTGTGACGGTGATGGCGTTGATTAGCCCCTCGCGCTTGATGGAGGCAGCCAGACCTTCAATGTCGCCAAGGTCACGGCGGTGCCGGCCAACCACCTGGACAGATTCGATCCGGACCTCAACCTCGGCCATCACTCGCCCTCCCCCATTCGCCGCGCCTCGTGCAATCGCTCGTCCTCACGCCGCGTCGGGAGGGTGTGTGCCTCGTTTTCGGCCGGTAGTCCGCACATGCACCACTGCTGCCGGCTGTGTGGATCCCGCGCCTCGGGGTCGTCGACGAACATGTGCGTCTTGCGTCGGGTCTTCCTCACGGGGCTGAACCTTTCGCGTCTCACTTCCTCGGCCGCGTCAGGACCGAACCGTTCGGTGAGCAGCTCGGCCACGGACGGCCCACCGTCGTACCGGTCGGGGCCGTCCGTAGCCACCGCTACCGCCTGCCGCGCTTTGTGGTGCCGGTTGCAGGGGCGGCCGTGTCGTCGTCGACGTGGTCGGCGTCGCCGGGCCACGTGCCGCTCTCACCGTCCGGATCCGGATCGCGGGCCGCCTGGTCCGCCTCGGCCTGGGCGTCGCGGTGGTCTGCGTCGTCGTCGCTGGGCGTGCCGTCGTCGAAGAGGGTCGGCGGCGGCGCGGTCTGACCGGTCCGCGTGTGGTACTCCTCGTCCAGGAGTTTCTTCGCGGCGTCCTTGTGGTCCCCGGTCATCACCTCGATACCCTGAAACTTGAACTTGTCGATGCGGCTTCCGCCGTCTTCGTAGTCGACCTCCGTCGACCGTGGCATCACGATGGCGACGACAATGATGGGTGTGAGCGGGTCAGCGGCGACGATGGCCCGGACCTCATCACTGTCGAGGCCGTTACGCTCCTTCTCGGCTTTCTTGAATGTGCCTTGAATCTTGACCGCCATCGGTTGCTCCTTCCGTGCTGTCGGACACCGCGGTGGGCGTCACGTTGGACCAGGCGGGCGCATGCCCGGTGGTGTCGATGTGGTTGCGCATCCAGGTGGCGCGTTCGGCCGCCGTTGCGAACGCGATGGGCGACCGGCAGCGCTCGGGCTCGGGGGGCATCCCGACGTACTCCACGGCCGTGCACTCCGCCCAGTAGACGGTGGGCGCCACGTCAACGTGGCCGTTGCCTGGCCCGTGCGGCCCGCCCAACCGAGCGCCGTGGTCGAGGTAGTGCCGGCGCAGCAACGCATCCCCCACCAGCGCCATACCGGTCTGCTGGTCCTGTATTTGGCTGAACATGTAGAACCGGGCCGCGTACGGGACGGGTGGTATCGGGGGCGGGGCGTGTGGGATGCCGATCGCAACCTGTGCCAGCACGTACTGTTCGCCGGTGCCGAGGTCGACATGCACCGGGTCGGGTCCGGCCGTCCGTTCGGGCTGCGGTCCGTCCACAATGAGCGCCGGCGGCAGCGGGGGCGGCTGGTACACGTCGCCGTGTTTGGTGCCGCCCACAAACAGGATCTGTGGCACGCGGCCGGTTTCGGGATGGGGTATCGGTCCCATGTGGATGGTCTGGCCTTTCCTCTAGAGGATCATTCGCGACGGCCAGTGGTCAGCCTCGGGCGACGGCGGGGCGTGCTCCTGCAGGTCGCGTTCGAACTCGGTCAGGTCCTGCGTGCGTTCGGCTGCGACGCGGGTGATGAACGCGAACACGGGCACACCGGCGGCTGTGACGCCTTCCCAGACGCGTGCCGGCACAGTCGGCCCTTCGATGCCGATTTGGAGCTCCACGATTTTCGTGGTGCTGGTCAGCTCAACCTTCATGCGGTCAGTTCCTCCAATGTGGTCGGTGGCGGCGGCAACGCAGCCAGCTCGTACAAGGCCAGGGCGGCGACCAGTTCCAGCTTCGGCCGGTCCGCCACCTCGAGCGCGGCGAACAGGTCCTCGCCGACGCAGCTCGGAACGTCGCAGTGCGCCCGGTGCCGACGCACATGGTCGACGAGTTGACGTAGCGTCGCCTGGTTTTGGTCGATCCTCGCCAGGGTGCCCGGGTTGAGGGTCATGACGCACCTGCTCGGGTGGCGTCGCCAGCGTTGATTAACCGTCCTATGTGTTCGGCGACCTGGGGGACTACGGCGTTGCCGAGGGCCTTGACTCGGTCCATCCGGCCGGGAACCCCATAAGCCACTCGACCCACTCCGGGTTCGTGGGCCCACCAACCGCGTCCGTAAGATCCCGGCCGGACCGACCGCGCTCCATCAGGGCGACCATCTTGTCCAGCGACAGTCCGCCCCGGGTGGCATCGCGCGCCTTCGGCGTGGGCCAGGATGAACAACCGGCGGCGTGGGTGTGGGGCGCCCAGCGCGCAAGCCGCGATCTCTCCGGCGCGGGCTCGGTAGCCAAGCCGACGGAGGTCGCGGAGAACATCGGCGAGTCCTCGGGTGCGCAGACCGGGCACGTTCTCTGCGATGACCCAGGACGGCCGGACGGCATCGATGACGTTGGCCATTTCGGGCCAGAGCCAGCGCTCGTCGGCCTGCGCCAGGCGGCGGCCCGCATCGCTGACCGGCTGGCACGGGAAGCCACCGGCGACCACTTGAACGGCAGGGCGGGGCTCTGCCAGCCACCATTCGACTGCGGTGCGGATGTCGTCATGGCGTGGCACCTCCGGCCAGTGTTTCGCGAGCACAGCTCGGCAGAACGGGTCAATTTCGACCTGGCCGACGCAGGTCCACCCTGCACGGTCCAGGCCAAGGTCCATGCCGCCGATGCCGCTGAACAGAGACAGGTAGTTCACAGCGCACCAGCCATGGCGGGGAGGGTGAACGGCGGCCACTTCGGTTTGGCCACGGCGGTCCGGTTCTTGCGCGGCAGCGAGCACAGCGGCTGGCCGTAGTGCTCCATCGCAATGGCCAACAGCCAAGCCGCGTCCGCCTCGTCGTCAGTGGCGGCGTGCAGATGGTTGCCGAGCCGGCCACGGGCTGCGACCAGCATGTCCTGTTTCGACGCCCGCCCCCGGCCGGTGGCGTACACCTTGAGTGTCCCGGGATGGACGTCGACGCGGGGGATGCCGGTGCTGTGTAGGCCGTGGTTGATGACGCCGCGCAGCTCGGCCAAATCCATGGCTGTCTCCACCGCCTCGGGGGGCGGGGTGATGCGGGCCTCCATCACGGCCAGGGTCGGCCCGGCCGGGTCGCGCATGGTGAGGATGCGCATGGCGATGGTGTGGTGCCGGTGTTCGCGCGGGTCACCGGGTTTGGTGGTGATGGTGGTGACGTGGAACCGGCCGTCCCGCCACGCCACCAGGCCGGTCGAGGCCAACGACGGGTCGATCGCGAGGATGGTGGTCATCAGAACGGCACCGCCACTTCGGCCACGTCTGGGCGGTGCACAAGTTGGAGCGGGCCGAACAGGCTTCGGATCTCGTCCGGGGTGTCGTCGGCCTTACGGGCCTCGGCGGTGAGGAACCGGGCGAAGTCCCGGGCCGTTTCCTCGTCGTCGGTTGGCCCGTAGACGCGGACACCGTGGCTGCTGTCGAGCACCACCACCCACTGTGGAATTTGGCTGTTCATCGCGCACCCCACTTCGATGCGTCGGCGGCGACCGGCGCGATCGGCAGCTCCGCCAAAATGTCCCGCGCTTCACGCAGGTCGGTGAGCGCGGTCGCCGCGATTTTGATGCGGCTGGCCCGGATTTCGGCGGTGACCTCGCGCAGGGTGCGGGCCGCCCGCAGCAGGTCGAACGCGGCGGCCCGATACCTATCGGCAACGTACTTCCGGTTGTCTGCGTTGGCTGGATCCTGCCGCTTGGTCATGTCAGGTTGCCTTCGTCGCGTAGTTTCGCGAGACGGGCCATGACGTCGTTGATGAACGGCTCAGGGCTACCGAGGAACCGGCCGTACAGTCCGATCAGTTCGGTGACGATCGATGCCGCACCGTCGGTGCCGAAAAGGAACAGCACACTGGCGCGTTCCTTGGTCTGGTTGATCCGGCCGCCGAGCACCATGGCGACGGCGTGTTGGCCGCGTGCCCCACGGTCGGGGTCGATGGTGGACACGTCGACGGTTTCGAGGATGACGGCGTTGCGTGCGTCGAGAACGACGCCGCCGATGTCGTGCGGGCCGCCCGGGCCGGCCATTGCCCCGGGGATTCGCCGCGGATCGTGCGGGTCGGTTGTGAGGCTCATGCGGCTCAGTCCTTCCGGGTCCGGCCAAGAACGGCGTCGTACAGGTCCCGGACCATGCGGGCGTCACCGAGCGCGGTGTGCCGGTCGGCCTCGTCGTAGGCCAGACCCCACGCACCGAGAAGCTGATCGAAGTCCCACGGCGGAGCCTGATTGAGCGCGCCCGCGGCGAAGGTTTCGACGTCGACCAAGTGGTAGTGCCACGACGGGCAGATGCCGTGTTCGCGCATCCGGTTGGCGAGGACTTCGGTGTCGAAGTTCGGCACAGCACCGACGATGGTGGCGCCGCGTAGGAATGTGTGCTCGAGGTCACGCATCACCATCGACTCGGGGTACGGCTCCAAGTACTCGTCGTCGGTGTCCGGCGCCGGCTTCGGGCTGTCCGTCGCGTGCGGGTGCCGCTCGTGGAATCCGCTGATCTGTAGCGACTTCAGGTCGGCGTTGCCGAGGTCCAGATCGGCTGCGTCGATCAGCCACGAGTACTCATGATCAAGGAATTCGTCGTTGCGGATGACCAGTCCGATTTCCCAGACGCGCCGGTCGTGGCGGAGCGAGGTGGTTTCGGTGTCGAGGAAGACGATTGTCACGGTCGGGTCCCCTGTCGGTGTTTGCGGGCGGTGTCGATGGCGAGGGACACCATCCGGTCGAATGTGTTGCGGATACGCTGCAGCTCCTGTGTGGTGCCGATGAACGTCCACCGCGGCAGCGGCTCACCCTGCGCGTCCCGCCCGGTGATGACGATCACCGGGCGGCGTACGCCGCCGACGTCGGCGGTGCCGCCGTTGACGACGAACTGTCGCATGAGAACGTCACCCAGCCCGGGCGGGAGCTCCACCGGCTCGTTGAGCTCAACATCGGGCAGGGTGTAGGAGCCGGCCTTGGCTACGATGGCGTCGAGGTAGGCCTTGACCGGGTCGCACAGATACCGGTTGCCGTGCTGGTCCTCGCACCACGGGCAGTTGACGGTCGGCTCGTACTCAGGCACCTGCAGCCCCCCGCGTCGGGCCGCGTCGGGCGGGCTTCGCGTCGCCGGCGGTCAGGTTGGCCCACACCAGCTGCAGCCAGTCCACAACCGACACCCACGCGGCCGCGGCACGCATCCGGGCGGGTGGCTGTTCGGCCCGCACCCACCGGGCCGGCCGGCGGTGCTGCGGCGTCGGACTGGACCAGTTCACGCCGCACCACCTTCCGGGGGTATCGCACCGGCAGACAGCACGCACGGAACGAGCGCGTGCCTCGGGTGGAACGCTTCGGAGCAGAACTTTTTCATGGCCCGGCGCATCTGCCGCGCCGTCACCGTCAACCGGCCGTTCTGCCGGCGGTACCTAGCCATGCGTGCGTCGAAGTCCACAATGCTCACCCGTCCGCCTTGTTCTGCTCGACCTCGGCCCGCATGGCTGCGATGACGATCTCGGCCTCGTCCGTGGTGAGATCTGTAGGCGCGTCGACCGCGTGCCCGATCAAACCGGCGATGTATGCCACGGCCTTGGACCGGGCGGCCCGGCCGGTGGCCCGGAGCAACTCGGACAGCTCTACGCGTTGCGGCTCGGTGATAGCGGCCGGGGCGTCGCCAATGTCGATGACCGCCTGGCCGTCGGCGTCCACAGGCGACGGTTTGTCGTCGCGGAAGTCTGGCGCACCATGCGCAGAGCCGGCCGGGCCGGGCTTGGTCACCGGTCCCGGACCTTCCACAGGTTTGTCCACAGGTGCGGTCTCGCCTAGGACGTCGGCTGCGGTGACCCGTTGCACCGGCGTGCCCACGGTCGCCTCCACCTGCACCGTGTCGGGGATGTCCTCCACCGTCGCGATACCCAGCAGGACCGCGGCGCCCATCCGGTCACACACCCGCCCAGCGGCGCGGGCGTAGAGCATATCCTTCGGCGTTTTGCGGTACGTATCGTTCTTCGTCCAATCAGCGCGTTTGGCGTCCTCCATGGTGATGGTGACGGTGTGGACCCGCTCATCACCGGGCCGCCGACCGGACACTGTGGCCTGCTCGTCGGTGAGGGTCTCGGTCCAGATGTCGTACCCGCGGGACTGCAACAGCGCAACCTTCGCCTTCGCGTACATGCCAGGCCGGCCGTTCACCAAATAGATCTGTTGCAGCGCGGTGAGCGGGTCGAAACCGAGCGACAACCCGAACAGCACCGCCGAGGTTGCGTTGGCGATCGCGACCTGAATCGCGTAGGCCCGATCGTCGTCGCTGGCGTTAGCACCGAGCTTCGGCTTGTACGCGTCGGGCACAAACGCTGAATGCACCAGCGGTGCCACGAGGGCGTGGGCCTGGCTGGCGGCGTTGACCCATTCATGCAGGCGGGCCATCGCGTCGGTCGGCACGCTGCCCGGACCGAGCTGCACCAGCGGGGATGGCTGTGCGTTGTCAGTGGGGGCGATGTCGGTCGTGGTCATGCTGCGGTCCTTTCTTGAGCTTCCTGTCTCGCTGGATTCGGGCGATCCACCGCTCACTCCCTTGTAGCCGGACCGATTGTCGCGGCGACGCTTCGCATTCGCCGCATTTTCCAGCGGCGTCGCGGGGCGCAGGTTTTCTCGCCGGTTGTCCAGACCGTTGCCGTTGATGTGATCGACGAAGGGCCAACCCGTCAGGAACGCGTGCAGGCCCTGCGTTGTCCGGCGGCCGTCGGGCTTGAGAACCCGGTGTTGTGCGTAGCGGCGGCCATCTGCAGTGGGTCGAAGGCACCAGCGCCCTACGCTTACGACCGCCTCAAAGTCGGCATCGTCGACCAGCGCGAAGGCTCCCCGGGTCAGTTTGACCTGTCGCGTCACCAGTCCTCCTCGGATCGCATTGCCCAGCGAGGGAGGCCGATCGTGTGTACCTCGGCCGGGTGAGCGGGCCAAATCCCAGACTGGAGGCAATCTCTATATATTTCGATGGCGCGAAGGTTGAGTGCGCGGCCGGTGTTGATTGCGTCCTGGTCGAGTTGGACGACGTTGACGGCGTGGGGCTGTTCCTTCTCGACGAACACGAGCACGAATGCGACGCCGTCGGGTGCGAGTCCGCAGGCGGTGATTCCGTTTTCGTACATCGAGTGTTGTAGGTGATACCGATAGGACTCGACCACGCGGGGTAGGACGTCGGGGTGGACACTGCCGTGGCTTGTTTTCAGGTCGGGCACGATCAGCACCCGGCCAGGTTGGGTGTCGCGAAGCCAGTCCAGCCGTGACCGCAGCGGCACGCCGGTCTGCTCGTCGATCCAGAACAGGGACACCTCAGGCCGGCCGTTGCTGAATAGCCGACCGGCTAGCGGGTGCGCCCGCACAGCGTCGGCCATGGCCTGCGCCGCGGCCCGTTCCCTTGGCAGCAGCGGTGTTTTGCCGGCGTCGTAGGCGGCGTCGCGGTCTTCCTGCGCGGCCTTGGTGCGGTAGCTGTCCGCGTCGATGTCGACCAGTTCGGCCCCGACGCCGAGCACGATGCGGTGTGCGGCGTGGCCGAGGTCGTAGGCCCTTTTCGGCGGCCGCGGGTTGTCGCGGTCGTACCGGTAGTGCGCCGGGGTCGACGGGGGCAGCAGAAGCTTGGCGCCCGAGTAGGACAGTGCCGGGTGTGCGTGGTACAGCCCGTCGGGCATGCCATCGATTACGGCCGTGTCGCCGGGCTCCACGATCAGCCGGTCCACAGTGGTCGTCATGGCCGTCCCCGCATGGCCTGCCGCACCTGGGCGTCCGGGTCGCGGGGTGCGCACTCGGCCCACCAGCCGGCCAGCCGGGTGCGCAGGGACACCCGGGCTGGCCGGGGCTTCACGGGCACCCACCGGCGTATCAGGGCGGTGTCGACGGGTTCCCAATGGTCCCAGTGCAGTGCGGTCACCTCGACACCACCAGCGTCAGTAGCTCCACAGTCAGCGTCACCGCGAGCCGCGTCGCTAGCGCCGTATGGAAGGTGCACGCAGCCGCCAGATCGATTAGGTCGTGGTCGTCGCGGCGTGCGATGCGCCGCTCGGCCCGGCCGGGGTTCGCGCGGTCCAGCCGGGCGCTCCACTCCTCGTACGCGGCCATGGCCTCGTCGGCTTTGGTGTTGGCGGCCTCGAGGCGGCGGCGCAGCAGCTGCACCCGCGTGCCTGCTGCGCGCTGTGAGGCTGGCGGCCGTGTCGGCTCTTCTCGGCCGTCGGTCGGCGTGTAACCGTGCCGGGCATCGTCGGCCAGCCGGCCATAGTGCTCGCTCGCTGCGGTCATGCCGCCAGGTCCTCATCAGACTCCGGCTCGGCCGGTTCCGTCGACCACAAGCCGGTTTCGCGAACGTAGTTGTCCCATGTGATGTGGGTTGCGCGACGGCGCTTCCGAAGTTGTTCCATCGCCCACATCGAGTAGCCGTCAGACTCGGCCCGCTTCTTTTTCGCCGCTGTAAGGTGTCGCTGCGCCGCAGCCTCGTGCCGTTGCGCCTCCGTCACCTTGTGCTCGGGCCGAGCACGTTTCTGCTCGATCACGCGACCCTCGTCGAGGGCGAGCAGACGATCCGGCTCGTAGCCGTACGGCGGGAATCCGGGCAGGGTCAACTGCCCGTCCGGAGGAGTCGTGCCCGGCCGCCCTAGCTTGTTGATGAGCTTCTCGGCTCTTTCGTGCCGCGCGGCGGCCTCGTCGAAATTGAGCTTGGCGGCAAGCTCATCTACGGCGTGCTTCCTGTCGAGGCTGCCGTCATCGTGACGCGGGGCCGCGTTTAGGACACTCCTGGCGATCTCTTCGTCTTTCACAGGATCTCCTCCAGCAGGTTGACTGCCTCTCGTAGGTGGGCAATTGCCTTCTCGTCGATCAGGTCTGGTTCGCCGAGTTGGGCGCCGAGGACGATGGACGCGACGCGGGCTTGGAACTCGCCGACGATCGACAGCGCAGCGCTTCTGGCGGCATCGATGTCCTGCCGTTCACGGGCTGCTCGCTCGCGGCGTTCGGCCCATGCGCCGGGCAGGCTCAGTTCGCCCTCGACGACCTTCGACGCCAGCTCGGGATCCTCGGCGCGCAGCCGGGCGAGTTGGTTCTCTACCGAGTCGGCTGCGGTCTTACGTTCGCGGGCGATCCGGTACGCCTCGTCCAGCCCGGTCGCCCCGCCGATCACCGCATCCACCATGTCTGGCGCGAACTCAAGAACGACGTTCGCCTGCGTGATGCGCTGCGCACTGGTGCCGATGGTGGCCGCGACTTTGCGGGTCGACTGCAAAGATTCTTTGCACGCGCGTGCAGCAACCATCGCGGCCTGACCCTTGGTCAGGTTGCGGCGCTGGAGGTTGACGGCCAGCGCGTACCCGTCCGGGTCGTCACCGTCATATGTCGTGAAGTCCGGCTCAACCCCCACCAGCTCACACGCCGCCAGCCGGTTCCGGCCGTCCAGCACCCGGCCGTCGCCGTCGAGCACGATCGGATGGAGCAGCCCGCGCTGCTTGATGTCCTCGGCCAGCTCGGCCAGCTCGTCATCGGCGAGCATGGGGAACAGGTCGGCTACGGGGTGAACCTCTCGGCGGGCCTGAGTGGCTAGGCGACCGTGATGCTTGCTCGCTGCGCTCATCGTCTTCTCCTCACGTTTGTTGCCCGGCCGGCCCGGGGGACTCGTGGTCACCCCGGGCCGGCGGCCTCTCAGGCAGCCCGGTACCGGGCCGGTGAGCCAGGCTCGATCTGGATTTCGGGCACGACCACGCCCGCCCGGGTCATCCGCTGCAGGTTCGTGGCAACCGGTCATCGAAGAGGTGCAGACCGGCGCGGTCGACCTGATGGCACGCATGGGTGGCTGCGTCGGTCACCGCCGGCATGGCCCGCAGCTCCGCAGCCCGTGCCGTGTGCCCCGCCGCGTCCAGCCACAGCGGCAGTGCTACCCGGCTGGCCCAGTCGACCGCCATCAGCCGACGCGTCTCCTGGTGGCCGTCGCCGGCCGTGCCGAGCATTGCGGGCAGAAACGGTTTCAAATCCTGCCGCCGGTCGTCGGGTAGCCGGTCGTTGAGGCTACGTCCGTACGCGGCCAGCACAGGGCACACGCATTTAGGCCTGTCGGTCCACGGCTGGCCGGCCATGTACGCGGCGGCTTCGAGGAGGCACATTTCGCCGTCTCCACCATCGGAGGGGGGGCGGTGGCTTCCGCGTGCGAGGGTCAGGGTGTCGAGGTCCAACGGGCGGACGATGGTGGTTGTGGTCATGGTGTGCTCCTATGTGGAATGCGGATTTCGGGTGCACGGATCGTCTGGTGTTCTAGGTCGATGCGGTTTTCGTATTCCTCGCATCGGGTGGCGGAGCCGTCACAACCCACCTCGAGGCACCACGGGCAGGTAGGTGCCCGCGGAGCGCGCCCCAGCTCCGCGGGCTTCGTTGTCGACCGGCCGGCTTGCTGAAGGCCGTTCACAGCGCCGGTCGGGGGCGCTACGTCTTGGGTGCTCACCGAGCACCTCCAAACAGGACAGACAGCCGCTCGCGGACGTCCGCCTGGTATTGCCGGATCGCGCCCGCCTCAGCCACTGACCGCGGACCGCGGACGACCATCGCGTCTAGCGCCGCCTGGTCCAGGTCGTCCGCGCGGGCGTACCCCACGGTCACGCCGGTGTCGTCGTTGCCGGTGACTACCACGTATTCGCGGGTGACCGCCTTCGGGCCGAGCACGGTGCCGACGTCGGTGTGGATGCCGTTGAGCCGGCCGGCGGGAACGTGACTCATCGCGCACCGCTATCGGGGGTGTCTCCGTTGGCCAGGGCTTCGATGGTGGAGCGGTCGAACCGGTGATGCCCGCCCGGGGTCACAAACGATTGGAGCTTCCCGGCCTGCTGCCAGCGGACGACGGTCTTCGTGTCGACCCGGAACAGGCGGGCGACTTCGGTCCGTGTCAACGGCCGCTGCCACGCGGGTAGCTTCACCGGGCACCGCCGGGTTCCGTGCCGCCGGTCGAGCGGTAGTGCGCGATCGCCTCGGACAGTTCGTGCCAGGCCCGCTCCACGTCGCCACTGCCCACGGGGGCGTCGTAGTAGGCGAACGTGAGCCCGGCGAAGTGCTCCCACGTGCGGCGTTCCTCGTCGACGCGTTCGATCTCGGCCTGTGAAGAGTCCACCGCCGCTGGGGCGAGCCGGCCTGCATCACCCAACGCGATGAGGATCGCGGTGAACAGGTGCAGCCGGGTCATGTCCACCATCGAGTCGGTTAGCCGGACCTTGATGACCACGCCGCATTTGCAGGTCCACCGGATCTGCTCGTCGGGTGATGTGCGCGGCTCTTGCGTTCCCCACGCGTGCGCCAAGAACGCGGCCGTGACGATGTCTAGGTTTTCAAGGCCCGGCACCGCTTCGGCCAAGGCCCCGGTCACACCCTCCTCGACCATGGTGTCCCGGTTGTATGCCTCTTCCGCGTAGTCGCGCTCGTCGTCGCCGTTCATGACGCGACCGCCGCAGACTCGGGGTCTGTCGCAAGTAGACGGACACGGTCCACCGCAAACCATCGGGGGACACCGCCGTCGAGGTGGACCAGGTAGCCGGGCTGCCAGCCGTTGCCTGTGTTGCTGCGGCTGTGCCAGTTGACAACCTGCCCGCGGAGGGTGCCGCCGGATGCGAGGTCGATCCCGACCCGGTCACCGGGCCGGTACCGGTCGGCCGGGTCGTCGCCGGGGTCGGGGGTGCGGGCGGCCAGCTCGGCCTGTGCGGCGGCGAGCTGCTTGCGCAGGTCGGCCAGTTCGGCGGCCTTCGCGCGTTCGGCGGGCGGTGTCACCGCGGTGTACACGGACACCTTCACGTCGCCGATTTGAGCTTTGGCGGTGTGGTGGAACGTGCCGCCGGACATGAGCGTGTTCTGCCCTGCGGTGCCGAACAGGCGGCCGGCAAGAGCGTCGACGGTGGCGATGCCGGTGTCGTCGTCGCTGGTGCGGGGTTGGATGTCGATGCTGACGTACAGGTCGGCGAGGTTGGGGTGTTCGGACAGGTCGGCGATCGCGGCGGCGATGGCGTGCAGGTCGGCGGCGATCGCGGCATACGGGCTGGTGGGTGTGGACATGGCGAGGTCTCCTACTTCTGGGTGGTGCGGGTGGAGTGGTCGGCGGGCCTCACGCGGCACGCTCCGAGGCGGGAAGGAACGACGAGGCGGGTACGCCGCACAGGCGGGCCGCCTTCTCCAGTTCGACGACGTCAAAAGCAAGAAGCCCGGCCAGGCGGCGGGACAGCTGCGACTGGAGCATCCCGAGCTCTTCGGCGACTTTCTGCTGAGTCAGCCCGGCCTCGGCCATCGCGGCCCTGACCCGGGCGCCCACTGCTTTGCGGATGTCGTCGTCCATGTGAGTAGACCATACGGGTTTTCCGTATGCTGTCAAGGCATGGCGCGTAGCATCCTGGCCGAACTTGACGCTATGGCGCCGCGCCATGATGATGGACGGCATGACACTGCCAAACCTTGCGAAGACAGACACCCTCTCGGACCGCGTAGCCGCTCAAATACGCAGAGAGCTGGCCGGGCGGCGACAGAGCCAAGCAAGCCTTGCCAGGGCTATGGGCGTGGCTCAGATGTGGGTATCGGATCGACTGTCAGGTAAGACGCAGATCGACCTCAACGACCTTCACCGCATCGCCACGACGATGGGCCTAACGCCGGTCGACCTGTTCCCCAGGCAGGAACGGGAAGTTACGGTAACGCAGCGTCAATCGAGACAGGCCTATGTCGGTCATGGGTACAACGCCCGGCCGGATCGGGGTGGCCCGCCACCGGGGCCGAGGAGGACTGCGCTCATACCACACCAAACCCACCGTGTCACCAGCCCGTGACGGACCGTGCGTCCGTCGTCACCTCAAGTTAACGGAGACCATGTCGTTCATGTCTGATCTACTGCCCGACTACGAAAAGTGGCTACGCGCCGCCGGACGTGCCGACAAAACCATCACCGCCCGCCTCCGCCTACTCAACCACGCCGACCAGCACCTACCCTGGGGCCTCGACCAAGCCGACGAATCCGAAATCATCAACTACACAGCCGCCGCCGACTGGTCCCCGTGGACCCGCCACACCTACGACGGGCACCTACGCGGCTGCTACCGGTGGGCGCTCGCCGCCGGCCGGATCACCCTCGACCCGATGCTGCACATCCCCAAACCACGCCAAGGCGACCGCACCCCCAACCCGTGCGGCGACGACGAACTAGCCCTCGCCCTCACCGCCCCGCCGATGCCGTGGCGCCGCGCACTGCTCCTGGCCATGTACGCCGGCCTGCGCTGCTGCGAAATCGTCACCGTCCGCCGGCAGGACATTGTGGACGGACGCATGCGGGTCCACGGCAAAGGCGGCAAAGTCCGTATCGTCCCTGTCGGACCCCAACTGTGGGCAGAGATCGAACACGCCCCGCCAGGTCTGCTGTGCATCGGCGCCCGCGGCCGGCCCCTCACCGCCCAAATGCTCACCCAGATGCAACGCCCGGTGTGGCGCCGCCTCGGCCTACCCGACGAGTTCCGCATGCACCGCGGCCGGCACTGGTTCGCCACCCGGCTCCTCGAGGCCGGCGTGGACATCCGGGTCGTGCAGGTGCTGCTAGGCCACGCCAGCCTGCACAGCACGGAGGGCTACACGCAGGTGGTGGACCGGCGTAAGGCTGATGCTGTGACGAGGCTGCCTGACGTCCAGGCGCCCGGGCCGGTCTCTACCCGGCCCGGGCGCACCGCCGAAGCGGCATGACGCATCGTCTCACCTCGCGGTTCAATTCGCACCGCGAGGTGAGACGGCAGTCTCAGCTTCCCAGCGTCAGCGTGATCTCGTCTGCCAGGTCGGCCTCTGCGAACAGGACGATGCCGCGGTGGCTGACCTCCACACCGTATGGCCCTCGACCCCCGGGAATGTCGACCACCGAGAACGGGAAGGCGCACAGCCGGAACGGGTCGCCAAGACCCGGGTCGACCATGAAGACTCCCCGTCCGAGACTTCCCACGCCGACCACAGCCCCCGCGGCGTCGGTGACCTTCACCTGCGCGCCGTACCGGATGTCGGAGTATCCGGCCTTCGTGGCCGAGCATGGGGCGCCCACGATCCGTGTGCCTGGCGGGTTGTCGGCTGGGACGCCGTCAAGCTGCAGTTCGCCGTGTGCAGTCAACAGCGCGGCGGTCGGGGTTGATGCCTGCGGGTCCTGCGAGGTTGGCCGTAGCAGGACGAAGCCGAGCGCGGCCGCGAGCGCTGTCACCAGGGCAGCCAGCAAGACGATCAGCCACGTCCGGTGTTTGGGTGTGGCCGATGGGGCGGCGGTGGGCGGGGGCTGTGGTGGCATGTCGGTCACGGCATCGATAGTGCAGGGGTCGGCGCTTGATCGGAGTCCTCCAAACGGGCGAGACGGTTATACACCGTCTTCACGGTCACGCCGGACGCCTTGGCGATGTGCTCGATCGGCACACCCCCGTCCCGGGCGGTCCGCATCATCCGCGAGAACTCGATGTCCTCGCGGGCGAGCCGCTCCGCGCGGCGGGTGAGCGCGCGCATCAGAAAGCCTTGGTCGGGGTCTGGGCTGAACGGCGGTCTGGCCATGCCCCGGGACATTACCCTGTAGTGTTGACAGGGTCAACGGCGCCGGTTACCATGTAGCTAGTACCTGATAATTCCAGAGCACAGACCACTAGCCAGAAACCGGGACCCGCGAGGGCAGCAGGAGGGCTAACGGGAAAGCCAGGCACCGACCTGGACACGCACAACCCGCCGGCGAGGTGCCGGCACAGCCCGCGAGGCAGCCACAGGCGCCCGGGCAAAGCGAGCAGTGACATCTCCCCAGTCGCCTTCGTTGGCGCGCTCGCACTCCCGCCCTCACCCAGAGGGCCAGTCCGAGGGAGACGGACATGAGCAGCAAGCCTCGTACCAACTGGACCTACGTCACGACCGTGGTCATCGTCTACGCGTTCATGCTCGGCGCCGCGGCGATCTCGTTCAGCCACATCGTCGACGTCAGCCACACCCTCGGCCTGAGCTGGGAGGCGTGGACGGTGCCGTTCTTCGTGGACGGCATCGCAGTCCTCGGCAAGATCGGCCGCAGCCACAAGTTCGCGGCCACCACCCAGCGCGCAGGTCTCGTCTTGATGACCGGCGCCGGGATGCTCTCCCTGGCGTGCAACGTCATGGCGGGCGACAACCTCGGCCAGCAGCTCTACGGGGTGTTGGTTGTGGCCGGATTCGTCACCACCGAGTGGTACGCGTCCAAGCTCCAGGCGGCACCCGCACCGGCCCCGGTGGTCGACGCGGAGTTGGCCGCGAAGCGCAGCGAGGCAGCCCGCAAGGCTGCGGCGACGCGCAGGGCCAACAAGGCGAAGGCGGGCCGGAAGCCGCGCGCGCCGAAGGCCGCCACGGTGGCCGAGCTCGAAGAGGCGTACAGCCTCCCCAGTGCCCCGGTCTCCGGAGCCTGACCGACCGGACCTAGCGGTCCGGGAAGTCGCTAGGATCACGAAGCGCCCCACCCGTCTTCCCGGCGGGTGGGGCGCTTTTTGCGTCTCAGGGTCTGGCGTTCATCCGCGCGGATGGTCCCGTGCCGCGTCGAGAATGTCCGACGTGGTCGCCTTAGTAACCGCCTCGCCGGCCACGACCGTCCTCGGTTCGGTGATCGGGTTGGGTGCCTCCACCACAACCCTCGCGTTGGCGGTCACCGCCGGCCGAGTGACGAGGGCCTGAATGATGGCGCTCGCTGGCACCCACACGCCGAGGATCGTGTCCGGCAGGTCCGGCGAGAGCAGGATGCCCAACGCACCGGCAAGGCCTATCACGCCGGTGATGGCGCCGCGCAGCACCGTCGGCTCGAGGTGCACCAGCCGCCACCAGAATGTGCCTCTGTCCATAGTGGTCCCTCCCCTTGCTAGTCCGGGGGTTGTGCTAGCGGGAGGCTGCGACGATGATCGCCACAGCCACGCCGATGATCGTCAGGATTAGTCCGCCGAGGCCAAGCATCATTGCCCACGACGCGGACACGCCGACAGCCCTGCCGCCGCCGGTGGCGGTGGCCTGCTGTAGCGCGGTGATGTCCTCCGAGATGCGGTTCAACCTCTGCTCGGCTTCACTGCGTGGCATGAACGTGGCGGCCTGATCGGCGAGTTGGCCGCGGAATTCGTTCACAGCCTCAAACCGTTTCTCGGCCGCGATTTCTGCTTTGACCACAGCCTTCTCGCTGGCGATCATCGCGATCTGGACGGCCTTGTCCTGGGCCGAAATGGCGGCGTCAAACCGGAGGTTCATTTCGGCGAGGAGTGCTGTGATGTGTTGCCGCAGCGAGACGGCCTCCGGGTCCTGCTCGGCCATCGGCCTCCCCTTCGCCCTGGTTGGTTTGTCAGGTGTCGCGGCCGTCTTGCTCAGGATCGGCGCGGATCTCCGACGCGGCCGCCTTACCCGACGCGGCGGCAATCTCGGCCACCGACGCTGCCGCTACTGTGACTGCCCCCGTCGGGCCGCCGCCGCCTTCGATGGCGTCGACTTTCGCCTCCAGTGCGGCGATTTTCGCAGCCAACCGTTGCTCCACCGACGCCAGGTTCTGTGTCCCGACGTGCGCGGCCATGTTCCGCAGGTGCGGATCGGTCTGCGTCGCCGGATTCCAGTAACCGGCCCCTGTCGCGCCCATCAGGATCGTGGTGACCAAGTCCGCGAACTGTTTGCTGTCCATGTCGTCGTCTCCTACCGGGGGTTGTGGTGCTGGTTGGGTTCCGTTCTTGCGGGCTGCCCACGCGTCCCAGGTCTCTCCACTCAGGACGCTGAGCACACCTTCCAGTCCGTACACGCCGGGCGCGGCTGGCCAGTCGTCGCAGTACAGGGTGAACAACGAGATGTGAATGTGCCACAGGTGCGACGCGTCGGATGTGACCGACCGCCACACCTGCCCGGGCCCGCCGTGGCTCAGCCCGTACACGTTGCGGCCGTCGAGGGTGCCGTAGAACTCGCGCACGCAGCCGAGCCGGTCATCGTCGGGGTGCAGCGCGGCGGCCTTCAGATGGCCGGTCCGTTTGGTCATCTCCACTGTGGACATGGTGAGGTCAATCGCCCGTGCCTTGCCGAAGTCGCCGGTCAGGTCGGAGGGCAGCAGGATCGAGTAGTTACCGGGCCAGTTGGCCTTGTTGTCGTTAACGCTTGAGTGGTACCCGGGTTTAAACGCGTAGATGCCACCCAGCCGCACACCGGGGATGACTGCGAGGCATGCCTCCCACAGGCGCCACAGTGCGTCGGTGATTCTGGCCGGGTTCGGGTTCGCTGCCATCACAGCCCCTTCGGCTTGTCGCCGGCGGCCCGCAGCTGCTCAAACTCGTCGACGGTCAGCGACGTGACCGCGTCGGGTGTGTCTACCTGGCGCACCTCATACCGCTCGCCGATGCGGCGCACCTCGTAGCCGCGCTCCACATCGAACAGGTGCCAGTCGTGATCGGTCACGTCGGTCCCCCTAGCGGCGGCGTGTGATTTGGTTGCGCGCCAGGTCGGCGAGCATGTGTGCGGTGCTCAGACGCGAAGAGTCAAGCTCGAGCGTGGCCGCAGCCCCGGCGGCCGAGTACTCCTTGGCCCAGATCCGGAAGATGGTCACCCCGTCGCGGGCGGTCGGGTTGAGCGCGTCCACCCGGGGCAGGACACCCCGCACCCGGATCAGCTCACCGGCTTTGATCTCCCACGGCATCACCATCCGGCCGTAGGCGAGGTCACGGATCGGGCGGGCGATGGTGAGCCGACCAGCGTTTGGCGGATACGCATGCTGGGCCAGGAACTGGTCACCGACCCGGTCGGCATGCCCGGACCCGGCCACGTCATCACCCAGATCCACAAAGGCTTCACGGGTCAGACCAGCCGCGGTCAAGGCAGCAACAGTGGACGTCCTCCGGTTGTTCCGGATCCCGCCCTTACTGTCGACCCAGCGCACCCGCACCGCGTTGTAGAGTCCGTCGCCCGAGCCGGGCGAGTCGAACCCGTCGGCGACATCAGCCTCGTAGCGGACCGTTGACGGCCACGCAGCCCACTCAAACCGGTGCTTGCCGGCAGCGTTGGACTCGTACGCGCCCCACCGGAAGTCTGGTTCGAGCAGCATCAGATCGTTGAGCACTCTGGCCGCCGTGGCCCCGTCCGGGTAGGCCAGTTGGGAGATCGCAAACGTGGTGGTGGCGATGCTTACGGTGGTGCTGTCATAGGAGCTGAGTAGCCGGCCGATCAGATCGGTGACGACCTCGCTGGCCAGCACAGTGCTGGTGGTGTAGCCGGTGGTTTTCTCGGTGCCGTCGGCGTTGTACCGCATCGCCACAATGACCGGATCGATGGCCACACACCACGCGTCGTCTAGCGGCGTTATGGTACCGCCGGTGCGGATGCCCCGGACGTCCAACGTGTTGCGGCCGTTCGGGAAGTCGGTTACAACCACCTTCGCGGCCGAGCCACCACCAGCCACGTTCCACGCATCAGCGCGTGAGTTCTCGCCGGTGCTGCCGTCGGTGCGGGTGACGCCCTGGATTTCGAAGTCGCCCGACGTGAGGCCGGCGTCCCAGGTGTAGTCGTAACGTGCGAGCTTCTGCCCGGCCCGCTGGATCGGCCAGTACCGCAACACAGCCCGCGAGTTCGTCACCAACGGCACGCCGCTCGGGAACTGGAAAAACAGCACATTCTCGTCGGCACTGCCCGACCCGCCGGGGTTGGCCGCGACCTGCGCTGTCGCGTCAGGTGAGAACTTGTCGGCGTTCTCCCACCGCTGCAACGACCGGTCCACATAGATCAGTGGCACGGTCCGGTCCTGCGCGTGCGCCGATGGACCCATGGCGGTCAGTTCCCATATCTGCCCGTCGCGGCGGTTGCCCCGCCCCGGATCCTCCAGCCGGCCCTCCCACACCACCTGGCCGTTGCGGGTGTCGTAGACGTAGCAACGGCTGTAGTAGTCCAGCTCGACCGGGTCAAGGGTGAGCGGACGGTCCAGCGCCATTCTGGCCGACGCCCAGCCGCCGATCGCGGTCTCCCGGAAATGCAGGTCGTGCAATTCGCGGGTGACGCGCCGGTCGGCGCGGGAGGTGACCAGCCGCACCGCCAGGGGGACGGGAATGCTCATGTCGTCGCCGGCCTGATGAACAGGTAGCGCGGGTAGTAGTGGGCGGTGATCGTGTACGTGTCGGCCTTCGCCGTAGTCACACCGGGGGTTGTGGGGCTCGTCGAGGTGAGCATGAAGATCCGGTTTGTCGCTCCCGGCTTGAGCATCGGGAACCCGCCTGCGAACTGCACCGACTTGGTCGGGTAGATGATGTCAGCAGCGCCAGCGAACGGGTCGGCACCGTTCTCATACAAGTAGGCGAACTCAATCTCCCCGTCGATCAGGGCGTCATAGCCGGCATCCTCGGAGGCGCCCGTGAACCACGACAGCCACGACTCGTCGGCCGGGACCAGCAGGATCAGGTCCCAGTCGAGTGTGTCCGCCCCGCCGGACCGGGCCGCGTGGATTTCGAGGGGCTGGGGCTGTAGCGGGGCCTCGAAACCGAACCGTCCCGGCTGCCACGGGTCAGCCGGGCCGACGCTGAACAGCCCCAGGTCGACCAGTTGCCGTTCAGCCGTCGCGGGTATCGTGACCGTTGCACCGGTCGTCATAACCGGGCCCGCGGCATAGCTGATGCGGGCGGTAATGGTTGAGGCGGCGCCGCTGCGACGCACCACGACGAACACGCGGTAGGTGCCGCGTATGGCTCGCTTCCGGCCGTCGTTTCCGAGGACCGACAGATTCAGGGACCATGTGACCCGCGCAGCCATCGCCGCGAAACCGCCGAACGTGGTCCTGACGAAGTTGTTCGTACCTGTGCCGCTCATGGCTGCATCCGGGCCGCCGCCCGGGTTTGACGTGTCCGTGCCGGTGGTGACGACCGCGGCGTCCTCGGCCTGGGCGAACCACACCAGATCCGACGGGACTCCACGACTGCGTGTGGCGAGGATGCCGAACGGGTGCAGCCCCGAGGAGGTGTCCTTGATGATGAGCGGGGCGGGCACGTCACCCTTCACGTCGGCCACGTCGAAAAAGTTGCCGCGGGTCGCGGCCGCCGGGTCGTTGGTGACCGTGCCGACCGCCACATCCTCACGCGGCCCGTAGGCGAACGGCTCGGCCGGGATCTCCAACGTGGCCCGCCCATCTTGGACCAACGTCTTCAGCATGCTGAATGTGTAGTCAGGGGCGGCGAAGGTCCGGAAGAAGTAGGGCACCGAGCCGAACTGAACCCGCAGGAAATTGGTATCCCGGGCCAACTCCCGCCCGAGCAGCTGCAGCGCGGTGGCCGCGGCGTCCACACTGCCCATCACGAGTTGTACCGGGATCTTCAGCGTGCGGTTCCGGTACGCCCACCCGGTCTGAAAGTCTCCGTCAGTCAACATCAACGACGCGAACGCACGCCGCAGCGGCGGCGGGGAGAGATCGAAGCCGTCACCCACCCACAGACCGCCCGCATTAAGGTCCAGCCGAACGGTCGGACTGGTCGAGACCGAGTCAACAAACTGCCATGTAGCCACCTAGCCTGCCCTTCTGTACTGATCCGCCTGCCTACCGGCCTGGTCACCCACCCACACCTCGACCGGACGGGACTCGATGATCCGCGCCAGCCGGTTCAGGTCGTCGGGATGCATCCGCACAATCCCGCCACCATCCATGGAACCCACCGAACCCATCGAACCCGCGGAGCCACCCGAACCGGCGCCGGCCGGGATTAGCCCCAGGCCGAACTGGCGGGCCACCTCGCCGAGGATGTCCTCCGACCGGGCCCGTTTGGACAGTGCGAGCGGGATGTACGCTTCGCCGCCGGTTTCGTCCTCGCCCCAGATCCGCCACGTGCCCGGCTTGACGATCTGAGCCACATGGTTTTCCCGGCCGCCGTCGGCGAAGAACTTGACAATCCCGCCGTCGGCCGCCTGGAAGCCCCGACCGGTGCGGGCACTCCGCAAAATCTCCTCGGTGATGATTTGGATCCGGACTTTGGTGTCGACCTCCGGCGGGATGCGGAACAGTTGATCGGCAAGGTTGCGGATCGCGTCCGCCTCCGCCCCGACCGCGCCGCTCTGCGCGATCGTCGCCTCTTTGAAATCGTCGAGGATCTTCGTCACTTCCGCGTGGCTGGCGCCGTTCTTCAACTGATCCCTCGCCGCCTCCTGCGCGGCAAGCCCGGACCGCTCCAACGCGACCCGGTTCTCCGTCGCCTCACGGGTGTTGCCCTCAATCGACTTCGAACCCTCCTCAAACGCCTCTTTGACGCCGTCCAGGCTCAAGTGCGCGGCGAGCAGCGAATCATCAGCCGCCAGCATTGTGTTGTTCAAAGTCCGCCACGTGTCGATCAGCCGGTCGCCGTCGGTGGCGGCCCGGTCCGTCGCGGTCGCGAGTTTGGTTGTCGACCGCGCCGCCACCTCGGCCGCGGCCGCATACTCCGGCAGCTTCTTCTTGGCCTCCTCCACAGAAATGCCGGCCGCCGCCGCGGCCTGCTCCAGGCGTTTCATGGCGACGTCGCCCCGACCCTCGCGGGCCAACTGCGCCAGCGATGCGTCAAAAGCCGTCACAGCCTCGGATGCGCCTTCGAGAGCGACCGTCGCAACGTCCACACCCGGAATGTTGTCGATGAACTTTTCGAATCCGTTTAGTTCATCGATGTGCTTCAGACCCGAGGCGAGGATCTCCATGTCGCGGCCGAGCACCCGCGCCGATTCGCCGGCCAATTCAGCTTCCGCACCGGCATCCCCAAGACCGCTCACCACCGCCTCGAGCTGCGGGTTGACGTCCCTTGCCAACACCTGGCTGATCGCCTCGGAGGCGATGAGCAAACCGACGATGCCGACCCCGTACCGCTTCGCCTTCGCAGCCCCAGAGTCAAGCTGGAACCCCATCACCGACTGGACAGCCGCCCACGCCCTCGTCGCGGCGATCACCGAACCGATCACGACAGCCAGGCCCGCGACCGACCCGACCAACGGCAACAGCCAATCCTTGTTGCTGTTAGCGAAATTGAGCACCGCGTTGAGGGTGGGCAGCAGCTTTTCGCCTACCTGCTCCTGAAATTCGCCCCACGCCACCCGGGCCTTGTCCGCCGGCGACGCAGCCGCCGCAGCGGCCCCGCCGAACTGTGTCGTCAACTCAGCCAGAATGATTTTCTGCGCCGACATGACATCGCCGGCCTCAACAAAGCCGCGGATCTGTTCCTTCTGCTGCTCGGTGAACTGGATTCCGGCCTTGCTCAACGCGGTGAGTCCTGCGATCGGATCGTTGAGGGCTTTCCCGACCATCGTGATCGAGCCTTGCAGGTCCTTGCCCAGTGCGGCCGACAGGTTCAAAGCGGCCTCGGTGCCCTGGTCGAAAATGTCGTTCCCTTTACCGGCCTCATTGCGCACGCGGGTGAAGGAAAGCAGAACCTGGGCGCTGGACTGGATGACGTCATCGTCCACACCGGACAGATCAGCCAACCGGTCCGCCAAAGCACCGACCTGGCCCGCCGTCACGTTGGCCGCGCCACCCGTCGACTTGATTGCCGCAGCCGTCAAACGTTGAACCTTCGCAGCCTCCTGCGCCTCCCGGATCGCACCCTTGAAGAAGTCGATAACCACACCGGCAGTCAGCACCGCACCCATGCCGGCCAGCAGGCTGGTACCGAACGTGTTGCCGACGTCCTTGCCGGCCGCCCCGGTCTTGGACTGGATCTGTGTCTTGAGCTCGCTGGGGAAGCGACTGCCATCCGGCTTGATATCGACAAATGCGGTGGCCAAACTTTTTCCGCGAGCCATGTCGTCACCTCCCCTCTCAGCCGCTCAAACCCAACGCCTGCAACATGACCTGTTGCTTGGTGTCGACCCGCTGCGGCGGCCGGGCCAACGCCGTGTCCAGGTTGGTGCGGATCTCGAACCAGTCCGGCACCGGCACACCCCGACCCAACGCCCGCCCGAGCATGGCCGCCTGCACCGCAGCCAAATAGAACCGCTCCAACTGCTCCACCATCAGCACATAGGACACTGCGCACAGCTCCGGTACGGTCAGCCGGCCTCGGCCTCCTGCGCCGCCTTGGCTTGCTGCGCCTGCCAAATGAACATTTTTAAGTCCGGGCGGCCCTTCAAGTCGGCCATGGCCTGTACCGCCACCTGCGAGGATGAGCCGACCTTCGATGTCGTGCTGGTGTGCGGCCGCCCATCGGACGAGTCGGACGGCCGCGTCATAGGGAAACGCGCCACCGCCGCGGTGATGTCTTTGGCCACCTGCAGCAGGTCCTTAAACTGCTGCCGCTGCTGCCGTGCGATCGTGAAGAACTGTGTCCAGTCCCGCTCGTCGACCTGCGCCCGCAGAAACTCCTTCGTCGCGAGCATGATGCCCACCTCGTCACCGACGTCGATCGTTTCGGCCTGCTCAAGGAACGCGATCAGCGACAAGTCGCCCGCGTCCGGGGCCACGCGGATCGTGACCCCGAACCATCGGAACGTCATGTCGACCGGCTCCCGCTGGCCGCGGGACAGGTCGCCCAGGTCACGCGTGCTCATCAGACACCAAGCCGTGCCGTGCCGGCGGCGTACACCTTGAAGGGCTGGTTCGGCGCCCCGGTCGGGACCTCCATGTTGAACATGAACGGGATCAGCGCCTTGTCCGGTGCCCGTTTGAACGACGACTCGATAGAGCCCATGTTCAATGCCTGGTAGATGACGACCCGCATCGTGTGGTCCAGCGACTCCCAGCCGATCATTGACCGGACCTCGGACCCCGGCGCCGGCGGCAGCAGCGAAGACGACAGCGTCACACCGGATCCGGACACTGTGGCCAGGGTGCCGCCGTTGTATGCCCTCTTCAGGTTGGTCAGCGTGTAGTTGAGCACGGAGAACACAATCGACCCGGAGCGTTCGGTAGTGCGCCACGCGACAGGGTCGAACAGTTCGGCGGCCTTGATGGGTTCGGCTTTGATCTCGTAGGCCAGTTTCGACCCGTCCTCGGTCACGCCGGCGGCAACCCACGCACCCGGCCACGGGTCGGCGTCGTAGGTAGACGCTAACGCGGCGTGTGTCGGCTCCGTGGAGCCCAGAATCGCGGTGAACACGAACCCAGGATCGGTGAGGATAAGGGGTGTTGCGTATGTCAGCGGCATCGGTCAGTTCCTCTCTTCCTCGCCGATAGGCGGCGCCCCGCCGGGTTCGGCCCGGTCGACCGTCAAAACCGGCGCCGGCTCAGAGACGACGTCGGCGTGGTCGGCGACCGGGCCGCCAGACCCTGCCTCGCCGGCCAACCCCGCATCAGCCAACTGCGCGGCGACCTCCGGCGGGTGTTCGGCACCCTCCACCAAAGCCACCTGGCCGTTGAGGAAGTAGCCGTGTGCGACCACATTGGACACCGGAATCGAATGCCCCACGTCGGCGGCCAACGCGTTGCCGACATAGATTTTCCGTGTCGCCACATACGTTCCGTGCTCTTTGCGCTGCGCTTCGATCTGTGCGGACAGCTCACCCGTCGGGTCCAGCTCATCCGGGTCAGGCATGGTCATGCTGTTGCTTCCTCTCTTATTCGGTGAGGGCGGGGACAAGGAACGGCCGGGCCGGCCTGTGACGGGTACCGATTTCGCCGAAGACCATGTAGAAGTAGACCCGCTCCCAGCCGATGCGGGCCTGCCACTCACGCGCACGCCGGTCCAAATACGGCTCCGAATGGATCGACTGCCCACCCGCCCCGGTGGCCTTCGGCGCCGCCGCCTGCGCCCGGCGGGTCGGATCCACCGCCGCGTCCATGACGGTTGCTTTGATGGCCTCCGACTGAAAAAACTCTTCGACCGCCTCAAAGTCGATGACCACATCCACATCAGGTGAGGTCATGGCGCCGCCCACCCGAACAGACCACCGATCCGCACCGTATGCGTATGAGTGGCGATTGTTTCGTCGTCGGTCGGTTCGTAGTCGCCGAACCCGCCGGAGTTGCCCAACGCGGACAGGTTGCCGCCCAGTTTCGGATTAGCCTGCAGCACACCGCCGATCGCGTTGCCGACAGCCTGCGCCCACTCGTCAACCACCTCAAAATCCCGCTCGATGCGCGACCCGACCCGGACGTACAAGGTTTGGTCCACAACCTCCCGGACCAGGATGCCGGGACCCTCCTCGGCGGCTTCGTCCTGCACGTACTTCCACCCGCCGCCGTAGATGCACACCCCGCCCATCTCGCCGACCCCCAAATATTTGACCGTCACCTGCGGCCACCCGTTCGCGATCGCGAGCAGGTCGAACGCACCGCCGCCGCCAGGGGTTGCCTGCGCCCGCAGCAGCGTGATGAGGGCTTTCTTGGACGGCTGACCGATGGTGAACGGCATCAGAAACTCGCCTTCACCATCGGCACCGTGTACCGCTCGTAGGCCGCGTCCACGTCGGGCATGCCGGTTCTTGTCTTGCCCGGCGTCGACAGCCGGTACGTGCCGCCCTCACCGGACTGCCAGCTGATCGCCCGGTAGGGCACCGACGTTGTGTTCTGCTGCATCCGTGAACGCAGCCGCAGCACGGAGGCTTCACGGATTCCCAATGGGGGCATGTCCAGTCCGTGCTCATATTCGACGATGACGTTGCCCCGTCCTCGAGGCCACACCTCGTCGCGGTACAGCACCCCCTCCGGCGACGGGACCGCGGCGGCAGGGTCGGCGGCCGTCCCGCCGATGGTGAGCGCCCGCACCGCCCTCAGGTTGATGTCGGGCATCACCAGTTCGTCGGTACCTGAGCCGTGCAACCGGATCCGCATGAACCGGGGCACAAACGCCTGGCCGCAGATGTCTTCGCATTCCTGCTCGGTGCCGATCCGGGCGGCCACGATATCGGCGTCCGGGTAGGTCACCGGAGACAGGCCGGTGTCTTCACGGGCCTGAGTCAGGCCGAACAGGAATCCGCCCACCACCTCGACCACGTCCCGGACGGTGACGGTGGCCCCGCCGAAGCTGCCCGTCCAGTCCATCGTCATAGTGTCCACAGTGGCCTGCGCCGGCGGGGCGAACGTGTACTTGCCGACACCTGGATGACCGGCTGTGCCGGTGACTACCTCAGTGCCGTCAAGGCGCCGCACGGTCACGGTTACGTTGCCGGCCGCGTCGGTGAGGACCCCGTCCGGCCGGAACTCGTGCGTCACCGTCTGCAGCGTGGTGACGAGAACACGGATCAGGTCCATGGCTGTGCCCCCACGTGCACCACACCCCAGCCGTACGAGATCCCCGACGGCGACCGGATTTCGCTGGTATTCCTGCCCCCGGCCAGTTCGGGCCAGTACGCCGACACCTGGGCGCGCGGCTCGTCCACGTTGATGTCGTGCAGCAGCATCAGCCCACCGGCGCGCACCAACGGCCCGAAGGCGGCCACGTCAGCGCGTACACCGTCGTAGCTGTGATCCCCGTCGATGACCAGCACGTCGACCGGCTGGCCGTCCAGCTTGCCGACCAGCCACTCCAGGCTTGCCGGGTCGTGCGAGTCGCCGATGTGCACATCGGCGCCCCAGGTGTTCAGCGGCTGCCCCGACCCGCCGGCCGCATATGAGTTGTCAGCCAGGGTGATGCCGTACACGCGGGGGCACACCTGGCTCCATGCGTACAGGGTGCCGCCCGCGTCGCATCCAATCTCGACGATTACATGCGGAGCGAGTGCGGCCACCAACGTGAGCGCCTGCGCCAGCTCGTCGGCCCGCTGCGACGCCCGGTGCACGTCGCACGCAGTGCGCGCCACCTCCTGCAGGTCGGCTGGCATCGTGCACATGTGCAGCTCACCTAACCGGTCGGTGTGCAGATCAGGTAGTCGGCTGGGACCGCCTGCTCCGCCACGCCGTGGGGTGTCCACTGTGTCTGGTAGGTGTACGCCACCGTCCACGTGTAGCCGAGGTCGCGCAGCGTCTGCTCGAGCTCGTCGCGGCGGTAGTAGCCGCAGTAGTCGTGACATTCGATGAACAGCGTTGGGTGGTGCTTGGCCAGTAGTCCGGACATGCCGCGCAGTGCGTGCAGGTCGGCGCCCTCCACGTCCAGCTTCACCAGGTCGATGCGTTCGGCTTCCATGAGGACCGGTGTCGCGTCGAGCCGCTTGGCTGGCACGTCGCCGTGCTCAGGCCCGACGGTCGGATGGCCTTCCGGATTGATGGGCAGCGTGCGGGTCGAACCGCCGGCCAACTGGCGGCCCGGGTCGTCTAAACGCAGCCACGTGTGCTCGTCCCATGCGGCTAACTCGAGGACGGTCACGTTGCCGATGTCGTTGAGCGCCAGGTTGCGCCGTAACGTCTTGGCTGTGTCCGGGTTGGCCTCCACGGCGTACACATGCTCGGCCTTGCCGGCCAGGCGAAGCGACCAGTGCCCGACGTGGGCGCCCACATCCAGCAGCACCCCACCGTCGGGCATGAGGGAGTCGACGATGGGTTTCAGCTCGGCCTCGTGGTTGGTGAAACCGAGCGCATCCCCGGTGCCCGTGCCGCGGTCAAGCCACAGCAGCCCGTCGGCCTCCCGGATACGCGGCGGTGCCGGGGCGGCTGGCCGGGCAGCGTCGTCGCGGCGCCGGTTCACCGCATCCTCGAGCTGCTTGAGTGCCGGCGCCCAGTACTCGGTCAGCACCCGGTCGGCTTGGTAGTCCTGCGCGAACGCCCACGCCGCTGCCCGCATCTGTTCGTCACGGGCGTGGTCGTACGCCTCAGCGTAGGCGTCCACAATGGCCCCGATGAGGGGCCGGCGGGCCCATGCCCGCTGGGAGTCGTGCCACAGCGGCTCGCCGGGAACTTTCCACCCGGCGCCGACCAGCTCTGGCATGGCGGTGGTGTCGGTGACCACCACCGGTGTGCCGCACGCCTGCGCCTCCACGATCGGGACGCCGAACCCTTCGCCCCACGACGTGTTGGTGAGCACGTCGGCCGCCCGGTACAGGTCGGCCACCGCCGACGCGGGCATGCCGACCTTGTAGGCGTACTGGTCGGTCACCATGTAGCTGTCCTCGGGGAAGTCGGCCAGCAAGGCCCGCACGTCCACCCCGAGGGGTGTGGTCACATCCGTGTGCAGCACCAGCACCGCATCCGTGTGCCGGCGGCGCAGCTCCCCGAACGCCAGAATCTGCTCATAGAAGGCTTTTCGGGAGCCGTCCTTGCCGACGTTGGCCGCCACCATCGCGACCACGAACGCATCCGCCGGCAAACCGACCCGCTCCCTAGCCTCGGCCTTGTCACCGGGGAAGAACACCGACGGGTCGTAGCCGTGAGGCACGTACAGCGGCGAAAGGCCCAGCTCGGCCAGCTTGGCCTCACCGAACCGGGACATCGCGATCGGGATGGATCCGGTCTGCTCAAACCAGTCCGCCACGTTCGGCGGCACCGTCTCGTGATCGATGGGCACCCACGCGGCCGTGTTCATGTCCGCCAGCAACGGAACCTGGAAGGTCCACACATCCCCGAGCGTGATGATCAGCCCGCGGTTGGCCACCTCCTGCAGGGAGTGCCCCGGCCCACCTCCGCCGAAGTGATCGACCGCGTGTGGAATGAGCATGTCCCGGCCGTACGATTCGGCATAGGACGGATACACGGGCAGACCGTGCCAACTCGTTTTCGCGCCCATCCAGCCGTAGTAAGCGCTGATCGCCACGTCGTGCCCCGCGGCGGCGATGCGTGGGGTGAACAGGCCGGTCTGCGTGCCGTAGCCGGTACCGACCCACGGGGCCACACTGTGCCAGAGGATCTTCACTCGGCCGCCCCGCTCGCTCGGGCCGGCTGCGCCTTAGCGGGGGCCGCCTTCTTGGCGGCCACGGCCTGCGCATGCCGTTCGTGTAGCTCGTCGCGGAGCTGCTCGTTGGTCGGCAGGCTCGGAGCCTGGTCAGCCTCGGTCGGTTCGTCGTCAAGGATTTCGATCAGGCCGACGGTGACTTGACTGCGGATGGCATCGCACATGTCAGCGTCGTCGTCGTCGATCAGGGACTCCCGATCGGCCATCGCAGAAAACACGCGGCCGTCGCGCGTGCGGACGTTGACGTGGTCGAGTGTCTTGATCCTCATCGGAGTCTCCCGTCTTTCATGTCGGCCACATACCGGTCGCGTTCCGGGAACGAGCCGCGGCGCATGCCGGTGAGTAGGTCGTCGCGGACCTGGCCCACCTCGCGCGGCCAGTGCAGGATCTCGGCCGCGTTGACGGTGGCGCCGGATCGTTTGAGCCGGCGCACATATTCGCGGGTGATGCAGTCCGGGCAGCCGGGCCTCTCGCATCCGACGACGTGTTCACCGTCGCCGAACTGTCGCTGGCAGCCGTGCCCGCCGACCGCCTCGACGGTGACGCGGAACTCTCCCACGGGGGTTTTCCCTTTCTCTCGTTTCGTTTCGGCCTTTGCCTGGGCCGCGCAGGGTGGTGCCCGTGGCTGGCCGGAGCGATGTCGGCCAGCCACGGAACAACTGGTTAGAGCAGGTACTTCGCGAACGCGGCCGGGCGCATCACGTCGCCGCCGACGCGAAGTTTGAAGATGAACGCCACCAACCCCAGCTCGGCGAACCGTTCGTCCAACCGCTGGACGCTGATCTTCTGGCGGTCGGCCAGCAGGTAACCGAGCTGCGGGTCTCCGAAGATGACTGACGCGTCCACCGCGGCAGCTGACGAGCCCATCGACGGCAGTCCTTCGAGGGTGAAGAAAGCCTTCCCGAACAGGGTGTCCGGCTCGCCCGCCCTAACCGAGGGCTGCCACAGGTAGTTGGATGTGGAGTCCTTCAGCAGGGCAATGGCCTCGGCCGCGTCGATCGACGCGTAGTAGGCGCCGTTGGGCCGGAACCTGGTCGGCACCCGATACTGCAGCGACTTCAGGTTGTCGCCCGTCGGTACTGCGTTCGCGGCCGCGGTGACGGCCTGCGTGATCTGGTTGGCAGCCGACGTTGCCCGCGCGGCCAGACCCCACGGCTTCGAGACGCCGTTACCGGCGGCGAACGCGTCGTCTTCCTGCATGGCCATCTGCTGCCCGACGATGTCCTGAATCAGTGCAACCAGGTTCGCGTCGGTGTCGGCCAACTCGTCCACGCCGATCTTCGACATGGCCAGCAGGTCGTGTACCTCGACCACGTCGACCGGTGTGGACGGCACGACGTTGGCGTCGGTGGGGGCCGCGCCCAGGACTTCGATCTTTCCCCAGCCGGCGGTGGCCTGGGTGAGGGAACGCAGGTCGACCTTGTTGGATGTGGTGGGCCGGATCGTCGGTCCCGAACCGCGGAACACACCCAGCCGGGGCAGGGTCTTGAAGATCGGGCCGGCGATGTCGTGCGGCACGATGACCTCACCGGTGGCATCCTCAACCAGGTTGGCCTTCTCCGCCGCATCAAGGCTGTCGATCCAGGTCTGGTTTTTCCAGCCGTGCCGGATGGCCTTGGCGAACAGTTCGACCTGCCGGCGCTTCATCACCTCTTCGTAGCCGGAGCCGACGGTTCCGTTCGTGCCGGCGGCGGCTGCCGCGGCGGCTGCCTCGGCGGACAGTGCGGAAGGGATCTGATCGGGTTCGCGGCCCCACGACTCCATGTCGTCCTGCTGCTTCTCCAGCGCCGCCAGATCCTGCAGCCGCTTGGCTTCCTTCAGCAGGGTCTGCATCTTGACCGCGTCCTCGCCCGGGATCTTCGTCGGGTCGGGGTGACGGTCGCGGATGGTACGGGCCAGACTGACGCATTGCAGCGCCTTGTCTACCAATGCTTTCTGGGTGACCTGCGACATACTCCACCTCACTTCGTCGCCTTGGATGAAAAGGACGACGGGTGAGGCTCTGGCGCGTCGCCGGGTGGGGCTGCGGGTGCCCCGGCACGGACGACGGGTGAGACTCTGGCGCGTCGCCGGGTGGGCTAAGCCCCGGCCCGGAAAACAGTCACAGCGTAGCGCACCGGCCGGTCTACTCAGGACTGGCGAAGCTGCGCCTCCAACGCGTCCAGCTCGGCCGAGGTTTGGTCCTGGCCGCCGCTGTTGAGTAGGTCGTCGATCGGGTCGGTCGCGGCGTCGGGTGAACCGTCGACGAGGCTCAGCGCATAACGAGCCGGGTCGTCGCCGGTACCCTCGTCCCCGCCGCCCGTGTCGGGGTCGACCGATCCGTCGTCGGCGGCTGTTTCCGCCAACTGGTAGTGGGCGCCGACTAGCGAGTCCACGGCCGCCTTCCGCGCGGCCGGCACGCTGATCGACAGAGCTGAGCGCATGTCCGTCACCCACGTCTCGTCAAGCGCGTCGGTGCGGGCGTGGTCGTCCAGGTGGCCCTGCAGGTGCGCCCGGGCCACTGTTTTGGCCGCGTCGTCCAGCCCGGCCACTGTGGACAGCTTCGCCAATGCCGACCGGACCGCGGTCAGGTTGGCCGGTCCGGGCTGACCGTCGGCGCCGACCTCATGGTGCGGCAGTGCGTAGCTGGCCTTGCTCGCCAGATCCGTGTTCCCCGGGACGAGCACGGCAAACATCTTGACCAACGCGTCCGTGGTCGCCGCCACCCGCTCGACGTGGCCGTCGGCGTTCCACGCCCGGTCGATGACGGGGCTGCGATGCGCGCCGCCCTTCACCGCGGTTACGAGCGCGTCGGGGTTGGCCGGGTAGGCAGTCATCGAGACTTCCATTAGGCCCACCTCGTGGAGGATGCGGATCTCGCGGCCGTCGCGCATCTCGTACGACTTGCGCATGATCGGCCCGAAAATCGAGAGCCCGTTGACGTGGCCCTCTTTGGCCAGCTGCCGTGTGTTCTGCGCCTTCGGGCTGTTGGAGTAGCCGGCCGCGAACTTCATACCGTAAGGGGTCTCACTGGCATTAGTCAGCGATCCAATCACATTGTCAGACGAATGATCGTGGTCCACTGCCAAAGGGATGACCCGCTTCGTAGACCGCCACAGCTGCAGCGTCTTCGCGAACGCCCCAGGCATGACAATATCGTCCTGTGCGTCGATAACGTTGTAGACCGCCGCCCAACCCTCGACAGTGCCCGGGCCGGCATCGGCCTTAGACGCCGTGTCAGTCAAATGCATCGGGACGACGCCGCCGTGTCCGATGCGCAGCCACTCAGCCTGGTCCGCCACTGCTCACACCTCCATACCTGTTCGCGCACCCAACATTGACAGCTCGTCCGGACGTAACTCGATACCAAACTCGGCGGCGAGCAGCCCTACGCTCGCGGTCACCGACTCGCCTGCCGGGGCCAGGTCCTGCCCCACCCCCTGCTGGATCACCCCGGCCGGGATGAGGAACACGTCACCGCCAGGCACCGACGGCAGGCCGATGATGAGCCGGAAGTCGTTGCGGGTGATGCCGCCGCGGGTGAATGCCGCCGTCGCCCGTTCCCACAGGTTCTGTTGTGATTCCTTCAACGCCTGCACTTCGGAGTTGTCCCACTTCACCGACACACGGCGCCGGCCGACTCCGTTGAACTGTGGCAGCATCCACGACCGGACCGGCTCGAGGAAGCGGCGCTGTTCGGAGAACATGGCCTCTTCCCAGAACGACAGCCGCGCCTCCCGGTAGTCCTTGTAGGCGTTGTGCTCCAAACCGACCTTGGCGCCGACGAGAATCGGTTCCACCCCGAACACAGAGCAGATCCGCGTCTCGGACACGGAGCGCAGGTCGGGGAATTCCAGATCGGTCAGCTTCATCGTCAGTTCGTGCAGCTTCATGCCCTTTTGCAGGAACGCCGGCTCGCCGCGGCGGCTGCCGCCGAACGCCTCCCTCCACTTGGCCTTCAGCCGCTTGGAGATGGTTTCGGTGACCTCAGCCTCAGACTCGATCACCACCGACGGCATGGCATGGTTGCGCAGCAACGTGTCCACAAAGTCGGTGGCCGCATTGTCCAATGTGGTTACCCGTGCTGCCGCGCGTAGCGGCGGCTGGCCGAAATACCGCCACGCCGGGGTGTTCGGATTCGGGTTCGGGTAGCGGATCCGGATCATGTACGTTTCCGCATCCCTGGCCCGGGCCGACCCGGCGTCGGGGATCGGCACCATGATCTCGGGCCGTTCCGGGTCGGGCCGGTAGATCCACACATAGTCGGCCGGGTTGCGCGGGTTGGGCAGCACCCCAACCAGGTCCGGGCGTAGCGGCCACAGCTCCGACGGCAGCCCGTCGCGGCCGTTGACGACCAGCCAGAAACAGGTACCCGCCAAATCCTTGTAGGTGACCGACAGCTCGAAGAACTCGAACTCGTTCGTGACCGGGTTCGGTTTCTCAAACACCTGCCGAAGCCGATGGTCGTCGATCGGCAGCCCGTTACCCGTCGGATAGACCCGCAACACCGACTGCGGCAGCGACTCGGCCCGGTACCTGATGCACGCGTACACCAGCTCGTTGCGGCCATACCCGTTAGTGGCGTAGTTGGCGTACGAGCCGTCCTGTTCTACCATCGCGGCCAGGTTCGGCCCGCCGGCGGCGGTGCCAGAGGGCAGGGACATGAAACTCTGCCGGCCGTCGGCGATTGTGGCGATGTCCTTTGCGGTCGTCTCCCGCGGCCCGGTCAGCCAGCCCACGCCCGCGGCCTACCTGTTCCAACCGGACAGCAGGCTGAACCCGCCCAACCCCACACCCGCGGCGATGATGCCCTCGCCCGCACCGAATGTGACAGCGACACCGACGGCGACCAGCGCCAACGCCGGCAGCATGCTCACCCCCGCCGCCACACGGCGGCCACGGCCCGGCCAGTCGAACCCGCGCAGCCGCGTACCGGCCCGCTTCGCGACCACCGCGACGGCTGCCAACCGACTCCGTAACGAGACGGTCGATGCAGCGGTAGGGGTCAGGTAGATGAGCAAGCCCGCGGCCAGCAACGCCCAGCCGAGCCCGGCGAGCACGAACACGCCAGCTACCACACAGACCACCGCAGCCCAGGCACGTCCCATGCAGGCAAGATACACCCCGGACCGAGCATCCTAACCGAGTCGTGCGCCGAAACTCCTGCAACCCAAACGATTCTCTTTAAAAGATGTCCGGTTCCGGGACCACTGAGCCCTTCACCTCAACGCCGTGCATCGCCAACACCACCCCGTACAGGGGGCGCAACGCATCGACGGTGCCCTTTTTTACGAACGTGAACGCACCACCGCTGCCGTGGTCCAACTTCTTCGCCGACGCCAACGCCCGCTCCAGCTCAATCTGTCCAAGGTGGCGCACCCGAACCCCGTCATCACCCCTGGGCGTCTGATCGTCGTCGACCAGATACGGCACCTCACTCTCACGCTTTTCCCCAGTCGCGTCGTAGAACCGGCCACACGCACCGGCGATCTCCAACCCGTTCGGAGTCAACACGTCAACGCCCGCATTCTTCAACGGCACGATGAACGCCGCCGCCGGCGACCGGGGATCAATCACCCACGTATACGGCTTCCGCGCCTTGTCGAGCGCCAACGCACAGCGCAGCACCCAATCGATACCCACAACGTCTGCCGCCACCCCGTGGCCCGGCTCCACCACCTCAACATGCCAGTCCTCATCAAGCCGCTTCCCCGCCGAACAGACAAAGGCACGCTGCCGGTCCTCCGTCATCTCGATCGACATGGCCGGCGTGCCCGCAATGAACGAAGCCGGGTCGCGCAGACCCTCCCATGTGTCGTACCGGATGACCGTCCACTTCGGAGATGCCACCGTCGGCTCCCATCCCAGATACTCCGCACAGAAGTCGACGAGATCAAACTCGTCGAAGTCCTCCGCCACCGTCTTTTCCGTCACCGTCCGGCCCAGGCCTGGCATGCACGAATACCACGTCGCCGGGTCACCCGGGTCGGTCGTCTCCGCGTTCCCGGCAGCAGTGAAGTCAAACAGCGCCGACCCGCGCCGCACGCCAGCCTCAATACGGGCACGACCGATCTCACGCTTCCTCCGAAGGTAAGGCCACGTCCCCGGCAACGCCCGCGACAAACCAGGAATCATCGACGCAATCAGCAGCTGCGACCACGGCCGGGTCATCTTCGCCGGCCGCATACCCAACTCTGTACGAGAGTCCGGCCGCGACCACGCCTCATCGATCACACCCAGATCGAGCGAGTCACCCGTACCCGCCGTCTTCCCGGTAGTGCTACCCGGCGACCACGCCGACCCGTTCTCCCACAAAATGGCTTCCATGTTGCGCTGCACACGAAAGTCGAACTGGCGGCGCGGCCGGTAGTAGCTCGAGGCTTTCAACCGCTCCAGATGCACCTTCCGCCACTTCTTACGCGCATCGTCGGCGGTTTGCGCCGTATACAGCACCTCCTGCGGACCAGGCGGCCGCAACACAATCCCAAGCTGATCCCGCACCCAACCCGTCAACGCCTCATCGAACCCGACACAGCGGTGAGTCATCACCGGCAGGATCAACTCAGTCTTACCCGTCACCTGCCGAGGCCCGATCACGACCACTTCCGAATAGGCCAGATACCCGGTCGCCGGATCAATCTCAAACGCCACATCCACGATATGCCGCTGATGCGGCATCAACGGCTTACCCAGCCGCCGCGCCACCTCCGCCACCTGCGACCCCAGCGTCGGCCGGCCCGGCGTCCTCGGCGTCCCATGAAGGGGCCGGGAGCTGCCCAGCCGAACCGCCGCCGCCGTCAGCGTCACGAGCAACCTCCCTCAACTGCCCCAGCGTGACACGCAACTCAGAAGCCAACCGCACCGTCGTCGTCGGCGCCTGCCCATCCCGATCGTCAATCGTCCGCGCCAGAAACAACGCCAACTCCGCCAACGCACTACGATGCGCCGCCCGCGACTGCCCCAACAACCGCAACTCCCGCATCACCGCCCGCTCCATCGCCTTCATGGCCAACCCCAAAAAAAATCAGCCAGACAGACACTTTCGCGGAGGG
>Ga0137428_1000075_pt1 | contig 47700 bp, 39 predicted proteins | sample EasRivERMZT718_2_FD_102305 | JGI IMG/M metagenome (GOLD analysis project Ga0137428, IMG submission 102305) | Soil microbial communities from meander-bound floodplain in the East River, Colorado, USA - East River MetaG ERMZT718_2 | ecosystem: Environmental > Terrestrial > Soil > Floodplain ...
CTCGAGGAGGTCGAGCGCCAGCACATCGTCGCGGTTCTCGAAGAGACCGGCTGGCGGGTGAGCGGTGAGCGTGGCGCCGCGAAGATCCTGGGCCTGAAGCGAACGACCCTCGAAGCCCGCATGCAGAAGCTCGGCGTCCACCGCTCGTAATCGAAGACGCACGCTGGGCGTCCCGCCCGGCGTCCACCTCCGCTCGTAATCGAAGACGCACGCTGGGCGTCCACCTCCGTTAGTAATCGAAGCGCTCACGCTGGGCTTCCCGCCGGGCTCCCACGCGCCATTCCCCCGTGCCATCCCCTCGGCATTCTCCCAACAGGTTGGCATGAATCCCCGTGACAGCCGTGAGCGGATTCCGGGTCAGCCGGCCTGACGACTCGATTAGATCCAGTCACTTACATCACTGCCGGGCGACACAAAGGAAAATGGCACGCCGCGTGCCTATAGACCTCGCTGATAGCGAGAGACGAGGAGCTCGAAATGACATTACGGATCACACGCGAGGTTGGACCGGGGTTGCGAGCGACGTTGCGGCTCGAGGGGAACCTTGTCGCCGAGTGGGCCGCCCTGCTGAAGCACGAGTGCTCCGGTCTTCTCTCGGCCGCTGCGGCGGTGAGTGTCGACCTGACAGGGGTCTTCTTCGTCGACCGGGCGGGTATCGAAACACTCGAGCAGCTCGGCCGCGCGGGAGTAGAGATCCGCTGCCGCCCCGGCGCCCTCGCAAACGTGCTTGAAGGTGAAGGCATCCACGTCAAGCAGGACGGTGATGCTGGGAATCACGGATGGAACTAGCAGCCAGTGCGGGCTGTGACTGGCAGAAAGAGAGGAACTGAGACCCTGAGTCGTCGGTAATGCGTCGGTAGATCTTCAATCAAACACTCATTCAACAAAAGGAGAAATATCCCATGATTCGCTCAAGATTTTTGGCTCTGCTCGTGACCTTCGGAGTGACGGCGATCGGCGCGCTCGGTATGGCGAAGGCGGGCCAGCCTGTCACGCCCGGTCATCCAGTGCTCAACAGTCACCGCGTTTCCAACGGAAAGGATCTTGCGCCACAGGTGCGGATCACATCGCCCCTCGATGGGGCCTTCATCGCCCCTGGCGATTCGCGCCTCGGGGCCGGCGATCCCAACGGTGCAGGATTCGCGATCGTCGCGGAGATCCGCACGCGCGATAACAACAAGGTGAGCGTCGACGAAGACATCAACATCCGCAATGTCGAAGACCTCGGTGGCCTCAATCCTCAGTTCCCGGGCCTGTTCGTCTTCATCGACGAAGACCTGATCACGCCGGACGGAACGGTGATTCGCGCCAATACCAATCTCGGCCCGCTCTTCAACATCGCCGGAACTGACGACACCCCTGGTCCCGGCGTGACCATCTGGGTTGGGTGGCACATGCTCGAGTCGATCAGTCTGCGAGAAGGCGAGAGCTTCAACCTCACCGTCGCAGTCGTCGACAACGCCCGGCGGGTCGGATTCGACAGGGTGCGACTGAACGTCGCCGAGTCCGTGACGAGTCGATTCGGGACGTCTGGCAACGGCCTGACCCAGAACCCGGGTGAGCCCGACCGCGTCGACGGGGGCACCGCACCGATCGTCGAGATCATCGCCCCGCGCGAGCCGAGCGCGGTGACTTTTGGTGAGAATCCGCCGAACGGGTCGCTGCACTACATCCAGGTCGCCATCACCGACAGGGAAGGGGACGTGGTCGTCGACGAGCTCGGCGGGTCCGACGGGCTGCTCGATCCGGCGAGCGACGTTCTCGCGGCCCAATTCGGCCGGATCGACGATGGCGCCGCTGGCCTTGCCCAACCGAATCGCAACGTTCCCGGTTTCGACTTCCGGTTCAGCGTGCCTTTCGGAGGGGCCGGGGGCGTTGCGAACGTGAATGTTGCGCGGCTTTTCAACATTGCTGGCAGCGAAGTCATCCTCCTCGAGGACGGCACGCCGGCGGTGCGCACCGTCCTCAATTGGGTCGTGGCGGCGCCGTTCGGAGGAACCGCACGCGATGAGAACTTCGTGACCTTCACGGCAAGTGTGATGGACGCCAACGGCAATCGGAGCACCGCTAACAGCACGTTCCAGCTCACCGAGTCTGCGGCCAACGGCGACAAGTTGACGCCGCAGCCTTGATGACGCGCATCACGGCATGAAGGTCCTGAACACCACCGAACTCCCGGACGGCCATGGGCCGTCCGGGAGTTCGGAGCTTGAGCATGGGGCGGTGCCCGCACTATCCTGAGCCTCTACGTGGAGGACTGTATGCCAAGATTCCTGATCGAAGTTCCACACGAAGAAGAAACGGTCGCATGCGCCAAGGCGGCGCAGATCCTTCTGGGAACCGGCTCACACTTCCTGACGCACGCCGACTTCGGTTGCATGGACGGCGATCACCGCGCCTGGATTCTCGTCGAGGGAGAATCCAAGACCGAGGTGCGGAATATGCTGCCCTCACTCTACCGGGCGAAGGCGCGGATCGTCGGGCTGAACAAGTTCTCCATCGAGGAGCTCGATGTGTTGATCAAGGACCACCGGCCGAAAGCCGACGCCTAGGTCCGCTGTTGCGCCGGAGCGCGCTTCTCCTGACGCCCCACGCGTGCGGCGGGCCCCCGGAGTCAGCGCGCCGCCTGCTTCAGGAGAGCTCCAAAGGATCGCTCGTCGATCCCCGCGGCCTTGTGAACCTTGATATGCCGCACGAATTTCCCCTTCCCCTCGAGGAGCCTCTTCGGATCCTCGAGAGCGGCGCCCCGGAAGAAGCCGAACTGGACGCAATCGGCCTCCGAGTAGACGTAGCAGACCGGGTCGTTCCCCTTCAGCCAGCACCCGTTGCCCCACTTCACCGATTCCTGGAGCTTCGGGGCCCGGCGCTTCACGAACTTGCGCAACGCCCGAATGATCGCCTGGTTCTTCGGCCGCTGGTCCGCTTGATACTCATCGAAGTCCGCATAGCTCTTCATCTTCATGTCTGTGAGATCCTCACGCGATTCATCATCCTGTCACACTTCCTCCCGTTCCGGCATCGAAGGGAGCGGGAGGAAAGGACCGATGCAAACAGGCGCTGACTCCCGGAGAGGGCCGTATCACCCAGGGGAGCTGGAAGTCCAGCGCCGCGCGGGGGTGCGCGAGGACGCCGAGCGCGTCGGGCGGATTGTGAGTCCGACCCTGACGGCCGCGGCGGCGCATCTGATGGCCGGCCTTCGGCTGGCGGTGGCGGCATCGCTCGACGATCGCGGCAGCGTCTGGGCGTCGCTGCTGACCGGCCCTCCCGGCTTCCTCCGTCCCGTGGACGAGCGGCTGATGCTCGTCGAGAGCCGTCCTCGCCTCACGGACCCCCTGGCACGGAACCTCGTGGTGAGGAGCGAGCTGGGCCTGCTGGCCATCGACCTGGCAACACGCCGGCGAATGCGGTTCAACGGGCGCGCCCTCCTCGACCCGGAGCGCGGCATCTTCCTCGCGGTCGAGCAGGTATACGGCAACTGCCCCAAGTACATCCAGGCTCGCCGGCTCGATCTCGATGGCGCGGGCGGTGACGTCCCGCCGCCGCAACGATCGTCCGTGTTGAACGACCGGCAGAAGGCGCTCGTCGCCGTGGCCGACACGCTGTTCATCGCCAGCTTCCATCCCGAGGGGGGACCCGACGCCTCGCACCGGGGGGGCGCCCCCGGCTTCGTCAGCCTCCTCGACGAGCGCACCCTTGCGTTCGCCGACTACCCGGGGAATAACATGTTCAATACCCTCGGGAACCTCGTCGCGCAGCCGCGCGCCGGTCTCCTGTTCCTCGATTTCGAGACCGGCGATACGCTGCAGCTCACGGGTCGGGCCCGTCTCGATTGCGATCCTGTCACGGTGGCGGCCTTCCGCGGGGCGCAGGCGGTGGTGGTGATCTTCGAAATCGAGGAGGCCCTCGAGACATCCGGTGCCGGCGTGCGAGGCCGGCTCGTGGAGTACTCCCCGGCGAATCCCTGACGGGAAGGAGCATCCCCGCCGACGTCACACTTCGTGCCGCCCGGCATCTGAAGGGATCGAAGCGGGACACGATGGTCGGGCCCCGGAACAGGAGGTTTTATCATGGCCAAGCACATTGCATGCAACGACGTGGTGAATGGATGCGGCTTCACGGCAACAGCGCCCAACGAAGGGGAGCTCGTCGAGCAGGTCGCGACGCACGCTCGCGAGAGCCATGGCGTGGAGGAGATCACGCCGGAGCTGGCGGCGAGGGTGAAGGCGGCGATCAAGGATCGCTGAGGTCGGGAGCGGCCCGGCGCGCCGGCGGCGAGCGATGAAAGGCACCACCATTGCTTTCAGCGATGAGGCGCTGGCGCGCCGGGCCATGGCCGGCGATCGCTCCGCCTTCGAGACCCTCGTGGAGCGTCACCAGGAACGGGTATACCGCCTCGCGCGGCGCCTGACCAGGAGCCCGGCGGACGCCGAGGAGGTGCTGCAGGAGACGTTCCTGCGCGCCTACCGTCGGCTTTCGAGCTTCCGCGGCGAGGCGGAGTTCTCGACGTGGCTCTACCGCATCGCCACGAACGCTGCGCGCATGCTCCACCGAGGGCGAGCGCGCCATCCGACCGCGCCGCTCGATGAGTATCTTCCGCGCTTCGACCGGCAGGGGATGCACGCGAGGGACGTCGACCACGGGCGCGCGGCCGACGCCGAGGAGATCCTTGATCGAAAGTATCTCGCCCGACGCGCGAAGGAGGCCCTCGAGCGCCTCCCCGAGCGCTACCGAACGCCGTTCGTGCTGCGCGATCTCGAGGAGATGCCGACCGCGGAGGTGGCATCGGTCCTGGAGGTCTCGAACGAGGTGGTACGCCAGCGCGTGCATCGTGCTCGGCTGATGCTGCGCGGCTACCTGAGTCACCTTGTTGGGGTGGAGCCATGAAGAAGACGACCTGCCGGAACGGGGTGCGCGTCCTGATGCAGTACACCGACGGGGTGCTTCCCGACTCGCGACGCAGCGCCGTCGAGGACCACGTCGGCGCTTGCAGGCGCTGCAAGGGATTCGTGCGCTCGTACGCGGAGACCCCTCGCATCCTGCGCGAAGCCACCGTCACGCGCATGCCGGAGCGGATCGGACGCCGGCTCCATCGCATGCTCGTGGCGCTGCCCACCCCCGGCCGGGACCGCTCCTGATGCCGGGGCCTGAGCCAGGCCGCCAGCGATCACTCCGTAGCGGACCGTTTCGAGCGTGAGCCACGACCGTGGGTTGGCTCGAAGAGACTGAACCGTCTCGGGTTTACAGGAGGCTCCATTGTTTGAGAGGATGGGGCCATGGGACGACCAAGCAGATATTCCCGAGTTGGATTAGTCTAAGCGTTTACGGGTCAACGCAGGCCAGGCGGCGCGACAGATCGTGCCACCGGAGAGACATACGGAGACACCATGATCGCCAGGAGAATCGCATTGCTGGTCGTCGCGCTCTCGTTCGCCGTCCCGGCTGTCGAGGCGGGGGAGCTTTTCGGGAAGGTCGTCGAAGGCACGTCCTCGGCGGGAGCAGGAGCCTCCCTCGAGGTGAAGTGCGGCGAAAAGTCCTACCCGGCAGTGAAGACGGACAAGTCCGGCTCGTATCGCATGGTCGTGGCGGAGAACGGGAAGTGCTCCATGACCGTCACGTACAAGGGGCAGTCCGGGAGCCTGGGGTTCGCTTCCTACAATGACCCGGTCCAGGTCGACCTCGTCGTCGAAGTGAAGGACGGGAAGCTGTCGGTCCGGCGCAAGTAGGCGACTCGTGCCTCCGCCAAGTGATCCTCCGCCAAGCGACTTCGTGTCACCGCCAGGTGATCTCGTGCCTCCGCCGAGTCATGGGAAGGCCCGAAGCACAGAGAGAGACATCTGGGCCAAGGTGTCGATCGTCCTCCAGCCGCTGGGGGGGCTGCTCACGGCGATCGCGGTCGCGACGGTCGGGGTCATGGGATCCCAGGTGCTCAACCGCCGCCAGGCCCTCGACACCAACGCGCGGCTCTACTCGGAGCTGATGAGCCAGCGGGAGGTGTCCGAGAGCAGCCTGAGGAAGGACATGTTCGTCTCGATCATCCAGACCTTCCTGAAGCCGGGCGCCGGGGATCTCGATTCGAAGGTGCTGAACCTGGAGCTGCTCGCCTACAACTTCCATGAGTCGCTGAACCTCAAGCCCCTCTTTCTGGACATCGCGAGGCGACTCCAGGACGCCGAGGTTCAGGACCGCCTGGCGTTCCGTCCTCGGCTGAACCGGGTGGCCCGGGAGATCACCGCCAAGCAGATGTTCGCCCTCGAAGGGCGGGGGAAGAGCTTCCGCAGAACGGTGGACCTCGACGAGCTCCGACTGCAGGGAGGGGCGGGGATTGCCCTCGAAGGCGAGTCGATCACCGTCGACAACAAGTCGTGCGACGTGAACCTGTACGTGCTGGGCGTCGATCCCGAGTCGGAGCAGATCAAGGTGCGTCTCGAGGTCAAGTCGCCGGAGGCGGCCGGCGATGCGGCGGACACACGCGCCGTGTTCCACGTCAGCTGGTACGACTTCCCGATGATCGACAACACGCGGCTCTCCAACGACCTGCGCTGCGCGGTCACACTGAGCAACTTCTCCTCCTCCGTGGCCGACCTGACCACGGTCTGCTTCCCGGGCGAATACGCCTCCCTCAAGGACCGTCCCTACTACGACGAGGTCATCCGCAAGCTCCAGCAGACGGCGGAAGAGAACTAGTCGTCGGGCTTCGGCCTTCCCTGAGAGCGCGCGAACGCTTCAGCGGTATGCCTGGATCTCCAGCCCCAGGTAGTTCGTGCCGATGCGCTCCGGCGGGCCAAACCGCACAGCCAGCGCCTCGGCCAGAGGAGGGCCGGTCGGCTCGTCGGCCAGCACGACCCACACGCTCCGCTGATCCGGCACCAGAGCGCCGGCCAGACCGTTCGCGGCGGCCGACAGCCTCTGGCTGGTCTGCTGCGACCAGTCGACCCAGCCGGGATGCAGCGCGCGCTCGGGAGGAAACGGCGCAATGGCGACATCGGGACGGGACGCTCCCAGGTAGTGCTCCATGGTGGGATAGAGCAGCCCCGTCACGATGAGCCGATCCGCCGGGGCCATTTTCAGCGCCAGGAACTGCGCGATGGTCCGCTCCTGTGAGCGGGTGTCGCTCGTCAGCTCCTGCGTGAGCGGCCCAGCGACGAGCAGCGTGATCGCGACCGCTGCGGCCGCCGCCCGTGCGCGGGTCAACGACGAGATCCCCCCCGCCACCAGCAGTAGAAAGAAGGGAAGCAGCGGGGAGTCAACGCGGCCCACAACGTGAATGGGGGCGCGCAGACACGAATAGATGAAGATGGCGGCCAGCGGCACTACCACGGCGATCGGCAACCACGCCGCCGACAACGGGCGGGCCCGGCCATCCCTTGCCGCGAGCGCGCGCCAGCCGAGAGCCACCGCCAGGGCGAGTCCCAGCCAGGCAGCCGGCGCGATGTGATCGATCCCATTGCGCAACGGGGATTCAGAGCCGGGCGACAGGGCGGCCATCGACATGAGCGGCTGCCACGGGAAGTGCGCTTCCCAGGCCGGCCGCGACCAGCCAAAAGTCACGTCCATCCGGGAGGACTGATCCAGCACGACCAGCGCCCACGGCAGGAAGCCGATCAGGAACAGCGCGCCCACGAACGCCCACGCGCGCAGCCGCATGCGGTCCCGGGACACCAACGCCTCGAGCAGCGGGCCCGTCACGATCCCCGCGCCGTAGAGGATTCCCAGATTGTGAAGGTATGCGAGGACGAGCAGCGCCGTCGCGGCGGCGGCGACCGATCCCGCCGCAGGGCGGCGATGCAGTGCGCAGGCGCACAGCATGGCCACGATGGCCGCCAGGGTCAGCCACGTGTAGACCCGGGCCTCGCGGCTGTAGTGCACATGCAGAGGACTGACCGCCAGCAGCCAGGCGGCCCAGACCCCGGCGCGCTCCGAGAGCATCCACCTGGCAAGAAGGAAAAGGAGCGGAATGGAGAGGAGCCCCGCCAGGCAGGCCAGGGACCGGACCATTGCCTCCGAGGCGCCGGGTGCGGGGGTGACCAACGACTGAAGGAAAAAGTAGAGCGGCGCCTGGTTGTCCGCTCGCGCCTGCGCGAGCATGTCCGGCAAGGGAAGCGTGGCCCAGATTGCGGTGAAGGCCTCGTCGGCCCACAGCCCCTGACTGCCGAGCCCCGGCACTCTCAGAAGGATGCCGGCCAGGATGGCCCCGCCCAGAGCGATCGGTGTTCGATTCACCCGTGGGAAATCTATCCCTTTCAGGCGGAGCGGCAACCACAACTACCCAGTCGGTATGACCTCGAAGGGGACCTGGAGGATCGGCTCCTGCGGCCTTCCCTCCGGCAGCACACGAAGCTCATACCTGCCAGGCGGCTGGCCGGCTGAAGGACCGTCCCTACAACGGCCCGGCCAGAACTAGTTCGGCGGCAACAAGCCTCTGCAAGCTTCTTCCCTGCACTCGATCCCGACGTGGTTGCATTCGTACAAGCAACCCGCGGGATCGAACTCCGGCGGAGACCCACCCATCATGCACTCGAAAAAGCACGTCTCGACGACGACCTGGCACAAATTCACGCAGACCCGGAAGTTGTGGGGGTTGAACGCAGGCTTCTCGGCCTGGGTCCTGGGGAGGGGATTCAGCAAGAGAATGCCGCTGAAGAGCAGGACCGAGGCCATGCCACACCGCATCCATCTTGGAAGGCGCATGCGCAGCTCCTTGTCTATGAGTCCAGCGTAGATCTACTACCAAAACTGCCAGCAGAGCGGGTTTTTTCGAGGGGAACCCACTACCGCTCTGCCGGGCGCTACCAGCGCCGTGCGCTGACCAGCGCGAACGACCTGACGCCCGTGTCGAAGATACTTTCCAGACTTCACGAATCCGGACGCAGCCGGAGACCTTTCGGGATGACCAGCCTGCCCAAACCGGCGAACAGCGCCTGGACCAGGAGGGCGAGAAGCGCGGCGGGCACGGCTCCTTCGAGGATCACACTCAGGTCGTCGAGGCGGATGCCGGTGAGGATCGGCTGGCCAAGGCCACCCGCGCCGATCAAAGCACCGAGGGTCGCGGTGCCGACATTGATCACGGCGGAGGTCTGGATGCCGGCCATGATCGACGGCGAAGCGAGGGGAAGCTCGACCTTCAGGAGTCTCGCCGACGACGAGAGGCCCAGAACATCGGCCGACTCGATCAAGCCGCCGGGAATGACCGCCAGACCGGTGACGGTGCCCCTGACGATGGGGAGGACGCTGTAGAAGAAGAGCGCGGCGACCGCGGGAAGCGCTCCGATGCCGAGCAGCGGAATCATCAGGACCAGGAGCGCCAGCGATGGGATCGTCTGGATGATGCCGGCGACGGCCAGGATCGCCGCCCCCAATCTTCGGCGGCGGGCGGCGGCGACGCCCAGCGGTATCCCGACCAGGATCGCTGCGCTCAGGGACGCCGTCACGAGCGCGAGATGCTCCGCCACGTACCGGCCGATGCGCCGCGCCCGGCTCTCGCCCCCCGCCTCTTCCTCCATTCCAAGAGCCGACGCGAGAAAGGCGGCTGCCACAACCGGTTCGGGAAGGCGCTCCAGCTTGACGCGCGCGTTGAGACGCTGCATGTCGCTGGCCGCGATGCGGCCTTCGAGGACCGAAAGCGAGGCCAGGGCGGACGCCGCGCGCCCGGGGAGATCCAGTCGATAGAGGATGACGGCGCGGTAGCTGGGGAAATGGCCCAGATCGTCGGCAAGCGTCCTCATGTGGTAATAGGGAATCTCGGCGTCCGTCGTGTAGAGATCGATGACATCGATGTCGCCGGCCGCCAGGGCGCGGTAGGCCAGGTCATGATCGAGCGATCTCACTTCGGTCTGCGGCAGCCCATAACGCTTGCGAAGCGCCGGCCAGCCGTCGCGCCGGTGGAGGAATTCCTCGCTGAAGGCGAGCCGCAGCCGCGGCAGACCGCGCAAGTCGGAGACTCGCGTCACTCCCAGCCGGGCGGCGTCCCGCTCGCTCATCCCCAGCGCGTAACTGTCCTCGAAGCCGAGAAAGTCGCTCATCCCAACCCCGCGCGCGACGAGGGCGCGCCTCAGAGAATCATCGCCTTCACCGGGCGGGGTCTCTCGCAGGATGTCTTCCCTGATCGTCCCCGTGTATTCGGGATACACGTCGATCTCCCCGGCGAGGAGCGCGTGCCAGAGCACCTGCGTGCCGCCGAGCTGCACCCGATGCTCGACACGCGTGCCGGTGCTGCGCATCACCTGCGTGAGGATCTCGCCGAGCACGACCGATTCGGTGAACTTCTTGGAACCGACGCGCACCTCGGGCGGGGCGCCGCGACAGGAGGCGCCCCACAGCGCCACCAGGAGGACCGAAGAAAGGGCGATCAGCCCGCGACTCGGGCGCGTCATCGCGGTGCGCCGGGACGGCTCTGAGCCTGGATGAACCGGGTGACGAACGCCTCGGCCGGCTGCTCGACGAGCTCCTGCAGGGGACCCTGCTGGACGACGTCTCCATCCCTCAAGAGAACGATTGAGTCGGCGAAGAACTCGGCTTCGACGAGATCGTGCGTGACGAGCACGACCGTCTGCCGGAGCACCCTGAAGATCTCCCGAAGGTCCGTCCGGAGCTCCGCTCGGATCATGGGATCGAGCGCGCCGAGCGGCTCGTCGAGAAGGAGCAACTCGGGCCCGAGCATGAGGGCGCGCATCAGGCTGACCCGCTGGCGCTGTCCACCGGAGAGCTGCGTGGGGAAACGAGCCATCGCGGCGCGCGGAAAGTGGGTCAGCTCGATCAGCTCATCGAGCCGCCGCTCGATGCGCCCGACATCCCAGCCGAAGTACCGAGCCGCGAGAGTGACGTTCGCGGCAGCCGTCATGTGCGGGAAGAGTCCGCCCTCCTGGATCACGTACCCCAGGCGCCGCCGCAGTGGCCCAATCGTGCGCGGATCGAGGGGCTGCCCCCACAGGAGCACCTCGCCCGAGCTCGGCCGGGAAAGGCCGATCAGCAGACGAAGAAGCGTCGACTTGCCGGAGCCGGTGGGACCGAGCAGGACACTGACGCCTGCCCTCAGCGAGAGCGTCGTCGCCTTCAGGGCCTCGACGCTGCCGTAGCGCTTCACGACGCCACGGAGTTCGATGATCGGAGAGTTGAAGGGCGGTGTCACCTGCCTCCGATGACAGTGAGAATGTGGTGAATCCTATCACCACCCGGCGACCGGTGCCGGCGTCGGCTTGGCTGCGGGGGGGCTCGCAGAGGCACTGCTCGTGATACGCTCAGTGCGCGTCGGATCGATTCGGCCGCTGACGTTAAGTCGATCTCATGCCCTCCAAGGAGGGCCGCGAATGCCTCCCCAGCCGGAACAGATGCTGTCGCACTACCGCCTCCTGGAGAAGATCGGCGAGGGAGGAATGGGTGTGGTGTACGTCGCGTGGGACACGACGCTGAAGCGCAAGGTCGCGCTGAAGGTGCTGCCGGTTGCCGTGGCGACCGACCCGGTGCGCCTGGAGAGGCTTCAGCGTGAAGCCGAGGCGGTGGCGGCGCTGAACCATCCCGGCATCGTCACCATCCACTCCGTGGAGGAATCTGCTGGCACGCGGTTCCTGACGATGGAGCTGGTGGACGGGGAGAGCCTGGACCATGTCGCGGCAGCGGGCCCGCTGCCGGTGCCACGCGTGCTCGAGATCGGCATCGCGCTGGCCGACGCGTTGTCAGCGGCGCACGAGCGCGGGATCATTCACCGCGATCTCAAGCCTGCCAACGTGATGCTGGCGAAGGACGGCCGCGTGAAGGTGCTGGACTTCGGCCTGGCGAAGCTCGCGGAAGCTGCGACCGGAGACCTGTCGCAGATGGCGACGCGCCGGACCCCGCTCACGCACGATGGGGGAGTCGTGGGCACGGCGCCCTACATGTCTCCCGAGCAACTGCGGGCCGAACCCGTGGATCACCGCACGGACCTCTTCTCGCTCGGTGTGGTTCTCTACGAGCTGGCGACGGGGCGCAGGCCGTTTGCCGGCAAGAACGCCGCGGAGATCGTCTCGTCGATCCTCCGGGATACGCCGGCGCCCGTGACACAGATTCGCGAAGACGTGCCGCGGCACCTGGGCCGTGTCATCGCGCACTGCCTCGAGAAGGGTCTGCGGGAACGGTTTCAGACGGCTCGTGACGTCTGCAACGACCTGGAGCGGTTGCGCGATGAGATGAGGCTGGAAGCGCAGGGCGCCACTGCCCTGGCGAGGGAGAGGCCACCCGAGGAGCCTCATCCGGCCGCCGTATCGCCGGCATCCCTCCCCACGGCCGGGCCCGGGCCGATCAGGACCACGCGGCCTGTCATGAGGAATCCATGGATCCTTCTCGCGGGAGCGAGCGTGCTCATCGCAGGGACCGCGGTCGTTTGGTTCGTCCGGAGCGAGCGGGGATCGAAGCCGGGGACCGGAGCGGGAAGGCCCGTCGATGTGTCGTCGGCGGCCTCTCGGACTGTGGCCAGCTCGATCGCCGTCCTGCCCTTCGTGAACATGAGCGGCGATGCGGACAACGAGTACTTCTCCGATGGGCTGGCCGAGGAGCTGCTCAACGCCCTGGCGAAGAACCCGGCGCTGCGGGTGGCGGCACGCACCTCGTCGTTCTCCTTCAAGGGGAAGGACACGGAGATCGCCGAGATCGGCCGGCGGCTCAACGTGGCGACGGTCCTCGAAGGGAGCGTTCGCAAGGCGGGCAACCGGGTGCGGATCACCACACAGCTCATCAACGTGGCCGACGGCTACCACCTCTGGTCGGAGACCTACGACCGACAGCTCGAGGACATCTTCGCGGTGCAGGACGACATCGCGCGCTCCGTGATGTCGTCGCTGAAGGCGACGCTCCTGGACGCTGGCGCCGGCGCTGCCGAACAGCGCACCGGCAACACCGAGGCGTACAAACTCGTCCTCAAGGGACAGTACTTCTACAAGCGATGGGGCCCGGGGGACCTCGAAAAAGCCAGGGACCTGTTCAAGCAGGCGCTGGCGCTCGATCCTGACTACGCGCGTGCGTGGCAGCTGCTGGGACTCACCTACGGGAACATGGTCGAGCGGGGCGAGCTCAGCCAAGAGGAGGGGATCAGGCTGTGTCGTGACGCGACGGAGCGCGCACTGGCACTGGACGACTCGCTGGCCGGGGCGCACGCGCAGCTCGGTTGGTACAAGATGGCCTACGATTGGGACTGGGCGGGAGCCGAGGCGGATCTCAGCAAGTCGCAGGCGCTGGAGCCGCAGAACGTCTTCGCCCTCAACCTGGCGGCGACCCTCGCGGGGGTGCGGGGCAGGCTCACGGAGGCGAACGAGATCGCTCGCCAGATTCATGAGATCGACCCGTTGAGCAGCCTCTTGTACCTGAACTATGCGATCGGCCTCTGGCAAGAAGGGCGGCAGGACGAGGCTCTGGCAGCCGCCCGGGGGGTGCTGGAGCTCGATCCGCAGTGGCGGGGAGCGCACGTGATGGTCGGACGGGTATACCTGGCACAGGGGAAGCTCGATCAGGCTCTTCTGGAGATCCAGCAGGAAACCTTCGAGGAACCGCGCCTGTACGGTCTCGTAATGGCCTATCACGCGCTCGGGCGAAAGGCCGATTCGGACGCGGCGCTGGCCACCTACACGGAGAAGTACCAGGGCATGTGGGCGTATAACATCGCGTCCCTTCACGCGATCCGTGGGGAGCGGGACGAAGCGTTCGAATGGCTGGATCGGGCCTATGCCAGGCGTGAGCCGCTCTTTTCGGTGAAGGTCGACCCGGACCTGCGGAATCTGAGAGGCGACCCGCGCTGGCTGCCGTTCCTCAGGAAGATGCGGCTGGCCGGCTGAAGGACCGTCCCTGCTACGACGAGGTCATACTACCAGCGCCGCGCGCTGACCAGCGCCAGCCTTCTCGTTGACAATGGCGCGGCAGGGAACCGGGTGAGGAGGGCACATGGATCGACAAATCGCGCGGCTTCTACAGGATGGCGAGTGGTTCTGCCCACTCCTGCTCGTGGTCAGCCTGGCGCTGGCGTTCTGGCTCACGCGCAGAAACCGCTACTTCCGGCCCAGCGGCTGGCGACAGTGGTGCATTTCTCCCATGCTGGTGATCGTCGCGATCCTCGCAGGAGGTGGCTACTACTTCGCCCGCACGGCGAACAGAACGATGGACCACAGGCTCGAGAACCTGACGTTCAAGCTGCTCTCGGACGATTCGGAGCACAGCATCAGCGAGTACAGGGGACGCGTGGTTCTCCTGAACTTCTGGGCCACCTGGTGCCCGCCGTGCGTCATGGAGATGCCCGATCTCGAGAAGCTCTATGCGACCTACCGCGATCGTGGGCTCACCGTCATCACGGTGTCCGATCAGGACAAGGAAGCTCTCCTGAAGTTCGCGGAGACGCACCCGCTGCGGACGGTCTCGGGGTACTACGAGTCGGCCTGCCCGACGTCCGGGATGGCGGGCATCGCCTGCGCCGGCCGTCCTTTCACGATGCTGATCGACCGCGACGGCCGGGTCGTGGATCGCATCATCAGGTACTCGTACGAGGAGTTCGAGGAAGCCGTCCAGCGGCTCCTGTGAGATCGACTCCCCGTGTGATATGGATATAAGCGATCCAACCCTCGCCTTCGTACCGGCAGGCCGAAACGCATCGCGCGCCGGGGGCGAGCCGTGGATGCCGGATCGGAGCCGGCCAAAGGAACCGCGCCAGACGCGGGGGAGGGTCTCGCATGCTCAACCGCACCGTCCTGGTGTTCTTGCTCACTGCATGTGCTCTGATCGGCGGTGTTTCTGGCGCCGAGGAGCCCGATGATCCCGGCCATCCATGGAACACCCCGTTCGTCACCCGGGTCTTCTACCTGGAGGGGATCGATCTCCGGGAGGCCATGACGCTGGCGCGCCGGACCATTCATGTCCGGAGTGTAGCGATTGTCATCAGCCGCAGCGTTATGGTCGTGTCCGATGCGGCCGAGCCGGTCTCCCAAGTGGAGGCACTCCTGAAGCAGAGGAACGTCGTCCTCCGGGCCGCCGAGCCACATGCCCCGTTGTACCTCGAGCGGTTGCAGAAGGACCCGACCGGAACACGCATCTTCCGTGTCGAGCGCGACTCCATGGAGAATGTCGTGACCTTGCTCCGCGCCATCTACATGGTGCGGGAGGTGAAGAAGTCTGAGGAGGACAGCGCCATTTCTGCGTCGGCGGCTCTGCCAATCCTCGACGCCGCCGAAGCTCTTTTCCGGGAGTTGCGCCTGCTTGATGAGTCTGCGGTGGCCCTGAAGGGCGATGAGCACGCAGCTCACTGAGTCCGTTCCCATCGGAAAAACCTGATCGACAAACTGGCGCGCTGGCTGCCGTTCCTCAGGAAGATGCGGCTGGCCGGCTGAAGGACCGTCCCTAATACGACGAGGTCATACTACCAGCGCCGCGCGCTGGCCAGCGCTAACGACATGACGCTCGCGTCGAAGAAGTCGATGTCGGAGCTCTCCTCGTAGACGGCGCCGGTGAAACCGGCACTCCATTTGCCCGGAAGCCAGGAAGGAAACAGGGCGACGAAGGAAACGCCAATGCCGTCCGCGTCGGCCGCCTCAGATTTCCGATCTCGCCCTTGATGAACGGGACGAGATCGCTGCCGGAGTCGGGCTGGTCGACCGGTGAGTCGATCTCTTCCTCTCCAAACTCCTGCAGCCAGCTGCCGCCGATGAAGTTGCTCTGGAGTTTCTGGATCCCCGCCCCCATCACGTCGAAGCCGTGCCAACCGGCCTTCTCGGGAAGTGGGTCAAGAGCCGCCGACGGTGTCGCGGCGGCCAGCAACGGCGCGAGGACGACGAAGGTCCGCACCAACCAATGTTTCATTCCCTATATCTCGTGGACTTGGCCTTCATCGATCCACTATATTGCGCGAATGAGATTACTGGGTCGATCGGGTGCAGCGATGGTGGCGCTCGCCGCGGTCCTTCTCCCCTGGGGGACGGGCGTCCTTGTTGTGGCGCATCTTGCAAGCGAAGGGCACCATCATGCGAAACCGAACGTCCATGACGCCGACGGCGTCATGCTGGTCGTCCACGGGCACCAGCATGGAATGGGTGCTCCCTTGCACGAGCACACGATCGTGGTCGCGAAGCCGGCCACTCTGACCACACGGCTCTCGCTCGTCCCGGCCCCGGCGGGACTGCTTTCACCTGCGACCGGGTCCTCAATCCTCACCACAGGATCGTTCGCCGCGCCCGCGGATGTTGCGCACGGTCCACCTCATATACCCAAGGCCTCACTGATCCTCCGGATCTGATCCATCCCGCTGACGTGAAAGCTGCGCGCGGGGTCGCGGAGCCGTGTGTCGACGCGGCCAGTCCCACGATGGATCACGGAGGATCGTCATGGATCGACCACTCATCGCGGTCGTTGTGCTGTTTTCGGTCGCTTCGGCCGCCCTTGCCCAGGAAGTCACCGAGGAGAAGTTCCTCTCGGCGCTCGACGAGGGGCACGTCGGCGTCCGTTCACTCACGGACGGCATCGCCCGAGCCGAGGGGGCTCGCCTGCGAGCGGGCACGCTCGCGAATCCGCGCTTCGACTTCTGGCGCGAGGACCCCGAGGACAATCCCCGGGTAACGAACTGGACGCTTGCATGGACGCCGCCCTTGGACGGGCGCTACGGCCTCGGGAAGCGGGCCGCCGAAGCGGGCGAGGAGGCGGCGCGGCTGCGCTTCGAGGTTGATCGCGCAACGCTCCGGAAGGAGTTCCGGCAGGCTTTCGCGAGGTGGAGCCTTGGGCTCGAGAGCCGGGAGATTCTTCAGCAGCAGCTCAAAGTCGTGACCGGCCTGGCGGAGCAGGCGCGCCAACGGGCGCGCGTTGGCGAGGAGTCGGGTCTCGCGGCGCGCCGTTTGATTCTCGCGGAGGGCGAGGTCCGTATGGCGCTCGGCAGCGCCGATGCCGAGTATGTCCGGGCCGCCGCGGCAGCCCGGGCGCTGCGACAGGACCTTCCTGCGGAGACACGGCCCGCGCGGGCGGCGCTGCCCGTCCCCCCGGCGGCGCTCGACCCTGGTGGCGCGTCGCTGTTGAGCGCGCTCGAGCAGGAAAAAGGGCAGGCCGAATACGAAGCTCGCAGGCTCGGCCGATTCGTCGCCTTCCCCACGATCCAGCTCGGCTGGCAAACGATCGATGACCACAACGCCAGCGACGGAGGGCCGATCCTCGCCGCTGGTTGGCCCGTCCCGCTTTTCGACCGTGACCAGGGATCACGGCTTGAAGCGGAACGACTGAAGGACATCGCGGCGGCCCGCCTGAGCTTCGCGCAGGCGCGCGTCGCCGCGGAGGTCGAGGGCGGTCTCGACGCGTACCGGACGCTTTTCGCGACGGCACGTGACGCCCGCGAGGTCGCCGATGGCGCCGACCAGGTCATCGATGCCGCCACGGCGGCTTTCCGCGCGGGGGAATCAGGTCTGACCGATCTGCTCGACACCCTGCGCTCGGCGTTTGCCGCGCGCCTGCGGGCCCTCGACGCCCGCGAGCAGGCCCTGGAGGCGCACCGCGAACTGGAGGCGGTGCTGGGACGGCCGCTGACGGAGGGTCAAGAACGATGATACGCGCACGGCTGGTCGTCACGACGTTCGTACTGCTGGGCGCCCTCGGGTGCGTTCAAGAGAAGTCCCACGACAAGCTCGCTTCGGAGCCCGGGGAGAGCTGGTCAGTCACCGCATGGGGAGAGCGCTACGAGGTGTTTGCCGAGTGCGGCCCGCTGATCGCCGGAACGTCCGCCACGTGCAACGCGCACGCCACCGTCCTTCAGAGCTTCACCCCCTTGACGGCAGGATCGGTGAGCGTGGTTCTCGGAGGTTCGGAGCCTGACCTGGTGTTCCGGCAGGATCATCCGAAGCGAGACGGGATCTATCCCGTCGAGGTTCGCCCGCCGTCGGAAGGGGCCTTCGACCTGAGTTTTCAGGTGGATGGTCCCGCGGGTCGGGAGGACATCGCCGCGGGTCGCGTGAATGTCGGCAGCGTGGAGTCGCCCGGCCGGACGCTCGCGGGCCAGGAAGCCGCCCCCGATACCATTTCATTCCTCAAGGAACAGCAATGGCGGACGGCCTTCGCGACGTCACGGGTCGCGGAGGGCGCGCTCAATGAGAGCGTCGCCGGGCCGGGGCGCGTGACCCCGCCCGCGGGAGGAGAGGTGACTCTGACGGCGACCTTCGATGCAGCCGTCGCTCCGGAGCCCTGGCCGTATGCCGGCCTCGATGTGGAGAAGAGGCAAGTCTTGTTCCGGCTCCTGCCCCGGATCGGGGAGCGCAGTCTTCCGGAGCTGCGAGCCGAGGCGACGTCGCTGGCAGCCGACGTCGCGGCTGCGAAGCGCCGGGTGGAACGGCTCACCGAACTGCTGCGTGTCGAGGCGACGAGCGCGGCAGAACTCGAGCGCGCCCAGGCCAACCTCGCGGGTCTCGAAGCACGCCTGCAGTCGGCCCGACAGGGGATAGGTGCGGCAGATGATCCGGCCGGCTCGTCGGCCGGCACTGCCATCGCGGTCAGTGCACCGTGGTCGGGTCGCGTGGCCGAGGTATCCGTATCGCCCGGCCAGACCGTGATCGCAGGCACCCCCCTGGCGCGAGTGGTGAAGCTGCGGCCGCTCTGGATCGTCCTGTCCCTGCGTCCGGAGGACGCGACGCGCGTCCAAGGCAGCCCGTCGGGACTGCTGCTCCGCCGTCCCGGTTCCACCGCGATCATGAACGTCGGAGCGGAGGATGTGCGCATCGTCTCACAGTCGCCGGAGGTGGATGCGCAAACGGCCTCCATCAGCCTCATCCTCGAAGTCAACCGCAGCGCTTCGGACCTGGCGATTGGAAGCGGAGTTGAGGCGGAGCTGCTCCTCGCGGGGCATAGGAACGGGATCGTCATCCCGGCCTCCGCCTTGATCGACGACTCGGGGGTGAGCGTCGCCTATGTGCAGATCGAAGGGGAGAGCTTCGCCCGCAGGGAGGTGCGTGTCGTCGTACGGCAGGGCGAACAGGCTCTCGTCGAAGGTCTCGGGGTGGGTGAACGGCTCGTCACCGTCGGTGGCGGCACCATCCGGCGCAGCTCTCTTCTCTCCTCGGGTGCCCCCGAGGGGCACGTCCACTGAGCTGGCCATGCTGAACGCAATCATCCAGGGCTCGTTGCGCCATCGCTGGGCGGTCCTCGTGACCGCCGCGGCGTTCATGGCGGCCGGGACGCTGATCGCGTTGCGGCTGCCGGTGGACGTCTTCCCGGATCTCTCCGCGCCGACCGTCACGGTCATCACCGAGGCCAAGGGTCTGGCCCCGGAGGAAATCGAGCTGCTGGTGACCTTCCCCGTCGAGTCGGCCCTGAACGGGGCCTCCGGCGTGCGCCGCATCCGGTCGGTGTCGGGGCCGGGGATCGGCGTCGTGTGGGTCGAGTTCGAGTGGGGCGAGGATATCTATCGGGCACGTCAGGTGGTGGCCGAGCGCCTCCAGGTCGTCGCCTTGCCGGCGGGTGTCGAGCGCCCGACTCTCGGACCGATCAGCTCGATCATGGGCGAGATCACCTTCATCGCGCTGACGTCGGACCGTGTGCTGCCGATGGAGCTGCGACGACTGTCCGAGACGGTGGTCCGCCGCAGCCTTCTGGCGCTGCCGGGAATTTCCCAGGTGGTCCCGATCGGCGGGGAGGTGCGCGAGTATCTCGTCGAGCTCGACCCGGCGGCCAGCGCCCAGGCGGGTCTGTCTGTCCAGGAGGTCGTGGACGCCCTGCAGGCATCCAGCGCCGCGCCGGCGGCCGGCTTCCACGTCGATGGCGGCGAGGAGTATCTCGTCCGAGGCCTCGGCCGCGCTCATTCCGCGGACGACCTTGCAGCCACTGTGCTGCGCGAGCGCAACGGCATCCCTCTGCGCCTGGGACAGGTGGCCGCCGTCCGCGAAGCACCCGAGCCGGCCCGGGGAACAGCCTCCTACCGCGCCCACCCGGCGGTCGTTCTCAGCATCCAGAAACAGCCGGGCGCCAACACGCTGGAGCTCACAAGCCGGATCGACCGCGTCCTCGTCGACCTGCAGGGGGCCCTCCCGCCAGGCGTCGTCATTGAGAAGGAGAACTTCAGACAGGCCGACTTCATCGAGATCGCGATCCACAACGTCTCGGTCGCGCTGCGTGACGGGGCGGTGTTGGTGCTGATCGTGCTGCTCCTGTTTCTCGGCAACCTCCGGACGACGCTCATCTCGGCCGTCGCCATTCCGATCTCACTCGTGGCCGGCGTCATTGTGATCTCGCTGTTCGGGGGTACCTTGAATACCATGACGCTGGGCGGCTTCACAATTGCCATCGGAGCCCTGGTGGACGACGCGATCATTGATGTCGAGAACGTGATGCGTCGCCTGCGCGAGAATCGACGGAAGCCGGCAGCGGAACGGAAGTCGCCGCTCGAGGTCGTGTTCCGCGCCTCGTCAGAGGTCCGAGGTGCGATCCTGTTCGCCACCCTCGTGATCGCGCTCGTGTTCGTTCCGCTGCTGTACCTTCCGGGCCTGGAAGGGCGCCTGCTGCGACCTCTCGGAATCGCCTACCTTGCCTCGCTCGCCGGCTCGATCATCGTCGCGCTCACGGTCACACCCGTCCTTTGCCTGATGCTCCTGCAGCGCAGTTCGCTGCTCGACGCTCAGGAGCCCTGGCTCCTGCGGCAATGCAAGCGCGCCTACGATCGCACTCTGACCGTGTGTCTCGATCGGATGGCTTTTATCATCGGGAGCGTGGCGGTCTTCCTTCTGGCCGCACTCGCGATCGTGCCTTTCCTCGGTCATTCGTTCCTGCCGCCCTTCAACGAAGGCAGTCTGACGATCGCTCTCGTGAGCCCGCTGGGAACGCCCCTGGTCGAGGGCGATGCGCTTGGCAGGGACGTGGAGAAAACGCTTCTCGCGTTTCCGGAGGTGGTCTCCACGAGCCGACGCACGGGGCGCGCCGAGAAGGACGAGCACGTCCAGGGTGTGAACGCCTCCGAGATGGAGGTCGTGCTCCGGCCTGGTCGGCCCAAGGCCGAGCTGCTGGCAGAGATGCGCAGGGCGGTCGCGACTATTCCGGGTGTGAACGTGAGTTTCGGTCAGCCGATCAGCCACCGGATCGACCACATGATCTCCGGCAGCAAAACCAACCTCGCGATCAAGATCTTCGGCCCGGAGCTTGCCCAGCTGCGCGGCCTGTCCTCGAGCGCAGAGCGAGCGCTGCGGGACGTTCCCGGACTTGTCGACTTGTCCAACCAGGAACAGGCGTCGGTCCCGCAGATCCTCATCGACTTCGATCGTCAAGCCATGGCGCGCCATGGCCTGACGCCCGCAGACCTGGCGCAGTCGGTCGAGGCGCTATTCCAGGGGACACTGGCCGGCGAAATCGTGGAAGGAGGGCTCACCTCGCGGATCGTCGTGCGCTACCCCGAGAGGCTGCGATCCCGGCGGGATCAGATGGAAGCCCTGCCCGTGACGACACCGGAGGGCCGTCTGATCCGCCTCGGTGACGTGGCGCGTGTACGGTTCGACCTGGGCCCGGGCCTCATCCGGCGCGAGAGCGTGCAGCGCGTCGCCATGCTGACGGCCAACGTCACCGGCAGCGACCTCACAGGCGTCGTGGAGCAGGCGCGCGCGGCGCTGGCTGCGAAGCTCGATCTTCCCGAAGGCTACCGGATCGTGTTCGGAGGGCAGTTCGAGGAAGCGGCGCGCAGCGTGCGAAACCTCGGCTTCCTGGCGGGCGGGCTCCTGCTTGCGATGCACGGCCTGCTTTTCCTGGCGTTCCGCAGTCACCGCCACACGATGATCGTCCTGGTGAACCTACCGCTTGCGCTCATCGGGGGGCTCGTGGCCGTGGCTCTGGGGGGCCAGGGTCTCAGCGTCGCCTCGCTTGTGGGCTTCATCACCCTCTTCGGAATCGCCACGCGCAACGGTGTGCTGCTCGTCAGTCACTACGGGCACTTGATGCGCGACGAGGGTCTGGCGCTCAGAGAAGCGGTTTTCCGCGGATCACAAGAGCGGCTCGCGCCGGTGCTGATGACCGCGCTGACGGCGGGCCTCGCGCTCATCCCCCTGGTGCTGGCTGGAGACAAGCCGGGCAACGAGATCCAGAGCCCGATGGCCGAGGTGATCCTAGGGGGACTGCTCAGCTCGACGTTTCTCAACCTCGTCGTGGTGCCGGTGCTCTTCTGCCGCTGGGGAGAGCCGCGGACGTTGAAGTCGCATGTACCAGCCTAAGACTTTGAAATAGGTCGGACCCTCCCGTCATTGGCAGGCGGCGGTTGGCAGATGCTCGACTCCGGTAGAGCTGTATCCATAGGTCCCGGAGCCACAGGCGCTCTGGGAGCGGACCAGGTAATAGTACGTCTCTCCTACCGATGGATCCGGTCTTGTGTCGTCAAAGGTCGCGTTCGGGTAGTCATCGCCGCCCGGCACGCAAACGGCATTCTGCGTGCCTCCATCAATCCCAAGCTGGGACGCGAAACCGCCTGCCAGGTCGTAAAGTAGACCCTGGTCGGTCCAGCTCAAGACAAGCGTGTCATTCAGGTCCCGTATCCAGACCAGATTGATGACTTCGGCAGGCGGCGTGACGGGCGCATGATCGCACCCTGTGCCGGCGTCGCAGGTGTCGGTGGTGCAGAGGTCGCCGTCGTCACAGTTCTCGGCACTACCGCCACCGCAGACTCCGGCGCCGCAGGTCGTGGACACGGTGCAGGCGTTCCCATCGTTGCAGGACGCGCCATTGTTTGTCGCCGTGTAGACGCACAGGTCGTTGCCGAAGAGCGGCAGGGTTGTCGTGATGCGTGTCGCACCGCCCGTCATGACTCCGTCGAATGTCCCGGGGTCGTCGATCGCGTTGCCGCTCGCCTCGTTGAAACTCCAACGATGCACCAGACCCGTGGCCGACACGATCTCTCTGTTGCGATCGGCCTGAATCTCCGCCTGCGTCCGCCCGTAGCTCCAGATGCGCCACTCGTCGAGTCGGCCGTTGAAGTTGTTGATCAAGGTCCCCGCGGCATCCCGTGTCGCCCCGAGCAGTGTCGCATCACCCGCCGGCATGTTGACCACGGTGGAGACTGTCCAGGTGGTATTGACGCTTCCCGCGAGATTCCCGTTCAGGTAGATCCGGACCTGTGGCGTTGCCAGTGTCCGGTCCACGACCATCGCGACGTGGTGCCACTGGTTCAGGGTGACCGTCGCCGCCGTGTTGGGTGTGTCGACCTGCGCGCTCGGCGAGGCCTCGACCGATGCCGAGACGTAGGGGCCTGTCCGCAGTTGGATGACGGCCTGATTGAAGGCTCCCTGCCGGCCTGCCCGGAAGAGACTCGTCAGATCCGTGGTGAATCCGTCCGCGTAGAACCACCCCTCGACCGTGAAGCTGCTCGTGCCAAAATTGTTGATGAAGTTGTTCGGCGTCGTATCCTGGCCGAGATTGACGTAATCGGTCGTGGTGCGAAGGTCGGCGGCCGCGTCGTTCGCCGTGTTGCAAGTCTCCGCTGTGCAGGTGTTCGCATCGTCGCATTGAGCGTCCGTCGTGCAGGACACGCACCCGGGAATCGGCGAGAACGTGCAGGCATTCGCGTTGCAGGTATCGGTCGTGCAGACGTCACTGTCGTTGCAATCGGCGGCCGTCAGGCAGCAGCCGGCCACGGCCGAGCCGCCGCAGACCCCCGCCGTGCACTGGTCAGGCGTCGTGCAGATGTTCCCATCGCTGCATGCGGTCCCATTCGGTGCGTTCGGATAAGAGCACTCTGCCGGCGAGAGTGCCGGCGCCCCGGCGACCCATCCGGAGGTCGGGGTGAATGTGATGTTGGTCAGGGTGCCATCTTCAGCGGGAGACGTGGAATCCGGCGCCACCGTGCCGCTGGACTGGTCGAGGCCCCAGCGCCCCAGCAGCCCAAGATCGGTGCTGATACGTCTGTCTTTTCCAAAGACGATCTCACTGGCACTCCGCGCACGATCCCAGACCCGCACCTCGTCGAGCTGCCCCTGGAAGAATCCAGTCTGCGCTCCCGTGCTGCTGAGAGTCGTTCCAAGACCGAAATGCTGGATGCTCCCGCTCTCAGGAGTGGCTCCGGGCGATACGGTGCACGCGCCGCCCGCGCAGTTCGAGCAGGCGGTGTCGACCGACAGCTCCGCCCCGTCGAGGTAGAGCCGCCACCGCGTGCCGTCGTACGTGACGGCCGCGTGGTGCCAGGTATTGATGCTGACAGCGGGTTCAGACGCCGCAGTGCACACGGGATGGTTCAGACCGGAGGCCGAATCTTCGAAATCGCCGGCAAGCCGGCTGTTCGCAATCCCGAGGAAGTAGTTCATGTTGAGATTCAGCGGTGTCTCGACCTGGGGTGCTCCCTTGCTGAAGAGCGGGATCGTGCCGATGGGCAGACCGCCCGTACCCGTGCCATTCGGCATTCCCGTGCCCCCGCCTGTCCAGTAGAACCAGGTCTCCAGCGTGAATCGCGTCGCCCCCAGACCGGCGGCGACGTTCATGGTCACGTAGTCATTTGTTCCATCGAATGCCAACGCGGACATGGCCGGAGCATTGCTGCACGTGTCGGTCGAGCAGGCGTCGCCATCGCCACAGAACGGTGAGCCTGACTGGCACACCCCCGCGGAACAGGTCTCCGTGCCGTTGCAGATTTCGCCGTCACCGCACGAGTTGGTGTTGTCCGGCGTGAAGACACAGCCCGAGGCGGATTGGCAGGAATCATCCGTGCAGAGGTTGCCGTCGTTGCAGACCACCGGAGTGGTTGCGCAACCGGTCGCCGGGTTGCACGAGTCGGTCGTGCATATGTCGCCGTCATCGCAGAAGACAGCTGCACCGCCGGTGCAGGTGCCGCCATCGCAGGTATCGCCCATGGTGCAGAAGCTGCCATCATCGCAGGGAGCTACGTTGATGGTGTTCACGCAACCGAATTCGTTGTCGCAACTGTCGTCGGTGCAGACGTTGCCATCATCGCAGACCGCTGGTGTGGTGCCGGGCTGGCAGGTGCCGTTTGCGTCGCAGGTGTCCCCCGTGATGCAAAGATTATTGTCCTCGCATGAGGCACCCACCGCGGGTGTGAACTGGCATGTCCCCTCACCGAGCTCCGGTTTGTCGGTTCCTTCCCAGAGCGGACCGCCCGTGAGCGTGCCGTCCTCGGCAGGCGACGTCGAGTCGCCAGCGCTCGTGTCGGCTCCCTCGGCAAAGCCCCATCGGCCGATGAGCCCGGGCGCCGATGTCACTTCGGTGTTCATGCCGGCCTGGATACTGGCCAGGGTTCGAGGAATGTTCCAGACACGGGTCTCGTCGATCAGACCCTGGAAGAATCCGGCGGCCGTACCGGAGCTGTTGAGAGCCGTCCCGATGCCGAAATGCTGGATGCTTCCGCTCTCAGGAGTGGCTCCGGGCGATACGGTGCATGCGCCGCCCGTGCAGTTCGAGCAGGCCGTATCAACCACCAGCTCCGCGCCATTGAGGTATAGCCGCCATCTGGTGCCGTCATAAGTCGCCGCCGCGTGGTGCCAGGTATTGATGCTGAGAGCGGGTTCAGACGCCGCAGTGCACACGGGATGGTTCAGGCCGCTGGCCGAATCTTCGAAATCGCCGGCAAGCCGGCCGTTCGCAATCCCGAGGAAGTAGTTCATGTTGAGATTCGGCGGTGCCTCGATCTGGGGTGCTCCCTTGCTGAAGAGCGGGATCGTGCCGATGGGCAGACCGCCCGTACCCGTACCATTCACCAGTCCCACACCTCCGCCCGTCCAGTTGAACCAGGTCTCCAATGTGAAGCTGGCCGCTCCGAGGCCGGAGGCAACACCCATGGTCACGTAGTCATTCGTGCCGTCGAGCGACAGGGCGAAGGCGTTGGCGCTCGAGATGTCGCAACTGTCGGTCGTGCAGCTGTTGCCGTCATAGCAGTCGTCGTCTGAAAGACAGCAGGTGCCGTTGGGGATCCCGGCGCAGGCGCCACCAGTGCAAAGGTCGAGCGATGTGCACGGGTTGACGTCGTCGCAGACCCCGCCCTCGTTGCCGGCCGCGTGGCCGCAACCACTGATGGCGTTGCAGCTGTCCGTGGTGCAGAGATTTCCATCATCGCAGCTCACGCTGACGTACTGGCATGTTCCGGTGCCGACAGCCGGCACCTGTGATGACGACGTGAGCCAGGATGGGGCCGGAGCGGTCGTGGTCGTGAGAGTTCCAGAGGACGTTCCGACTGAATCCGCCGTGGTGGTTCCGATCCCCTCGTTCATACCCCAGCGATGGACCAGTCCCGTAGCGCTCGTGATAGCGCTGCCCATGTCCGCCGCGATCTCGGCCTGGGTTCTCGCGTAGTTCCAGATCCGGAATTCGTCGAGCCGTCCGTCGAAGGGATTGATCGGGTTTCCGCTCCCGTCGCGAGCAGCCCCAAGCATGGTCGCCTCAGTCGTCCAGCTGATCGCGTTGGTCGCCCAGGGCGTACCTGATGCGACGGTGGGGGCGCCACCGTTCACATGCAGCCGGAGCTGTTGTGTGCCGGCTGTCCGGTCCACGACCAATGCTACATGCGTCCATGTGTTGGCGGTCAGTGCCGGGCCGGTGACATCCACCTGTGTTCCGGTCGTGTTCGTCTCAACGGAACCCGCAATTTGGAGATTCCCTGTGCCTGTGAGCTGGATGACGACCTGCGGGAAGGCCTGCTGCCGCCCCGCGCGGAAGATCCCGGTAAGACTGGCCGCGCCGCCATCCGTGTAGACCCATCCTTCGACCGTGAAGCTGCCCGTCCCGAAGTCGTTCAAGTAGTCGACACCGGATCCGATCGGGAACTGCACCCGGTTCCCGGCGGTGCCGGCAAACGAGATCGCCGCGGCGTTACCACCCGAGCACGAGTCGGTAGTACAGACGCTGTTGTCATTGCAGTCTGCGGCCGTGTTGCAGCTGATGTTCGGCTGGTTCACGCAGTCACCACCCGAGCAGGAGTCCGTCGTGCCGGCGTTACCGTCGTCGCAGTCAGCCTCGGTGGAGCAGCAGCCCGGCGTCGGCGTGTAAGAGTTCGAGCAGCCGGTGGGAGCGACGCACGAATCGGTGGTGCAGGCGTTGCCGTCATCGCAGTTGGCGGCGGAACCTGACGCGCAGGTTCCACCGCTGCAGAAGTCGGAGACGGTGCAGGCGTTGCCGTCGTTGCAGGCGCCGTTGTTGTTGGTGTTCACGCAGGCATTCGAGGTGCAGGCGTCGTCGGTGCAGATGTTCGCGTCATCGCAGTCGCCCACGGTGTTGCAGCAGTTGGCAACGGGCGAGTGCTCGCAGAGCTGCGAACCATTGCAGGTATCATCGGTGCAGATGTCGGCGTCATCGCACTCGGCGTTGGTGGAACAGGTCGTGGTCGTCGTGAAAGACTGACGGGAGCCTGTCGTCGAAGCGCTGCCGTCGGATGCCACCGCATACCACTCGTAGGTGGTGTTCACCTGGAGACCGGGCCAGGTCACACAAGCCTGCAGTCCCGCCGGTACGTCCATGTCGGCGCCGGCTGCTACGAATGGGGCGCCTGCATCCATGTCGTAAGCGAGTGTGATCTCGTTCTCGGTCGGAGCAACGTTGTCGGCGTGGCTGCTCGGCGTCCCGTCATTCAGCTTGTTGATGAATCTGTTGAACACCGGCGAGTAGGTCTCGATGTGGAACGTGTCGGCCTGTGGATCAAACGTCATGATCCGGAGCCAGCCGTTGCCGCCGTTCGGACGGCTCTGGAAGTCGGAGAGGACCGTGTGTATCGGGTGGCCGTCGGTTGCCAGATCGGTTCTGTGATCCGCCTGGTCGAGGTGTCCGCCGAGCAGCAGGAAGACGTTCGGCAGCGTCTTGATCGCATTGAAAATCGACTGCCCCTGCGGTGAGAACGATGGCGTACCGGTGCCGGCGCTCGTTGGTGTCCCCATGAAGTGGGTCGTGATCATCGCGCGATGGTTCGCGTACGGTCCCGTCAGGAGCCCGCGGACCCATGTCAAAACCTGCTGGCACGTGGTGAGCGTCCCCGTGGGCGCCGAGCCGTCGGAGGGCCATGAGCAGCTCGTGTTGTCCCATTCGAGGTGGAAGCTGATGAAATCCATGCCGCCGCCGCTGAACAGCTCGTAATGGTTGTCCATGCTGTCGGCGAAACCGGGCAGGGGGAAGTTGCCACCGAAGTACGCGCGATCGGAGAAGCGGCTCTTTCCGAAATTCTGGTTGTAAAGGGCCGTGGTGATGTTCTCGTCGGTGCCGGAACGCGCCGAGCCGCTCGGATTCTGGTCGTGATTCCCGACCGCGATGCCGTACGGCATCCCATCGAGCAGCCCGGTCGTGGTGGGATTCTCGACGATGACCCAGGCTGCGTTCGCGTTGTCCCACTGCGCCTGGATTCCGGCCGAATCGGTACAGTCACCCAGTTGTGTCGTGAACACGATGTTGCGGGCCACGCGGTTGTCCCGCAGCCACGTTGTCTGCGTCGTATAGGTCGCGGGGAAGCTGGCCGAGTAATACTGCGTGTCAGGCAAAGCGATGATAGTGAACGGGTCACCGGCGACACTGACGCCCTCGCGGCCATAGAACGTCACGTCGAGGGGGGCACCTTCCTCGTCGTCCACGGTCACGCACAACTCCGGGCTGGTGGAAAGACCCGTCGCGAGGTTCGCAGGTGTCGGGCTCGACGGCGCATCCGGCGGGGCATTCGGCGGCAATTCGATTTCCAGACGGGGAATCAGTGTGAGGTCGCTGCTGCCGAAGGTGCCGTTGTGAACTTCGATTCCGATGGCGTTTGTTCCGGCGACGAGTGAGCTGGCCGGGATGCTCACCACGTTCGGCGGGTTGCCGTTCGCACCGGCGGAAGCCTCGTGATTCGACACGGCCGTTGCGTTGTATGCCGGCGGTGTGCCGACGGTGCCTCCCATGTTCGAGCTGCGAGCCGCCTCTGCACCGTTGATGTACACGACATAGGCATCGTCATAGTCGATCGTCAGCTTGACGCCCGCGATCGAACCGAGGTCCGGGATGTTGAATTCCTTGCGGACGTAAACCGACACGTACCCCGGTGAATTCGGCGGGTTCTGCATGTCGCTCAGGATCGTCGCGTCATCACCGTCTCCGTAGCCGAAGCCGCTCGGCCCGATCAGCCACGATGTGTCGTCGAAACCGACAGTGTTCCAGGTTGATGGTGGCGCGGAGAATATCCCCTTGAAGTAACTCCAATTCGCACCCGGGACGATGGGAAGCGAGGCCGGTGGACCCAGAGAACTGGGCGAGACGCGACCCTTCAGGGCGGCGATGACCCCACCTGCGGCGGCCAGTGGGTCGATCAACCCCGCCTGCTCCGACGGAGGTGTCGCCGACGCGACGAGGACGTGCTGTCCGGTATCGATCCCATCGTCGGCCCCGATGATCGCTTTCCAGCCGACGGGCGCCAGCAGACAGAAGCACAGAAGGAAAATAGCCGTCGATGGACGGCCAAGTCGCGTGTAGATTGCCCTCGCCATGGGATCCCCCCCTGTTGGAACCGCCCCATGAAGGTCCAGGGCAAATGTATGGACTGCTGTGTGTTCCGACGAATGTACACGATCGGGCCGCATTGCGGCTGTTAAGAAATGCTAATGTCGCATCCATCCTGCCTTGCCACCAGATCATCCGACACGGTTCCGTCCTTTTCGATCTTGCCCGGAGGCTTTCGAAGCGTGGTGCGAACGTTCGGGTGGTGTCCAGGGCAAGTGCATGGACAGGATGCCTCTGCTGGGTGTTACCGCGGACTATGCACGATCGGGCGCATTGGAGACTGTTCAAAAGTGCTCATGTCGTGAAGTTTCCGGGCATGGGTCATTCGCGCAGGAGGATGGTCAGAAGCGAGCTGTGGATCTTCAGTCCACCGTTGTACTCGATGAGACCGAGTTTACGAAATCTGTTCATGAAAAAACTGACTCGTGAACGAGTTGTACCGACGATCCTGGCGAGCATCTCCTGGGTGATCTTGGGAACCACGGGTTCCATCTTGCCTTCCTTTCCGAAGTTGGCGAGGAGGAGAAGCGCGCGGGCGAGGCGCTTCTCACTGGAGTTGAACAGCTGATCAACAAGATCATCCTCGAGCCGGATGTTTCGTGACAGCAGGTGCGTCAGGAAGCTGTCGGCGAAGTCCGTCTCTTGTCGCAGCAGACGGATCATGAGCGCTTTGTCGAAGCGCACGATGGTGCACTCCGAGATCGCGGTAGCAGTCGCTATGCGCACCGGCTGGCCTGCCAGGCACCCCTCTCCGAAAAAGCTGCCCGGCCGCACGACACCGATGACGGCCTCCTTGCCACGCCGTGACACGACGGAGAGCTTGACCGTACCCTTATGAACCATGAACACCACGTTCGCTCGGTCGCCCTGCGAGGAGACCGTGTTACCCTTGGCATACCTCGATATGGTTCCGTCCTTTTCAATCTTGCTTCGGAACTCGTGAAGCGTGCCGTGCGGTTTCTCCCTCTGGCTCATATGCCTCCCTTCTCGAGCGACTGCCCTGGGTCAGGCGCCGTCCTCTGTCAGAGGATCGTTGAGGGCGTGACCATCGCCCGAAGGATACGGGCCCAGGATGAATGGCGTTCGCTCACGAGATACAGATTACCGGGGAGGGGTTGAAGAATCCTTGAACCTGTGAGACTGATTTTCGGACAGTTTGATCCGGACTTTCTGTGTTTTCAGCAGGATACGAGTAGGGAAGCACACGATCGCACGTCGCCTGCAAGGGCTAATCGAGCGACGCCGAAGTGCTCCGGACCCTCTGGGATAGGTGGTGCCGGGGGCGGGAGTTGAACCCGCACGGCGCTTGCGCGCCCGAGGATCTTGGGGCGACGCGGAAGGGGCACCTTTCGCGTATCAGGTCAGGACGACGGATCCTTGTGTCGGGTCGCGGTTACTCCATGGATGATCGCTAGGCCGATCAGACAGAGCACGCCAACCCCGATCCACTTCGGCGGCACATGGGCCAAGTAGGCTCCGATCGCCAAGCCGACGGTCAGGATCAAGTACCCGACGAGGTAGAGTCCAAATGACATTGCCGTCTCCCTAGGGGGGCCAAGAATTCGATCGTTTCCACTCGGTGACGTTCCCTCAACTCTACCGGGCGTCGTCGAAAAGGGCAAGAAAGCCTCCTTCGACTGCATCAAGGCGTTCGCCGAGACGGATCTCACGGAAGTCAATGAGAAGCTCGATGCCGACGCTGATCGTCGACGGCGATGAGGACCAGATCGTGCCGATTGGGAGCGGGAGTCGACGAAACGGGAGGGGCAATGAAATCAGCAAGTTGCTGACTCGTTGCCCCTTCCCGTTGCCGAGTGTTATGGCGAGAGTTTCGAGCAGAGTGTGTGTCTAGCGCGGGACCGCGAGGAAGCCGACGCCGTCGGCGGTGTACCCGGCGATCTCGCCTTCGTTGTTGATATTCCCCGCGAGCGTGAGGACCGGTGCGCCTGGTGCCAGGTCATTGAGCTGCTGTACCAGGGCCGTTGGAGTCTGCCAGATCACTGCCCGACGGCCGACGCCGGCGATCCTCACGAGTCCTACGACCTCATTGTTGTCGTTGATGCCTCACGCCTGGCTGCGAATCGTTCCTGGCATTTCATCCAGCATATTGATGCCGTCTTCCTTGGTCCAGACGAACGCCCGGTAATTGATGGTTCCTTCCTGATCGAGCGGCAGAGAGAAGCCCACGACGACACCGTCGTTGTTGATAGCGGTCGGGGTGTTCCAGGTATGGCCGCCCAGGTCATCGATCCTCTGAGGCACGCCGTTCTCCCACAGGACCATTTGCCTGGCACTGACGCCGCCGACGGCTATCCCGCAATCACCGGAGATCCCGACGACCTGCCCCTGGTCATTGATCGCAGTGGCCGCGCTGGTCGTGTCGCCGGGCAACGGTGGCAGCTCCTGCATCTCTCCCTTGGGTCCCCAGATCACGGCCCGGAACTGCAACGTTTGAAAATTCGGATCGCACGTGGGATCAAAGACACCATTTTCCGCCCAACCGACGATCTGCCCGCGGTTGTTCACGGCCGTGGCGTAGCTGTTGTAGCCGCCGGGAAACGCCGGCAGAGCCGTCATGGCGCCTTTCTCCCAACGAAACCCCTTGCAGACTTTCCCGGTCGGCACTCCGGGCGCGAAGAACGGCCAGCAGGAGAAAGAGTTCTGCAACGGACTCAGAGGGTTGTCCTGCGTCGTGTCGGAGATGCCGACGATGACACCGTTGTTGCTCTTGACCGGCCAGGCGACGGCACTGTTGGTTTCGGGCCCGCCAAGGGAGCCCAGGTCAATCGGTACCGGGCCATTCACCCACAGCGCGGCACGTGAGACAGCGTTACCTTGCATATTGGCCTGCCCGGTGACCCAGCCACGATCATTGATGCCGTTGGCTCCGGCGCCACCGCCAAGCCCCTGCAGGGTGGTAACATCGTAGGTCTCGGCAGGCAGATCCATCGGCAACGCCAGTGCGCCCAAAACTGCGGCCGCATGAATCATTCGGGTGGTTCGCGACGTCATGGCTATCCTCCTCGTTGATGAGGGTGCCGGGTGATGACTTTGTACCTCCAGCGAGAGGGCGGTTACTCGCCGGTTTCGGACGCACAATCGGACTCGAGGGATTTGATGTCTGAAAAGGGCTAATCGATGCGGCGCAGCGAGTGTATGGTCGATGTGCCCATGAGCACAGGACCCTCTTTCGATACTCGCGCCCTGGATCGCGCCCGCAACAGCAGGGATGCGAGGTTCGACGGAAGGTTCTTCATCGCGGTCACCTCGACCCGCATCTATTGCCGGCCCATCTGCACGGTCCGGGACGCGAAAAGAACCAACGTCCGCTACTACTTTTCCGCCGCCGCCGCAGCCGCGGCGGGGTATCGACCCTGCCTGCGGTGCAGGCCGGAGGCAGCCCCTGGGACCCCCGCCTGGCGAGGAACCTCTGCGGTCGTCAGGCGTGGCTTGAGGCTCATCGATGAGGGGATTCTCGATGACATCTCGGTCGACGACCTCGCCGGCAAGCTCGGCGTTGGACCGCGCCACCTGGACCGCTTGTTTGTCCAGCATCTGGGCGCGACGCCGATCGTGCTCGCGCAGACCAGAAGACTGCACTTCGCCAAGCGTCTCCTCGACGAAACGAATCTGCCCATCACCGAGATCGCGCTCGCTTCTGGCTTTGGAAGCCTGCGCCGTTTCAACAGCGTGTTTCGGAACACGTACAAGCGCGCCCCACGTGACTTGCGACGACGCACGCGAACCGGCGCCGGTAATCATCCTGCCGACACGGTGATCCTGAAACTGGCGTTTCGTCCACCCTACGATTTTGCGCGCGTGTTGGCGTTCCTGCGGGCGCGAGCGATCCCTGGAGTCGAGACGGTCGATGCCACCGGCTATTCACGCACGGTCCGAACCGGAAACGGCGAGGCCATCGTCAGGGTCGGGCTCATGGATGGCGAGAATGCGCTGGAGCTCCAGGTGACGGGAGCTGTCCCCGGAGACCTGTTCGAACTGTCCGTTGCCGCCCGCCGTGTGTTCGATGTTTCCGCGGATCCTGCTCAGATTGTGGAGGCGTTCCGATCCGACCAAATCCTTGGACCGTTGGTTGCGCGCTCTCCCGGGCTGCGTATTCCCGGAGCATGGGACCCGTTTGAATGCGCGGTCCGGGCGATTCTCGGGCAGCAGATCAGCGTCAAAGGCGCCCGCACGCTGGCCACCAGATTGGTGCAGCGGGTGGGGACGAGCGTCGAGAGTGCAGCTCCGGGTCTGACGACCTTGTTCCCATCACCTCGAGCGATCGCGGAAGGCGACCTGAGGGGGCTGGGCCTTACGACAGGGCGCATCGCTTCGATTCAGAGCCTCGCCCAGGCAGTTGACGCGCGCAAAATCGACTTCGCAGCCGCGACAGACGAGATCATCGAAGCCCTGACACATATCTCTGGCGTGGGACAGTGGACCGCGCAGTATGTAGCCTTGCGGGCGCTGGCAGATCCCGACGCCTTTCCAACGTCGGATCTGATCTTGCGGCGCATGGCCGGGGGCGGAGAGGGAGCGCTTTCCGAGGCCGAGCTGGAATCTCGTGCGAAGGCGTGGCGGCCGTGGAGAGGGTACGCGGCCACGTACCTCTGGGATGCTGCCGCACGGTCAAGCGGTGCGTCTTCGAGATCGCCTGCTCGGCCCCAGAGGCACTCGAAGGGCGTCGCTGCCCCCAGAACGCGTGCGCACCTCACGCCGACACGTTGATGGAATTCCCTGCATTTCGGTCATCCGGGAGGACTAGAATGGCCAGGTGAACTCCGAACCGCCCTCTCTCGAATTCTCCACTATCTACACGGATTACCACGCCCATGTGCTGCGGTACGTCGCCAGGCTCATCGGCCGCGAGGAAGCCGGAGGACGTGACCCAGGAGGTCTTCGCCAAGGTCGCCCGCTCGCTGGGGACCCTCGCCAATCCCACGAAGCTGGATTCTTGGTGCCATCACGATCAACACGGTCCGGGACACTCAGCGAATTCGAGGGTCTTCCCAACGCCGAGATCGCGCGCCGACTCTCCCTCTCCATCGGCACCGTCAAGATCAGGCTCCACCGCGCCCGGGCCAGGCTGCACGATGAGCTTCGGCGCAACTGCCGCTGCTACTACAACGATCGCGGCGAGCTGATGGCCGAGCCGAAGAGTCGCTGACCCCCGCCTTCAGCTGTATCTCCCGCCGGCCCTCCGACGTCTCCAGAATATAGAAGGAGATTCGCCATGCACAGACTGTTCAGATTCCTCGGTAGGGCGGCGGCGGTCCTGATCGGGCTGGCGATCCTCGGCGGCGGCCTGTTCGGCGTCGTCGTGCTGTCGCGGGAGCCTCTGCGAGCGACGCCCTCGACCACGCATCCGTCGATCGCGCGGCAGGCGTGCCTCGACTGCCATGCGCCGATTGCCGCGGGGTGGCGCCAGTCGTTCCACTACCGGAGCCTCAGCGGACAGTACTGGAAGGACGTGCGGGACCTGGGCTATTTCAAGGTCTTCGACCTGACACGGAAGGCGTGCGTCAATTGCCACGCCCCGGCCAACGTGCTCGACCTGGTCGACGCGGCACCGGCCGTGGCCGACGAGCCACTCGGTGTCGAGTGCACGCCGAGCCTCCTGCGCGAGCCGAGGGGCGTCTTTCCCGCCGCGCGTTCCGACGACGTCGTTCTCGGCGTCGATTGCACGTCGTGCCACGTCTCGAAGCGCGGCATCGTCGGGAGCGGAGATCATCCGACGGCGGCGCACGAGACCGTCGCCGATGCGCGATTCCAGACGGCCGTGCTGACCGAAGGGTTCGGCAAGGACGAAGTACTCCTCGATTTCTGGCCCTTCAACCAGGACCGCCGGATTGCCTACGGCGAGCGGAAGGAGATCCTCTTCCCGCTGCCGGATGGGCACGGCACCGTCGAAGCGGTGATCCGCTATCACGACTGGATGAAGCTCCGCCGGACGCTGTTGACACTCAAGCAGGTTTTCTAATTCAGACGCCTGAAGTGACTGTGCGGAGGGGTGTTCGCCGCGGCGAGAATGCGGCCGACATTCTCCTCGGAAAAGAACTCCTCCGGTGAGGTCGTTCCGGCGTTGACCCGCGCAAATCCGTCCATCGCTTCCTGATTGCCACGCATTGCCTCCAACAACCGCTGAAGCGGAGGCGGCGGGGGTTCAAGGGTCGCCAACTGCGTAGTGAATTCGTACATCGGGAGCACGCGCGCGTCCCGCGTCGTCTGATAGTCGCTCATCGTGACCTCGAATGCTCGACCCGAGCAGAAGGTCTCGTGGAGGGCGTTGACGCAGAGCTCTGCGTCGAGAAAGGCGTCGGCGATCCCCTGACCCGTGATGAAATCCTTGTTGTAGCCGGCATCGCCGACCAGAGCCCAACCTGGACCGAAAGGCCTGCGGAAATAGTTCGGGACGGCAAGGCCCGCGAAACCGGCCTCGCATCTCGCACCGCGCACACGATCGGCGAAGGCGGGCGCCAGGTCGAGGGTCTTCAGATAGTTGTCCTCGATGTCTTTCCTGTTCGCGTCGAATTCCACGTAGGGCCAGCCCACGATGAGCACGGTGAGGTCATCGTTGGTCGGCCACGCGGCGAACCCGCGGGCCGAGCGGACATAGTTCTCGGAGCGACCGTCCATCGGCAGGTCGCTCCAGTACGTGTAGTAGCCGGCGAGAAGCCGCGGCTTCACGTGGTATTCCTCCGGAGCGACCGACTTCGCGACGCAGGAGAGCAGACCATCGGCGCCGATCACGACCCGCGCGCGTTCCAGGACGGACCGGCCTTTCTTGCCGTGGCCTCGAATTCCGGTGACGACACCATCGTCGCGGAGCACATCCGTGACGATGAACTCCTCCCGCACCTCGGCCCCCGCCTCTGACGCAGCCTCGAGCAGAATCTTGTCGAGAACGGTGCGCCGCGGGGCATACGCGACCGGGGCGCCGGCAGTTCCCGGCGATCCGGTGATCGTCAAGGGCCCGAAGTCGAACACATACGTGTGGATAGAAGGGCATCCCGACGCCACCACACGCTCGAGCAGGCCCCATCTCTCGAGCGCGCCAACGCCGGGTGGATGGATCAGATGGGTCGAGATGGCGTCGCTGGGGAACCTCGCCTTGTCAACGAGCAGGACCCGGTAACCCTTGCGCGCGAGCAGCATGGCCGTCGGAGATCCGGCGCAACGCGCGCCCACCACGATCGCGTCGTATGAGTCACTGTTCACCTCCACCTCCTTTCGGATCGCCGAGCGCGGTGCGCAGTGCGTTCAGGAACGCTTCGGGTTGTTCCAGCGACGGATCGTCGGCAGCCTTCTCGATCACGTGCAACGACCAGCCAAGGCTGGTGCTCGCCGCCTGGGCGAGGGACAACGAAGTTGCCAGGTCGTGCCGGCCCCAGATGAGAGTCGTGGGAACAGCGATACGTGCCAGGTCCTCGCGAGGGATCGCCGGCATTCCGAATTGCTCCATCAGGGCGTGCTGCGTCACTCGCAGCGCCGGCGTTCGGGCCCGGTCCAGGTTGTATTCCTTGATCCACTCCCAACGCGCGCCGAGCCGTTCCCGCAGGGCGTCGAGGTCGAAGGCACAAAGGCCCCAAATTTGGTCGTGCGTGGCTTCGTTCGGTTCGGCGATGAACTCGGTCAATGCCCGGCCGAAGTCGGGCGCCGGGTGGAATTCCGCCAGACCGAGCGTGTCCACGAGCACCAGGCGGCTCAGCCCATCCCGACGGTCGGAGGCGAAACGCGCGGCGATGGCACCGCCGATGGTCTCCCCCACCAGCGCGGGCGCCGTCGGACAGGTGGACTCGATCAGAGCGTCGAGCCAGTCGAGCACGCGATTCACCTCATGCGGACCGTCGATCGGGTCCGACGCTCCGTGTCCCGGCAGATCAGGGGCAATCACGCGATGAGTGGCAACCAGGTCCGGTATCACACGCAGCCACTTGAGCCCGTACCCTCCCGGCCCGTGAAGCAGCACGACGGGCGGCCCGTCACCGCCCTCGAGAACGGCTGTCTCTCCATCACTGATTCTCAGCCGCCGTTCCGTGACGGGCAGTCCCGAGAGCAGTCGTGCGCGAGCGTTCCCGACGGCCGCCGGCTTGCGTGACGTGGCGGTCTCTTCATGACGTGACGTGTGAGCACGGGAATTGTCCATGGCCTCCTCCATCCCCGGGACGAGATCGTTCGTCCGGGCTGGATTGAGTTTGGCTCATGGATGCGCGGCAGGCTTCGGCGAAACCACCCAATTCACCCCACCCGGCGGCGTGGGTAGTTCCACCCACGAGTGCCGGACAGGTCAGAGGAGCCCGTGTTTGTATGCGTAGGCGGTGGCGGCCGAGCGCGTCGGGAGGCCGAGCTTGGTGAGGATATTGCTCACGTGCCGGTCAATTGTGCGCTCGCTCACGAACAGCTCGGCAGCGATCGCCTTGTTGGTCTTGCCGGTGGCGATCAGAAGAAGCACCTGGAGCTCCCGGCGCGACAGACCGTGCGGTGTCTCGGAAAGCTTGTCGATCGCGTCGAGCCGCGAGAGATCGGGCGCGGCGCCCAGGCGTTCGAATACGACCCGGGCCTCGCCCAGCTCCAACCGCCCCCCCTCGTCGTCCCCGAGAGATCGGCAGGCCTGTCCCATGAGCACGCGCACGCGCGCGATCTCGTAAACCGCCTCGATCCGTCGCCAGATCTCGAACGCCTGACGCAGGGTGCCGATCGCCGCCCGGGGCTCACCTGCAGCCAATTCGATCGCGCCTCGAGCGTGCGCCGCCATCGCCTGCAGGACGTCCGTGCCGAATTCGCTGGCGATCGTCTCCAGCTCCTGGCACGCCTGGCGCGCCTGGCGCAGGTCACCTGCGGAGAGCGTGATCTCGACGACCGCCGGAAGCAACCTGGCACGATCGAGCGGCTTCGCGGTGGCGCTCAAGACCCGCAGCACCGCCGCGGATGCGGCCTCGGTCCGCCCCTGGGCCATCCGCAGCAGTGCGAGTCCAGGATGCGGCTCCCTCCCCAGGTGGGCCGCGTCATGATACGACCGCTCGGCGGCTGAGAACTCCCCGCACAGCCGGTGCAGCTCCCCCTGCTGATAAAAAGCCTCGGCGGGAGTTCTCCCGGCAGGGACATCCTGAGGCATACGTTCGCAGACGCGACGAAGCTCCGCCTTCGCGTCGGACCACGCTCCGCTCAATTGCATGATCTGGGCGCGATGCACCAGGCACGAGAAAGTGAAGGCGACCATCTGAGGTTGCATCTCGCACCACCGCGCCAATAGATCCGTCCACTCGCGCGCGCGGCTCAGGGCATGGATCTCCTCACAGGCGCCGATGACGCTGCAGTAGATCAGTCCTGTCATGATGGGGGACAACTCCCCGGCGACGACTGCCAGCATGGTCTCGTCGAGGAGGGCGAGTCCGGCGTTGAGCCGCTTCTCTTGAATGAGCGACCGGCCCTCCAGGTGATGGGCGCAGGCGATCAAGTCGGCCTCGGCGAAGCGTTCACCGATCGCGGCGGCCCTGGATGCCATGGCCCGCGCGGTGGCTTCGTCGCCTGCGCTCAGATGCTGCTCGGCTTCCGGCAGGAGCAGGTATCCCTGCTCCACGCAGTCCTGTCCCTCCACGAGACGCCGGGCCTTCGCGAGCCAACCGCTTGCCTGAGCCGACTCACCACGAAGGAGAAGGCCAAGACCCGACCAGAATGCACAGCGGGCAGCCCGCAATCGGCAGCCGGATTCGCAATGTGCGCGATGCGCCCGATCGAGAAACCCATAGAACTCGAGATCGCGGCCGGTCAGATACGCTGAGGTCGCCAGAGACTCGAGGTCGTCGCCTCCCAGGGGCGCCACCCGATCCGCGAGTCGGAGCGATCGGTAGGCATCATCCCAGGCACGACGCCGGAATGATTCGCGGCCTCGCTCGAGCTGGTCGATCGTACCCACGACAGCGCACCCCCGGGTTGAGGGACCTCCTGCAACACTCGGAGATTCTTGCTGGGGCGAGCCGATTCAGTCAACCTCTTCCTTGCGTGTGCCCAGCGGGCGGAGTCCGGGCGCCTGAGGCATGAGACAGCGTGTTGCGTGGTAACGTCGCTGCAGCGAACGCCGGAACAGCGGCCTCTTCCACAACGATACCGGGAGTTCCCATGAAGCGACGTGAAGCACTCGGCGTGATTGCGATTGGGGCCATGGGCGTCGCGGTGACGCCGCGCGGCGATGCCCTGGCACAGCAACCAGCCGGCCCCAGTCCAGGCGCCGTCCTGACGGGGCAGCACACCGTGAAGCCTCTTCCCTTCGTTCCGAAAAACCTTCGTGGGCTGACAGAGAGATTGATCGTTTCGCACCACGACAACAACTACGCCGGTGCCGTCAAGAACCTCAACAAGGTTGAAGAGGAGCTGTCGAGGATCACCGCGGACACCGCCGGGTTCATCGTCGGCGCTCTCAAGGAGCGGGAGCTGACGTTCACCAATTCGATGATCCTGCACGAGCTATACTTCGGCAACTTGGGGGGCGATGGCCGCGCCGGGGGAGCGATTCTGAAGGAGCTGGCCGATGCGTGCGGGTCGTTCGCGCGCTGGGAAGAGATGTTCCGTGCCACCGGGATGAGTCTCGCCGGAGGCAGCGGTTGGACCATTCTCGACTTCAATTTCCACACCGGCGACCTGCACACCTACTGGTCCGGCAACCATACTCAGGCTCTCGCCTCGGGTTACCCCCTGCTCGTGATGGACATGTACGAGCACGCCTACCAGATGGATTACGGCGCCGCGGCGGCAAAATACGTCGATGCGTTCTTCCAGAATATCCAATGGGATGAAGTGAACCGGCGGCTGGAGCGCGCGCGAAAGGCCGCCGCAGCGCTCCGCGACTGAGCGATCCGCCCGATCGGCCGCCCCGCGCGAGCGCTTCAGCGATATGCCTGGATCTCCAGCCCCAGGTAGCCCGTACCGATGCGCTCGGGCGGGCCGAACCGCGCAGCCAGCGCCTCGGCCAGAGGAGGGCCGGTCGGTTCGTCGGCCAGCACGAGTTCAGTCTTGTGATGGGACTGCCGCTCGAAATGAAGTACGAGAACCAAATCATCGTTGCGGACGGGGACTATGTCATGGCTCATGGCCGTTACACACGACCTGGTGGAGTGAATTGGGTCGTCGTGGACGTCATGCGCATGAAAGACGGCATCTTCGAAGAACACTGGGATGTGATCCAGGACGAGGCGACGAAAGAGCAATCCTGAAGCGGATTGCCCATGTTCGGTGACCGCTTTCCGGACTCAGAGCCAGTATGACCCTTCACCATGGGCACTCACGACGCGCCTGGTCTGTCCGCTCTTTTTCCGGGCGTCGTCGTGATGAATCACGCGTGCCACAGCCGAAGGGAAGTGTGGCTGGCAATATGCTTGAAGTCCGCGTCGGGACTCAAGAGCTCCGCCTCGGCGTCGAGGCACGTCTGGGCAATAACGCAGTCCACCGCGCCACGTACGGTGACTCCTTTCCGTCGCAGCGACCGAAACATGCGAGCGGCACGCACGTGACACTCCACGTTAGGTTGAACCACCGGAAGGGAGGTGAGAACGCGTTGAGCCCGCTGGAAGCCGGTGTCGGTTCGAAAGCCCTGAAGGACTTCCGTGATGATGATCGGAATAACTGCCAGGTCCTCCTCCTCTTCAAGGGCAACTTCGAGGCGTTCCGCGTGGGGACTCGGAGCCCCGTTGAAGAAATCCGCCCATGTGTTCGAATCGACGATCATCATGAGGTGTGCTTCGTCCGATCAGCTCGCCATTCATTGACGTTGCCTTCCCACGCGAACTTGCCCCGGAGACGGCGCAGAGCTCGATAGAGGCTGCCTTTGTCAACGAGCCGGCGCAGGGCGATGTTCACCACTTGCCGCTTCGTTCTTGCGCCGGTGAGCCGCATCGCCTGTTCCACAAGTTGGTCATCGATCTCAATGTTGGTCCGCGCCATGTCGAAAAAACCTCCATCTAGTGATACACCAATATAGACCGATCTTGTGCATTGGCCAAGCCTCCGAGTCAGAAGAGCGCTGGTCGGTGGATCTCGGTACATGGCATCGTCGAATCGGCTTGGTGCCGGGGCTGGGGGTCGAACCCAGATGAGCCTGAGGATCGAATCGCCGATCCCAGCGCGACCAATCCCCGGATGGTGAGGCTCGTGTCGGCGACCAGTCTCAGCGCCGCCCAGGTGGACGGGATGGGGTCACGGCTGCCTGCCCGAGAAACAGAATCAAGTGGACAAATCGGAACTTTCGCCGTACCGTCTTGCCACCTACAGGGCGCTCCAGTCCTTCAGGACTCACGCTAATAGCGGTCCGCGCCCGGGCGGGTCATTTCCGGTCGGTGGGGCGCTCGTGCTCGGGAAGGAGGCACGTATGCGCAGGCGACTCGCGGTCCTGACATCGGTACCCTGTCTTCTGGCGGCTCTCGCTGGCCCCGCTTTCGGCATCTCGAATGGCGCCCCGGACGGGAACACCCACCCTGCCATCGGGATGCTGCTGGCCACCAATGATTCCAACAACATCTGCGCCGGCAACCACCAGTTCATCTCATCCTGCTCAGTCACGCTCATCGCTCCCGATCTGGCCCTCACCCATGGCAACTGCACGGCTGCCTTCCGCGGCGGCCTCGATACTGGACTCGTCAACGAGATCTGGATCATCTTTGATCAGGATCCCTTTGACAACGCCATTTCGGCCTTTGATTGCACCAAGTTCACGGACGTGGACGAGACGGAGATCGTGACCAACCCCAACCCCAGCCTCGGGGTCATCCGGCTGGCGCAGCCCGTCTCGATCCCGCCCGTCCAGCTTCCCATCGAGAACCGGCTGCAGAACGTCCCCCGGGGCCTGGACCGCCTGACCTCCGTCGCGATGGGAGCCACCAGCGCCACCGTCGGCTTCGACCTCCGCAACACGCTGCGCAGATCTTGGCTTGGTCGGACCGATCCCCCTCTCGAGGCCGAGTTCCACCACGTGACGCTCGAGGAAGGGGGCTCTCCCGTCCAGGCCTGCTTCGGGGCTTCCTTCACCGACGGCGGCGCCGTCTTCGTCGAGGGCACCAACGAGGTGGTGTCGCTCACTCAGGCCTCCTCGCCGTGCAGCCCGATGGGCCGGCTGCCGAGGCTCGACACACCCGCGGCGCGCGACTTCCTCGATGACTACGTTACGGTGCCATAATCAAGGAGCGTCGGTCCCACAACTCTGTTGCGGTTCATGTTCGTTCCGGGGGATTGGTTACGGGCCGAAGAAAAAGCAGCGAGGTGGCGCGGAGCGTCCGGCACAGAGCCGCACAAGTCATAGGGGCGGATTGGGCACTGTGACCTGAGACAACACGAAGGGGTACGGTCGACACTCGTCGCGCCCGTCTTCAGGACGTCGGAGCCAGGGTTCAGCCTGGCGACCCGTATCGCCGAATGACTCTTCAGGGACACGGGAGCGGATTGGGCTCGAGCATGCCGCTGGATCTGTATCCCTTCGGCCCTTCCTCAGAGAGCCGGTTGCGTCCCGTCACCAGGTAGAAGTACGCCTGGCCCGGCGCTGGACCTCCAGGTGACGGGAGCTGTCCCCGGAGACCCTTGAACTGTCCGTTGCCGCCCGCCGTGTTAATGGGAAAAGCCGCTGCCCGGCGACATCTGCGATGCCTGCTTCATGCGCGGCGACTGCCGCGATCGCATCGACTTCGATCACCTCGATCGGCGGTCCCGCCGCGTAGGATCACGGACAGCGACGTCAGGCGCTCGGGCCGCGCGACCTGCTCGAGCTCCGACGCGACCCTCTGGAACAGCATGGCCGTCCCTGAAGCGACGACTCGCCCGACGCCGAAGAGAACGGGACCGAGCGCGACGAGGAGGATGAGGAGGAGCCGAACCTCCAGGAACGACTCCGCTCGAAAACTTTCGTCGTCGCGAGCCGTGCTTTGATGGCCGACCCCCACTGGGTCAAGGTCTCGGAGCTGTTCAAGGACGACGTTTCTGACACTCAGATCCAGAAGCGTCTCGTCAAGTCGTTCGACGACCCGCTATTCGACCGCTACGCGAAGCGTTTTCAGGCCGTCCGCAGGATCCGCGACTACCCCTCGCGCCCGTCCGAGATTGGCTTCCAAAGCCCGCTCGCCTCACCCTCCGCCGAATCGATCTCAAGATATCCTGAAGATCCCGGGCTGCTTCATTTTGGCGGACGGGTTCCAGGTCTGATCGTCGACGACTTCAACGAGGTGTCAAATGGAGATGTTCGGATTCGACGCGTATTCGCCGCAGCAGATCGCGGAGAGGATCGAAGCGGTCGGGGTCGCCAAAGCGCGGTTACCTTTGCCCGCTATGTTCGTGCTGGGTATCTGCGCAGGCGGGTTCATCGGGCTTGGCGCGCTCTACTCCACGCTCATCGCCTCTGATCCGGCGTTGTCTTTCGCTGCGAGCCGGCTGCTCAGCGGGCTGACCTTCTCGATGGGGCTCATACTCGTGGTGGTCGCGGGCGCCGAACTTTTCACGGGAAACAATCTGCTGGTCATGGCCTGGGCCGAGGGCAAGATCACGACGTTGGAACTGCTTCGGAATTGGTCGGTGGTCTACCTCGGCAACGCCGTTGGCGCGATCGGGCTGGCCGTGATCGTCTGGCTCTCGCACCACGGCGATTTCAGTCAGGGCGTGGTCGCCGCACAGTACGTGACGATCGCCGGACAGAAAGTCGCGCTGCCGTTTTGGGAGGCATTCTATAAGGGCGTGTTGTGCAACCTCCTCGTTTGCCTTGCGGTATGGATGGCCATGGCGGGACGCAGCGTCACCGATAAAGTGGTCGCCATTCTGTTCCCGATCTCCGCCTTCGTCGCCGCGGGGTTCGAGCATAGCGTCGCGAATATGTACCTCATCCCGCTCGGCATCCTGTTATCCCTCGGCGCACCTTCCGGCGGGCCGGTCCCCGACTGGTTGAGCTTCGGATCCAGCCTCGCGCCGGTGACGCTCGGTAACATGGCAGGCGGCAGCATCATGGTCGCCGCAATCTATCACCTCATCTATCGCCGGGCTCTCAAGAGAAGCGCATGACGGCGTCCACCGATCAGGGCCTCAGCACCGCTGAAGCAGAACGGCGTCTCGCCGATGAGGGGCCCAACACCCTTCCGAGCGCGGGCCGCCGCGGCGCGGTCGCGATCGCGCTGGAAGTGGTGCGCGAGCCGATGTTCGTGCTGCTGGTGGCGGGGGCGCTGATCTACCTGGTCCTAGGCGATGTGCGCGAGGCCCTGATCCTTGCTGTTTCGATCGTGGTGGTGATGGCGATCACGGTCGTGCAGGAGCGCAGGTCCGAACGCGCGCTGGAGGCGCTGCGGGAGATGTCGAGCCCGCGTGCGCTGGTGATTCGCGACGGTGCCGCGCTCCAGATCCCGGGCGCTGACCTGGTGCGCGGTGATCTGATGGTCCTTTCCGAGGGCGATCGCGTGCCGGTGGACGCGTGTCTCGTGGCGGCAAAGGAATTATTGCTCGATGAGTCGCTCCTCACCGGAGAATCGTTGCCGGTGGACAAACTCCCGAACATGCCTGTTTACGCGGGCACCCTGGTGGTCAAGGGGCAAGGGCGCGCGCTGGTCACTGCGACCGGGCCGCAGACCGAATTCGGCCGGATCGGTCGGTCGCTCGCGTCGCTCGACGTCCGCAAGACCCCGCTGCAGGCCGAGATCGCGCGCATCGTGAAGGGGGTTGCCGCCTTCGCCCTCGTGTTGTGCCTCGCGCTCGCCGCGTACTACATCATGATGCGCGGCGACTGGCTGGCAGGGATCCTCGCCGGTATCACGCTCGCGATGGCCCTGCTTCCGGAGGAGTTTCCGGTCGTGTTGACCGTGTTCCTGGCTCTGGGCGCATGGCGTATCGCGCGCCACGGAGTGCTCACGCGCAGAATGCCCGTGATCGAGACGCTCGGGGCGGCCACGGTGCTCTGTGTCGACAAGACCGGCACGCTGACCGAAAACCGCATGGTATTGATGGACACGATGGCCGCCGGGGGAGACACCGGGCGCCTGCTGAACGCTGCGGCGCTCGCCTGCGAGCTCGACCCCTTCGACCCGATGGAACGGGCCATCCTTTCCGCTGCCGGCGAACGCGCGGACGATCTGCGCCGCAGGTGGACGCTCGAGCGCGACTACCCCCTCACCGCCGAATTCCTCGCCGTGTGCCATGCCTGGCGCGCCCCCACGGGCGAGCGGCGCGTCGCCATCAAGGGCGCGCCCGAAACGGTGCTCGCGCTGTGCGGCCTCGAGGATGCGGCGATCCGGACCGCCATGCAGGACGTGGAGCAAGCCAGCGGGCGCGGGTTGCGGCTCTTGGGGGTCGCGGAGGCGGACTGGAGCGGACCCGACTGGCTTCAGGACCCCCGTGCGTATGCGTTTGCGTGGCTCGGCTTTGTCGCTCTCGCCGACCCCCTGCGTGCCGAGGTGCCGGAGGCGGTCGCAGAATGCCGCCGTGCCGGAATCCGCGTCGTGCTGATCACCGGCGACTATCCGGGCACCGGCCTCGCGATCGCGCGGCAGGCCGGGATCGCGACCGAGGGCGGCGCGCTCACCGGCGGTGAAATCGCCGCGATGGACGCCAGCGCGCTCGCGCAGGCGGTGCGCCGCATCAATGTGTTCGCGCGCATCCGGCCCGAGCAGAAGCTGCGTCTCGTCTCCGCCTACCAGGCCCACGGCGAGATCGTGGCGATGACCGGGGACGGCGTCAACGATGCGCCCGCACTGAAGGCCGCTCACATCGGTGTGGCGATGGGAAAGCGCGGCACCGACGTCGCGCGCGAGGCATCGTCTCTCGTGCTCCTGGACGACGACTTCGGCTCGATCGTCCTCGCGGTCCGGCTCGGACGGCGCATCTACGATAACATCCGCAATGCGATGCGCTATGTTCTCGCGGCGCACGTGCCGATCGCGGGGATGTCGTTCCTGCCGCTGGTGTTTGGCTGGCCGGTATTCCTGTTCCCGGTGCACATCGTGTTTCTCGAATTCGTGATCGATCCTGCATGTGCCATCGTGTTCGAGGCTGAGGGCAGCGACGGAGGCATCATGCAGCGCCCTCCACGCGATCCCCGGGAGCCGCTGTTCAACATGCAGATGCTGGGCGTGAGCCTGTTGCTTGGCGCGTCGCTTCTGGTGACCGTGTGTCTTGCTTCCTGGTGGGCGATGGCGAGCGGGCTCCGTCATGACGAGGTCCGCGCGCTTGGGTTTGCGGCGATCGTTTTCGGCAACCTGGCGATGATCCACGCGACCCGTTCGCGTGACCGCGCCCTCCACGAAACGCTGCGGCGGGCGAACCCGGCACTGTGGTGGATCACGATCGGAACCCTGGCCGCGCTGACGGCCGCCATCTACGTCCCGCCCGTCGCTGACATATTCCAATTCGCGCCGCTCTCGGCCGGTCATCTCGCGGTCGCCGCCATCGCCGGCATCGTAGGAGTGCTGTGGTACGAAGGCTACAAGGTGTTGCGTCCCCGAGGCCCAAGGCGCTCTGGTGCCGGTGCTTGGAGTCATGGATGAACGTGTTTGGGCTTGACTGCGGCTCGTCGTCGGTGAAGTTCCGGCTCCTCGCCGTCGATCCGGGAGCGCCGGCGGCTGCCGCCCGGCTACTTGCCGGCGGCGCGCTGAAAACGGTTTACGAGGGTTATGGACACCCAGATGGACACCTGTTCGCGGAGGCGATCACCGGGACGGCGATGCAGGGAGGTGGTGCTGGTGTCGGATACGAGAATAGGAACGTCAGCCGTCCTAGGGAAGTTCCTCGCGCCGTAGTCGCCGATGTCCTTCGAAAACGGTGAGGACTTCGATCACTTGCTTTCCGGGACGGCAGACGATCCTGCCAAGTTGCTGAAAAAGAATGGTGCCGGGGGCAGGGCTCGAACCTGCACGGCCTTGCGGCCAGGGGATTTTAAGTTCTTTCTCCGCTCTGCGACCATCGGTCGCTATCCGAACAACCGGTGTAGATTGAATGAGTCGCTCGTTGACTTGGAACAGCATCGAAACCGATGTTCACCGCTGATGACCAATGGTCCTGGCACAGTACTGACACAGCCGCGGGGCGCACGGAATCTGACCAGGGACGGCTTGCACGTGGGTCTCCTCGCTATGCCGCGCCGTCTCGAACATCACTATCCCTCCTTCAGGACGTCGCGGGTGACCGCTTCACGCGGAGCACCTGGCGTCGGTGCCGGTGGCTCCGACTGGGTCCCCGACACGCGCTCCCACCGGATGAGCTTGAGGTCCCGCACGAAGACGGTGTAGATGAGGGGGACCAGCACGAGCGTGATGAAGGTGGCGACGGTGAGGCCGCCTATCTGCGCGTAGCACAGAGGTTCCC
>Ga0137428_1000078_pt1 | contig 47018 bp, 50 predicted proteins | sample EasRivERMZT718_2_FD_102305 | JGI IMG/M metagenome (GOLD analysis project Ga0137428, IMG submission 102305) | Soil microbial communities from meander-bound floodplain in the East River, Colorado, USA - East River MetaG ERMZT718_2 | ecosystem: Environmental > Terrestrial > Soil > Floodplain ...
ACCACGACAAGAAGATCTCCGCGATACGCGAGTTGCTGCCGGTGCTGGAGCAGGTGGCGAAGGCGGGCAAACCGCTGCTGATCGTGGCCGAAGAAGTCGAAGGCGAAGCGTTGGCCACCCTGGTGGTGAACAACATCCGCGGCATTCTCAAGACCGTCGCGGTCAAGGCGCCCGGCTTCGGCGACCGTCGCAAGGCGATGCTGGAAGACATGGCGATCCTTGCCGGCGGCACCGTGATTTCCGAGGAGCTCGGCCTCAAGCTCGAGAACGTGACGCTGAAGGACCTCGGCCGCGCGAAAAAAATCGAAGCCGCCAAGGAGAACACCACCATCATCGACGGCGCCGGCGACAAGAAGCAGATCGAGGGCCGGGTCAAGCAGATCCGCGTCCAGATCGACGAGGCGACCAGCGATTACGACAAGGAGAAGCTGCAGGAGCGCGTGGCGAAGCTCGCCGGCGGCGTTGCCGTCATCAAAGTGGGCGCGGCCACCGAAGTCGAGATGAAGGAGAAGAAGGCTCGCGTCGAGGACGCGCTGCATGCGACCCGCGCCGCGGTGGAAGAGGGCGTCGTCCCGGGCGGCGGCGTGGCGTTCATCCGCGCCAAGCAGGTGCTCGAGGGCAAGCTCAAGGGTGACAACCAGGACCAGGACGGCGGCATCAAGATCGTGATGCGCGCGCTGGAAGAGCCGATGCGCATGATCGTCGACAACAGCGGCGCCGAGCCCTCGGTGGTGCTGAACAAGGTGCTCGAGAACAAGGGCAACTACGGCTTCAACGCCCAGACCGAGGAGTACGGCGACCTGGTGCAGCAGGGCGTGATCGACCCGACCAAGGTCGTGCGCTTCGCGCTGCAGAACGCCGCCTCCGTGGCCGGCCTGATGCTCACCACCGATGCGATGGTGGCCGAGCTGGTCGAGGAGAAGAAGGGCGGCGGCGGCCATTCGCACGGCGGCATGCCCGGCATGGGCGGCATGGGCGACATGGATATGTAAGTCCGCGAGGATTTACAGTCGCAAAAAAAGGGCGCTTCGGCGCCCTTTTTATTTGTACTTCTCTACTGAAGAATCCAGTCGCCGACGCCAGGCCAAAGCGTTCTTGCGGCGCTCGCCCGGAAGAAACCAAAGTGCCCGATGCTGGCGAGGCCGGCGTCGCGCGGTGCGATCATGCGATGCTCCGCGGTCACTCCGGGAAGATGCTCCAGGACGCGCCGCGTGCCTTGCGCGGTCGCAAATGCGTCGTCGGTGAAGGTGAGCGCCAGGGCACGGCCCCGCAGGCGGCGGCAGCGTGCCAGGCATGCCTCGGCGCGCTCACCCTCGTAGCGCACCGCCGGTGTCCGACGACGCGCCCATTGCCCCGCGAAGTCGGCGGGAATGTCCGCGCCCAGGCCCAGCGCCCGGCCTGGGAAGTAGCCGCACAAGCGGGTGATCGCGGGCATCACGCCGTGCCACATGCACGCCATCAGCCAGCGCCAGCGCGGGTGATAGTCGCCCCAGTAGCCGGTATGGGTCGCGACGAACAGCAGCCGGTCGAGCATTTCAGCGTTGCGGGCGCTCGCCAGAACGAAGCCGCCGATGCTGTGGCCGATGCCGATTAGCTGTGCGCCCGGGTAGCGGTCGCGCAGCCACGCGATGGCCGCGGCGCAGTCGTAGTCCGACCAGTCCTCGAACGCCGCGCGAAAGCCGGACATCCGCGGCGGCCGCGACGCGCCGATGCCGCGATTGTCGTAGGTTAGTACCGGGACGCCGCGCGCTGCCAGCCAGGCTGCAAAGTGCCGGTACGCGCGGGCCGGGATTGCGGCGCCCCCGCAGATCGTCGCAGCGTGCCTCGGCGTGGTGTTTGCCGCGCCTTCGAACAACGACGCGCCGAGGACGTAGCCGTCCGGCGCAACCAGGCGCACGGTCTGTTCCAAGCAATCTCCTTCGGCCACCTGCGTTGCTATAATTCGCGCCTTCCGCAGTTGCTCCCGTTGCGATTTCCCGGCGGCCAAGTAGCTCAGTTGGTAGAGCAGAGGACTGAAAATCCTTGTGTCGGTGGTTCGATTCCGCCCTTGGCCACCAAACTCCTGCTTCGTGCTTTCATCGCGCCAAAGCCTGACCGGTATCGGGTTATCCCCTATCGTCCGGATCAGGCGCCTCCTCAGGGCATCAGCCTGAGCGCGTGAAGTAGGTCACATCGACGCGGCGCTCGCCTGAGATCGCGGAGCAATATGCTTTGCCACGGTGGCGAGCAACTGGTCGCCGCGCACGGGCTTCCTCAGGTACGCGACCGCCCCCAGCTCCTTCGCCCGGTCCTCGTAGTGTCCGTGCGAAGTCACGAACACCACGGGCATCGAGGAGACCGCAGGGTCGTTGCGGATCGCCTGCACCAGGTCCAGGCCGTCCATGAACGGCATTTCGATGTCGGCGAGCAGCATGTCCACGCGCTGCTCCAGCAGGTAATGCCCGGCGGTGATGGCGTCTTCGGCGAGCAGCACCCGATAGCCGGCGCTCGAGAGGTGAAGGTAGAGCAGCTCGCGAGCGCTCTCCTCGTCATCCACGACCAGAATCGTTGCGCCCATCAGATGAGATCGTCCCGCGAGTTCTTCCCGCGACACTGTAAGGGCGTCGAGCGGGGTTGCGGACCGGCCAGAACATTTCTTGACGCTTTGACCGGAAAAGGAATCGCAGGCGCCTAGCGCTCGGGGTGGTTCTTGTCCTCGGCCGGCAGCGTAGGCTCGTAGCGGGGATCTATGGTGACCTCGTCGTAGTAGTACGTGCCCTCCGTCGCCGCGGCCTTCTTCAGTTTGGCCGGATCGAGCTCGGAGATGTAGATCGGGGTACGCACGCCGCCGGCGTCGATCCAACCGAGCACGGCCCTCGGCCGGCCGCGGATGAAGACCAGCTCGGAAACACGACGAAACGTGGACTCGCCGGCGCGGTGGCGATGGATCACCTTGAGGCCGAGTCGGCTTCTGCTGCGATTTTGCATGGAGGTACGCAATCCCATGCAGGCGCCGTGCCTGTAGGGGAAAGCACTACACGCGTTTACGCGCGTGCAGCGACCAGCACGACGTTCGAGCCGCCGAAAGCGAACGAATTGGACATCACCGCCCGCGGCGGCGCGACGCGCTCGGCCGTGCGCGCCACGTGGCGCAGGGCACAGGCGGGATCGGGCTGCTCGAGAAAGCCCGTGGGCGGCAGGGTGCCCTCGAAGGCGAGCAGCGCGGCGGCGAATTCGAGCGCGCCCGAGCCGCCGAGGAGATGGCCGTGCAGCGACTTCGTCGAGCTCACGCGCACCTCGCGCGCCGCGGGCCCGAAGACCGTGTTGATCGCCTCGGCTTCGACCACGTCGCCGACCGTTGTCGCCGTGCCATGAGCATTGATGTAGCCGATAGCATCGGGCGGGAGCTCGGCTTCGGCGAGCGCATCGCGCATCGCCCGTACTTGTCCGTCGCGGTCGGGCCGCGACATGTGCACGGCGTCGCAGGTGTTGCCATACCCGGTGAGCAGGCCATAGATGCGCGCGCCGCGGGCGCGGGCGCGCGATTCCTCCTCGAGCACGAACGCGGCCGCGCCTTCGCCGAGGACCAGGCCGGCGCGGCGCTTGTCGAAAGGCTTGCAGCTCGCCGCGGCGTCGGCCGGGTCGGCGGGCGCCAGCGTGCGCAGCGCCTGCCAGGCGGCGAGAACGCCCGGCGTGAGCAGCGCCTCGGAGCCGCCGGCGATCATCGCGTCCGCGCGCCCCGCGGCAATGGCGCGCATCGCCTCACCGAGCGCCATCGCCGACGATGAGCACGCCGTCGAATAGCTCGCGAACGGCCCGCGCAGCCCGTGGCGCACGGCGATATTCGAGCTGGCGGCGTTGCTCATGCTCATGACGACGGTCAGCGGCCGCACGCGCCATTCGTCGGCGCCGTAAATCTGCTGGTAGGTCGTTTCCTGCGTGTGCGCGCCGCCCATTCCGGTGCCCCAAGACACGCCGATGCGGTCACGGTTCAGGTCAGCCATTCGCAGACCGCTTGCCGCAATGGCCTGCGCTGCCGCGGCGAGGGCAAACTGCGATACGCGGTCGAGGTTCGCGGCCTCGGCTTCCTTCAAGAACGGCGCGGGATTCCAGTCGAGCGTCGCGCCCACCTGCACGCCCGAGCGCTCGCTTAGCGCCGGCGCGAGTCGGCGAATGCCCGAGCGTCCCGCGGCGAGCGAGCGCTGAAACTCCTCCAGGGTGGTGCCGAGCGGCGAGACCACGCCGGCTCCGGTGACGGCGACGCGGCGTGCGGCCATGCCGCGGGATCAGACCTTGCCGGCGGCGGTGAGCGCGGCGGCGACGTGGCGCTCGAGGTCGGCGAGCGTCTTGATCGCCTTCAGGTCTTCGTCGGACACGCTGACCCCGAACTCCTCCTCGACCTTGAACATGAACTCGATGAAGCTGAGCGAGTCGATGCCGAGCGCATCGAGCGGCGCAGCAGGGTCGAGGCCGTCGGGATTGATCGAGAATTCCGTCGCCGCCAACTGACGGATGCGAGCGAGCGTGTCCATCCGGATGAATTATAGTCGCCATGCCGCGGACGAACGGCATCGACCTGGCGCGGCGCGCGCCTGGCGAGGCGCGGTCTCACCAGCGCTTGATCACAAACATCCTGACACACAGCGAGCGGGATTCGCGCTAGCTTCAACCGACGGCCGAGGGAGGCGGCGTGAGCGGGTTCGAACAGGTGGAGATCCTGCTGGTGGAGGACGACCCGGAGGATGCCGAAACGACGTTCGGCGCGCTCCGCAAGAGTAACCTCGCCAATCACGTGCATTGGGTAAAGGACGGCGCGGAGGCGCTCGACTACCTCTTCTGCAGCGGCCCGTATGCTGGACGCAGTCCCGGCCAACCGCCGAAGCTCGTGCTGCTCGACATCAAGATGCCAAAAGTGGACGGCATCGAGGTGCTGCGCCGGGTCAAGGGCTCGGAGCTCAAAGCGATCCCTGTGGTGGTGATGACCTCCTCGAACGAGGAGCGCGACGTGCTGGAGAGCTACCGGCTCGGCGTCGACCGCTACCTCGTGAAGCCGGTGCGCTTCGAGGCGTTTCTCGACACGGTGTCGAGCATCGGCCTGTACCGGAAATGACTTCGACGAAAGCAGTCCTGCGCTGCGATCGGATTCACGCATGCCATTCGCGCCGCCGATAGCAGCCGGGGGTCGAAACTCTCCTATAATCAGCAGGCTTGAATGCCTCGCTCTTCGCTGTTGGGCTGAACCACCAGACTGCGCCGCTCGCCGTGCGCGAGCGCGTGGTATTTCACGTCGAGCGCTTGCACGAAGCGCTCAGCGAGCTCAAGCGCAGTCTCGCCAACGAGGCCGCCATCCTTTCGACTTGCAACCGCACCGAGATCTACGTTTCCGGAGAAAAGCCCGGTGAGCTGACCGAGTGGCTCGCGCAGTACCACCGTCTCGCCCGGGGGGAGCTGCAGCCTTACCTCTACGCCCTGCCGCAGGAGCAGGCCGTGCGCCACGCCTTCCGGGTCGCTTCGGGTCTCGACTCGATGGTGATCGGCGAGCCCCAGATCCTCGGCCAGATGAAAGAGGCGGCGCGTGCCGCCGAGTCGGCCGGAACCCTCGGCAGCCTGCTGCATCGCCTGTTCCAGCGCTCGTTCGCGGTGGCCAAGGAAGTGCGCTCGACCACCCGCATCGGCGCCGCCAGCGTATCCATGGCCGCAGCGGCGGTGAAGCTCGCGGCGCGGATTTTTCCGAGCCTCAAGGACCAGAGCGTGCTCCTCATCGGCGCGGGCGAGATGATCGAGCTGACGGCCACGCACTTTGCGGCGCAGGCGCCGGCGCGCATCACCGTCGCCAACCGCACTCTCGAGCGCGCCGAGCGGCTCGCCGCGCGCTTCAACGCGCGCGCGATCGAGCTGCGCGCGCTCGGCGAGCACCTGCAGGACTACGACATCATCGTGTCGTGCACCGCCTCGTCGCTTCCGATCCTCGGCAAGGGCCTGGTCGAGCGCGCGCTGCGCGCGCGCCGGCGCCGGCCGATGTTCATGGTCGACCTCGCCGTGCCGCGCGACATCGAGCAGGAGGCGGGCGAGCTCGACGACGTGTTCCTCTATACCGTCGACGACCTCGCCAGCATCGTGAGCGCGAACCTCGACTCGCGCCGCGCCGCGCTCGATCAGGCCGAAGCGATCATCGACACGCAGGTCGGTCGCTTCATGCACTGGGTGCAGGCGCGCGAGGGCGTGCCGCTGATCCGCGCGCTGCGCGAGGAAGCCGACGACACGCGCCGCCAGGAGCTCGAGCGCGCGCTCAAGTCGCTCGCGCGCGGCGAGGACCCGACCAAGGTGGTGGAAGCGCTGTCGCGGACGCTCACCAACAAGCTCATGCACGTTCCGACCGAGGCGCTCACTTTTACCTTCTCGCGCCCGCCTCGAAACCCTAGTCGCGACGAGTGAATCCGCGGCTGCGGACGAAGCTCGACAGCCTCGTCGGGCGGCTGGGCGATCTCGAGCGCCTGCTCGCCGCCGAGAACGCGACGCGCGACATGGAGCAGTTCAAGCGCCTCTCGCGCGAGCATTCCGAAGTTTCTTCCGTGGTCTCTCTTTTTCAAAGCTACCTGCAGGCGGAACGCGAAGCGGACGAGGCGCGCGACCTTGCGTCCGATGCGACGATGAAGGCCTACGCCGACGAGGAGCTGAAGAAGGCGCGCGCCGCGATGGAGCGGCTCGAGGCCGAGCTGCAGAAGGCGCTGCTGCCCAAGGATCCGAACGACGAGCGCAACCTCTTCATCGAGGTGCGCGCCGGCACCGGCGGCGACGAATCGGGGCTGTTCGCCGGGGACCTGTTTCGCATGTACACGCGCTTTGCCGAGCGCAAAGGCTGGCAGGTGGAGATCATCTCCGAGAGCGCCTCCGAGCTCGGCGGATACAAGGAGGTGATCGCGCGCATCGTCGGCCAGGGGGCGTTCTCGCGCCTGAAGTTCGAGTCCGGCGGCCACCGCGTGCAGCGCGTCCCGAAGACCGAGGCGCAGGGCCGCATCCATACGTCGGCGTGCACCGTCGCGGTCCTGCCCGAAGCCGACGCGATCGAAGACGTGGTGCTCAATCCCGCCGAGCTGCGCGTCGACACGTTCCGCGCTTCCGGCGCCGGCGGCCAGCATGTCAACAAAACCGATTCCGCGATCCGCGTCACGCACCTGCCGACGGGTATCGTGGTCGAGTGCCAGGATTCGCGCTCGCAGCACAAGAACCGCGAGAAGGCGCTCTCCGTGCTCAAGGCGAAGATCCGCGACAAGCAGGAGCGCGAGCAGCAGGCGAAGACCGCCTCGACGCGCAAGTCCCTGATCGGCTCCGGCGACCGCTCCGAGCGCATCCGCACCTACAACTTCCCGCAGGGCCGCGTCACCGACCACCGCATCAATCTGACGCTGTACAAGATCGAGCGCATCATGGACGGCGAGCTCGACGAGATCATCGACGCGCTCGCGCACGAGCACCAGGCCGAGCAGCTCGCAAGCCTCACCGAAGAAGCCGCTTGAACATCGAGCAGGCGCTCGGCACGGCGGGCATCGATTCGCGCGAAGCGCGGCTGCTGCTCGCCGCTGCCACCGGCTTCTCGGAGGCCAGCGTTCTTGCTCATCCTGAACGCCAGATTCCTCTCGAGGTTCAGAGATCGTTTTCGGAAATGGCCGCGCGCCGCGCCGCAGGCGAACCGGTGGCCTACATCCTCGGCCGCAAGGAGTTCTACGGGCTCGATCTGGTCGTGACACCGGCGGTGCTGATTCCGCGCCCGGAGACCGAGCTGCTCGTCGACCTGGCGCTCGCGCGCAAGCCCGCCTCGGTGGTGGACATCGGCACCGGCTCGGGCGCGATCGCCCTCGCCCTTAAGCGCCATTTGCCCGCTGCGCGCGTGGTGGCCACCGACGCGAGCGCCGCAGCGCTCGAGGTGGCGAGGCGAAATGCCGTGCGCCTCGCCCTCGACGTCGAGCTGCGCCACGGCCGCTGGTTCGAGCCGCTCGCGGGCGAGCGCTTCGAGGCCATCATCTGCAATCCGCCCTACATCGTCGCGGACGACCCGCACCTCGCCGGCCTGCACTACGAGCCGCGCTTCGCCATCGTCGCCGGCGCCGACGGCCTCGATGGCTTCCGCATGCTCGCGCGCGGGGCCCCGGACCATCTGCTGCCCGGCGGCTGGCTCCTGCTCGAGCATGGCGCAGGGCAGCACGAAGCGGTGCGCGCGCTGCTCGAGGCCGCGGGGCTTGAAACCACCGCAAGCTGGCCCGATCTGGCCGGAATCCCGCGAGTCAGCGGCGGAAAGCGATAAAATGGCATCCATGGACACTCAACAGCGCATCAAGGATCAGGTGACGGGCAACCGCGTCGTGCTTTTCATGAAGGGCACCCCGCAGGGCCCGCAATGCGGCTTCTCGGCCCTCGCAGTGCAGGTGCTCAACGCCTGCGGCGTCAAGGATTTCCACAGCGTGAACGTGCTCGCCGACGCTGAGATCCGCGAAGGAATCAAGCAGTACGCCAACTGGCCGACGATCCCGCAGCTCTACATCAACGGCGAGTTCGTCGGCGGCTCGGACATCATGCGCGAGATGTACCAGTCCGGCGAGCTGCAGAAGCTCCTAGAGACCGAGAAGGCCTAGGGTCGACTTCACCTGGCTGAGGTAGCCACCCCCGAAAAGGTTGAGGTGGTTGAGCAGGTGATAGAGGTTGTACAGGTGCTTCCGCTTCTCGTACCCGGCCGGTAACGGGAACACCTCGTCGTAGGCCTTGTAGAACTCCCGCGGAAATCCCCCGAACAGCTCGGTCATCGCGAGGTCGGCTTCGCGATCGCCGTAGTAGACCGCCGGATCGAATACCACCGGCCCCTGCGCCGTAAAGCCCGCGTTTCCGCTCCACAGGTCGCCGTGCAGTAGCGAGGGTTGGGGGCGGTGGTTTCGCAGATCGATCTTCACTTCGAGATCAAAACCGTTGCGGCGCGCCAGCTCGAGCTGCGGCTTCATCCTTCGCGTGAGCCAGAACTCGGCCCAGTCGTCGCACCAGCCGTTCTGCTGCGGGGTGGAGCCGATGTAGTTGTTGCGGTGCCAGCCGAAACGCGGCCCGGGTTTTCGATGCGCAGTGGCGAGCATCCGTCCGAGCGCCGCGAAATCGCCCCTGTCCCTCAGTTCCAGGAACTCAAGCAGTAGGTAGGCTTCGTCGCCGGCGACGCCGTGCGCGAGCGGCTCGGGCGTGCGCAGCCCCGCATTGCGCAAGGCGACGAGCCCCTCGGCTTCCGAGGCGAACGCGTCCTTATGCGCGCCGCTGTTGACCTTGAGGAACCGCTGGGTGCCGGCAATCGCTACCCGATAGCAGCGGTGAATGCAGCCGCCGGAGACAGGTTCTGCGGCGCCGATGCCCAGCTGCTTGCGCAGCGCGGCGTGCATGCCGGGCTCAATCGGAGCGAACTTGACGACGCGCGGGCACGAGCAGGAGCGTGCCCTTCTGGCGGTCGATCGTCACCGTGAAATGGCTCAGGTAGTCGCTCCCCAGGATGCCGTCCACGTCGGGCAGGTCGGGCACCGCTTCATAGATGCCGATTTCAATCGCGAGCACTACGGCCTCGTTGATCGCCAGCGACCGCGCCTTTGCCAGCGGCACCGAGAGTTGTCCGCCGCCCGCGACGGTGATCAGCGCGAGCGGCGCTTCGCGGCCCGGCTCGATGCCGGCGAGCTGCGCGATGAGCGGCCGAACGATCGTCTTGCCGGCTCCGGTATCGAGAAGCAGGCGCACCTGCAGGCCGTTGACCAGCGCGGGCACGAACATCAGCGAGCCTGCGGTCTCGATCGTCACGCTGGCGACGGCTGCGTGATCGGCCAGCCGGCCCAACGCCAGGGCCTGGAGCGCGCGCGGGGCCGCTTCCTGGTAGCAGCGGTCGAAGCCCGCCCCGTCCCCTTGGTTCATCAGCTTGATCTGGACGACGCCGTTGCGGACGCCCGTGACGAGCGCGCCGGGGAGCTGGCGTGCGCAGCCCTGGGCGACGCTCAGCAGGACGCGGTCGCGCTCCTCATCCCCTGAAGCTCGGGGCGCACCGCAAGCCACAAACAAGATAAAGAGTGCTCCGAAACGCATGCTGGCCTACCCGGAGGTGAGTCGTGTGTTGGCGAGGTTGAGGCGTTCTACGAGGATACCGATAAAAGCGCGGTCGAAGTGGCTGCGGCAGTTGACCGAGGCCTGCTCGAGGTCGGCGGTGCGCACGCGCACGATGTGCGCGTCCTTGGAAGCGGTCACGGTCGCGCCGCGCTCGCGCCGGTCGGCGGAGAGGTACGCCATTTCGCCGAAGCACTCGCCCTGCCCGAGCACGGTGAGGAGCTTGCGGTTCTTGGTAACGCGCGCTTCGCCCTCCACCAGCACGCAGAAGAAGTCGCCCGGGTCGCCCTCGCGCACGATCTCGGTGCCGGCGGGCACCCGCTCCCATTCGCCCACGCGCACCACTTCCCACAGCTCGGGCTCGGTGAAGCGCTTGAAGAACTGCATCGCGCGCAGCGCAGCGAACTTGTCCGCGTCGCCGAACCGGTTGCGCCGCCTCCGGCCGAGACCCGTGCGCAGCGCCTCGACCAGATCGGCAGCGAGCTCGTCGGCGCTCGCGTAGCGCGCCCGGGTGGTCTTGTGCATCGCGCGGCGCGTGATGCGGTCGAGCACCTCGGGCACCTCGGGCCGGTGTGCCGACGGCGGCGGCGGGTCGGACTGCGTGATCTGGTAGATCATGCTGAACTTGTTCGAGCCCTGGAACGGCAGCTTGCCGCAGAGCATCTGGTACATCACCACGCCGAGCGAGTAGACGTCGGTGCGGTGATCGACCAGCTCCTCGCGGATCTGCTCCGGCGACATGTACGCCGGCGAGCCGACGCCGGTGATCTGGGTGGTCTCGGCGCCGACGTTGAGCGCGAGGCCGAAGTCGCTGATGCGCACGTCGGTCGGCGCGGCTGCGTAGAGCACGTTTCCGGGCTTGATGTCGCGATGTGTCACGCCCTGCTGGTGCGCGTAGGCGAGCGCGCGGGCGCACTTGAAGATGATCTCCACCGTTTGCTCGACCGGCAGCAGATTGTCCGCCGTGCAGAAGCGCTCGATCGTCCCGCCCGGGACGTACTCCATCACGATGTAGCCCGAGTCCTCGCCGATGCCGGCGTCGTAGATCTGCGCGATGTGCGGGTGATCGAGCTTGCCGGCGAGCGACGCCTCGGTGAAGAACAGCTTCCTGAACAGCCTGCCGCGCGCCGGGTCGCGCAGCGACTCCGGGAAGATGCGCTTCACCGCGACCTCGCGGCCGCGGAACGGGTCCTGGCACAGGAACACTTCCGAGGTCGCGCCTTCGCCGAGCTTGCGGATGATCGGGTAGTTGGCGACGTGCTCCAAGCGCCGGATCCTTCGCTAGACCCCGGAGACCCGCAGGTTGGCCATCGTGAGGCGCTCGACCAGGATCTCCATGAAGGCGCGGTCGAACTTGTGGCGGCAGCCCTCGGAGGCCTGGTTCAGCCGGTTGGTGGGCACCGAGATGATGCTGGCGTCGGCAGACACGGTCACGTCGGCGCCGCGCGCGTGCTCGTTGCGCGAGAGGTACGCCATCTCGCCGAACGGCTCGCCCGCGCGCAGCACGTTGAGGAGCTTGCCGTGCCGGGTGATCTTCACTTCGCCCTGGGCGAGGATGCAGAAGTAGTCGCCGGGCTCGCCTTCCTTCATCAGGATCTCGCCGGCCGGGGCGTGGCGCCAGGTGGAGATACTGGCCACCTCCCAGAGCTCGGCGTCGGAGAAGTGCTCGAAGAACTGCAGCCGGCGCAGGGTCTCGAAGCGGTCGGAGTCGGCGAACGACTGGACCTTGCGCGCGCCGAAATGCTCGGAGCGGAACGCGGCGCCGAGATCGTCGGAGAAGTCGCCCCAGTGCGCATAGCGCTTGTTGAGGTCCTTGGCCATCGCGCGCCGCACGATGGCGTCGACCGCCGGCGGGATGTCCCGCCGCAAGCTGGTAGACGCGTCGGGCTCCGCGTTGGTGATCTGGTAGATCAGCGTGTAATTGTTCGCCGCCTGGAACGGCAGCCGGCCGGTGAGCAGGTGGTACATGACCACGCCGACCGAATAGATGTCGGTGCGATGATCGAGCGGCAGGTCCTTCACCTGCTCGGGCGACATGTACGCCGGCGAGCCGACGCCCGCCACCTGCGTAGTCTCGGCCGTGGCGATCAGCGCGGTGCCGAAGTCGGTGATCTTCACGCCGGTCTCGCCGGTGAGCAGGATGTTGGCGGGCTTGATGTCGCGGTGCGTGATGCCGAGCTTGTGCGCGAACTCGAGCGCGCGCGTGCACTTGAAGATGATCTCGACCGTGCGCTCGACCGGAAGCAGCGCCTGCCCGTTACAGTACTTCTCGAGCGTGCCGCCGTCGACGTACTCCATCACGAGGTAGTGCAGCTTCTCTTCCGCGACCGCGTCGTAGATCTGGCAGATGTGCGGGTGCACCAGCTTGCCGGCGAGCTTGGCCTCGGTGAGGAACAGCTTGCGGTACACCTTGCCGCGCGCCGGGTCATGAAACGACTCCGGGAACGCCACCTTGATCGCGACGTCGCGCAGGTTGAACGGGTCGCTGCACAGGTAGACCTCGGAGGTCGCCCCTTCGCCGAGCTTGCGCAAGACCGGGTACTTTCCGATCTGCGCGAGCATCTCCCGCCGGCTCATTTCCGCAGGCGCTTGCGGGCGCGCGCGACCGCCCTGCGCACCGCGGCCGGCGCCGTGCCGCCCGGATGCTTGCGCGCGGCGACGGAGCCTTCCGGGGTGAGCACTTTCGCGACGTCGGCGTCGATTCTTGCTGAAAATTCTTTTAACTTCTTTATGGGTAGCGAAGCGAGATCGACGCCTGCGCGCTCGGCCTCCCGCACCGCGCGGGCCACCACGCCGTGCGCGTCGCGAAACGGCACGCCCTTGCGCACCAGATAGTCGGCGAGGTCGGTCGCGGTGGCGTGGCCTTCGAGCACCGCGGCGCGCATGGCGCGCGGCAGCGGCTCGAGGCCTTCCACCAGCCCGATGAAGATGGAAACGCAGTCCTTCAGCGTATCGACCGCGCCGAACAGTGCTTCCTTGTCTTCCTGGTTGTCCTTGTTGTAGGCGAGCGGCTGGGCCTTCATCAGAGTGAGGAGCGCCACCAGCGCGCCGACCACGCGCCCGGTCTTGCCGCGCACCAGCTCGGGTACGTCGGGGTTCCGCTTCTGCGGCATGATCGACGAGCCGGTGGAATACGCCTCGGGCAGGCGCACGAAGCCGAAGCGCGGGCTCGCCCAGAGCACGAGCTCCTCGGCGAGCCGCGATAGATGCACCATCGCGAGCGCGGCGCAGGCGCAGAACTCCACCGCGAAGTCGCGGTCCGAGACCGCGTCCATCGAGTTCTCGCACAGCGCCTCGAAGCCGAGCTCGCGCGCGACGCGCCTGCGGTCGATAGGAAAGGTCGTTCCGGCGAGGGCAGCCGCGCCGAGGGGCAAGCAGTTCACCCTTGCGCGCGCTTCGAGCAGCCTCTGCCTGTCCCTCTCCAACATCTCCACGTAGGCGAGCAGGTGGTGGCCGAAGGTCACCGGCTGCGCCACCTGCAGGTGCGTGTAGCCCGGCATGACGAGCGCGGCATGGCGGGCGGCCTGGTCGAGGAGCGCGTGCTCGAGCGCGGCGATCAGGGCGCGCAGCTCGTCGATCTCCGCGCGCAGCCACAGCCGCAGGTCGGTGGCCACCTGGTCGTTGCGCGAGCGCGCGGTGTGCAGGCGCTTGCCCGCGTCTCCCACCAGCTTCGTAAGGCGCCGCTCCACGTTCAGATGCACGTCCTCGGCCTCCAGCGACCAGCGGAAGCGTCCGGCCGCGATTTCCCGCTCGATGCGCGCCAGCCCGCGCTGGATCGCCGCCAGGTCGCGGCGGCTGAGGATGCGCTGCGCGGCGAGCATGCGGGCGTGGGCGCGCGACGCCTGGATGTCATACTTGGCCAGTCGCTGGTCGAAGGAGACCGACGCGGTAAAGCGCCTGACCCGCTCGTCGACGGGCTCGGAGAAACGCGCGGACCAAGGCGAGGGCTTTCTTGTCATAAGAATACGGTTGAAGACCCCTTCGTAACCATGGTCAGTATAAGGCAAAATACCTATTTGGACCTTGTGCCGGATTTCCGCAATTTGGGGGTCATCGCCCGCGTTTTGCTTGCGGTGAATGCAGCCGTGTTCGCGGGCCTGGTGTTCAACACGGCGACTTTTGCCCAGGCCCTCGATCGCTTCGTGCAGGCCGCCGCGCTCCTTGAACCGCTGCTGCTCGTGATCATCGCCGTGCTGTTCGCGCTTTCCGGAACGCTGCGCCGGCTGCCTTACTGGGCGGGCTGCGTGGCGGTTGTGGCGCTCGTCGCGGTCGTCGTCGCGGCCTACCTTGCGACGATCGGCGCGACCGAAGCGCTCGCGCGCGTGCTGATTCTGACCGTGCTGATCACCGCCGCACTGCTGGCATACCTGCGTCTTCTTTCCAAGGCGCATTCGCCGGCGCTCGCCGAAGCCCGGCTGCAGGCGCTGCAAGCGCGCATCCGGCCGCATTTCCTGTTCAACAGCCTGAACGCGGTGCTCGCCCTGATCCGCCGCGACCCGCAGCGCGCCGAGCGCGCCCTCGAGGATCTGGCGGATCTCTTTCGCACGCTGATGTCGGACCCGCGTGCGTTCGTGCGGCTCGCCGACGAGATCTCGCTCCTCGAGCGCTATGCCGGGCTCGAGCAGCTTCGCCTCGGCGAGCGGCTGCGCGTTACCTGGGAGCTCGACGGCGCGCCCCCGGATGCCCTGCTGCCGCCGCTCGTGCTGCAGCCGCTCCTCGAGAACGCGGTGTACCACGGCGTGGAGCCGGGCACAGGAGCGGGCGAAGTGCTGGTGCGCATCGAGCGGCGCGGCAACCGCGTGCTCGCCCTCATCGAGAATCCGTTTCTCGAAGCCGAGGCCGGGCGCGCCGGCAACCGCATGGCGCTCGAGAACATCCGCGAGCGGCTGCAGCTCTTCTTCGACGCCGAGGCGCGCATTACCACCCAGGCCGCGGACGGGCGCTATCGAGTCGAGATCGAGATCCCTTACAAGGTCAGGATGGCATGACCCTCAAGGTTTTCATCGTGGATGACGAGGCGCCGGCGCGCGAGCGGCTGAGGGCGCTGCTCGGCGACATCGCGGCCGAGGTGGCGACCCGCGTGGTCGGCGAGGCGCGACACGGCGTGGAAGCGGTCGAGCGGGTGCCGGCGAGCGGGGCCGAGGTCGTGCTGCTCGACATCAAGATGCCGGGCATGGGCGGGCTCGAGGTCGCGCGCCATCTCGGCGCGCTCGAGCACGCGCCGCGCATCGTATTCGTCACCGCGCACGAGCGCCACGCGGTCGAGGCGTTCGAGCTCAACGCGCTCGACTACCTGCTGAAGCCCGTGCGCGCCGAGCGCCTGGCTGCGGCGCTGCAAAAAGCTTCTGTTCCACCGCAAGAACGACTTGCAAAGGCGGCGGAGGCGCCGCGCGAGTATCTCTCCGTGGCGGAGCGCAGCCGCATCGTGCTCGTGCCGGTGCGCGACATCCTGTTCCTGCGCGCCGAGCAGAAGTACGTCACGCTGCGCACGCGCGACCGCGAGCACCTGGTCGAGGAGTCGCTGGTCGCGCTCGAGCGCGAGTTCGCCGTGCGCTTCGTCCGCATCCACCGCAACTGCCTGGTCGCGCGCGCCGCGATCCGCGGCTTCGAGCGCGCGCCCGGCGAAGACGAAGAGGCGCACTGGCTGGTGGTGCTCGACGGCCTGGAGGAGCGCCTGCCGGTGAGCCGGCGGCAATGGCCGCTGCTGCGCGATCTCGTGACATGAAGAAGCTGGTGATCGCGACGCGGCGCAGCCGCCTTGCGCTGTGGCAGGCAGAACATGTGAAAAAAAGGCTGGAGGCGCTGCACCGCGATCTCACGGTCGAATTGCTGCCCCTCAGCACGCGCGGCGACGAGCTCCTCGACCGGCGGCTCGACCAGGTGGGCGGCAAGGGCCTGTTCGTGAAGGAGCTCGAGACTGCGATGGCCGAGGGTCGCGCGGACCTCGCCGTGCACTCGATCAAGGACGTGCCTGCAGACTTGCCGGCGGGCTTCGCCCTCGCCGCGATCACCGCGCGCGAGGACCCGCGCGATGTGCTGGTCTCGAAAAAATTCAAGTCTCTTCGAGAGATGCCCGAGGGCGCCACCGTCGGTACTTCCAGCCTGCGCCGCTCGTCGCAGATCTCCGAGCGCTTTCCCCATCTGGAGATCCGCCTTCTCCGCGGCAACGTCGACACGCGCATTTCAAAGCTCGATCGCGGCGAGTACGACGCGATCGTGCTCGCCGCTGCTGGCCTGACGCGGCTCGGCCTCGATGTGCGCATCACCGCGCGCCTGGAGGTCGACGAGATGCTGCCGGCGCCCGGGCAGGGCGCTCTCGGCATCGAGTGCCGGGCAGACGGCGCCGAGGTCGCTGCGCTGCTCGCACCCCTCGCCGACCGCGCGACGACGATCTGCGTGCGCGCCGAGCGCGCGGTGAGCCGCGCCTTGGGTGGAAGCTGCATCCTGCCGCTCGCCGCGTATGCGGAATCTCGTCAGCAAGGACTTCGGCTGCGTGCGCTGGTCGCTTCCAGCGACGGCCGGCGGGTAATTCGCTGCGACCTCGAAGGCGACCCGACTGACCCGCAGGGCCTCGGTGAGCGTGCCGCGGACGATCTGCGCCGCCAGGGTGCAGAAGAAATCCTTGGAATCTGACCTCGAATCACGCTCCCTGGCGGGTCGCGGCGTCCTGGTGACGCGTCCGCGCGAGCAGGCGGCGGGCCTCGCGCGCCTGATCGAGGAGGCGGGCGGCCGCGCGCATGTCTTTCCCGCGATCGCGATCGAGGACCTGCCCGCGCCCGCGGCGCTCGCGCGCGTGGAGCAATTCGATCTTGCGGTCTTCGTCAGCCCGACGGCGGTCGGCAAGACCCTGAGCCGGATGGGCGCATGGCCCGCGGCGGTGCGCGCCGCGGCGGTCGGCGCGGGGACGCGGCGCGAGCTCGAGCGCTACGGCGTGGCCAACGTGATCGCGCCGCACGAAGGCGCGGACAGCGAGGCGTTGCTCGGAGAATCGGAGCTTGGACAGGTCGCGGGGAAGCGCATCGTGATCTTCCGCGGCGAGGGCGGGCGCGCGCTTCTCGGCGATACGCTGCGCGAGCGCGGCGCGCAGGTCGAGTATGCGGCGTGCTACCGCCGCAGGCTTCCCGAAAAAGGTCCGGTGGACTGGAAGCCGCAGGACATCGACGCCATCACCGTCTCCTCGGCGCAGGGGCTGGCGAACCTGTTCGAGATGCTCGATCCTGCCTGGCTCCGCGCGCGGCCGCTCTTCGTGCCGCACCCGCGGATTGCCGGGGACGCGCGTGCTCGGGCGGTGCCCGAGGTGCTCGTCGCGGGGCCTTCGGACGAGGAAATGCGGGACGCGCTGGTGGCATACTTTCGCTCCCATGGCTGAAGACCAGGCGAAACCTCGACCCCTCGCGACGCTCCTCCTGCTGATCGCCATCGTGCTTGCCGCGGGGCTCGCCACGCTCTACTGGCTGGACGCGCGCAGCCGCATCGGCGCGACGCAGGAGGAGCTGGTCCGGCGCCTGCGCGACATCGAGAACGACGCGCGCGAGGCGCGCTCGATCGCGCGCCAGTCGCAGGAGGGCGCGCGCGAGGCGCAAGTCAAGGTCCTGCAGCTCGAAAGCCGCCTCGCCGAATCGCAGAGCCAGCAGCTTGCGCTGGAAGCGCTCTACCAGGAGATGTCGCGCAACCGCGACGAGTGGCAGCTCGCCGAGATCGAGCAGGTCCTCGCCATCGCGCAGCAGCAGCTGCAGCTCGCCGGCAACGTGCGCGCGGCGCTGCTCGCGCTGCAGCTCGCCGAGGCGCGCCTGGCCAAGGCCGACCGGCCGCAGTTCCTGCCGGTGCGGCGCGCGCTCGCGCGCGACATCGAGCGCCTCAAGGCGCTGCCGGTGCTCGACATCGCGGCGATGAGCTCCCGCATCGATACACTGGTGGCGGGAGTCGACTCGCTTCCCCTCGCCTTCGAAGAGAAATCGGTAGCCGTAAAAAATGAAACCAAGGATTCGGAACGAGGCTTCTGGTCGAGGCTGGGGTCCGAGGTGTGGGGCGAGGTCAAGCAGCTCGTGGTGGTGCGCCAGGTCGGCTCCAACGAGCCGCCGCTGCTGCCGCCACCGCAGGCGTACTTCCTGCGCGAGAACCTGCGCCTGCGGCTCCTCAACGCACGCCTTTCGCTCCTTGCGCGCGACGAGGCCGGCTACCGCGAGGACCTGCGCGCAGCGCAGGCCTGGATCAAACGCTATTTCGATCCGCGCAGCAAGCAGACCGTCGACGCGCAAACGCAGCTCAAGCAGCTGTCGTCGACCTCGATCAGCTTCGAGATGCCGACGATCTCCGAAAGCCTCGATGCGGTGCGCGGCTTCAAGTCGCGGCGCACGCGAAGCGCGGGATGAGATCGCTGTTCTGGCTGCTCGTGGTGTCCGCCGCCGCGGTCGCGCTGGTATTGCTCGCACGCGTCGACTCCGGCTACGTGCTGTTTTTCTATCCGCCATGGCGCGTCGAGATGTCGGTGGTGTTCTTCGCCGTGGCAGCGGCCGCGTCGTTCCTGGTCCTGTACCTCCTGTTCCGCCTGCTCGGCCATGCGCTCGCGCTTCCCGCCACGGTGCGCGCCTGGCGCGCGCGTCGCCGCGGTGCGCGTGCCCATGCCGCGCTCGCCGCTGCGCTCCAGGCCTACTACGAAGGCCGCTATGCCCGCGCCGAGAAGGAGGCCGGGATCGCGTTCGACAGCGGGCCGACGCCGGGGGTCGCCGCGCTGCTTGCAGCGCGTGCCGCGCACCAGATGCGCGACTTCGAGCGCCGCGACCGCTGGCTCGAGCGCGCCGACGGCTCGGGCGATGCGCTGCAGGCGGCGCGCCTGGTGAGCCGCGCCGAGCTTGCGCTCGAGGATCGCGATTTCGCCGCGGCGCGCGACGCGCTGCGCAACCTGCGCGGCGCCGGCCCGAAGCACGTCGCCACCACGCGCCTCTTGCTGCGCGCGGAGCGAGGCGCGGGCGCCTGGGACGAGGTGCTGCGGCTCGCCTCGCAGCTCTCGAAGCGCGACGCGATCTCGCCCGCGCTCGCGGAGGAGTACAAGGTGCAGGCTACGGTCGAGCTGCTCGCGCGCTCGGCCGACGACGCCGGCGCCTTCGAGCGCCGCTGGCGCGGCATCCCGGCCGGCGACCGCACCCAGCCGCGCATCGCCGCCGCCGGCGCGCGCCACGCCACCGCCCTCGGAAAAGCCGCCATGGCGCGCGAGATCATCGAGAACGCGCTCGCCGCGGAATGGGTGCCGACGCTCGTGTCCCTCTACGGCGACCTGACCTTGGGGATCAAGGAAGAAAGGGTTGCAGAAGCTCGCGCCCGCATCGAGCGCGCCGAGCGCTGGTTGCTCGAGCGCAGCCGCGACGCGCAGCTCCTCGCCACGCTCGGGCGCCTGTGCGCCCAGGCCGAGCTGTGGGGCAAGGCGCGCAGCTTCCTCGAGGCGAGCCTGTCGTTCGAGGAGAGCCGCGCCGCCCGCGTCGAGCTCGCGCACCTCGCCGAGCGCCTCGGCCAGGCCGACGAGGCGCAGCGCCACTTCCGCCGCGCGGCGGAGCTCAGCTAAGCCAGTCCCGGGGTTTCAGGAACTCGGTATACAGCCGCTCCTCGGGAGAGCCGGGGTCGGGCTTCCAGTCGTAGCGCCATTCGGCGCGCGGCGGCAGCGACATCAGGATCGATTCGGTGCGCCCGCCCGACTGCAGCCCGAACAGCGTGCCGCGGTCGTAGACCAGGTTGAACTCCACGTAGCGACCGCGGCGATAGGCCTGGAAGCGCCGTTCCAGCTCGCCGAAGGGCAGGTGCTTTCGGCGCTCGAGGATCGGCAGGTAGGCGGTGAGGAAGTGATCGCCGACCGATTGCACCAGCGCGAACGAGGAGCTTCCCGCGAGGTCGTCGAAGAAAATCCCGCCGATGCCGCGCGGTTCGCCGCGATGGCGCAGGTGAAAGTATTCGTCGCACCATTTCTTGAACCGCGGATAGTAGTCGGCGCCGAACGGCGCGAGCGCATCCCTGCATAGCGAGTGGAAGTGCCGCGCGTCCTCCTCGAAGCCGTAGTAGGGCGTGAGATCCATCCCGCCGCCGAACCACCAGATGTCTCCGGCGGTGAAGAAGCGCACGTTCATGTGCACGGTAGGGCAGTAAGGGTTGCGCGGGTGAAGCACGAGCGACACGCCCATTGCGTCGTAGGCGCGGCCGGCGAGCTCGGGCCGGGCCGCGCTAGCCGAAGGAGGAAGCTGCCGCCCCTGCACGCGCGACAGGTTCACGCCGCCGCGCTCGAAAACCTGCCCGTTCTCGACCATGCAGGTGGTGCCGCCGCCGCCTTCGGGGCGCTGCCACGAATCGCGCACGAAGCCCTTGCGGTCAACCACTTCCAGGGCGGACACGATCCGCTCCTGCAAGCCCGCGAAATACTCGTGGACGGCCTGCCGGTCCACCTCAGGAGCTCTTCTTGAGCGCGCGGTGGGCGATGTCCTTGCGATACTGCATGCCTTCGAAGCGGATGCCATCGAGCGCTTCGTAGGCCCGCGCGCGCGCCCGCTTCACCGAGTCGCCGAGCGCGGTCACGCACAGCACGCGGCCGCCGCTGGTGACGAGGGTCTTGCCGTCGAGCCGGGTGCCCGCATGGAACACGCGGCAATCCGCATCGGGCTTCGGCAGGCCGCTGATCACGTCGCCCTTGCGCGGCTCCTCGGGGTAGCCCGCGGCCGCCACAACCACGCCGAGCGCGGCACGGCGGTCCCATTGCACCTCCGCCTCGTCGAGCGTGCCCTCGAGCGCGTGCTCGATCAGATCCAGCAGGTCTGACTTGAGCCGCAGGATGATCGGCTGGGTCTCGGGGTCGCCGAGCCGGCAGTTGAATTCCAGGGTCCTGGGGGCGCCGCTCTCGTCGATCATCAGGCCGGCGTACAGGAACCCGACGTAGGGCGCGCCGTCCTGCGCCATGCCCTGGATCGCCGGCACGATGACTTCGCGCATCACGCGGGCGTGGACCTTCGGCGTGACGACCGGCGCGGGCGAGTAGGCGCCCATGCCGCCGGTGTTCGGCCCGTTGTCGCCGTCGCGCAGGCGCTTATGGTCCTGGCTGGTCGCAAGCGCGAGGACGTGGCTGCCGTCGCTCATCACGATGAAGCTCGCCTCCTCGCCCTCGAGGAACTCCTCGACCACCAGACGGCTGCCTGCCGCGCCGAGGCTCTTTTGCGTCATCATCTGGTCGATCGCGGCGTGCGCCTCGGGCACGCTTGCCGCCACCACCACGCCCTTGCCGGCGGCCAGGCCGTCGGCCTTCACTACGATGGGAGCGCCCTGCGCGGCGACGTAGTCCTTGGCCTCGCCGGCGCTGTCGAACGTGCGGTGCAGCGCCGTTGGAATTGCGTGGCGCGCCATGAAGCTCTTGGCGAAATCCTTCGACGCTTCGAGCTGCGCCGCGGCGCGCGTCGGCCCGAAGATCTTCAGGCCGGCTTCCTGGAACGCGTCGACGATCCCGGCCGCGAGCGGCGCTTCCGGACCGACCACCGCCAGGTGGATCTTTTCCTTCTTCGAGAAGGACACCAGATCCGCGATCTCGGTGATCGCCACGTTCTCGACGCCGTTTTCGGTCGCGGTGCCGCCGTTGCCCGGCGCGACGAACACCTTCTGCACGCGCGGGCTATGCGCGAGCTTCCACGCCAGCGCGTGCTCGCGGCCTCCCGAGCCGATGACGAGGAGCTTCACTTCAGTGCCTGAAGTGGCGCATGCCCGTGAAGAGCATGGCGAGGCCGCGCTCGTCGGCCGCGGCGATCACCTCGGCGTCGCGCAGGCTGCCGCCGGGCTGGATCACCGCCGTCGCCCCGGCGTCCGCCAGCGCGTCCAGGCCGTCGCGGAACGGAAAAAACGCGTCCGAGGCCACCACGGCGCCGTCGAGGCTCAGCTTCGCTTCCTGCGCTTTCATCGCCGCCACGCGCACGCTGTCGAGCCGGCTCATCTGCCCGGCGCCGATGCCCACCGTCGCCCCGCCGCGGCAGAACACGATCGCATTCGACTTCACGAATTTCGCTACCCGCCAGGCGAACAGCAGGTCGCGCACCTGATCCTCCGTGGGCTTCTTCCGCGTCACGTTTTTGAGCTGTTCGCGGACGAGTAGCTGCGAGTCGCTGCTCTGCACAAGCAGACCGCCGCCCACGCGCTTGTAGTCGTGCGCCTGCGTTTCGTGCGATAGCGGGACCTCGAGCACGCGAAGGTTGTCTTTCGCGGCAAGCTCCTTCTGCGCATCGGCTTCGATGCGCGGTGCAACGATGACCTCGGCGAACTGCTTGCCGATCGCTTGCGCAGTCGCGCGGTCGAGCGCGCGGTTGAAAGCAAGGATGCCGCCGAAGGCCGACACCGGGTCGGAGCGCAAGGCATTTTCGTAAGCGGCTGCAAGGGCGGGGGCAATTGCGACCCCGCACGGATTCGCATGCTTGACGATCACGCACGCCGGCTCGGCGAAGCTCTTGACGCATTCCCAGGCGGCATCGGCGTCCGCGATGTTGTTGTAGGAGAGCTCCTTGCCCTGGAGCTGGCGGTACTGCGCCAGGCCTCCCGCCACCGGCTGCAGGTCGCGGTAGAAAGCGGCGCTCTGGTGCGGGTTCTCGCCGTAGCGCAGGTCGTCGACTTTGCAGAACTGCAGGGTCAGGACCTCGGCGTAGTCGAGCCGCCGCCGATGCTCGTCGAGCGAAGTGAGGTAGTTCGCGATCGCGCCGTCGTAGGCGGCGGTATGGGCGAACACCTTGGTGGCAAGGCCGAAGCGCGTCGGCTCGCTGACTGCACCGTGCTGCCTTATTTCCTGAAGCACCCGCGGATAGTCCGCAGGATCGACCACCGCGGCCACCGAGCCATGGTTCTTGGCAGCCGAGCGCAGCATCGCCGGGCCGCCGATGTCGATGTTCTCGATCGCGTCTTCGAACTGGCACTCGCGGTCCGCGACGGTGGCCTGGAAGGGGTAGAGGTTGACGACGAGCAGGTCGATGGGTTCGATGCCCGCGGACTGCATCTGCTTCATATGCGTCGGATCGTCCCGGCGCGCGAGCAGGCCGGCGTGGATCTTCGGGTGCAGCGTCTTCACGCGGCCGTCGAGCATCTCGGCGAAACCGGTGTAGGCCGACACTTCGACGACCGGCAGCCCTTCCTTCTGCAGGAGCTTGGCGGTGCCGCCGGTGGAGAGAAGCTCGACGCCGAGTGCGGCGAGCCCGCGGGCGAACTCGACGACGCCCGACTTGTCCGAGACGCTGACGAGCGCCCGCTTGACCTTCGTCACTACCCTTTGATGCGCAGCTGGTGCATTTTCGTGCGCAGGGTGGCGCGATTGATGCCGAGCATCGCCGCCGCGTGGGTCAGGTTGCCTTTGGCGTGACCGAGCACGGTCTCGATCATCGGTCGCTCGATGTTCTTCAGCACCATCTCGTAGATGGAGGTGGGCTTCTCGCCGTCCATGTCCTTGAAATAGCGCTCGAGCGAGCGCTTGACGGCGTCCGAAAGCTCGTTTCCTTTGCTCATGCGGCGAGCCTCTCGAAGTAATCGTTGACCGCGGCCCATTGCTCGCGGGCGGCATGCAAGGTGTTGACGCTCGCGCGCAGCGCCTCGCCTCCCGGCAGCGCGCGCACCGTCCAGCCGATGTGCTTGCGCGCGACGCGCGCGCCCTGCTCGGCGCCGTAGAGGCTGTAGAGCCCTTCCAGGTGCTCGGCGAGAACCGCGCCGATCTCGCGCGCCGGCGGCGGCGCGAGCCGCTCGCCGGTCGCCAGGTAGTGCGCCACCTCGCGGAAGAACCACGGCCTCCCCTGGGCCGCGCGGCCGATCATCACGCCGTCGGCGCCGGTCGCCTCCAGCACGCGCCGGGCATCCTCGGGCGACTGGACGTCGCCATTGGCGATCACCGGGATGCGCACGGCGGCCTTCACTTCCGCGATGGTGTCGAACTCCGCCCGGCCCTCGAACATGCACGCGCGCGTGCGGCCGTGGATCGCGAGGGCCTGCACGCCGGCGGACTCCGCGATGCGCGCCACGCGCAGCGCATTGCGCCGCCCGGGAGCCGGACCGGTGCGGATCTTTAGGGTCACGGGTACGTCGACCGCCGCCACGACCGCCTCCAGAATCTTTGCCACCAAGTCTTCATCTGACAGGAGCGCCGAGCCCGCTGCGGCATTGCAAACCTTCTTCGCTGGGCAGCCCATGTTGATGTCGATGATCTCGGCGCCGCCGGCGACGTTGAAGCGCGCGGCCTCGGCGAGCATCTGCGGGTCGGCGCCGGCGATTTGCACCGCGATCGGACCCGGCTCGCCGGCATGGTCCAGGCGCAGCCGCGTCTTGCGCGACTCGCGCAGCTCGGGGCGGGACGAAACCATCTCGGAGACCGCGAGCGCGGCGCCGAAGCGCCGCGCGAGACGCCGGAACGGTCGGTCGGTGATGCCGGCCATCGGAGCGACGAACAATCCGTTGGAGAGCGCGTGGGCTCCGATTCTCATTGCCGAGATTGCGATACGAAGGGAAGCGGATTTTATCCGCTTTCCCTGGCAAAAAAAACCGCTCGGCCGCGTTTGTTGTATTTTTACGGCAACGCCGACGGACCGAAGATCATGCGGCGCGCGAAGAAGCGCCGCGGCGCCGGAAAGATATCGAGTGCCGTCAATGCTGCGCCGGCAAATAAATTGGTTCGCAAAAAAGCTTGCGCGAGAAGGTCGGTGACGCGAATCGCGGCGCCGGAATCGAGGCGGCGGCGCGCCGCGAAACGCTCGAGCACGGCCGCGTCGCCCGGATCCTCCGCCCCACGCATGATCTGCGCCAGCTCCCAGGCGTCGCGCAGGCCGAGATTCAGCCCCTGGCCGGCGACGGGATGCAGCGTTTGCGCAGCGTTGCCGATGTAGACGGCTCTTTCCGCGATGCATTTCTCTCGCACGCGCAGCACGAGCGGCTGCACCGCGCGGGCGGCGACGCCGAGCGGGCGGCCGGGACGCGTTCCGGCCGCCCGGGCGAGCGCTTCGAGAAAGTCTTCCTCGGATGCCGAAAGGAGCTCTCGCGCGCGCGCCGGGCGCATGCTCCAGACCACGGCGTAGCCGCCGGGCGTCGGCAGCAGCGCGAGCGGCCCCTCCCCGGTAAAGCGCTCGAAGGCGGTGTTCCCCGCCGCGCCGGCGAAGCGGACGCTCGCCACCAGCGCGTCCTGAGAGTAGCGCTTCTCCCCGGCCTCGGGCGCCGCACCTTCGGCGTGAACCACGCAGCGCGCCTCGGGCTCGTCCTGGACGAGGAGGTCTTGCACCGAGGAGCGCAGCGCGTGCAGCAATGCCGAGTACTCGAGCACGTAGCCGAGGGCCGGGACGCCGGCGTCGCGGGCATCGAACACCGTGCGGCCGAAGCCGCCCGCCAGCGACACGTGGATCGTGTCGATCTCGGTCGGCGCGAGCGCGCGCCAGACGCCGACGCGCTCGAGGATCAGCCGGCTGGCGTACGACAAGACGATCGGGCGAAACGCCGGCAGGCCGGCGTCGCCTTGCAATAACCTTACTTCCCGGGAGCTGCGCAAAGCCAAGGCGGCCACGCAACCGACCGGCCCTGCGCCGCGCACGAGGATGTCAACCGCCACGACGTCGTCAATCCCGGCCGCGGGCGTCGCGCATCAGCGCCTCGACGTCGGCGATCGCCTTGGGAGCCTCCGCCGTGAGCACCTCGCAGCCGCCATCGCTCACCAGCACGTCGTCCTCGATCCGGATGCCGAGGTTGCGCAGCCGCTCCGGGATGTCGTCTTCGGCGCGGATGTAGAGGCCGGGCTCCACGGTGAGCGTCATCCCGGGCGCCAGCGCCCGCCAGCTCCCCTGGCGCTTATAGTCGCCGGCGTCGTGCACGTCGAGCCCGAGCCAGTGGCCGGTGCGATGCATGTAGAAGCGCTTGTAGGTTTCCTTCTCGAGCACTTCCTGCAAATTTCCGCCGAGCAGCTTCAGGTCGATCAACCCCTGCGCCAGCACCTTTACAGCGGCGTCGTGCGGCTCGTTCCAGGCGGCCCCGGGTTGCACGCTTTCGATCGCGGCGCGCTGCGCCGCCAGCACGATCTCGTAGACCTCGCGCTGCGCCGCGCTGAAGCAGCCGTTCACGGGATAGGTGCGGGTGAGGTCGGAGGCATAGCCGTCGAGCTCGCAGCCGGCATCGATCAGCAGCAGATCGCCGTCGCGGAGCGGGGCGTCGTTGAACACGTAGTGCAGCACGCAGGCGTTGGCGCCGCCCGCCACGATCGGCGTGTAAGCAGGAGTTTGCGCTCCACTTCGCCGGAACTCGTACAACAGCTCGGCCTCGATCTCGTATTCGGTGCGGCCCGGGCGGGTGCGCTGCATGGCGCGGCGGTGGGCCTGCGCGGCGATGCGCGCCGCGCGCCGCATGACGCCGAGCTCGTGCGCGTCCTTGACGAGGCGCATGTCGTCGACGATGGCGCGCACGTCCTGCACGCGCTCCGGCGCCGCGATCCCGGCGCGCACCTTTGCGCGCACTGCGTTCAGCCAGCGGATGGCGCGCGCGTCCCATTCCGGGTCGGCGCCCATCGGGTAGCAGAGCGCCGGCTGGTTCTCGAGCAGGCGCGCCATCTCCTGATCGAGGTTGGCGATCGGGTGGGCTTCATCGAAGCCGAAGCGCTCGCGCGCCGCTTCCGGGCCGTAGCGGAAACCGTCCCAGATCTCGCGCTCCGGGTTGCGCTCCCGGCAAAACAGAATGGATTTGTTCGAAGTCAGGACCAGCACCGCCTCCGGCTCGGTGAATCCGGTCAGGTAGTAGAAGTGGCTGTCGAAGCGGTAGGGATAATGGCTGTCGCGGTTGCGCACGCGCTCGGGCGCGGTCGGCACCACCGCGACGCCGGCGCCGATCGCCTCGGCGAGGCGCCGCCGGCGGCTGGCGTAGACGGGACTTAACTCAGCGATTTTCACGTAGCGATTTCTCCAGCTCGGCGAGCCGCTCGATCGTGCCGACATCCTGCCACAGGCCTTCGTACAGCTCGCCGCCGAGCAGGCCGCGCGCCGCCGCGTCGTACAGCAGCGGCGCGAGCGGCGCTTTCTCGCCCGGCGTCACCAGCCGCACCAGCGCGGGCGACATGACCGCGACGCCGGCATAAGTGTAGCGCGGCGCGGCCTCGTCGCCGACGCGGCCGTCGCGCAGCGAGAAGTCTCCCTTGGGCCGGTGGGGCGGATTGGGCACGAGTACGAGGTGAGCCAGGCGTTCGCCAAGCTTCACCTTCATCAGCTTGGAGAAATCGCATTCGCAGTAGACATCGGCGTTCACCAGCAGGAAGGGCTCGCCCCCGAGCAGCCCGAGCGCGTTGGCGATGCCCCCGGCCGTCTCGAGCCGCTCGCGCTCCCGGGAGTAAAAGATGCGCAGACCGAATCGCGCGCCGTCGCCGATCCGCTCGACGATCCGTTCGCCCAGGTGCGACACGTTGATCACGGCTTCCGCAAGACCGGCGCGCGCGAGGCGCTCCAGGTGCCACGCGATGAGCGGCTTGCCGCCCGCTTCGACCAGCGCCTTCGGAATCGCGTCGGTCAGCGGCCGCAGGCGCTCGCCGCGCCCGGCGGCGAGGAGCATGACCTTCATGCAAGCTCTTCCAGCAATCGCGCGAGAGGGGCGAGCGCGGCATAGCGCCGGGATACTTCTCTCGCATAACCCAAGAAGCGTGGCGTGTCCTCGAGGTACTTCGGCTTGCCGTCGCGGTAGTTGATGCGCGCGAAGATGCCGAGCACCTTGAGGTGGCGCTGCAGGCCCATCCACTCGAACGCGCGCCAGAACTCGGCGAAATCCGCGGCCACTGGCAGGCCGGCGCGCTTCGCCTTCTCCCAGTAGCGCGCGCTCCAGTCGAGCACGCGCTCCTCTTCCCAGCTCAGGAAGGCGTCGCGCGTGAGCGAAACCATGTCGTAAGTGATCGGGCCGAGCACCGCATCCTGGAAGTCGAGCACCCCGGGATTGGGCTCGCACACCATCAGGTTGCGCGGCATGTAGTCGCGGTGCACGTAGACCACGGGCTGCGCGAGCGCGCTTTGCACCAGGAGGGCGAAGATTCTCTCCAGGGTCTGCTGCTGCTCGGCGGAAAGCGATTTCTTCAGGTGCTTCCCGACATACCAGTCGGGGAACAGGCCCATCTCGCGGCGCAGCAGCGCCTCGTCGTACGGCGGCAGCGCGCCGGGGCGCGTCGCGAGCTGCCAGCGCAGCAGCGCGTCGGTCGCATCGGCGAAGAGCCGAGCTGCCTCATTTCTGCCGCTATCGATGTTCAGCTCTGCCAGATAAGTGCGCGTGCCCAGGTCCGACAGCAGGAGAAATCCCTGCTCGAGGTCCTGCGCGAGGACTTGCGGCGCGTGCACACCGGCCTCGGCGAGCATGCGGGCGACGCGCACGAACGGCCGGCAGTCCTCCTTGTCGGGCGGCGCGTCCATCGCGACGTAGCTCGCGCCGTCCTCGAGCGTCGCGCGCCAATAGCGCCGGAAGCTCGCGTCCTCGGAAGCCGCACTCAGCGTGAAGGAAACGCCGTGGAGATGCGGTGCGAGCCAGCGCTCCAGGGCATCGCGCCGCACATCGGCGTGTATCATTCAAAAAATTCTAACACCAGGGAAAAAGCTTTCCGGCTCCATGGCGCTCCGCTTCGCGACGCTCGCGCTCGCGCTGGCCGCTGCGGCGAGCGCCGCCGCACAGACCGCCAAGCCGGACGCGGCGCAGACCGTCAAGCCGGACGCCGCGCGCAGCAAGGCTCCCGATCCGGACGCGGACCGCACCGTCATCGAAGCCGACGCCATCGAGGGCGTGAGCGACCTCGAAGTCAGCGCGCGCGGCAACGCGGAAATCCGCCGCGACGACCTGACGATCTTCGGCGAGACGCTGCGCTACAACCGCGAGACCGGGCGTGCCGAGGGCGACGGCGGCGTGCGCCTGCAGCGCGGCGCCGACCGCTTCTTCGGCCCGCACTTGCAGTACAACACCCTCGACGACACCGGCGCGTTCGAGAGCCCGAGCTATCTTCTCGAGCGCGACCGCACCGCGCGCGGCACTGCCGAGCGCATCGAGTTCCTCGGCCGCGACCGCTATCGCCTGACCAACGCCAACTACACCACCTGCCGGCCGGGGCAGGAGGACTGGCGCGTCGAGGCGCGCGAGATGGAGCTCGACTTCGAGGAGGAGGAAGGCACGGCGAGCGGGCCGCGGTTGCGCTTTTTCGACACCACGATCCTCGCCTCGCCTTGGGCGGTGTTCCCGCTCGGCGACCGGCGCCGCAGCGGCTTGCTCACGCCGTACTACGCGCAGACGAGTTCGCGCGGCTTCGAGTTCGGCATTCCGTACTACTGGAACATTGCCCCGGAATACGACGCGACGTTCACGCCGGTGTACATGGCGAAGCGCGGCGCGCAGCTCAAGAACCAGTTCCGCTACCTGCAGCGGTCCTTCGCGGGCGGGGTCAAGTTCGAGTACCTGCCCGACGACGCCGAATTCGGCACCTCGCGCGAGGGAGTTTCGTGGCAGCACACGCACAATTTCCCGCGCAACACCATCGCGCAGATCGACTACAACCGGGTGTCCGACGACCGGTATTTCACCGACCTCGCGACTTCGGTGAAGCAGCTTACGGTCGGCAACCTGCCGCAGGACGCGTACGTTACGCACAGCGGCTCGCTCGGGCGCGCGCCTTACTCGGCGCAGGTGCGATTGCAGCAATTCCAGACCCTGCAGGACCCGCTGGCGCCGATCGTGCCGCCGTACCATCGCCTGCCGCAGATCAATTTCAACACCTATTACAACGATCTCGCTGGGGTGTTCGACACCTCGCTGCCGATGGAATACGTGAACTTCACGCATCCCACGCTGGTGGAAGGCGCGCGCTCCTCGATGACCCCGACGCTGACGGCGCCGTTGCTCGCCCCGGGCTGGTTCGTCACCCCAAAGGCGGGGCTGCGCTACGTCTCCTACGGGATGACGCGCGCCGATCCCGGCTCGCCGCAGGCGCCCCAGATGTCGGTGGGGTGGGGGAGCCTGGACAGCGGCCTCGTCTACGAGCGCGATACCAGCAGCTTCGGCGCAGGCTCCACGCAAACCCTCGAGCCGCGCCTGTTCTACGTCTACATTCCCTACCGCAACCAGGACTCGTTCCCGATTTTCGACACCGCGCTCGCCGACTTCAACTACGCGCAACTCTTCACCGAGAACCGCTTCGTGGGCGGCGACCGCTTCGGCGACGCCAACCAGGCGACGGTGGCGCTGACCTCGCGCATCCTGCGCGCCGACGGCCAGGAGATGCTGCGGGCGACCGTGGGCCAGCGCTACTACTTCGCCGCCGAGCGCGTCGGGCTCACGCCGACCTCCCCGCTGCGCACGTTGAAAGACTCCGACATCCTCGCCTCGCTCGGCGGGCGAGTCGGCAAGAGCTGGACCTACGATGTCACGACGCAGTACAACCGCTACGAGCAGCGCCAGGAGCGCTTCAGCACCGCCGCGAGCTACCGGCCCGAGCCGACCAAGGTGTTGAATGCGAGCTATCGCTTCCAGCGCGACGTGCTGAAGCAGGTGGACTTCTCCGGCCAATGGCCGCTGTATCCGGGCTGGTACGGCGTGGGGCGCTACAATTACTCCATCCAGGACCAGAAGCTCCTGGAGGGCCTGGCCGGCTTCGAGTACAACGCCGGCTGCTGGGTGTTCCGGGCGGTTGCGCTGCGCGTCCAGGCCGCGTCACAGGTGGCCACTACGGCATTCGTGTTCCAGATCGAATTCAACGGCATCGGGAGCATCGGGACCGACGAGGCGGTCGAGATCCTGAAGCGCGCGGTGCCCGGGTACTCGGTGAGCAACCCGGCGGACGCCACCCTCGCGCCGCCGAGCGCGCGTCCGAGGCTGCCGTTCGAGCAGGTGTTTTGAGCGCATGAAGAAACTCTTCTTTGCATTGCTCCTTCCCGCCGGCGTTGCGGCGCAAGGCGTGATGCCGGTCGACCGCATCGTGGCCGTGGTCAACAAGGAAGTCATCACCGCCACCGAGCTCCACGAGGCGGTGACCGCGGCGCAGCGCCAGCTGCGGCGGCAGGGAACGCCGCTGCCCGAGCGCGGCCTGCTCGAGCGCCAGATGCTCGAGCGGCTGATCCTCGACAAGGCGCAGACGCAGCTCGCGCGCGACAAGGGCATCCGCGTGGACGAGCTGCAGCTCGATCGCGCGGTGCAGCGCGTGGCGCAGAGCAACAACATGAGCCTCGCCGATTTCCGCGCCGCCCTCGAGCGCGACAGGGTGCCCTTCCAGGAGTGGCGCGAGGAGCTGCGCGAGCAGATCGTGCTGTCGCGCCTGCGCGAGCGCGAGGTCGACGACCGCATCCAGGTGAGCGACAGCGAGATCGACGTGTTTCTCGCCCAGACGCAGGCCAAGCCCGACAGCCGCGTCGAGTACCAGATCCTCCACATCCTGGTGCGGGTGCCGGAGCAGACCACCCCGGATCGCGTCGAGGTGGCGCGCGCGCGCGCGCAGAAGGCTCTCACCGAGGCGCGCGCCGGCGCGGATTTCGCGAGCCTCGCCGCGAGCTATTCGGATGCGCCCGACGCCTTGCAGGGCGGGGCGCTCGGCTGGCGCAGCCACGACCGGCTGCCGGAGCTTTTCTCCACCGCCCTCGCGGCCATGAAGCCCGGCGAGACCAGCGAAATCCTGCGCAGCCCCGCGGGCTTCCACGTGCTCAGGCTTTCGGAGCGCCGCGGCACCGCGCTCGACGGCGCGCCGGTCGCGCAGACCCGGCTGCGGCACATCCTGATCCGGGCGAGCGAATCGGTATCCGAAGGCGAGGCGCTGCGCCGTCTGACCGACCTGCGCAACCGCATCGTCAGCGGGGCCGCCGATTTCGCGGAGATGGCGCGCGTGCATTCGGGCGATGCCACCGCGGCGCGCGGCGGCGAGCTCGACTGGGTCTATCCCGGCGACACCGTGCCCGACTTCGAGCGCGCCTACCAGGAGCTCAAGGCGGGCGAGATCAGCCAGCCGGTGCGCACCCCCTTCGGCTACCACCTGATCCAGGTGCTGGAGCGGCGCTCGGCCGACATGAGCCCGGAGCGGCGCCGGTTGCAGGCACGTCAGGTGCTGCGCGAGCGCAAGGCGGACGAGGCCTACCAGGAATGGCTGCGCCTGCTGCGCGACCAGGTCTACGTCGAGCTGCGACTGGAGGAGCGATAAGGCGCCCGGTCGTCGCGCTGACCTCCGGCGAGCCCGCCGGCATCGGGCCGGAGCTGTGCGTGATGCTGGCGCGCGAGCGATTCGACGCCCGGGTGGTCGTGATTGGCGATCGCAGCCTCCTGAAAGGCTATTCCGACGTGGAGCATGTCCCGCTGCGGCGGCCGCCGACCCCGGGCCGGCTCGACCCGGCCAACAGCCGCTACGTGCTCGAGGTCCTCGACCGCGCCATTCGCGGCTGCCTGGGAGGCGAATTCGACGCGATGGTGACCGCCCCGGTGCAGAAAAGCGTCATCAATGACGCCGGCATCGCGTTCACCGGGCACACGGAATATCTCGCCGAGCGCGCGCAGGCGCCGCACGTGGTGATGATGCTGGTCGGCGGCGGCCTGCGGGTGGCCCTCGCCACCACGCACCTTCCCTTGGCTGAAGTTCCCAAGAAAATAAATACCCGGGACTTGATCGAAACCCTGCGTGTCCTGCACGCCGACCTGCAGAAGCGCTTCCACATCGCGCGGCCCCGCATCCTGGTCGCCGGCCTCAATCCGCACAGCGGCGAATCGGGGCACTTCGGCACCGAGGACCTGGCCGTCATCGCCCCCGCAGTAAGCGAGGCGCGAGCCGCCGGCATCGAGGCGACCGGGCCGCTGCCGGCCGACACGCTTTTCGTGCCGGAGCGGCTGAAAGGCGCCGACTGCGTGCTCGCGATGTACCACGACCAGGGCCTGCCGGTGCTCAAGTACGCCTCGTTCGGCCAGGGCGTGAACGTGACCCTCGGACTTCCCTTCGTGCGCACCTCGGTCGACCACGGCACCGCGCTCGACATCGCGGGCAGCGGCCGCGCCGACCCGGGGAGCCTGATCGAGGCGGTGAAACTTGCCATCGAGCTCGCATCGCCCGCGTAAGCGGTTCGGGCAGCACTTTCTTCACGAGCGTCGGGTGCTCGAGAAGATCGTTAGCGCTCTCGCGCCCGCACAGGATGATTTCTTCGTCGAAATCGGTCCGGGCGAAGGCGCGCTGACCGGGCCGCTGCTCGACAAGGTGTCCAAGCTCGAGGCGATCGAGCTCGATCGCGACCTTGCCTCTGGCCTGGCGGCGAAGTTCCCGCCCTTCAGGCTCACGGTGCACTGCGCCGATGCGCTCGAGTTCGATTTCGCGCGCTTCCCCCCGGGGATGCGGCTCGTCGGCAACCTGCCCTATAACGTCTCGACGCCGCTGCTCTTCCACCTCGCGCGCTACGCGCAGCAGGTACGTGACATGCACTTCATGCTCCAACTCGAAGTCGTCGACCGCATGGTTGCGGCGCCGTCGACGCCCGCGTATGGGCGCCTGTCGGTGGCGCTGCAGGCGCGCTTCGCCATGAAGAAGCTGTTCAAGGTGGCGACAGGTGCGTTCCGCCCGCCGCCGAAAGTGGAATCCGCGGTAGTCAGGATGCAGCCGCTGGCGTGGCAGCTCCCGATCGACGAGGACCTGCTGCGCCGGGCGTTCTCCGCGCGGCGCAAGACCCTGCGCAACGCGCTGCCCGAGATCGACTTCGAAGCCGCGGGCATCGACCCGAAGCTGCGGCCCGAGAACCTTTCGCCCGAGGACTACGCGAGGCTCTCGATGGGGCTTAGTCCCGGCGCTCGATGAACTCGATCTTGTAGCCGTCCGGGTCCTCGACGAACGCGATCACGCTCGAGCCGCCTTTCACCGGGCCGGGCTCGCGCGTCACCTTGCCGCCGCTCTTCCGCACGCGCTCGCATGCGGCCTTCACGTCCGGAACGCCGAGCGCGATATGCCCGAAGGCCGTGCCGAGCTCGTAGCGCTCGACGCCGTAGTTGTAGGTGAGCTCGAGCACCGCGGCGCGCTCCTCGTCGTCGTAGCCGACGAAGGCGAGCGAGTACTTCTGCTCGGGACGGTCGGTGGTGCGCAGGAGCTTCATGCCGAGCACCTTGGTGTAGAAATCGACCGAGCGCTGCATGTCGCCGACGCGAAGCATGGTATGGAGCATTCTCATTTCGGTTCCTTCAGGATGGGCAAGGCGGCGCCGGCGAGCTCGAGGCGCTCACGCGCGGCCGGCCAGTCGGGGTAGAGCGATTCGAGAAGGCGGTAGAAGCGCGGCGAGTGGTTGAGCTCGACCAGGTGGGCGATCTCGTGCGCCACCACGTAGTCGGCGAGCGGCGGCTCGATGTGGACCAGGCGCCATGAAAGGCGGATCGTGCCGTGTTCGGTGCACACGCCCCACTGCGTGCGGGCGTTCGAGAGGCGCAGGCGCGGCGCCGGTCGTCCGAGCAACGCGGCGTAGTGCGCGGCCCGCGGCCGCAATGCCTCCAGCGCAGCGCGCTTCAGCCACCGGACCAGGGTTTCCAGGCCGGAAACGAAAAGCTTGCCGCCCTCGCGCCGCACCGGCCCCTCGCGCCGCTCGACCTCGACCGTCTCGCCGAAGAGCGGCAGCCGCTCCCCGCTCACGCCGCGCAGCACCGCGCGCCGCGGCGCCACCGCCCATTCGTCCAGCTTGGCGAGGATCCAGCGCTCCTTCTCGCGCACGAATCCCTCGATGTCGCGCCACGGCGCGCGCAGCGGCGCCGAGACTTTCAGGCCGTCGGCGTCGATCGTGATGCCGAGCGTGCGCCGGCGCCGGCGCACGAAGCGGTATTCGACTTCGCGCCCGCCGAGGCGGATCAGGTTAGCGCTTTTTGCTGCTCTTCGATCCATGTCCTCGCCAGCTCGTTCACGGTCTTGGGGTCGCGGTTCGCGGCGTCGATCGGCGGCCCGATGCGCACGGTGACCGTGCCCGGCCGCTTGAGGAACGCATTGCGTGGCCAGAGCAGGCCCGCGTTGTGCGCCACCGGCACCACCTGCGCGCCGCTCGCGCAGGCGAGCCAGGCGCCGCCGGGGTGGTATTCGCGCGCCGCGCCGGGGGCGACGCGCGTCCCCTCGGGAAACACCACCACCCAGAAGCCCTGCTCCATGCGCTCGCGGCCGCGGCGCGCCATCGCGCGCAGCGCGGCGAGGCCGCGCGAGCGGTCGATCGCAATCGGGCTCATCAGCGCGAGTCCCCAACCGAAGAACGGAATCCACAGCAGCTCGCGCTTCAGCACCAGAACCTGGGGCGGAAAGATGATCTGGAACGCCATCGTTTCCCACGCCGACTGGTGCTTCGACAGTATTACGGAGGGGCGCGCGGGCAGGTTCTCGCGCCCCTCGACCTGCCAGTCGATCCGCAAGACGGCCTTGGCGAGAAAAATCACTAGGCGCGACCAGCCCGAAATCAGCCGGTAGCGCGCCATGCGCGGCAGCGGAAACGTGAGCAGCGCGAGCACTGCGTAGGGCGGCGTGACGATCATGAGACCGAGCGCGAACAGCGCCGAGCGGAGTATCGTCACGGCGCCCCAGTCACGGTGCCATTTGCGCGGCGAACGCCGCGAGGTCGGCGAAGACGCGAGTCCCGGGCGGCAGCTTGCCTTCGTCGCGGGTCTCGATCCCTTTGCCCGTGAGCACCAGAACCGGCTTCGCGCCCGCCGCGGCGGCGGCTTCGAGATCGCGCTGCGCGTCGCCCACCATGCACACCTCGGCGAGCGACACGTTGAAGCGCCGCGCCACCTCGAGCAGCATGCCGGGCTGGGGCTTGCGGCAGGGGCAGCGGTCTTCGGCCTTGTGCGGGCAGAAAAAGAAGGCGTCGATGCGCCCGCCTACCTGCGCGAGCGCGCGGATCAGCGTGTCGTGGATGGCAAACAGCGTGCGCGTATCGAACCGCCCCTGCGCAATCCCCGACTGGTTGGTGGCCACCACCACGCGGTAGTCGGCGTGCGTCAGGCGCGCGATCGCCTCCAGGCTGCCCTTGATCGGCCGCCATTCCTCGGGCGACTTGATGTACTGGTCGCTGTCGTGGTTGATCGTGCCGTCGCGATCGAGAATGACGAGCTTCATTGGGCGAGCTTGGAAATGTCGGCGACGCGGTTCATGGCTTTGCGCAGGTCGGCGAGCAGGGCCAGGCGGTTCTGCCGCAGCCCCTTCTGCTCGGCCATCACCATCACCTTGTCGAAGAACGCATCCACGGGGTCCTTCAGCACGGCGAAGGTCTTGAGATAGCCGGCGTAGTCGCCGCGCTCGAACAACTGGTTCGCGCTTCCCGTCGCCTTTTGCAGCGCGTCGAAGAGCGAAATCTCTGCCGGCTCCTGTAGCTCCCTGCGCTCGGTGGCTCCGAAGGACTCGCCTTTGGATGCGGCCTGCCTGAGGATGTTGGCGACTCGCTTGTTGGCCGCGGCGAGGCTCTCGGCCTCGGGCAGCGTCTCGAATGCCTTCACCGCTTCGAGCTGCTGCGGCACCACGTCGAGCCGCGCCGGGCGCTGGCTCAGCACGGCGTCGACCTGCAAGGTCGAGAAGCCCTGCTCCTTGAGGGTGCCGGCGAAGCGCTCGTAGATGAACGTCTGCAGATCCGCCTGCGGGGCGAGCTCGTGCAGGGACAGCGGCAGCTTGCGCTCGACGAGGATCCGGATCACGCCGAGCGCGGCGCGGCGCAGGCCGAAAGGGTCCTTTTCGCCGGTCGGCTGCTGCCCGATGCCGAACATGCCCGCGAGCGCGTCGAGCTTGTCCGCGAGCGCGACGGCGCACGCGACCTCGCCCTCCGGCAGCCGGTCGCCGGCGAAGCGCGGACGGTAGTGGGCTTCGATCGCATCTGCGACGGCACGCGGCTCTCCGTCGTTCAGGGCGTAGTAGCGCCCCATCACGCCCTGAAGCTCGGGGAATTCGCCGACCATGCCGGTGAGCAGGTCCGCTTTCGACAGCCAGGCGGCGCGCTCGGCCGCGGCGACGTCTGCGCCGAGGGTTCTTGCAATCTGCCCTGAAAGCGTCTGGATGCGCATCACGCGATCGAGCTGGCTGCCGAGCTTGTTGTGGTAGACCACCTTGGCGAGGCTCGGAACGCGCGACTCGAGCCGGACCTTGCGGTCCTGGTTGTAGAAGAAGCGCGCGTCCTCGAGCCGCGGCCGCACCACGCGCTCGTTGCCGCCGACGATGTGCCGCGGATCGGCCAGCTTCATGTTGGAGACGATCAGGAAGCGGGGCAGAAGCTTCCCGGCGCCGTCGAACAGGGGAAAATACTTCTGGTTCTGCCGCATGGTGAGGATCAGGCACTCCTGCGGCACTTCCAGGAAGGAAGCTTCGAAAGCGCCCACGTACACGCTCGGGTGCTCGACCAGCGCGGTGACCTCGTCGAGCAGGTCCTCGTACGTTCCCAACCCGGCCTTCTCGCGGCCCGCCGCTGCCTTGAGCTGCCGCTCGATCTCGGCCCGGCGCACGGCAAAGTCCGCGATGACCATGCCGTCGTCGCGCAGCTTTCCCTCGTACTCGCCGGCGTCGGCGAGCGCAAGCTCGCCCTTGCCCATGAAGCGATGGCCGCGGGTGCGGTTGGTCGACTCGAGGCCCAGGACCTTGCCCGGCACGACCCGCTTGCCGTGCAGCATCACGAGCCCGTGCACCGGGCGCACGAACTGCGCGTCGCCGTCGCCCCAGCGCATGACTTTGGGGATCGGCAAGGACTTGAGCGCGTCTTCGACGAGCAAGGCGAGCACTTCGCCAAGCACCTGGCGCTTCACCTTCACTCGCGCGACGACGACTTCGCCCTTCGGCGTCGTGCGCCGCTCGAGCGACGCAACGCTCACGCCCTGCTTCTTGGCGAAGCCCTCGATCGCCTGGGGAGGTGCCTTGGCCGAGGGTCCGGTGATCTCGGTCTCGCGATCCTGGCCGGCCGCGGCGACGTCGGGAATCAGCACGGCGAGCCGGCGCGGCGTGGCGTAGCTCCGGGCTGCGGCGTCGCGGCCTACAAGCTGCGCCTTCGCGAGATCGCCGAGCAGGCGATCGCGGAAAGCCTCGGAGAGCTTGCGCAGCGACTTCGGCGGCAGCTCCTCCGTCAGGATCTCAATGAGGAGCGGCGTCGCCATGTTTTTTCATCATTGGAAATCCCAGGCGCTCGCGCGAGGCGTAGTACTCCTCGGCAACCGCTTTGGCGAGCCCGCGCACGCGACCGATATAGGCCTGGCGCTCCGTGACCGAGATCGCGCCCCGGGCGTCGAGCAGGTTGAAGGTGTGCGAGGCTTTCATGACCATTTCGTAGCCGGGCAGAACGCACTGCTCGGCGATGAGGCGCTTCGCTTCGCCTTCGAACTCGCCGAAATGCCGAAACAGCATGTCCGTGTTGGAGAGCTCGAAGTTGTATTTCGACTGCTCGACTTCGTTCTGGTGATAGACGTCGCGGTAGGTGACCCCGGGCGTCCACACGAGGTCGAACACGCTGTCCTTGCCCTGCAGGTACATCGCCAGGCGCTCGAGGCCGTAGGTGATCTCGCCGAGCACGGGCTTGCAGGCGAGGCCGCCGACTTCCTGGAAATAGGTGAACTGCGTGACCTCCATGCCGTCGAGCCACACTTCCCAGCCCAGTCCCCAGGCGCCGAGCGTGGGCGACTCCCAGTCGTCCTCGACGAAGCGGATGTCGTGCTCGCCAGGGTTGATCCCAAGGTCCTTCAGGGAATCGAGATAGCGGTCCTGGATGTCCGTGGGCGAAGGCTTCAGCACGACCTGGTACTGGTAGTAGTGCTGCAGCCGGTTCGGGTTGTCGCCGTAGCGTCCGTCCTTCGGCCGCCGCGACGGCTGCACGTAGGCCGCGTTCCACGGCTCGGGGCCGACGGCGCGCAGGAAGGTTGCGGTGTGGAACGTGCCGGCGCCGACTTCCATGTCGTAGGGCTGCAGCAGCGCGCACCCCTGCCGGTCCCAGAACGCGTTCAGCTTCAGGATGAGCTGCTGGAAGGTGAGCACGTCGCGGATTTTAGCGGCTGCGCCTCGCCTTCACGATGAAGGCGATGAAAATGAAGAGCGAAACCAGAACGACGGGCCAGTCGCGCAGGCGCACATACGGCGTCGCGCCGGAATAGCCCTGCGCCGCGATCTCCAGGCGGCCCTCGGTGAACTGCGCCAGCCGCTTGAGCACGCGCCCGTCGCGGTCGATCGCCGCGGTGATGCCGGTGTTGGTCGCCGTGAGGTGCATGCGTCCGGTCTCGATCGCCCGCAGCCGCGCGATCTGCAGGTGCTGCGCCGGCGCGAGCGAATCGCCGAACCAGGCGACGTTCGACATGTTGACCAGCAGCGTCGCCTCGGGAGCGCGGCGTGCGATCTCGTCGCCGAACACATCCTCGTAGCAGACGTTGACCGCGACGCGCTGGCCGGCGACCGTGAGCGGCGGCTGGTCGGGCGCGCCGCGGCTGAAGTCGGAGAGCGGAATCGACAGCCATCGAAGCACCCAGCCGAAGCCCGGCGGGATGAACTCGCCGAAGGGGACAAGATGAACCTTGTGATAGATCTGCCGCGGCGACGCACCGAGCGTGAGCACGCTGTTGAAGTACGCGTCGCGGCCGGCGAGATAGGGAACGCCGAGCAGCAGATCGCCGTCGTTGCGCTTCGCCGCGGCGTCGAGGCGCGCCAGGTACGCCGGATCCACCTGGTGGAAGAACCGCGGCAGCGCAGTCTCGGGGAACACGATCAGCCGCGCCTTCGTACCCTCGGCGAGCCGCGCCTGGGTCTCGAGGATGCCCGCGGTGCGCTCCGGACGAAACTTCATCTCCTGCTCGATGTTTCCCTGCAGCAGCGCGGCCTGGACCGGCTCGCCCGCCGGCGCGGTCCATGACGCATGGCGCAGCGCTTCGCCGACCCCCAGCACGAGCAGGATTGGAACCAGGAACGCCGGCCGGCGCCGCACGAGAAGCCACAGCATTCCGGCCACGGACACGGTGATGAACGAAAGCGCGTATACGCCGCCGAGCGGCGCGTAGCCTTGCAGCGGCCATCCCGCCGCGGTGTAGCCCACCGCGAGCCACGGGAAGCCGGTAAAGATCCACACCAGCACCCACTCGAACAGCACCCACGCGGCAGGAATGAGCAGGCCGGCGCGCGCCGCCTCCGGCGCCGGCACGCGCGCCTGCAGCCAGCCCGCGGCCGCGGGAAACAGCGCGAGAAACGCGCAGAAGCCGAGCGTGGCGATGCCGGCGAGCGGCGCGGGCATGCCGCCGAACTGGTGCAGGCTGACGTAGACCCACGACACCCCGGCGCCGAACAGGCCCAGCCCGAACCAGAATCCGAGCCACGCGCAGCGCCGCGGCGGCGCGTCCATCCACAGGTGCACGAGCAGCGCGAAGGTGAAGAAAGCGAGCGGGTGCAGCTCGAACGGCGCGAAGGCGAACACCGTCGCGGCCCCGCCAAGAAAAGCGATCACGTCTTGGCTTTGTCGACCAGCAGCGTGTAGACGCGGCGGCTGTCCGCCCGCAGCACCTGGAAGCGCAGGCCCTCGATGGCCACCGCCTCGCCGCGCTTCGGCAGGCGGCCGAGGTGCTTGATCAGGAAGCCGCCGATGGTGTCGGCGGCCTCGTCGGGAAACCGGGTGCCGAACGCGGCGTTGAAGTCGGCGATCTGCGTGAGCGCCTTGACCCGGTGGCGTCCGCCGGGCTCGGGCAGGATGTTGTCCGAAGCCTCGTCGAAGTCGTACTCGTCCTCGATGTCGCCCACGATCTGCTCGAGCACGTCCTCGATGGTGACCAGGCCGGCGACGCCGCCGTACTCGTCGATCACGATCGCCATGTGGTTGCGGCTGGCGCGGAACTCGCGCAGCAGGACGTTCAGCCGCTTCGCCTCGGGGACGAACACCGCCGGGCGCAGCATCTCGCGCACGTTGAATTCCTCTTCGCCGGCGTAATGACGAAGAAGGTCTTTGGCCAGCAACACGCCGATGACGTCGTCGCGGTTCTGGTCGATCACCGGGAAGCGCGAGTGCGCGGTGGAGATCACCTGTTTGACGAACGTCTCGACCGCCTCGTTGATGTCGATGAAGTCCACCTGGGAGCGCGGGATCATGATGTCGCGCACCGCCATCTCCGACACGTTGAGCGCGCCCTCGATGATCGAGAGCGCGTCGGCGTCGAGCAGGTTGCGCGAGTACGCCGCTCTCAGGAGCTGCGTGAGCTCGGCCCGGTCGCCGGGCTCCCGCATGATGAGGGACGACAGGCGCTCGAGCAGGCTGGGTCGGGAAGGATCGTTCATGCTTGGCGCGGGGATCTCATTCTACTGTTGGCGCGTAGGGATTGTGGATTCCGCCGCGCCGCAGGATGGCGATCTCGCGCGCTTCCATGCGCGCGGCATCCCGTGTCTTTTCATGATCGTAGCCGCGCAGGTGAAGGCATCCGTGCACCACGAGGTGCGCGTAATGCGCGGCGATGCTCTTGCCCTGCGCGCGCGCCTCGCGGCGGATCACCGGGTGGCACAGCACGATGTCCCCGCGCATCCCGTCGTACGGGAACGTGAGCACGTTGGTCGCGCGATTCTTCCTCCGGTAGGTGCGATTGAGCCGGCGGCCCTCGCGCTCGCCGACGATACGCACGGTGACTTCACCTCGCGAAGCGGCGCGCGCCCATTTCCGCAGCGTCGAAGGGCCGGGCAGCCCGCGCCGCGGTACCGCGTACTGGACGGAAATCCTATTCTTCGTTCGCGCGCGACTCGTAGGCATCGATGATGCGCGCGACCAGCGGGTGGCGCACCACGTCCTGCGCGCCGAACTGCGTGAAGGCAACGCCGCGCACGCCGGCGAGGATGCGGCGCGCCTCGATCAGGCCGCTCTTCTGTCCGCGCGCGAGGTCGATCTGCGTGACGTCGCCGTTCACCACCGCCTTGGCGCCGAAGCCGAAGCGCGTGAGGAACATCTTCATCTGCTCGGGCGTGGTGTTCTGCGCTTCGTCGAGGATGATGAACGAGTGGTTGAGCGTGCGGCCGCGCATGTACGCGAGCGGCGCGAGCTCGATCGTGCCGCGCTCGAGGAGCTTGCCGGTCTTCTCGAATCCCATCAGGTCGAACAGCGCGTCGTACAGCGGCCGCAGGTAGGGGTCGACCTTCTGCGCGAGATCGCCGGGCAGGAAGCCGAGGCGCTCGCCGGCCTCGACCGCCGGCCGCACCAGCACGATGCGCTTCACCTTGTCGCGCTCGAGCGCGTCCACCGCGCAGGCCACGGCGAGGTAGGTCTTGCCGGTGCCCGCGGGGCCGATGCCGAGGGTGAGATCGTGCGCCAGGATCTTCTCGAGGTACTCGACCTGGTGCGGCGTGCGGCCGTGCAGGTCGGGCCGGCGCGTGAGCAGCTGCGGCCCTTCGCTCTTCACCGCATTGTTTCCGGAAAGCTCGGTCAGCCCGAGCTGCACGTCTTCGATGCTCAGGTCGCCCGTGGCGCGGTCGTAGAAATGCTCCAGGGCGTGCGCCGCGCGCTCGGCCTGGGCGCCGCGCACGGTGAACTTCGCGCCGCGGCGCGCGATCGTCACGTCGAGCGTCGATTCGATCTGGCGCAGGTTCTCGTCGAGCGCGCCGCACAGGCGCGCGAGGCGCTGGTTATCGACCGGATCCAGCTTGAGTTCGACCGGCTTGGCCCGATTCAGACGAGCTCACCTCGAAGCGAGTGGGACAAGGCGGCAGTGATGCGCAGGTCCACGAATGAATGATGGAGTCCCGAGCCGCCGGGAAAGTTCACCACGCGATTGTTGCCGGTGCGGCCGGCGAGCTCGGCGGGGTTCTTTCTCGATGGGCCTTCCACCAGGACGCGCTGGGTAGTGCCGACCATGCGTTCGGCGACGGCCTTGGCCTGGGCTTCGAGCTGCGCTTGCAGGCGCTGCAACCTTTCAAGTTTCTCCGAATGAGAAACCGCGTCTGGCAGGTCCGCCGCGGGCGTTCCCGGGCGCGGGCTGTAGATGAACGAGAACGAAGCGTCGAATTCGGCTTCGCGCGCGAGCCTGAGCGTCGCCGCGAAATCGGCCTCGGTCTCGCCGGGGAAGCCGACGATGAAATCGGACGACAGGCTGAGCTCCGGCCGCGCCTGGCGCAGCCGGCGCACGATCGAGCGGTATTCGAGCGCGGTATAGCCGCGCTTCATCGCGGCGAGCACGCGGTCGGATCCCGACTGCACCGGCAGGTGGATGTGCGGCGCGAGCCGGTCGAGCGCGGCGTGCGCGTCGACCAGCCGCTGCGTGAACTCGCGCGGGTGCGACGTCGTGTAGCGGATGCGCTCCACTTCCATTTCACAGATGAAATGCAACAACTCCGCGAAGTCGGCCGGCGTGCCGTCGATCGTGCCGCGCCAGGCGTTTACGTTCTGGCCGAGGAGCGTCACCTCCTTCACGCCCTGCCCGACGAGACCCGCGATCTCCGCGACCACGTCCTCGAAGGGCCGCGAAACCTCCTCGCCGCGCGTGTACGGCACGACGCAGAAGCTGCAGTACTTGCTGCAGCCCTCCATGATCGAGACGAACGCGGAGGCACCGTCCACTCTGGCGGGCGGCAGGTGGTCGAACTTCTCGATTTCGGGGAAGCTCACGTCGACCTGGGGACGGCCGGTGGCGCGGCGGCGCTCGAGGAGCTGCGGCAGGCGGTGCAGCGTCTGCGGCCCGAACACCACGTCGACATACGGCGCGCGCTCGACGATCGCCGGCCCCTCCTGGCTCGCGACGCAGCCGCCGACGGCGATCATCAGCCCCGGCCGCGAGCGCTTCAGGTGCTTGACGCGGCCGAGGTCGTTGAACACTTTCTCCTGCGCCTTCTCGCGCACGGAGCAGGTGTTGAAGACGATCACATCGGCATCCGCCGGGTCCGGCGTGAGCTCGAGCCCCTCGGCCTCGCGCAGCACGTCCGAGATCTTGTCCGAGTCGTACTCGTTCATCTGGCAGCCGAAGGTGCGCAGGAAGAGCTTTTTCATTTCGGAAAAGAGGATTCGACTTCGCGCGGCGAAAGGATCCAGACGCGAAACACCTTGCCGGTGCCGTCGACCAGGTAGCGCGCCTGCGATTTCTCGGCGAGCGTGCCCGGCAACACGATCCGGTTGTCCGGGTCGCGGATCTGCGCCCCCGGGGAGAGCTCGCGCGGTTTTCCATCGATCTCGACCACCATCGACTCGAGGTGGCGGATCACTCCGAGTTGCGCTTCCTTGGGGATGGTGCGCAGCTGGGCCATGGCAGCAGTGGCGAATCCCGCAAACGCGAGGAGGACGACAAGACCCTTCATGAGCGGGATTGTCGCACTAGGCTTCGACCACCTCGAAATCCCGGGTGATTTCAGCGGTCTTGATGAGCATCGCGGTAGCCGAGCAGTATTTCTCGTGCGTCAGTTTCACGGCGTTTTCGACGATGTTGCGCTTGAGCCCGCGGCCGCGCACCGTCCAGTGCATGTGGATCTTGGTGAACACCTTGGGGTCGGTCGTCGCGCGCTCCGCGGTCAGCTTGACCTCGCAGCCGGTCACGTCCTGGCCGCTCTTCTTGAGGATGACGACCACGTCGTAGGCGGTGCAGCCGCCGGTGCCGGCGAGCACCATCTCCATCGGCCGCGGCGCCAGGTTCCGCCCGCCGCCGTCGGGCGCGCCGTCCATCGTCACCAGGTGGTTGCTCCCGGTCTCGGCAACGAAGCTCATGCCCTCGCCGGTCCAGCGCACTTTGCATTCCATAGGGACTGGAATTCTAGTAAAATCCGCGGCTTTTCTCGATTCGGCCTCATTGATTCAGGAATGACTACCTACACCGCAAAAGCAGGCGAGGTCCAGCACGGCTGGTACGTCGTCGACGCCCAGAACAAGGTGCTTGGACGCCTCGCCACGCAGATCGCCGCGCGCCTGCGCGGGAAGCACAAGCCCATATACACCCCGCACGTCGATACCGGCGACTACATCGTCGTGGTGAACGCCGCAAAGCTCCGCGTCACCGGCCGCAAGTCGGAGCGCAAGATCTATTATCGGCACAGCGGGCAGCCGGGGCAGCTGCACCAGACGAACTTCGCCAAGCTGCACGCGAAGAAGCCCGAGCGCGTGCTGCAGCTCGCGGTTAAGGGCATGCTGCCCAAGGGTCCGCTCGGCTACGCGATGATCAAGAAGCTGAAGGTCTACGGCGGCGCCACACATCCTCATTCGGCTCAGCAGCCGAAAGCTTTGGAGATCTAGAGCAATGGTCGGCGACTACTACTACGGCACGGGGCGGCGCAAGAGCGCGGTCGCGCGCGTGTTCCTCAAGCCCGGCAAGGGCGAATTCCAGGTGAACGGCAAGCCGGTCGATCAGTTCTTCGCCCGCGAGACCGGACGCATGGTGGTGCGCCAACCGCTCGAGCTCACCAAGAACCTGTCGGCCTTCGACATCCTGGTGAACGTGTACGGCGGCGGCGAGAGCGGGCAGGCGGGCGCGGTACGCCACGGCATCGCCCGGGCGCTGATCGAGTATGATGCAGGCCTCAAGGGGGCGTTGAGCGCGGCCGGGTTGGTGACGCGCGACGCGCGAGAGGTCGAGCGAAAGAAGGTCGGCCTGCACAAGGCAAGGCGGCGCAAGCAGTACTCGAAACGCTGAACAAGCAAGATTCCGCGAACGAAAGCCGCCTCCGGGCGGCTTTTGCATTTCTATGATCAAAGCTGGCATCGTCGGCGGTACGGGGTACACGGGCGTGGAGCTCCTGCGTCTGCTCGTCCAGCATCCGCAGGTCGAGCTGAAGGCGATCACTTCGCGCAAGGAGGCGGGCACGCCGGTGGCGCAGATGTTCCCGAGCCTGCGGCGCCGCGTCGAGCTCGCCTTCGTCGAGCCGAGCGCGAGGGCGCTCGCCGGCTGCGACGTGGTGTTCTTCGCCACGCCGAATACGGTCGCCATGGGCGAAGCGCGCGCGGTGCTCGAAGGCGGCGCCCGCATCGTCGACATCTCCGCGGACTTCCGCATCAGGGACGTGGCGGAATGGGAGCGCGCCTATAAGACGAAGCATGCGGCGCCGGAGCTGGTGCGCGAAGCAGTCTATGGGCTTCCCGAGATGAATAGAGAACAGGTGCGGCGCGCGCGCCTCGTGGCGAACCCCGGTTGCTACCCGACCTCGGTGCAGCTCGGCTTCCTGCCGCTGGTGGAGGCGGGCGTGGTCGACGTGGAGCACCTGATCGCCGACGCGAAATCCGGTGTGAGCGGCGCCGGGCGCAAGACCGAGCTCAACCTGATGTTCGCGGAAGCTTCCGACAACTTTGCTGCGTACAACGTCATGGGACATCGCCACTGGCCCGAGATCCGCCAGGGCCTCGCGCAGGCGGCGAAGCGCGACGTCGGGCTCGTGTTCACCCCGCACCTCACGCCGCTCATCCGCGGCATCCACGCCACGCTGTATGCAAGGATTACGCGCGAAGTGGATTTCCAGCAGCTGTTCGAGAAGCGCTACGCCGGCGAGCCCTTCGTCGACGTGATGCCCGCCGGCAGCCATCCCGACACGCGCTCGGTGCGCGCGGCGAATACCTGCCGCCTTGCCGTGCACCGCCCGCCGGAGAGCGCGAAGCGCTCGGACACGCTGGTGGTGCTGTCGGTCATCGATAACCTGGTGAAAGGCGCTTCGGGCCAGGCGGTGCAGAACATGAACCTCATGTTCGGCTTCCCGGAAACAACCGGACTCGAGCAAGTCGCGGTGGTGCCTTAATGCCCTCGGGGCGCTGGAAGGTCATCCGTCAGCGCTTCGGCATCGCCGCCCCGCGCGTCGAGATCCAGACGCAGATCCCGTGGTACTGGCGCTGGGCCGGCATCGCGATCCTGCTCGGCGTCGCCGCCGCCGCCGGTTCGTGGCTCTACGACGCCGGCAGGCGCTTCGCCGGTTTCGATCGCAGCGAGGTCGTCCAGGAGCTGACGCGCGTGCAGGGCGAGCTCGCCGGCGCGCGCACCGAGCTTGCGCGTCTGCGCGCCATCGCCAATGCCGCCGACAGCCGGGTCTCGATCGAGCGCACCGCGCA
>Ga0137428_1000081_pt1 | contig 46051 bp, 45 predicted proteins | sample EasRivERMZT718_2_FD_102305 | JGI IMG/M metagenome (GOLD analysis project Ga0137428, IMG submission 102305) | Soil microbial communities from meander-bound floodplain in the East River, Colorado, USA - East River MetaG ERMZT718_2 | ecosystem: Environmental > Terrestrial > Soil > Floodplain ...
CCGCCCCCGCCCCTAGACCCGCCTTGCAGCTGGAGGATAAGCGTCGAGCCCTGCAGCTCCTGCTCGTCTGTGGGGTGGCCGGTAGTGGGGGGTGCTGGGGGGGCCTGTCCAAGCGCACGCCACCCTTCCACGACCGTCACTAGTGTGCCGCGGACATTCACGAGCCCCGCGACGACCGAGGGCGCGCCCGGGATACGCGTCGTTGGGAGGCGCGGGAGAATCTCCCGCACTTGGTCCACCTCGGCCGCGCACGCCAGTGCTCCCACGCGGAACACCAGCAATCGTGCTGAACCGAGGGTTCCTTCACTCATCGGATGCGAAGAAGCCAAGATACTGCAAGGGGTTGCGCTGAGCAAGCAAATTCGCGTCTGCGGCCGCTTCGGCGAGCGCGGGACGCAAATCGTCGGGCCATTCCGACGTCAACGAGAGCGGCTCGCCCGTGACCGGATGCGCGAACGACAGGGCCGCGGCATGGAGCAGTTGCCGCGGCGCGAGCGCCTCGAGCCGCTCCGCTTCGACCCGCGCGGACGGCGTCACCCGCCGGCTGCCGCCGAACGTGTATTCGCGATCGCCGACGATCGGACACCCGACGTGCGCCAGGTGCACGCGAATCTGATGGGTGCGTCCCGTGCCGAGCCGCACGCGCAGCAAGTCGGCATGCGCGAAGCGCGCGACGAGCGCGGCGTGGGTGAGCGCGTGGCGCCCGCCCTGCGCCACCGTCATCCGTTTGCGCTCTTTGGGATGGCGCGCGATCGGCGCTTCGATGTCGACGGGACTCTTGCGCAAGTGGCCCCAGACGAGCGCCGCGTAGACCCGCTTCACCTGGCGGCGTTCGATCGCGCCGGCGAGCCGGCGGTGCGCGAGATCGCTCTTTGCGACGACGAGGAGACCCGAGGTGTCGCGGTCCAGCCGGTGCACGATTCCCGGCCGGCCCTCGCCCGACCCGCTCGAAAGGTCGGTGCCCCGTCCCACGAGCACATTGACGAGCGTGTCGTCCCAATGCCCGGGCCCCGGATGCACGACCAGACCCGCCGGCTTGTCGAGCACGGCGAGATGCTCGTCTTCAAACACGAAGCGTAAATCGGCGTGGGCCGGCGTGTAGATGCGTGGCGGGGCTTCGTCGGGCAACGCGACCGTGACTTCAGTTCCGGGCTCGAGCACAACGGACGCGCGCAGGGGTTTGCCCCGCGCGGTCACGCGCTTGTCTGCAATGAGACGTCCTGCCTGGGTGCGAGAAAGAGCGAGCTGGTCGGCTAGGAAACGATCGAGGCGTTCGGTGGTGCGCACAACACAAAAAGTGAGGTTCACGGCTCCGTCGCGCGCGCCTCCTTAGCCCGTTGTTGGGCGCGGCCTTCCTGCCAGAGCGACAGTCCGAGTGCGATGGCGCCGATCGTGATGGCCGAATCGGCGACGTTGAAGGTGGGCCAGCGCCAGGCGCCGAGGCCGACGTCGACGAAGTCGACGACGCCCTGCGCGCTGCGAATCCGGTCGATCAGGTTGCCGACGGCCCCGCCGCACACCAGCGCGAGCGCGAGGAGCCGGAACCGGTCGCCGGGCCTGGTGCTGCGCACCAGCGACGCGAGCACGAACAGGGCGATGATCGCGAGGCCGAGGAAAATCCAGCGCGATTGCTCGCCGACGTGCAGCCCGAAGGCCGCGCCTTCATTGTAGACGAGGCGGAACTGGACGACGTCGCCGATCACCTGGAGCGGCAGGCGCCGCGCCAGAAACGACTCCGCGATCAGTTTGGTGACGAAGTCAAGGGCGACGACTAGGGCCGCCGTGCCCCAAAACAGACGGCGCTCAGCGGCGTTTACCATCTTCCTCCCGGGCCTTGCACTTGATGCAGAGACGGGCGTGGGGCAGCGCATCGAGACGGTCGAAGCCGATCGGCTCGCCGCACTGCTCGCAGCGGCCGAACCGTTCGGGCGAGCTGTACAGCCGGCGCAGCGCTTCGTTCACGTGCCACAGGTAGCGGCCTTCCTGCGACGCGAACAGGAACGCCTTCTCGCGCTCCATCGCATCGGTGCCCTGGTCGGCCATGTGGAACGAATAGCTCGAGAGGTCGCCATCGGAGGCCTGCAGGCTCGAATTGAACGACTCGCCGTAGTGACCCAATTCCTTGATCACGCGCGCGCGCTCCTCGAGCAGGCGCTTTTCGAGATGGGTCAACTGCTTCTTGTTCAGGCCGGGCTTGGCCTTGACCTTCGTCGATTTCGTCGGCATTAGCGGGTTCCGCCCTTTCTTCCGTCGTGGCGCCGAAGCCCAAGTGTGACCCGGCGTCCCTCGATGTCCACTTCACGCTGTAAGTCGGGTTCGTCGAGCGCGGCGTCCAGGACCAGGCGGCGCGCCAGCACTTCCCCCTCGACCAATGCTTGAAACGCGCGCGTCGCGGCCACCACATCCTCGGCACCGGCGACGCTCAACTCGATACGCGTCGTGTAATCATATCCTGCCTCCTTGCGGAGGCGCTGCACGCGATTGACCACCTCGCGCGCCAACCCTTCCTGCATCAGGTCATCGCTCACGTGCGGATCGAGCGCGACCACGTACGGCCCATCCGATTGTACCAGCCATTCGCTCGCGACTTCGCGGGTGACCGTCACATCCTCCGGACGGAATTCCCACTCGCCGCTGCGGAGCGTTCCGCCCTGCTCCAGGACCTGGAGCTCCTCGGGCTTGAGCGCCGCGACTGCCGCAGCCGCCCTCGGGGTGTCTTTCCCGTAACGCTTTCCGAGGGTCCGAAAATTCGCTTTGCCCTTCAGCCGCACCAGATCGTGGTCGGACGCCACGACCTGAACGTCTTTTACGTTGACTTCGGCAGCCAGAATATCTAATAGGTCTGACAAGGCCGGGCCCTGGGCACCGGTCGGGACAGCCACCTGCATGCGCGCCAGGGGTTGGCGGACCCGCAGGTTCCGCGATTCCCGTGCCGCCCGGGCCAGGGAGGCCAGGCGCCGGATGGTTCCCATCGCCGCCAGCAGCTCGGGCTCGCGATGGCCGCGGTCCACGGGGAATGGGGCCAGGTGGACCGAGGTGCCGGTGAGCGCCCGGTGGACCCAGTCCGAGATGAAGGGGGCCGCCGGGGCCAGCATCCGTACGGAGGCGACCAGGGCCTCGTGTAGCGTCTCGAGCGCGATGGGATCGGTCGCCCGGTCGGGCGCCCAGAAGCGGGGCCGGTTGCGCCGGATGTACCAGCGCGAAAGGTCCTCTCCCACGAAATCCATGATCGCGCGGACCCCGGCGGTGACGTCGTAGGCGGACCACGCCTGCCGCACCGTCGTCACGACTTCGTCGAGCCGGGCGAGCAGCCAGCGGTCCGATGCGGGCCGCTTGGCAGCCGGGGTCACGTCCTCTTCGGCGGGCGGATTCCAATCCTGGGCGTACCGCCGGAAAAAGTCGTAGGTCGCGCGCAGCGTGTTGAGGAATCCGCCCGCGACCTCGGGGATCTGTTTCTCGTCGAACCGCTTCGGCAGCCAGACCTGGCTCTGGCCGAGCAGATAGAGCCGCACGGCATCCGCGCCATGCTCGCCGATCACTTTCCACGGATCGACGACATTGCCGCGGCTCTTCGACATCTTCTGGCCGTGCACGTCGAGCACGTGCTCGTTCACGATCACGTGCCGGTACACCGGCGCATCGAACGCCGTGACGCCGATCGCGAGCAGTGAATAGAACCAGCCACGCGTCTGATCGACGCCCTCGCAGATGTAGTCCGCTGGGAAATGCGACTTGTACTCCGCCTGATGCTCGAACGGATAGTGCCACTGCGCGTACGGCATGGCGCCCGAGTCAAACCAGGCGTCGATCACTTCCGGGACGCGCCGCATCGTGCCGCTGCAGTCGCCGCAGGGCCAGGTGTAGGTGTCGATGTACGGCTTATGCGGATCGAAATCCTTGGGCAGCGCCTTTCCCCAGCGCCGCGCCAGCTCCTCGTAGGAGCCGATGACCTCGCGATGATTGTCGCGGTCCTTGTCGCATTCCCACACGTTGAGCGGCGTGCCCCAGTAGCGGTCGCGCGACAGCGCCCAGTCGACGTTGTTCTCGAGCCACTCGCCGAACCGGCCGGCGCCGGTCTCGGGCGGATGCCAATCGACCTCGCGATTGATCTCGAGCATCCGCGCCTTCACGGCGGTGGTGCGGACGAACCACGAGCTGCGCGCGTAGTAGATCAGCGGCGAATCGCAGCGCCAGCAATGTGGGTAGCTGTGTGAATACGGGCGCGTCTCGAGCCAGCGGCCGTCCTGCTTCAGGCGCTCGATGATGATGCGGTTCGTTTCCTTGTCCGTGACGAGCGTGCCTTCGAGCTCGGGCCATGTGACGCCGCGGAACGTGCCGTCCGGCGCGACCGGATTGACGAACGCGAGTCCGTGTTGCTGGCCGATGGCGTAGTCGTCGGCGCCGAACGCCGGCGCCATGTGGACCAGGCCCGTGCCTTCGTCGGCGGTCACGAAGGCGCCCGGGACGATCACGAATCGCTGCCCCCCCCCCGCCGCGTCCTTGGGGAACGGCACCGCGTCGAAGGGCGGGACGTACTTCTTGCCGATGAGATCGCGGCCGGGAAAGGTCTTGCGCAGCTCGCCCTGCACCAGCGGGCGACCATGCACGTGTACGTCCGCCGCGCGCGCGACCGCGACGATGTAGCTGGTGGTCTTGTCCCCATCGGGGAAGGCGTATTCGCCGTACTCGAGATCGGGATCGACCGCGACGGCGACGTTGGACAGCAGCGTCCAGGGCGTCGTGGTCCAGATCGCCAGAATGCGTGGATCGTCGCCTTTGCGCGTCTGCAGCGGGAAGGTGACGTAGACCGAGTTGGTCTGCTCCGTTTCGTAACCCTGCGCGAGCTCGTGCGATGACAGCGCGGTCCCGCACCGCGGGCAGTACGGCAGCACTTTATGCCCGCGATAGAGCAGCGCCTTCTCGTGCAGGCGCTTCAGCAGCCACCACACCGTCTCGATGTAGGTGTTGCTGTACGTGACGTACGGGTGCTCGTAGTCCAACCAGTACGCGACCCGGTCCGACAGCGCTTCCCAGTCGGTCTTGTACTTGAACACGCTCTCGCGGCACAGCGTGTTGAAGCGCTCGATCCCGTACGCCTCGATCTCCCGCTTGCCGTTGATGTTGAGCGCCTTCTCGACCTCGATCTCGACCGGCAGTCCGTGCGTATCCCAGCCCGCGATGCGCGTGACCGCCTGCCCCAGCATCGTGTGATACCGGCAGACCACGTCCTTGAGCGTGCGCGAAAACACGTGATGAATGCCGGGGCGCCCGTTGGCCGTGGGCGGACCCTCGTAGAAGATGAACGGCGGGCCGTAGCGCGTGGCGTCCATGACGCGGTTGAACAGCCGCTCCTGTTTCCAGGCGCCCAGCAGCTGCCGCTCCAGGGCGTCGATGGACTGATTCGGATCGGATGGCGGATACGGCATCTAGTGCATGCGCTCCAGCACACCGCGCACCACGGCGGCCAGATGCGGCTCGGCCGCGCGCGCGACGGCGATGATTTTCTCGACCGAGGTCGGCTCGAGCGCATCGGGGAGACAGTTATCGGTGATGATCGACAACCCCAGGACGCGCATGCCCTGATGCACCGCGGTAATCACCTCGGGCACGGTGCTCATTCCGACCAGGTCGGCGCCCAGCGCGCGCAGCATCCGGTACTCGGCGCGCGTTTCGAGGTTCGGGCCCGGCACGGCGACGTAGACGCCTTCGCGCAGCACGATCTTGTGCTCGAGCGCGACCGCGCGCGCGAGCGTGCGCAGCTCGGCATCGTAGGGAGCCGACATGTCGGGAAAGCGCGGGCCTTCCGCATCCACGTTGGGCCCCACGAGCGGGTTGTCGCCCAGCAGGTTGATGTGATCGGAGAGCAGCACGAGATCGCCCGTCGACCACAGCGGATGCATGCCGCCCGACACGTTCGACACGATCAACGTTTTCGCGCCGAGCGCGCGCAGCACGCGCACCGGAAACGCGACCTGCTGGAGCGTATAGCCCTCGTAGCGATGGAAGCGTCCCTGCATGATCGCGACGCGGCGCTTCCCGAAGCTCCCGAACAGCAGCCGGCCGGCGTGCGTCTCCACCGTCGGCGTCGGAAACCCGGGGATGTCCGGATACGCGATCGTCGCCTCGGCCTCGAGCTCGTCGGCGAGCGCGCCCAGGCCCGTGCCCAGGATCACGGCCACGTCTGGCACCAGCGCCGTCCGCGCCTTGAGGGCGCGGACCGCTGCGGCGACGTCCGTCACTTCTGTCCGTCGAGGGCGCGCAGCTCGGCGAGCTGGCGCTCGAGCAGGGCGCGGAATCCGCCCACGTATTGCTGGTACTGGCGCTCGGTCTCGGCCATGCGCGCTTCGACCGCGCTCTGCGCCGCTTTCGCCTCGTCGAGCAGCCGCTTGGCCTCCGACTGCGCCTCGCGCACGATGACCTGCCCTTCCCGCTCGGCGGAGTCGCGCGTCTCCAGGCGCAGCTGCTGCGCCGCGACGAGCGCGTCGTTCATCGCCTTCTCGCGCTCGCGGAACACGCGCAGCTGGTCGGTCAGCGCGGCAACGCGCTCCTCGAGCACCTGCCGCTCGCGGATCGCGCGCTCCAGCGCGTCGGCGACGCGAACCTGAAAGTCTTCCACGCCCGCCGTGTCGTAGCCGCGCAGGGTCTTCCGGAACTCCTGCTTGCGAATGTCGAGCGGCGTCAGATTGAAGGCTTCGTCGTTCATGTCCTCGCTCCGAACAGAACGGTACCCAACCGGATCACCGTTGCTCCCTCTTGGACTGCTGTAGCGTAGTCGCCTGACATCCCCATCGAGAGGGTCGGCAGCCATATCCCGTCCTCCTCCTTGATCGTATCCCGCAGGACGCGCAGCCCCCGGAACGTGCGGCGCTGCACTTCCACGTCATCCGTGAATGGTGCCATCGTCATCAGTCCTTCGAGGCGCACATTGCCGAGTGCCGAGATCTGCCGCGCCAGCGGCCGCGCCTCGTCCGGCGCGCAGCCGGACTTCTGGTCTTCACCTGCGACATTCACCTGCAGCAGCACCCGCACGGGCGCCTGCGGGGGGGCTCTCCGATCCAGGTCACCGGCCAATTCGATCGAGTCGATCGAATGCACGAGCTCGAATCGTCCCGGCACCAGCTTCGCCTTGTTGCGCTGCAGATGACCGATCAGATGCCACCGAATCCCCTGCTCCTGACTCCCAAATCCCAATTCCAGCTGCTTTTGCACCGCCTCCTGTACGCGATTCTCACCGATATCGAGCAGACCCGCCGCGATGCCGGCGCGCACCGCGTCGACGCCGAAGCCCTTGGTCACCGCGACGATCGTGACGGGCTGAGCGGCGTGACGCGCGATATCGGCCCTCACCTGCGCCAAACGCTCCGGGAGGGCCTCAAAACTCATAGCCGGGGAATATAGGGGGGCTGGGGCTTCGGGGTGGGGCCTCGGAACCTAGCGGCGAAAGAGGCTTTGGACGCCCTCGGTTTCGACGCGTCGAATCAGCTCTTCCAACGCCGCCGTCGGATTCAGATGGTGCGCGCGGCGGAAGCGAGCCGCGGTCTCACGTGGATCGCCGCGCAGCGCCGCCGCATTGCCCAGTTCGATGAACGGAATGGAAAAGGACCTGGCGACCTGCTGCGCCGCGGGCTCGAGCACTAGTGAGTCGACCGCGAAAAACTTGCCGTATTCAAACACGGAATCGACCAGCCGGCGGGTGGTCGCGGAGTCGACCATGGTGCCCTGCACGCCGTTCAACCAGGTGCGCATCGTGTCGGCACGAGGCACGACCTTGAAAACGAGGCCCCGGAATACGAGATGCGGATCGAGCCCGAGCCACGAGCCGCGCCCCGAGGACACGCCGAAGTTGACGGAACGGTTTCTCGGAAGGTAGGTCGCGAGTGTGTACAGAATCACTTGATCGGCCGTGCGCAGGAACATGCCTTTGCGAATCGGCAGCTCCAGCGGCCCCAGATGGAACACGCCGTCTTCTCGGATCGGCACGGGCTGCATGCCCGCGATATCCGCGGGCGTCAACGGCAGCGCCGGACCGGTCGGTGGCTCGGGCGGCGCAAGATTCCAATAGATCCGCGGTGCCACCCGGGGATTGAACGGGCGAGTCGGGCGGTAGGCGAGCTGCTCGATGTACCAGTCGAGATTCGCCAGCGACAAATTGATCTGGGTGACGTCCTGCCGGATCCCTTCGACCTCCTGGAGATACCAGACCGGGAACGTGTCGTTGTCCCCAAACCCGAACAACACGCCGTACGGCTCCACCGATTGCAGCAGGTTGTACGCGAAGTCGCGCGCGGCGTACGCATCGGGGCCATGACGCCGTGACGCCCCGGTGAAGTTCGTGGCAAACGGCACCAGCGTGACCGCGACTCCGAGCGCGAGGACCCACCGTGGTGGTGGTCGGTCGCGGGCCAGGAGCCGCAGCACGCGCGCCAGCCCAATTCCGGCAAAGACGCCCCACATCTGGAAACTCACCACGAAGAAATAGTCGCGCTCGCGTACTTCGTGTTGATCCATCGTCGTGAACCGGTCCCAAAACAGCGAGAACCCGGGCTTGAAGTTCATGTAGAGCACGAGCCCAACGCCGGTGATCAGCCAGAGCGCGAGCAGCAGCCGCGCGATGCCAACGTCGCGTTGACGAGCAGAGTCGTATCCCAACACGCCGAGGAGGCTGAAGACGAGCACCAGGACGGCAGTGGCGGGCAGCGGCAGCGTGCGCCCCCACTGCCAGGAGCAGTACTGGCAAAAGTTGACGAACTGGTACCCGAACATCGTGAGCGTCCGGCCGGGGTTGTCGGGACCCGGCAAGACGGTGGGATTGTCGAGCAGCCCGCGACTCCCGAACTGTTCGCGTCTGATGACGGCGAGCAGGTTCGTCCAATTCTCCGGGTTCGCTTCGTCGAGCAGCGGCTGCAATCCGGAACGGATATAGAGGAAGGCGTACGTCGAGACGCCGATGGCCGCGACGCCGATCGCCAGCAGCGGGAACGCGACCGAGCCCTGGAGCACGCACGCGACGAGTGCCGCCAGCACCAGAATGCCGCCCACGACGAGCAGCGGCGTGCTGCCCAACCCGACCGCGATCAGCACGATCCAGAGCGCAGTCAGCGCACTCCACTCGGCCCACTCCATCCGCTGTTCCGCGGGGTCGGCGGCGGGCTGCGAGCGCAGGGTGTGTACGATGAACAGCGATACCGCCGGACCGACGAGCAGCGCGAGCAGATGATTGCCGATGGACAGGGCGGCGACGTACACGATGAGCAGCTGGAGGTGCGGAGCTTCCGGCGTGCCGCGCACGTCACGCCAGCGCAGGCACAGCCAGCAGATCGCGGCGAGGCTGAACGTCGCGATGGTGTAGACCTCGGTCTCGTTGCTGTTCTGCCAATTGGTGAACGAGAACGCCGAGAACAGCGCCGCCGCGGCCGCGCCACCGATCCGCAGCCACGGCACCTCCCCGATCAGCAGCCGGTGCGCTACCAGGAACAGGCACCCTGCCCCGGCCGCGGAGAAGCACGCGCTCATCAGGTTGAGCCGCCACGCGTACCCGCCGAGCGGCAGGATGTCGCCCCACACGTGGCCGAGCATGACGAACAGCGGTGTGCCGGGCGGATGCGGCACGCCGAGCACTTTGGCGGCGGTGATGAACTCGCCCGCGTCCCACAGCGTCACGGTGGGCGCGAGCGTGATCACATAGCCGATGAGGACCAGGAAGGCGACCGCGGCCGCCTCCCGATATGGAGGCTTAGGTGGCAGGCTGCGTCACCCGCTCGCCGCCCTCGAGATGGGAGACGGCACCGGAGAGGAGGTCGCGCACCTGCTGCGGCGTCAGGTGGCGATACAGAAGTCCGTGACTGGCCACGGAAATGGTCGACGTTTCCTCGGACACGACCAGGACGGTCGCGTCGGTCTCTTCGGACAGGCCCAGCGCCGCGCGGTGGCGCGTGCCGAGCGACTTGTCCGCCACCTTGAACTGCGTGAGCGGCAGCACGCACCCGGCGCCGATGATCTGATCGCCGCGGATCAGGATCGCGCCATCGTGCAGCGGCGAATACGGCGTGAAGATCGTCGTGAGGAGGTCGGCCGAGACCTTGGCCTCCATAGGCACGCCGGTGGTAATGAACTCTTCGAGCCCGATGTCCCCTTCCACAGCCACGATCGCCCCCGTGCCCGCGCGCGACAGGCGATCGAGCGCTTCGGCGATCTCCTCGGCGACCGATTGTCGATCGCTCTTCGAGAAGGCACGCATGAATCGCGATTGGCCGAGGCGCGCCAGCGCGTTGCGCAGCTCCGGTTGGAACACGACGACCGCGGCAAACGCGCCGTAGGTGAACACCACGCCGAGCAGCGTGCTGATCATCGTGAACTTGGCGAACACGGCGATGAAGTACGTGAGCGACAGGATCACGAGTCCGATCACGATCTGGAGCGCGCGCGTGCCGACGAGGAACAGCAGGAACCGGTAGATGACGAACGACACCAGCAGGATCTCGAACAGATCCGGCCAGAGCCTGGGAGAGAGGAACTTAAAGGCGTCTACGTTCACGTTGGGTTCGTCGTAGCGCTCGCCAATGCAAGGGCTTCGCGGGTCAGCGCGACATCATGTACCCGGAACAAGCGCGCCCCCCGTTCCCACGCGAGGGCGCAGGCGACTGCCGTGGCACGATCGCGATCTTCCACGGGCCGGCCGGTCACCGCGCCGAGAAAGCGCTTGCGCGACAGGCCGACGGCTACAGGATAGCCAACGGCCACGATCGTTGCCAGTTCATCGAGCAGCCGCAGGTTCTGGGCGGCTGTCTTGGCGAACCCGAATCCGGGGTCCACCACGATGCATTCGGGCTCGATCCCGGCTTGCTCCGCATTGGCGGCCAGTTCACTCAGCTCCGCAGCGACGTCCGCTGCCACATGGTCGTACTTGGCGAGATCGTCCATCGTGGTCGGAGTGCCGCGCATGTGCATCAGAATCAAGCCGGCCTTCTCGCGGGCGACCACCTCGGCGAGCGCCGGATCGAAACGCAGCCCCGAGACGTCGTTGACAACGGAGGCTCCCGCCTCGAGTGCCGCTTGGGCTACCTCCGCTTTTCGCGTATCGATCGAAATCAGGGGTATGCCGCGCTCTCGCAACCCGTCGATCACGGGGACCACCCGCGCGATCTCTTCCTTTATGGGGACGGGCGCGGCACCAGGGCGCGTAGACTCCCCCCCGACGTCTACGAGCTGACAGCCATCTGCCATCAACCGTCTGCCATGTTCGATCGCCGCGTCGGCTGACGGCAGATGGCCGCCATCGGAGAACGAATCGGGCGTGACGTTGATGATCCCGATGATCACCGGCTTGTCGAGCGCGACTCCCCTGCCCCGAATCGACCAGGTGCGCGCCGGCTCGGCGCGCGCGGCGAGGACCTTGCCGAGCTCGGGGGCGAGGCGGGCGAGCTCGGCCGGCGCGCGGTCGTACCGCGCCAGTGGAGCAATCCGACTTGCCGCGCCCGCGATCAGCGCCCAGCCGTCGCCCGTCAGCACGTCCGCGCCCGATTTCGTGCCCCAGTGCACGAGCGCTTCGCGCTCCTCTTCGGTTATGTCTTCGATGAGGACGACGATCGACTGGATGCCGGTCGCGGCGAACCAGGCGGGCTGCGCTTCCCATCCCCGCGCCGCGAGCGCCGCACGCACCGCTTCCGGTGTCTGCGCGGCGAGCGCGGTGACTTTCACTGGGGGCTCGGGTTAGGGACTCGGGACTCGGATGCTAGCGGAGCGCCTGGACCACCTGGAGCCGGGCAGCGCGCCACGCGGGGAAGAAGCCGCCGATCACGCCCATCACGACACCAAAGGCGATGCCGATCGCCAGGAGCAAAGGAGTGATGCGGAAGCTGAAGGCAATCTCGCTGAAGCTCGACCAGTTGGTCGTACTGGTCACGAGGCCGTTGACCGGCAAAGCCAGCAGCGCGCCCACGATCGCTCCGGCCGTGGCGATCAGGACGGCTTCGGCCAGGAAGCTGAGCATCACCTGCCAGGGTCGGAACCCGAGGGTGAGCAGGACGGCAATCTCCGGCGTCCGGGATCCGACGGCGGCGTACATCGTGTTCACGGCGCCGAAGATCGCTCCCACGGCCATGATACTCGTCACGGCGATCGCCAAGGCGCTCAACATCGCGCCGGCGATGCCCGCCTGCGCGGCATAGAACGTGGATTCGCGATGGACGTCGACCTGGGTTTGGGGGTCACTCTCGATGGCCCGTTTGGCGTCGTCGAATACTCCGGGATCCGTGAGGCGGAAGGTCACGGACTGAAAGAACTCGCCGCGAAATACGGGCATGACCTGCTCGTTCTCCGCCCAGATCTCGGACTCGAACGACGATCCGCCGGCGGAGAAATGGCAGACGACGTTCCAGTCGCGTCCCCCAAACCGAAGCGTGCCGCCGATCTCGAGATGCTCGAAGCGGCCCAGCAGCTTGCGGCCCACGCACACCTCGAGCCGCCCGGACTGCGGCTTATTGCCCGCGATAACCTGGAGGTGGTGTCGCACCGTCCACACCTGCTCGCTCACACCGCGCACCACCACGTTGGCCACCGATGTCGTATCGCGCGGCCGTGGCAGAGGGATCAGCGCATAGACTTCGGGACTCACCATGGGCCGTCCGTCGGCGCCGGTCGCGATGTGCGGTGACGAGGCCAGGAGGCGCGCCGTCTCGCGAGAAATGCCGCTCGAGAGCTCGGAATCGGCGCCCTTGCGCAACACGACGGCATTTTGATCAGAGCCGGTCCGCGCCAGCGCCGCCCGGAACCCCTGACCCAATGCCAGCATCGCGATGAACACCGCGACCACCAGCGCGATCCCGACGGCGGTGAACGAGCTGGAGACGGGACGCTGCATCATGCTGCGCGCGTTGTATACGATCGGAATCATTCGACCTTCCGGAGCGCCTGAATGATGGGCATGCGCGCCGCCCGCAGCGCCGGCACCAGACCGCTCGCGATCATGAGGACCACGGCGATCAACGCGCCCCAGGCCATCGTCGCCGCCGTCACGTTGAATCCAGGCAGGAATCCGAATCCGTTGAATTTGACCAGCGGATAGAACGCCTTCGCGATGCCCAGCCCAAGGACCGAGCCCACGATGGCAATCAGCCCCGCTTCCGCGAGCACGAGTCCGAACAGGGTGCGATCGGAATAGCCGATCGTCTTCAAGATGGCGACTTCGCCGGTACGCTCATTGGCACTCATCATCATCGCATTGGCCGTGACGAGCAGGATCGCGAACACCACCGCGGTGCCGATGAACCCCAGCAGCAAGCTCAGGTTTCCGAGCATTCCGGCGAAGCTCGCCTGGAACGCCTGTTCCGTACCCGTCTTGGTCGCGGTGCTCGAGTTTCGAAACTGATCGTCGATGGCTTTGGCGACGGTGCCCGCCGCACCGGCGCTATCCATCTCCACGATGAACCACCCCGCCTGCCCCCACCGTCCGACACGCTCGTCCAGATAGTCCCAGTGGAAGAACATCGCGTCGTCACCGATCGCGGGATTGGTCGGCGTATAGATGCCGCGAATCGTGAACGTCCAGTCACCAGGGAAGATCGTGCCCTGCAAGGTGACATCCTGGCCGATCTTCCACCCGTAGCGTTCCGCCAACCGCCGTCCGATGAGCGCGGCCGTGCGTTCGCGGATGAACGCTTCCTTCTGCTCGGCCGGCATGACGACTTCGGGATACATCGCGAGATAGGACTCGGGATCGATCGCAAATTGCCCGAAGAACACCTTCCCATCGCCGTACCTGCCGCCGAACCAGTTTGCCCAGCTGACACTGTGCACGCCGCGCAGGCTCTTGATCTTGTTGGCGTACGAGACCGGCATGGTGAACACGAGGCCCGTGGCGTTGAGGGTGACGAGCCGTCGCGCTCCCCCGAATTGGGCGTTCGTGCGCAACGTCGTGAGCACGGACCGCAGCGAGGCGAACAGGAACAGGGCCGCAATGACGCTCAGGATCGTGAGCGTCGTGCGGATCTTGTGGCGGCCGAGATTGGCCACGATGAGGGGGAAATACTTCATCCGGTCTTCTCGAGCACACCTTTGTCGATATGCAGCGTGGCCTTTGCCTTCGCTGCCGCGTGCGGGTCGTGCGTCACGATGAGCACGGTCTTGCCGAATTCCGTGTTCAACCGCCCCAGCAGCGCCAGGATCTCCTGCGAGCTCTTCGCGTCGAGCTGGCCGGTGGGCTCATCGAGCAGAATCAGGGTCGGATCTGCAACGATGGCGCGCGCGATCGAGACGCGTTGCTCCTGTCCCCCCGACAGCTGGCGCGGGTAATGGTCCAGGCGATCGGAGAGACTCACGACATCGAGCGCGATGCGGACGCGCTCGTCGCGTTCCTTGCGCGACAGGCGCGTGAGCAGCAGCGGCAGCTCGACGTTCTGAAACGCGGTCAGCACCGGCAGAAGATTGAAGGATTGAAACACAAAGCCGATGTGACGCGCTCGCCACGCGGCGAGCTCCGAGGCGCTCATGGCGCTGACCAGCGCGCCGCCCACGCTGATCGTGCCGCTCGTGGGCTTATCGAGGCCGGCGATCAGGTTCAGCAGCGTCGATTTGCCGCTTCCCGACGGGCCCATGATCGCGGTGAAGCTGCCTTGCTCGAAGTCGAGGCTGAGATCCTCGAACACTTCGACCTTTTGCGTGTCGCGTTGGAATGACTTGTAGACGTCGCGGACTTCGACCAGTGCCATGAAAGTCCTGGATGGGGGAAAGCGCTATCGGCTATCGGCTATCAGCTATCGGGTGACTACGGCCCTACCTTAACGCGCTGGCCTTCTGTGGGAGTTTCAATGCCACCCACCAGCAGCTGCTCGCCGCCTGAAAGCCCGGAACGAATCTCGCGGAAGTTACCGCTGACCGGACCCGCGTCAACGTCACGCTTCTGTAACTTCCCGTCGCGGACGATCCAGACCACCGCGCGGCCGTTCTCGGTACGGATTGCGGTGGCGGGGACAAGAATGCGTGGCCGTTCGGCGACCGCCGCTGACCCGGCGGGCGCCGGGCGCGCGGCTTCGAGGAACTCCACCTTGGCGCCCATCTCGGTGAGAATGCGGGGATCGCGGTCGATAATTGCAACCTTCACTTGGACGGTCGCGCGCTGGCGGTCCGCCGTCGGCACAACCTGACGCACGCTGCCGCGGAACGCGGTGTCGGGATACGCGTCGAGCGTGATGCGCGCCTGCTGCGCGCTCGAGATCCGCGCGATGTAGGCCTCGTTTACGTCAACTTCTACTTCCAGCGTCGCCAGGTCGGCCATCGTGACGACCGCGCCGCGCGTCAAACCGCCCCCCACCGACGGCGCCACGACCTCCCCCACCTCGGCCTCCTTCCGGAGGACGGTGCCGCTGAACGGGGCGCGAATGTAGGTGTTCTCGAGGTTCGCCTGGGCGACCCGCAGCCCCGCCGCCGCCGCATCCACGCGCGACGACTGCGCGCTCAACCGGGCGTCGGCCTGTTGGACGCGGCTCTCGGCGTTCTCGACTTCCTGCGGCGAGACGAGATTGGGATTCTGGCCATGGACGTCGCGCACGCGGACGTACTCGCGCTGCGCCTGGTCGCGGTCCGACTGCGCTTCGATGAGCGTCGCCTTCGCGCTCGCGACCTCCGCCTCTGCCTGACCAACCCCCGCGGCATAATCGGCGTTGTCGAGCCGCGCGATGATTTGGCCCTTCTCCACGCGCGAACCTTCACTCACGTTGAGCATGGCGAGCCGGCCGGGGATTTTTGCCGACACCGCGGCTTTCGTGCGTGCCACCACATAACCGTTCGCGACGACAGCCACCGACCCGCCTGCGCCGCCCTGCGCCGCCCCTTCGCCGCCCGACGATGCAGCCACAGTAACGGTCTGCACCGGGATCGCCGCCCCTCGCCGCCCGATGATCACCACCGTGGCGATGATGAGCACCGCGGCGGCGACGATCCACAGCACACGACCCAGCGCCCGCTTGACCGCGGGCGGGGGGTCGTCGCGATTGATCCGAAGTTTGGAGAGGTCTGCGGTTCCGGTGGCGCTCACGCCCCGGCGGGCTCAGGCGGCGGATTGCGGAGGATGCCGCCGGACGTGCGTTGCGACGGCTTCTCCTGTTCCTGCTCGCTCTCGGTACGCACCGGCGGTGCCGGAGGCACGTACGGCGGCAACGGCTTGCCGGCGATCACCATCTCGACCTGCTCGCGCTCCAACGTTTCGCGCTCGAGCAGCGCCGCGGCGAGCAGATCCAACGCGGCGCGCCGCTCCGTGAGGATCCGCGTCGCCTCGCTGTAGGCGTTCGTGAGGATGCTCTTCACTTCTTCGTCCACGAGCTGCGCGGTGCGGTCGGAAATTTCCCGGCGCTGCACGACCTCGCGGCCGAGGAAGATCTCCTGCTCCCGGTCGCCCACGGCGATCGGCCCGATGACGTCGCTCATACCGAATTGCGTGACCATGCGCCGGGCGATGTTCGTCGCCTGCTGGATGTCCTGCGCCGCGCCGGTCGTCACTTTCTCCGGCCCGAACACCAGCTCCTCGGCCACCCGGCCGCCATACGCCATGCAGAGCCGCGACTCGATCGACTGCTTGGTGTATTTGTGCAGCTCTTCTTCCGGCAGATAGGCCGTGAGCCCCAACGCCCGGCCGCGCGGAATGATCGTGACCTTGTGCAGCGGGTCCGCACCGGGCACGGTCAGGCCGACCAGGGCATGCCCCGCTTCGTGATAGGCAACGAGGCGCCGCTCCTCGTCGGAGAACACGCGGCTCTTCCGCTCGAGGCCCAGCATCACCTTGTCCTTGGCGTCCTCGAGATCCTGCATGTCGACCTGCGATTTGTTGCGCCGTGCCGCGAGCAGCGCGGCCTCATTGATGATGTTCGCCAGCTCCGCGCCCGCCAGACCGGGTGTGCCGCGGCCGATGCGCTCGAGATTCACACCGGGCGCCATCGGAATCTTGCGCGCGTGCACCCGCAGGATCTGCTCGCGACCCTTGAGGTCGGGCATATCCACCACGATCTGGCGGTCGAAGCGACCGGGCCGCAGCAGCGCGGGATCGAGGATATCGGGGCGGTTCGTCGCGGCGAGCAGGATCACGCCTTCGTTCGATTCGAAGCCGTCCATTTCGACGAGCAGTTGGTTGAGCGTCTGCTCGCGCTCGTCGTGTCCACCGCCGAGGCCGGCGCCGCGATGGCGTCCGACCGCGTCGATTTCGTCGATGAAGATGATGCACGGGGCGTGCGCCTTGCCCTGCTCGAACAGATCGCGCACGCGCGAGGCGCCGACGCCGACGAACATCTCGACGAAGTCGGAGCCCGACATCGAGAAGAAGGGACGGCCCGCCTCGCCGGCCACCGCCTTGGCGAGCAGCGTCTTGCCCGTGCCCGGCGGGCCGACGAGCAGCGCGCCCTTGGGCAGCCGGCCGCCGAGCCGCTGGAATTTCTGCGGGTCTTTCAGGAAGTCGATGATCTCCTCGAGCTCCTGCTTGGCCTCATCGCAGCCCGCCACGTCGGCGAACGTGACCTTGGGCGTGTCACCAGCGAGCAGCTTTGCCTTTGATTTCCCGAACGCAAAGGCGCGGTTTCCGCCCTGCTGCATCTGGCGCAGCATGAAGATCACGAGGCCGAAGATCAGCAGGTACGGCAGGAACGTGAGCAGCACGACGCCGAACGACTGCCCGGATTCGCGCGCGCGCACGTCCACGCCCTTGGCCGAGAGGCTCTGCACGAACTGGTCGTCGGCCTCGAACGGGAGCAGGACGTTGAAGCGCTCCACCGTCTGGCGTTTCACCACCACGGGCCGCTGGAAGGTGCCGCGGACTTTCTGCCGCTCGGCGATCTCGACCGCCGAGATGTTGCCCGCGTTCAGCTCTTCCATGAACTGGCTGTAGGTGATTTCCGCTTCTTCGCGCCGGCGGCTCGACGCGAGCTGCACCAGCGCAATGGTGCCGACGATGAGCAGCGCCCAGAACGAGAGCGTCCGCAGCATCCGGGCCCAGTTGAATTCCCGCGGGGGCGGGGGGAGACGATTGGCCATCTACGTCAGACTCGCGATATAAGGAAGGTGCCGGAAGTTCTCCGCGTGATCGAGGCCGTATCCGACCAGGAACAGCGTTGGCGCATCGAGACCCACGAACTTCGCTCCCAGCTCCAAGTGTTCCGCCACATGTTTGTGCAACAGCGCGCAAATCTCCAGACTGCGCGGCCGCCGCTGCTTGAGCAGCGCGACCAGTTTGTTCAGCGTCTTGCCGGTGTCGATGATGTCCTCGACCAGCAGGATGTGCTTCCCCTCCAGCTCCGTCTCCGGATCATACACCAGCCGCACGTTCCCGCTCGATACCGTGCCTTCGCCGTAGCTCGAGGCCACGATGAAGTCGACCTGGAGTGGCCGGTCGATCTTGCGGACGAGGTCGCTGAGAAAGATGAAGCTGCCCTTGAGCAGACCCAGCACGAGCAAGTCCCCGTCGGGATAGGCCGCCGTGATCTCGCGCCCCAGCGCCTGAACCCGCTGCGCGATCGTCTCCTCGTCGAAGACGATACGCTTGAGCTCACGCCCGCCGGTCTGTTTCTGCTGCCGAGCCGTACCCGATAACATCCAGCCTCACCGCTCGAGTTCCAGGCGCCGGTACGCCTTCGGCACTACGGCAGATGCCCGGCACCCACAGAATGGTTTCACCTCTGCTGACTACGGGATAGCGCATCCGCACGCTGCGCGGGACTCGCGCTTCCATTAAGAGACGCCGCAGCGGCCGATGTCCCACGCCGCCCAGCGGGACCAGCGAATCCCCGCGCGCCGGAGCCCGAAGCTCCCATGCCGCGCTGTCCAGCCACGTCGTCCAGGTCGCGCGCTCGATGCGCTCGGGTGCGGGACCGGGCGACCACGTGATCTCGAATTCGCCGAACAACGCCGAACCGCGATCGCCGCTGGGCGAAATCCGCTGGAGGGCACAATCGACGTCGACCGCCTGACTTACGCGGAGCCGGTCAAACACGACTTCGGCCGACCAGCCGCCCCCGAGTTGCAGCCGCCGACCGGAGGGTCGCTCTGCCAGCTCGACGATCCGGTTCGCGCGCGTGGGGCCCAGTACGAGACCGACCCGCCGCGCCGCTGCACGCAAGAGCGCGACAGACAATGCGTTATCATAGCCGCACAGCACGGCGCGGGCAACGGCGAATGAATTCGGCTGCACGTCGAGTGCCAAATCGGGGACCAAATCGAGCATCTGATCCCAGGCGCGCGCGTCGCGTGCCGCATGACGACCCTTGGCGAGCAAGTCGCGGCGCAGGCGCGGGCCGAGTCGTTCCTGTAGCAACGGCAGGAGTGTGGTGCGCACCCAGGACCGCAGATGGCGGGGGTCCGCGTTCGCGGGATCGTCGTGCACCGGCAAGCCACGCGCTTGGGCGTAATCCGCCAGCGCGCCGCGCGAGAACGGCAGCAGCGGCCGCACGAGCCCGCCGCGTGACTTCGCTCTGATTCCTGCCAAGCCCGACGGTGCGCTCCCGCGCAACGCGCGCAGGATGACCGTCTCGACCTGATCGTCTTCATGGTGCGCGGTGACGATGTATTTCGCGCGGCGGCGTTCTTGCAGTTCACGGAGCCACGCGTAGCGCGCGCGTCGCGCATCGGTTTCGGTTGCGTTCGGACCAAGTCGCAGCTCTGTGGTCTCGAACGGCAGTCCCAGTTTTGTTGCGAGCAGACTGACCGACTGTCCAACCGTCCGACTGTCCGACGAGATCCCATGATCGGCATGCGCGACCACGAGTTTCAATCCAAGCCCACCAGCAAGACCGTGCAGCAGGTGCAGCAAGACCACCGAATCCGCGCCACCGGAGACGGCGACGAGCGCCTCTCCCGGTTCGCGGAAGAGCCTAGCCGCTCGAATGTGCGCCAGCACGCGCGCGGGCAGCGACTCGGCAATGGACATGTATCTTGAAGTATGCTTGAGCACGGCCCGACCTACCAACTCCTGCGCAATCTGACCTCACCGGTCGTGGCTGTTACCGCAGAGCGCAAGGGAAAACGGAACGGGATGATCTCCGATGCGGCGGTGCGCGCCTCGATCGTCCCGACGGTGCCGCGGCTCTCGGTCTACATCCACAAGTTCAATTACAGCCACGACATGATCTTCGAGACCGGGCGCTTTGCCCTGCACCTGTTGCACACGAACCAGTTCGACCTGGTGCGCCGTCTGGGGTTCTTCAGCGGCCGCGATCAGGACAAGCTGTCCGGCATCCAGCATCACAGCGGTCAGACCGGCGTCCCCGTGCTCGACGAATGCTTTGCGCACTTCGAGTGCATCGTGGCAAACGTGATGGACACCGGCAGCTCCACGTTGTTTCTCGGCGATGTGGTCGCGGTCGGCTGCGGCGCCGCGGCAGGACTCGAACCCAGAGGCGAGCTGTTGACGGCCAGCTATTTCCGCTCCAACATGCCGGCCGAGTGGCGGACCGAATACGAAGCGAAGCTCGGTGAAGCGCAGCAGGTCGCCGCTGAGATGTCCCGCAGCATCAAGCCCGTGGTCTGGAAAGGGAGCTGATATGCGCCTGATCGTGCCTGGTATGATCCTGGTCCTCGCTGCGTGCCGTGTCGCTCCTCCGGCTTTGAGCGACGACGACAAGACGGCGATCCGCGCGGCGACGGACACCTTCGTCGCGAACGCGCGCGCGCGCCGCGACTCGGCGAATGCGCTGCTCTACACCGAGAACGCCTCGTTCATGGTGCCCAATATGGGGATCGCCGAGGGGCGCGCCGCGATTCGTGCGCAGCTTGCGGCGTTTCCACTGATGTCGGATTTCACGCTCACCCCGATCGAAATCGACGGACGTGGCGACCTCGCGTATGTGCGCGGCACCTACTCGTTCAAGATCGTGGGGTCGGACGGGCACCAGGTGGGCGAGGACCACGGCAAGTACCTCGAGGTTCGGCGCAAACAGCCGGATGGAACATGGCTGATCGTGGCGGACATCTTCAATTCGGATTTGCCGCCGGGTCGGCTGCGCTAGCACTCCTGAACGCACGAAACCCCGGGGACCGTTCGTCCCCGGGGTTTTCTCATAGCAGGGGTGGGACTCGAACCCACGACCCCGGCATTATGAGTGCCGTGCTCTTACCAGCTGAGCTACCCTGCCACGTCCAGCGGTGCAACCTAGCAAGGTCGCTAGTTAACGCCAACCCTCCCCTGCACCGACGCGATCAGCTTCGCCGCATCGTACCCGACACCGTCCTTGAACACGAGCGTCGGGCTGCGAATCACGGCGGGAGTCGCGGTGAGATCGCCCTGGAGCACCACGAGATCGGCCAGCTTGCCGGGCTCCACGGTCCCGAGCGTCTGCGCGACACCGAGGATCTTGGCGCCGTTGGCCGACATGATCTGCACCGCCTGCGCGGGTGTGAACCCGGCCTCGATGAACAGCTCGTAGTTGCGCTGATCGCCGAAGCCCGCCAGCGCTCCGCCGATCCCTGTCGGATCGACGCCGGCCGCGAGCGTCCCGCCGGCGGCCACGAACGCCCGGTCGAACGCCATTGCGCTCTTGAACGCGCTGAGGGGCACGTACCCGGAACCGCTCGAATCGATCTGCTGGCGCTGCCTCATGTACGCGACGCGGACCTCGGGATTCATCGCGTTGAGCGTGCGCTCGTCCTTGGTCGGGCGATTGGCCACGAACGGCTCGTACACGGCGAGCGTCGAGGTCATCGAAACGCCCTTCTGCACCATCGCCCGAATGGTCTGCTGGGCGACGCTGCCGTTCGGATCAGCGCTCCCAAGTGAAGTCATCAGCGTCATCGGGCACGCGTCCTGTTTCTTCGAGCTGTCGAAGTCCGACGCGGTGAGCATGCCGTGCTCGAGATTGTCGATGCCGAGCCCCACCGCTTCCTGGAAGCTGACCGAGCAGAGGTGGCCCGTCACCTTCATGCCGCGCTTGTGCGCTTCCTGAATCGCGGCGCCCAGCTCCGAGCGCCGGATATCGGTGTAGGCCTTCACCCACGTCGCGCCCTCGGCGCCCCAGTACGCCACGAAGCGGCGCGCGGCATCGGGCGTCGCGATGACGGCCATCGCGCCGCCACCCTGTGTCCCGGTGATGTAGGGCGCGGTGATGTGAATGCGCGGCCCCGGCGTGAAGCCGTGGTCGATCGCGTCCTTCAGATTGATTTCCGCGTACGGGGACCGGCTGCCGGTCGTCCGAATGGTCGTGACGCCCGAGCCCAGGTACAGCCGCGGGCCGGTGTACCCCATCTGTACCGCGCGGCCGCCCGCGGCGGTATAGAACAAATGATCGTGCATCCCGATCAGGCCGGGGATCACGGTCGAGCCGCTCAGGTCCATCACTTTCGCACCGGCGGGAATCTGCACCGACCCGAAGGGCCCCACGGCCGCGATCTTCCCGTTCCGAATGACGACGGTCTGATGCTCCTTGGGCGCGGCGCCCGTGCCGTCGATCAGCAGCACGTGCGTCAGCGCGAGCAGCGACGTGTCCACGGTGACGTATTCGCGGACGTTGGCGGAAAGTGAATCGGGGCGCTGCGCAACGAGCGCGAGCAGCAGAGTCAACGCGTACATGACGAATCCTCTCTAGTCGACGGTCAGGTGCATCATCATCCCGGCCGAGAGATGCTCGGCGATGTGACAGTGGAGCATCCAGTGACCGGGGTTGGACGTGTCGAACAGAATATCCACCGTGGATCCCGCGGGCACCAGAACCGTGTCCTTCCAGGCGTGACTGCTCACCGGGACGCCATTCACCGCCAGTACGAGAAAGCGCTGGCCGTGCAAGTGAATCGGATGTTGCATCCCATGGAACGCGCGGCGCTCGTTCACGAGCCGCAGCTTCACCGGCGCGCCGCGCGGGAATTGCCAATCGATATCCATGTTCTCGCGGCCGGTCTCCGGATCGCGCAGGATCCACCGCACCTGCTCTCCCGTGGCAGCCCAGTTCATCATGGGCATCGAGCCGCTCCATTCGACCGGTTGGAAAAAGATCGAATCGAGCTGCATGAGCCGCTCGGTGACGAACGGCAGGTTTTTCGTGGCGAGTGTGAGGACCAGGGTCTTGGCCGGCGCCTGAGTCAGAAAACGCACGTACGGTTCCAGCTCCCTGGTGGTAACCGAGTCGCGTTTGTTCACCGCAAACGCGCGTCCGTACCCGGGCGCGACCGCACCTGGTGCGACGTGCACCACGCCCAGCGTATCGATCTCCGGAAAGAATCTGCCGAACAGGTGATCGAGGCCCTGCACCTTGTTGACCAGTGCGACACGTCCCGCACGGTTGAACCGCACATGCACGACGTAGCGCTCCGCCGGTGCGATGACCACGCTCTCGACCGGACGCTCGGCCTCGAATGGCCCGGCATCAGCGGCCACGAGCTTCATCTGCGCGCCAGGAAACGACAGGTTCAGGGTGCGCGCGTTCATGGCATTGGTGAGATAGAACCGCACCACTTCGCCGCGGCGAACCTGGAGCTGGTAGTCGCGCCGGCCATTCACCAGAAAGACGTTGCCGAACCGTCCCATCAACGCGTGCGTCGGCGACTCGCGTCCCGGCGGAATCGGCCCCCCCTCGTCCCCGACCAGGACGTCGTCGAGCAGCAGCACTTCTTCGCGGTTCACCGGCGACGGGGGGGGGACGGAGTCGGATGGCGGCGCGCGCACGAGAATGTTGCCGTACAGGCCGAGGTCCTGCTGGATGTCTTCGCGCACATGCGCGTGATACCAGTAGATCCCCGCATCCGGGAAGCGAATGCGGTACGTGAAGGCGCCACCGGGTGGGATCGCAGGCTGCGTGAGACCCGGCACGCCGTCGGAGTGATTGTCCAGCCGGATGCCGTGCCAATGAATCGCCGTCGAGTCTGGTAAGTGATTCGCAAACACGACGACGATTTCGGACCCACGCGTCACCTCGAGCAGCGGCCCTGGCTGCTGTCCATTGAATGCAAAACCGCCGCGCACCACGCTCGCGTCGAGCCACAGCGTGTCACGATTCGCCAGACGGCGCCGCTCGCTCGGCCGCGCGGGCGCGAGTGTGTCGCTCGGCAGTCGGTATGGAGCCACCGCGGGTCGCAACGCCATCTCGGCCGGCAGCATCGTGAGGTTGGCCGGCATGGGCACCATGGGCCAGCCGTCGTGACCTTCATGCTCGTGCGCAACGATCGTGGCGCTGCCGCCGGCCGCGAACGTGAGCTGATCCGGCGGAAACAGGCGCGTACTCGGCGATTGCCCGCGCAGCACGATCCGCTCGCTCGGCGCGCGCGCGCGCGCGTTCCGCTCGGCCGTCACCAGGACCACGAACTTGTTGAGCGCGATGTCTCGACCGAGGAAGATGCCCCGTGATACGGCGCCGAGCTTGATGATCGTGTCGAGCGTCGGGGTCATGACCCACGCCACGTACGTCGCACCGGGCGCGAGGCCCGACACGCGGCCGATGAGGTCATAGCGTGAGCGACCGTCGGGTGTGACGCCCACGGTGAAGGGACCGGCGGGCTGACTCAGCTCGACCTGGCCGGACGCGCCCCGCGCCCCCGGGGCCGCGATCAGGTCGATGCAATACAGATCGTGGCTCGGCCCGAGGGGCGTCTGCGGATCACATGGCCTCGCCGGCGAACTCTGCCCAACACACACGCCGGCGAGTGTAACGAGGAGCGCTACCGCCCTGAGCGTTTTGAAATCGTGACGTCGCGCCACCAGTTATTCCGCCCGCTCGAGAGGCCCGGAGATCCGGCGATGCGAGGGCTCAGGGTCGTAGACGAAGCGACCTCGAACGTGTACGCCCCGCTCTCCCCGCCGGTACTCGTGCCGATGATGATGTCGTAGAAGTTGTTCGCGGGCACAGGGTATTGAATGAACGCGTTCGTGCTCACCCCGGCCGAGCTATCGTCGTTGGACGCGACCAGCGCACGCGCGTACGACGATGGATTCAGCGTGTACAGCGCCAGCGAGGGGTTCAGCGTCGTCGACGACATCCTGAGCGTCAGCACCGACGGGCCGAACACGACGATACGGGCGACGTCGTAGTACTTCGTGGTCGCGGACGAGTCGGGGCAGTCCGTCGCCTTGATCGAGTCGGTCACGGTGACGCCGCGCACCACCCACACCTGGCGGCATCCATTCATCATCGTGGCCCGTGACTCGCTGGACAGGGTGTAGTTGCCGGTCGCGAACTGATCGAAAGAATTTGCGCCGAGAATGTAGGAGGTGTCGCCGGGGAGGATGATGTCGAGCTGCGAGTTGCGGGCTCCCGCTTGGCCGAGAATCGAATCGTCGTCGAACGCGGCGATCTGCCGTCCCGCCGTGTACAGATCGAGGAACGTGTCTTCGAACGTGCCCGATCCCCGCATGCTGAAACGCAGGCTGTGCTGTCCGACCGGCAGATCCACGCTGTAGTAGTCGTAATACCAGGCCTGACGAAGACAATCGAACGTCGTCAGCGCGCCGGCCACGCTCTGGCCGACCGTGTATGGGGTGAACGAGTCACACGGATCCAGCACTGTGGCGTGATAGACGACGGGCGAGACGCCGTTCAGGCTCGCCTGCATCGTGATGGTGCCCACCGTCGTCCCCAGAACCACGTTTGTCGATGCAATGCCATTGGCATCGGTTGGGCCTGACATCGGCGTAAACGCGGCCGCCCCGGCCGGCGTCGCGCTCCACGTCACGGTGATGCCTTCGACCGGCAGTCCATCCGATCCGAGCGCGGTGAAGCTGAGGGGCACCGGCAGGCTCGCGCCCTTGGATCCGGACTGGTTGTCTCCCGCTACTCCCGTGACCGAAGTCGCGCCCGGACCGCTCGAGTCGCCCCCGCAGGCCAGACCGAGTGCCGTCATTCCGACGAACCAACGCTTCATGGGACCTCCCTTACTTGGGGACGACGCGGTACAACACCTCGCCGTCCCGGATCATGCCGAATTGCTCACGCGCGACCCGTTCCTGCACGGCGGGATTGGTCTCGAGATCGTTGGCGAGCTTGGCGAGCGAATCGAGTTCGATACGGAGCGCGGCCACCCGCGCGCGTTCATCGGCGAGCTGGCGCCGCATCGTGATCCAGTCGGCCGTACCGTACTCCCCACCCCAGGCCGCCAGCGCGAGCAACGCGACGCCGCCGGCGATGCCGGCCACGCGAGTGCGGGTCACAAACCGTACAGATGCCGGCCGGGGTAATGCGCCACGTCGCCCAGCTCTTCGGCGATGCGCAGCAACTGATTGTATTTGGCGACGCGCTCGCTGCGGGACGCGCTGCCGGTCTTGATCTGGCCCACCCCGGTCGCGACCGCGAGGTCGGCGATAAACGTGTCTTCGGTTTCACCGGAGCGATGCGAGATCACCGAGCCGTAGCCGTTGCCGCGCGCCAGCTCGATGCACTGCAGCGTCTCGGTGAGCGTGCCGATCTGGTTCACCTTGATCAGGATCGCGTTCGCGACGCCCTCTTCGATACCGCGCGCCAGCCGCTCCGCGTTCGTGCAAAAGAGGTCATCGCCGACCAGCTGCACCCTTTCCTGTAGAACTTCGGTGAGCTTTGCCCACCCCGTCCAGTCGTCCTCTGCCAATCCGTCCTCGATCGACACGATCGGATAGCGGTCGATCCATCCTTTATACAGCGCGATCATCTCTTCGGCGCTCTTGGTCCCGCCCTTGCTCTTCTTGAACGTGTAGTTGCCGTCCTCATAAAGCTCCGACGCCGCCACATCGAGCGCGATCGCGATGTCCTTCCCTGCTTCGAAACCGGCGGCCTCGATCGCCGCCATGATCGCTTCGAGCGCCGCTTCGTCGTTGGGCAGATCGGGCGCAAACCCACCCTCGTCGCCGACCGCCGTGGAGAGCCCGCGCTTGCCGAGCACCTTCTTGAGGGCGTGGAACACCTCGACGCCCATGCGCAGCCCCTCGGGAAACGTCTCGGCGCCGATCGGCACGACCATGAACTCCTGGCTGTCCACGGTGTTCGCCGCGTGCGCGCCGCCGTTCAGAATGTTCATCATCGGGACGGGGAGCACGTGCGCGACCGGTCCGCCCAGGTAGCGATAGAGCGGCAGCCCCGCGTCCTGCGACGCCGCGCGCGCCACGGCGAGCGAGACCGACAGAATCGCATTGGCGCCGAGGTGGCCCTTGTTGGGCGTGCCGTCGAGATCGAGCATCGCGTAATCGACCGCGATCTGATCTTCGGCCGACAGCCCCTCGAGCCGCGGGCCGATGATCTCGTTGACGTTCTTCACGGCCTCGAGCACGCCTTTGCCGCCGAAGCGCTTGGGATCGCCGTCGCGCAACTCCACGGCCTCGTGTTCGCCGGTGGAAGCGCCGCTGGGAACGGCCGCTATGCCGACCGCGCCGCTCGCCAAGGTGACGTCCGTTTCGACGGTGGGATTGCCCCGGCTGTCCAGGATTTCGCGCGCGTGAACCGAGATGACGGTGCTCATGTGTGGTCCAACCCTATCGTACCTTGGACTGTAGGGCAACCATCGCGGCGCGGACCTCGTCGCGAAGCCGCTCTCGATCGTGTGGCTGCAAACTGCTGGTTTCAATCGGCTCTCCCACGAGTAGCCTGATGGGTCGGGGCCTGAGCCGCCATGCGCCTTTGGGGAGGATCTCGAAGGTGTGATGCACGTACACGGGCACGATCGGCACCCGCGACGCGATCGCCAAGCCAAACGGGGCATTCTTGAACGGCAGCAGCTCACCGGTGCGGCTGCGCGTCCCCTCAGGGAACACGACCGGCGAGTTGATCCCGTTCCGGATCATGCGCGCCACTTCGTCGTAGGCTTCGAAGGCCTTTTTGCGAGCGGCCCGATCGATGGGAATGTGGCCGGCGGCCCGCATCGCAGGACCCAGCAACGGAATGCGGAACAACTCCTGCTTGGCTAAAAACCGGACGGAGCCTGGGAGCGTCGCGGACAGCGCCCAGATATCGAACATCGAAGAGTGATTGGAGACGTAGATCACGGGCTGGTTTTTGGGAATCCGCTCGAGCCCTTCGGCCACGACGGGGGTTCCGGCGGCTTTCAGGATGCCGCGCGACCAGTCTATGGTACCCCAGTCATAGATACCGCCCCGGCGATTGGGAATCCGCAGCAGCCCGCCGATGACGGTGCCGCCCGCGTGCACGATGGTAGTGAGGATGAGGACTACGTAGTACCAGAGGGTGCGGATCACGCGAAGTGATCGTACCCCGCAGGCAACGGCACTGGCGTGTTGTGATCGAGTAAGCGGACGCCGCCGCGCCGCCCACCGCCGCGCAGGCAGGTGCCGATGCGGCTGAGCTGGATGCCGGTCTCTGCGCGGAAGGAGGACGCGCTCGCGTCTCCAAACGCGGGAGGCATCGTCAACAGGAGCTCGAACTCTTCACCACTCGCGACTGCCGCCATGGCCTCCACATCCTCCCAGCGGGGGATCTGCTCGAGATTGATCTCGAGGCCGACTTCGGACGCAGCGGAGAGATGCTGCGCATCCGCGGCGAGTCCGTCCGAGATATCGATCATCGCCGTCGCGCCATGCGAGGCGAGCCAGCGCCCCGCTTCGATCCGCGGCTCGGGGCACGCGTACCGGTTGCGCAGCTGTTTCGACATGGGCTCACCCTTGCGCAGCATTTCGAGCGCGAGCGCAGCCCCACCAAGATAGCCCGTGACCCAGAGGGCGTCGCCATCGCGCGCGCCGGCGCGCCGCACCGGCCGCTCGGTCTGTCCGATGACACACACGTCGATGGTGTACTTGTCCGAGCGCGTCATGTCGCCGCCCAGGATTTGCGCGCCCACATTGCCGCACATCGCCGCGACACCTTCCATGATCTCGACGGCTGGATCGGTTGGCGTGCCGTTCTGGTGCGGCACGCCCAGCGAGACCAGCACGCCCAACGGGGTTGCGCCCTCGGCAGCGAGATCGGACAGGGCGGCGCCGGCCGCGCGAAATCCGATCTCCTTGAAGTCGAGCCAGTCGGTGCGGAAATGGACGTTTTCGCGCGAGGCGTCGATGCTCATCGCCAGGGTCGTGGCGCCGACCGGAATCAGGGCGCAGTCATCGCCCAGCGCCGGGTTGTCGGGCAGGACCTGCGCCAGCCGGTCCATGATCGCGCGGATGCGATCGAATTCCTTGCCGGGACCGAGGTTCATTGGATGCGGACCAATCCGCTGTCGGTTGCAGCCCACAGGTAATCACGATCGGCCGCGAGATCGCGGACGGGCGCCGGGATTTCGAACGGTACCGAGTGCACGTGCATCAGCCCGCTGCGGATCTCGGCCTGCGCGAGGCCGCGCGTGCCGCCGATCCACAATGCGCCGTCAGATCCGGCCGCGAGCGCGGTCGGAATGCCGAGTGCGGGCGGCAGCGGCACACCGGTCCATGCATGCGTGGCTGGATCGCGCCAGAACAGTTCCCGCTCGGTGGTCATCACGATGGTGTCTTGAAGACTGGCGAGCGCGTAGATGGGCACGCGCAGGCTCGGGCGCTCACGCAACTCAAAAGGAATTGTGATATCGACCCTCCCAGGCGCTACGTAAGCGAGGCCCGAGCTCGTTCCAACCCAGAGCGTATCACCGGCGACCAGCAAGTTCGTGATTGCGATACCGCGCGGCTCGAGGTTCTGTACCCATTCGTTCGCTGTTATTAAGGAAAGGCCATGCCTGGTCCCCGCCCAGATACCTCTTGGGGAACGAGCGAGGCACGTCGCATCCGGCAGATCCCAGAGTCGCGATTGGAAGCCTGTGGAATCGACACGCAAAACGCCCTGCTCGCTGGCGAGCCAGAGATCATCGCCGTCCGCCAGCAGATGCCGAGCGTAGAGGAAAGAAAAGCCGAGCGCCGCGCGCCCGCCTTCAGTACTACTGGTCGCCGACAGGTCGCGCGCTACCCAGCTCAAACCACGGCGCTGCGCGCGTCCGGCCGCGGCGGTGGTCGCGGCCCAGACGCCGCTCGGGACGGGCGCCACTGCGCCGACCCCGGGGGCGAGCAGTCCGTAGGCAAGCACTTCCCATTCTCCTGTCTGTTTATCTACACGCACCATCCCTAAACCGTTCGTCCCAAAGAAGATTTCCGGACGATCCGGCGTCGCGGCCGCTGCGGTGAACTGGCGCGTGCGCAGGCGCCGGTCAGTCAGAATCAGAGCCCGCAAGGCATCGACCAGCGGCGCCTCGGCCAGCGCGGCCTCTACCGACAGCGTTCCTGTAGTGGAAGATGGCGTGCCGGGCGTCCAGACGCGTCCATCCACGTCGTAACGGACGTAACCAAGGCCGGACCCAAGATCGAGCCAGACCGCGTTCGCCGTCAGGTCGGCAATTGCACGCTCCACCCGTGCCGTCGGATAGCCATCGATGGTCGTCACCGGAATGCGAAAGCGGCGCGAGACGCGATCGTAAATCAGCAGTCCATGCGTCGTGGCCGCGTACACGAACCACGACGACGCCGCAACGGCCTGGACGTCGGAGAAGTCGGAAATCACCACCCGGTTGTCCAAACTGAAGACCCGAACAGGCAGGACGGTTCCAAGGCGTGCGGAAGATGCGCACGCCACCAGCACCAACGCCAGTGTTGCAGCCCTACAACAAGTCTGGAGCTTCAAGATCGACGAGAATGGGCGGCCGGCGCGGCGTCACGGCTTGCCAGGCGCGCCACACATCGGGAAGCGCGGCCAGCACGTCGGCGGGTCGCAAGCTGCGCGCGGTCCATTGGCGCGCGCCCTGCTCCGCGGCACGCCCGAGTGCGTGCGCACCGAGGGCGGCGGCCTCCGCCGGCGAGGTTCCGCGCGCCAGAAACGCGCCGATGAATCCCGCCAGCAGATCGCCGCTGCCACCGGTCGCGAGTCCGGGATTGCCGCTCGCCACCACGTGCTCGGGGCCGCGCAAATCGGCGATGACGGTGGGCACGCCTTTGAGCAACACGGTGCACTTGAGCTTCGCCGCCGCGCGAGCGGTCGCGGACCAACGGTCGTTCGCCGCTTCATCGGCGAGTGCATCGCCCGCGAGAACGCGAAACTCTCCCACATGCGGCGTGAGGACGAGGGATCGGGGGCTCGGGGCGAGAGACTCGGGAATCACATGAAGCGCGTCGGCATCCAGTACGGCCGGCACGGGACGACGTGCAAGCACGGCCGCAAGAAAGCTCTTGCGGGCGTGGCGCGGTTCACGGCCCAATCCGGGTCCGACCACCACCGCATCGGCCCAGTCGATCGCTTCAACGACCGCCGGTTCGAGGTTTTCGCCGAGCGATGATTCGACCGTGAGCAGATCCGGCAGGCTGGCCTGCGCGGCGGCGATCGTCTCGCGTGCGGCCACCAGCTTGACGAGACCCGCACCCGCGGCAAGCGCGGCACGGGCGGCATGGAGTGCCGCGCCGCTCATGCCATCCGCGCCACCGATCACGCAGACACGGCCCCGATCACCCTTGTGCATCTGCGGCGCGAGGCGCGGCAGCCGCGCGGCCGCCCACGCGTCGGTCACGAGCACCGGCCAGACCGCATCGGGGGGGGCCGGTGGGAATCCGATGTCGACGACGACGACCTTCCCGCACCACTCGCGCGCGAGCAGATGCCCGCGGCGCGGGCCGCCGAACGTCACGGTGAGACGCGCGTGCACCGGACCGTGCGCTTCGCCGCTGGTGAGATCGAGTCCGGTCGGACCATCCACCGCGAGGATCGGCGCGCCGTAGTCCGCGAGCCGTTGCGCCAGCGCCAGCACGTCCCCTTTTGCGGGCCCGGCGGCACCGGTGCCGAGCAGCGCGTCGACCGCCACGGCGGCCTGGGGCCAGGCTTCCTCGCGCGCGAGCTCACGCACGCCGTCGAGGCGCGCGAGCGCGCGATTGTCGATCGCGTCGTCGGTCTTCGGATCGACCGAGGCCACCCACACCGGAATCCCGGCCGTGTGCAGTGCGCGCGCGATCACCCAGCCGTCGCCGCCGTTGTTCCCGGCGCCCGCGGCGATCAGGACGCCACCGGTCAGCGCATCGGGCATTTCCGTCACCAGGACCTGCACGATCGCGCGACCCGCCGTTTCCATCAGCACACGGCTCGGAATCCGGTATTGCGTGCGTGCCGCCGCGTCCCACGCGGCCGCTTCGCTCGCCGACAAGACCGGAATTGGATTCACGAAATCACCACCCCCGCGTATCCCACCACGCGCCCGTTGTCGCCGGACACCCACCCGGAGTGGCGGTAGTCTATCACCTCGGCCTGTTTCGCGCCCAGCGCGCGCGCCGCCGCGAGCACCACCGCCGCCGGCCCGCGGCCACACATCGAGATCCGCTCCCGCTTACAGCGCGCTAAGAGCTCCTGACCATCGAGTTCGCGAATGGCGCCCAAGGCCATCTCATCTTTTTTCTCGGAGACTTGGGCGGGTTCGTAGTGATTCAGGTCGCTCGAGGCGAGCAGCAGGACCGGCTCGTCAGCCGCCTGCACGAGCCGCGCGAGCATTTCGCCGAGCAGCCGCGCCGGCTCCCATTGGTCCCACGCGATCACGAGCGGCACAATGCGCACGTCGGCGCGCAACACCTGAAGAAAGGGCAGCTCGACTTCGATCGCATGCTCGCCCTGATGCGCGTCGTGGTCGACGTCGACCATTCCATGAGAAATCTCCATCAGCGCCTGGGCGGCATCCGCATCCACCGTCACCGCTCCGAGCGGAGTCTGAAACGCCCCTGCTTCCCAGATCGAGACACCTGCTTCTGCTTCGACGACTCCGGTGTGATTGGGCGCCAGGACGACAACCAGTCCAGGGATTGTGACGGAGGTGAAGACCTTCGCCGCGGTCAGGCCGGAGTAGATATAGCCGGCATGGGGAACGATGATACCGACGGTCGGACGGTCGGACGGTCGGACGGTCTGACGGGCGTCGGCAAGGAGAGTGGCGACGACGGCCCTGAGCTCAACGGGGTCCTTGGGATAAAACCGACCAGCGACGACAGGAGGCCGGATCACTCCCCTGAAGAAGGCACTCCCGGCCAGCGATAGCCAGCCCCGGCTTTGAAGACCTCCGCAAACTCGTACACGCGCTCGAAGTCCTCGCGCCGATCAGTGGGTTGGCTCGCGAGCAGGCCGACTTCGATGAGCATGAACACGATCTGTCCGAAGTCTTCGGTCGTGTTGATGCCCCAGTGCGTCAGCACCGAATTGGCGAGCATCCCGAACTGCTCGAGCGCAAAGTCGCGGCACGCCCAGGCCAGCTCAACGCCGGTCAGATGCCGCCGCGCCGGCAGCTTGGTCTGCGCGAACTCCAGCGCCGCGAGCACGAAGACGTAGGCGCGCTCGTGGTACTTCCCATCGCGCTTGCGGATCTCGGCGAGCGCCGCTTCGAGGGTGGCGACGTCGCTCATCGACGGGCTTCGCCCGGAGGCGGGGGAGGTGCCGGCGAGGATGGAGGGGGTGGAGGTGAATTCACCACCCGAATGCCCCCCGAGCGGCGATCCCCACGCCGGTCGTCGGCCGGCGGGTCCAGCAGCGCCAATTCGAGCACGTCGTCGATCGTTTCCACGAGCTTAATATCAAGCAACTTCCGTACCTCTTCGGGTAGGTCAATAAGGTCGTTCTTGTTTCGCGCCGGTACCAGCACGGATGTCACCCCCGCACGTGCGGCTGCCGTCAGCTTTTCCTTGAGCCCGCCGATCGGCAGCACCCTGCCCCGGAGCGTCAGCTCGCCCGTCATGGCGACATCATGTCGTGCGGGTCTGCGACAAAGGAGTGAGGCAAGTGCGGCAGCGATCGTAATGCCCGCCGACGGCCCATCCTTGGGGACGCCCCCAGCCGGCACGTGCAGGTGCACGTCGGACTGGGTGAACGCGTCGAGCGGGATGCCGAGGGCGCCCGCGCGGGCGCGCAGCAGACTCCAGGCCGCCTGGGCCGACTCCTTCATGACATCACCCAGCTGGCCGGTGAGGGTGATCTGTCCCTTGCCCGGCATCCGGATCGCCTCGATGAACATGATGTCGCCGCCCACCGGGGTCCACGCCAGACCGGTCGCAACGCCGATTTCCGGCGCGCGTCCCGCGACTTCACTCTGCACTTTCGGGAGGCCGGCGTACTTCTCCAGGTTCTTCGAGGATACCCTCACCACCTTCGCACCACCCTCAACGACCTCGAGCGCCGCCTTTCTCAGCACGCCCTGGATCTCGCGCTCGAGCTGGCGCACTCCCGCTTCGCGCGTGTACTCGGAGATCAGGCGATCGAGCGCCCCATCGGCGATGTGCGCACGCTCGCCGTGCTCACCCTTGCCGAGTCCCGTCTCCTTGAGCTGCCGCGGCATCAGATAGCGCTTGGCGATCTGGAGCTTCTCGGACGGCGTGTAGCCGACCAGCGTGAGCAGCTCCATCCGGTCGAGGAGCGGGTCGGGAATCGGCACCGTGCTGTTCGCGGTCGCGATGAACATCACGCCCGAGAGATCGAACGGCACCTCGAGGTAGTGATCGACGAACGTCGAGTTCTGGGCCGGATCGAGCACCTCGAGCAATGCTGAGGTCGGATCACCGCGGACGTCGGAACCCATCTTGTCGACTTCATCGAGCATGAGCACCGGAGTGCGGCTCTCGGAGCGTTGTAACGCGTGGATGATGCGCCCCGGTATCGCGCCCACGTACGTGCGCCGGTGCCCGCGGATCTCCGCCTCATCGCGCACGCCGCCGAGCGAGACGCGCGTGAACTTGCGGCCCAGCGCCTCCGCGATGCTCTGGCCGAGCGAGGTCTTGCCCACGCCGGGCGGCCCGACGAAGCAGAGAATCGACCCGCGCGCATCGGGATTCAGCGTGCGCACGGCGAGATACTCGAGGATCCGCTCCTTAATCGTCTTCAGGTCGTAGTGGTCGCGGTCGAGGATTTCGCGCGCCGCCTTGAGATCGAGCGAGTCCTGGGTCACGCGCCTCCAGGGCAGTGCGGCGAACACATCGAGATAGGTCCGGGCGACCTGATACTCCGCCGATTGCGGCGACATCTGGCGCAGCCGCTTCAGCTCGCGGTCGGCAACCTTCTTCGCCTCCGCCGAGAGCTGCGCCTCGTCGAGCTTCTTCGCCAGCTCCTCCAGCTCGTCGTCGCCTTCCCCTTCCCCGAGCTCCTGCCGGATCACCTGGAGCTGCTCGCGCAACACGTACTCGCGCTGATTCTGATCGAGCCGCGTTTTGACCTTTTCCTGGATTTGCGTGCCGACCTCGAGCACCTGGAGCTCCTGCACCAGGAACTCCTGGAGGCGCTCCAGCCGGCGCGTCACGTCGTCGATCGCGAGCAGCTCGGCTTTGGCGGGGAGGGCGAGGTCGAGGTTCGCGGCGATGAAATCGGACAGCTTGCCCGCCTCGGTGATGCCGGCGAGGACTTCGTGCAGCTCGGCGCCGAGGTAGGGCGCGATGTCGATCACGCGCGAGAATTGCGCGATGACGGTGCGCTTCAGCGCTTCGGTACGCGCGTCCTCGAGCAGGTTCTCGTTGAGCGCCTCCGGTTCCGCCATCAGCCACTTTTCGCCCTGGGCCACGTCCTTGAGGCGCGCCCGTTCCAGGCCCTGCACCATCACGCGCACCGAGCCGTCGCCCAGCTTGAGCATCCGCACGATCGTGCCGAGCGTGCCGACGTCGTAGAGCTGGTGCGGCAGCGTGTTCATCACCGCGCCTTCGGGCGGCTCGACGCCGCCCATCGACCGCACGACGCCGAGCAGCAGGCGCTTCTCGCCCTGAATGATCTCGTCGATCAGTTGAACGGCTTTCGGATCGGTGAGGGCCAGCGGCAGGACGACGTGCGGATAAACGACGAGCTGGCCCAGAGGGAGGACCGGCAGGCGTTCCATCAGGTCACCTTGACCGTCTGCGCGCCCGTGGTGCTCGGCGGTTGCTTGGCGAGGCGGATCTCGAGAAAGCCGTGCTGATAGATGGCCCGCGTCGATCCAGGATCGACGACGACGGGCAGGCGGAACCGGCGCTCGAACGGCCCGACCTGCACCTCCATCGCATGGTAGTGCCGCTTGCCCTGCTGGCGGGTTTGGCGCTCGCCGGCGATCCGCAGGATGCCTTCGTCCAGCTCGACGCTGAAGTCCTCGGCCCGCATCCCGGCGATGTCCATGTGGACGATCAGCTCGTCATCGGTCTCGTAGACGTCCGCGCGCGGTTTCCACTTGGGGGATGCGACGAACCCCACGGGGCGGCCGTGCGCGACTTCGTTGAAATAGACGTCGAGCTCGTCGGCGAGGTGAACCGTCAGAGAGCCCGAGCCGCGGGGTGGGCGATTGGATTGTCCGCTATCAGCCATGCGCGCCTAAGATAACGCGCCGCTGGCGCGGAGCCTATCCTGTGATCGTGCTCAGCCAGTGCACTGTGACGGCTGACCCCTATAAAGGAGGCGCCATTGCGCACTCAGAAATGGGCGGCTAGCCTCGCGCATGCCTGAATCAAACCCCGCACCGTCATTGGCTCCCCGCGACCTGCGCCGAGTCGTCATCGCGGCGGCCGTCGGCAACATCATCGAGTGGTACGATTTCTACGTCTTCGGCGCCCTCGCCTCGATCCTGTCGGTCAAGTTCTTCGAGCCGACGCATCCCGTCGCGGCGCTGCTCAGCACGATCGCCCTCTTCACCATCGGCTTTCTGATCCGCCCGCTGGGGGCGCTCGTGTTCGGACGGATCGGCGATCTCGTCGGCCGCAAGTACACGTTCCTCGTCACGCTGACGGGCATGGGCGTTTCGACCGCGCTGATCGGTATCGTGCCGACCTACGCGAGCATCGGACTCGCCGCGGCCATCCTGCTGTTCCTGCTGCGCCTGATCCAGGGTCTGTGTCTGGGAGGAGAGTACGGCGGCGCAATCACGTACGTCGCCGAGCATGTGCCGGATGAAAGGCGGGGGTTCTATACGGGCTGGCTGCAGACTTCCCCCACACTGGGCATCGTCGTGTCGCTCGCGGTCGTAGCGGGTACGCGCATCGCGCTCGGGACGGAACGCTTCAATGCCTGGGGCTGGCGGATTCCCTTCCTGGCATCACTGCTGCTCGTCGCCGTGGCGATCTACATCCGCTGGCGGCTGCAGGAAACGCCCGTGTTCCAGGCGATCAAGGCCAGGGGTCAGACGGCGGTCAATCCGTGGCGCGAGGCGTTCACCGGGCAAAACCTCAAGTACGTCTGCATCGCGACCATCGTCGTGCTCGGCCAGGGATGCGTGTGGTATTCGAGTCAGTTCTGGGCGCTGTTCTTCCTGCAAAACGTCAACAAGCTCGATCTGTTGAACTCGAGCGTCATCGTGGGAGCGGGCCTGCTCATCGCCACGCCCACGCTCGTGTTGTGCGGCTGGCTGTCCGATCGCATCGGCCGCAAGCCGATCATCCTGACGGGTATGTTCCTCGCCGCCGCGACGTACTACCCACTGTATGCGGCGCTCGGGAAAGTCGCGCTTCCCGGTGCGATCAATTTTCCGCTGGCGATTCTGATTGTGGTCATCCTGGTGTCATACGTCGGGATGGTGTACGGTCCGATCGCCGCGTTTCTCGCCGAGTACTTCCCCAGTCGCATTCGCTACACGTCCGTGTCCGTCCCGTATCACATCGGCAATGGCTGGGGCGGCGGGTTGGTGCCCTTCATCGCGAACGCGGTGTGGGCCAGCACGCACCATCTCGGCCAGACGCTGGCGTATTCGATCGCAGTGCCGGCGGTCGCGTTGGTCTTGTCGATCTTCTTGATGCCCGAGACGCGCCGGATGCGGATCTGGGGAACTATCGAGACGGGGTCAGCCGGCTCGCCCTGACCCAGAACCAGTCGTCGGGCAAACCCACGCGCGCATCGCCGCGAATCATGGCGGGATAGCCATATTCCGGATCGTACGCGACCTCGATCACATCGAGACGCCGCGCTCCCCGCTCGACCGCCGCAAACAGACTATCCACCGTATAGAGTGACCACGGCTCGCGCGGCGCGCCAAGCGACTTGCCGGTCGTATCGCGGAGCGCCGTCACCGCGCCGCCCCGCACCTCGAGGATCGCGGGGTGCGAGGGCCATGGGCAGAAACATCCGACCGCAATCTCGATGCTATAGTCGTTGATCTGCCGCGCGCGCCACGCCTCGCGCCGCGCCGTGACTTCGCGCAGCAACGAGTCCCGCTCCGCCTGGGTGAGCGCTCCAGGCGAGGTCCGTGGCGGAATTACAACGCGCCGCTCCGGCTCGCGCGGCGGGGGGGGTGGCGGGGGCGGGGGCGGGGGGGGAGACACGGCCACGCGGTGTGTGCACGCCGCCAGCAACAGCAGCGCGAGCAGAAACCTAGTTCGTGACGCCGTAGCCACGCGCCATCGCGGTCGCCGCGAGCACCATGAACACGACGAGCGCCGCCTGGATGAAACTCGTGGTCGCGAGCGTCGACGCGTTGGCGGCATCGATGGGTTCGCCCTTGGCCAGCCGCGTCCGCCACTTGATGAACGTGACGATCGGGATGATCTCGAGCAGCAGAATGCTGCCGAGCAGTCCCATCTTGACCCAGAAGTAATGGTTGTGCGTGTAGTAGAGCGTGCCCTTCTCGAAGCCAGCGAAGGCGCGTGCCACTCCCGTCCCAATCCACAAGACCGCCGCGATCCCCCACCAGGTATCGGCGTGGAGCACCCGGCGCACGCCGGGGCCGTCGAGCGGACTGCGCAGCGCGAGGGCGCGCGCCCAGATCGCGCCCAGACCAATGCCGAGCGCCAGCAGATGAGTAGCAGCCAGAATCCACCGGATCACGGGCCTGAATATACGGGCACCCACCCCGCTTGCCGACTACAGGCTGAGCCCGCTAGCATAGCGCTATGCGCTCACTCACACTCCTTGCGATTCTCGCGATCGCGCTCACGGCCGCCTGCCAGAAATCCGACGACAAGGCACCGGCCACGAGCGGCGGCGCTCCCGACTTCCACAATCCGGCCGATCCCGCGTTCGCCACGCAGGCGCCCGACAGTTTCCGCGCGCGTTTCGCGACGACGAAAGGCGACGTCGTGATCGCCGTACATCGCGCCTGGGCGCCGCTCGGCGTCGACCGGTTCTACAACCTGGTGCGGTCGGGCTATTACGACGGCGTCCGCTTTTTCCGCGTGTTGCCCGGCTTCATGGCGCAGTTCGGCATTCACGGCGACACGGCGGTGACCAGGGCGTGGCGCGAGCGCCGCATCGCGGACGATCCCGTGCACCGCACCAACATCCGCGGCATGGTCACATTCGCGACGGCGGGACCGGGCACGCGCACGACGCAGATCTTCATCAACTACGGCAACAACGACCGGCTCGACGCGATGGGATTCGCGCCGTTCGCCCAGGTGGTCGAGGGAATGGACGTCGTCGATAAGTTGTACGGCGAGTACGGCGAAGGCACGCCGCGCGGGCGCGGGCCCGATCAGTTCCGGCTGAACGTCGAGGGCGAGAAGTACCTCGCCCGGCAATTCCCGCGCCTCGACAAGATCAACAAGGCAACGATCGAATAGTCTAGGACTGGCGCGTCAGCTGGCGGATCCGGTTCTGCGCTTCGCCGTTCGTCGAGTCGCGACGCACGGCCTCGCGGAACGCGGCGATCGCGCCGGCGGTGTCCCCTTTCATTAGAGTGATATTCCCGCGGAACGTCGCCAGGTTCGACGAGCTCGGGAATTGCTCCTCGTTGAGCTTCAGAATCGCGAACGCCTCATCGAACTTCCCGGCCCGCCCCAACCGAAACGCCGCCACGTTGAGCGTCGGCTCGCCAAAATCGTACGCGGCACGGCCGAAGTAGCGCTCCCGCAGCGCGCGGTACACGCGGCTTGCCGAGTCCGCCCCCGCCGTTTGGGCGGTCTCTTGAATGACCTGCTCGAGCGGCATCGGCCGGCTGACACCGCGATGGCAGGTTGCACACGTCACTTCCACGTGACTCGTCTGCTCGTGATGTCCGGGCAACGTATCGACGCGATGGTTGATCTCCTCCACCATGCGCATCATCTGCCGGGCGACGAGCTTGGTGCGTTTCTCGTCCTTGGCGAAATCGAATTGCGCGAGTGGCATCCCTTCCTGGCCCACGTGGCAGAACTGGCAGCGCACGCCGAGCGCGCCGGCGACGTTGCGCATGATGCCGACGACCTGAATCGGCGTCGTGTTCTTGGGAATGACCTTGAGGTTGATGAGGGAGTCGGGCGGAAAGCGGCCGGGAGCCTGGGCCGAGATACCGGTGGCACACAGCATCAGGGCCAAAAGGACGCGAGTCATCATGGGCTTAGAGTTACCGCGCCCACGCCGACTCGCCACCCGGTTCAAGCAGTTCCAACGTGGTTCTGACAGTCCTACTTGAGGAAGTACTCCACGGTCGACACCACGCGCACGATCTTGCTAATCTGCCCCTCCTGTGCGATGCCGGGGGCCTGGTCGCGCGGCAGAATCAAGAACACGCCCTGGCTGGCCTGGCGAATCCCGCGCAGCGAGGTGCGTGAGTCCTTCGCGAACTGCTCGGCGGCTTCGCGCGCGTTCGCGGTCGCCTGCGCGATCATCGCGGGCTTCACGTCGTTGAGTTTCGTGAAGAGGAAGGTTGGACCACCGCCGCGATATTCCTCCGACGACAGTACGACGCCCGCGCTGACCAATTCCCCCACGCGCTGGCTCGCGGCCAGCACGGTCGCCGGCTGGGTCGAGCGCACCATGAGCGTCTGCCGCACGATGAAGCGCGCCGCGATCTCGCCCCTCGGCCGGTAGCTCTGGGCGAAGTTGTCGGTGACCTGCACTTCCTGCAGCTCGGCCTGGGTCGAGTCGATGCCGTTGCGACGCAGGAACGCGCGGATCCGGTCGAGACTGCGCGACACCGTGGCCTGCGCGGTCGCGAGATCGTTGTCCGCCGTCGCGACGCGCAGCGGCCACAGCGCGAGATCGGCCTGGACCTCGCGTTCGGCGACACCTTTTACCGTGACGTACCGATCGGCCGCGCGGGCGCGCGCGAGGCCCGCCCCTGCAAACAGGCCGCCGAGCGCGAGGCCGGCGGCGATGATCAGCGCGGCGATCGTGATGGTGGAGGGACGTTCCCAGGACCAGGGCATGAGTGAAAGCTAATGGCTTGCCGCGTGATGTTCCGTCCGCTGAAATGCGAGGAACCGATGAATTGCCTCGACCGCGGCGGGATCGCTGCTGCGAATTCGTACCTCCCCGCCCTTCGGCAAATCGCTCGCGTCGTAGCTGATGACCGATCGCTTGGCGGTCATGACATCGGTGCCCGGCACGGTCTGCGCATGCACTGCAAACGGCTTGGTGAAATCGCCCGCGCGGAACGCGGCCGCGATGTCGCGCATGTGCGCGCGAATCGTCGTGATGTCGGCCGTGTCGGAGGCGTCTGCGCGCTCCAGCACGACGCGCCCGCCGTCCGCAAGATCCTCGAACACATGAGCGGAGGTGTACTGGTTCACCCCCATGACGTGCTCGCCGCGCGTCTGCATCGCCGAGAACTCCTCAGTGTCCTTGGCACGTCCGCAGGCGATGAGCAGCGTCAGGACGAGCGCGAGCGATAACCGAGTCGGATCCATAGCACCCACAGTGAAACGTTGAGCAGCAACCCGAGCCACGGTTGCACGAACGCCAGCGCCGCTGCCGCCAGATAGACGGTCAGGCCCAGGTAGTATGCTCTTCGTACGCCCGCGATCGTCGCGGCGTTGATCTCAGGCCGCAGGCACCCGCTCCGCACCATCGTCCGAAACAGCAGGTTCCACACGAGCCCATTCACGGCGAACGTCGCGCAATAGAAGGCGACGGCCGAGTTCGCGGCGGGCGTGGGGAGGTGCTCCGCCAGCACCGCCGTCGGAAACGGCACGAACGTCACGGTGAGCAGCAGCAGCCCGTTCGCGAACAGAATGGGATAGTTGACGCGCTCGATCATGCGCATCAGCTCGTGATGACTCACCCACATGATCAGGATGACGATGAAGCTCATCACGAATGCGATGTACGAGGGCCACAGCGCCGTGAGTCCCGCCCACAGGCCGTGCTCGGCGTGCGGCACCTTGATCTCGAGAATGAGCAGCGTGATCGCGATGGCGAACACGCCGTCGCTGAAGGCTTCGAGGCGAGTCGTGCTCTCGGTCATGGCGCACAAAGTAGCGGCAAACGGGTAGATTTGCGGAAACACTCAAGGCTTACAGAATGCGTTACCTGCTCCTTGGACTTTCCATCATCATTGGCGCCTGCAGCAGTGATTCGAGCGGCCCGGCAACGGGATTTGGCTGCGTCAACGACACGCTGCCCACCACGGCGACCGCCCTCGTGGCCGTTAATGGCTCGATCCGGGCCAACGCCCTCTCCCCCGGCCCCGTCAGCAACGCGATCGTCACCGCATTCCGCGTCGGCGCTCCGGACACGATTGCGATCGACACCAGCAACACACCCGGGGACTACGCCGTTTCCATCACGACCGGCGGCACGCCCGTGAACGGCTATCTGCGCGTGACGCACAGCGGCCAGCTCGACACCTACGCCTACCCTTCGCGCCCGCTCGTCGCGAACCTCACGACCAACGTCCTCATGCCCACGCAGAACGAGCTGGACTTCCTGGGTGTCGCGGTCGGGGTGACGCAGACAGCCGGCAACGGGTTCATCGGCGTGGTCGTGAAGGATTGCTTCGGGGCGACGGTCGCGGGCGCGACGGTGTCGACGAGCCCCGCCGGGACGGTGCGGTACAACTCCGGGACCACACCGAGCGCGACGGCGACCTCGACGTCGAGCGACGGCGTCGCGTACGTCTTCAACGTGGCTGCGGGGGATGTCACGGTGCGCGCGAACGGAGGAGGCGAGACACTGCGGCAGCATGTCGTCACGGCGCGCGCGGGAACTGTGACGCTGACGGAGATTCAGCCCTAACTAGGGCTCCGCCACCACCACCTGCTCCGGGACGCCGTCCACCAGCGGGCCCCGGGCGAAGTCTCCGTACATCTCCCGCACCCGAAACCCCGCCCGCGCGAGCAGATGCTGCAGTTCGGCGGGCAGAAACCAGCGCATCTCGAACGCCTGCACGTACCGCTTGCCGTCGACGTAATAGATCAGCTCCGACTCGCTGACCTGATCCACCCAGCGCACGCGCGCAATGCGATACGCGCGCCGGAATGTGCGTCCATCCGGCAGTCGCGTGTCGGGCGTGTCCTCGCGCTCCACGCCGTCCGCACCAACGAGCACAGAGAATCGCGGATGGAACACATCGAAAACCAAACGCCCCTTGGGCGCGAGGTGGCGCGCTACGTTTGCGAGACACTCGAGCTGCGCTTGGGCGGTGGTCAGGTGCTGGAACACGCGGAACGGCGCGATGATCAGCGGGAACGTGGTACCTAGATCGAAGTCGTGCATGTCGTGCTGGTGCAGCGTGACGCGCTGCTGGAGCGCCGCGGGCTCGCGGGAAAGGCTCGCGCGGCAGCGCTCGAGCATCTGCTTCGAGCTGTCGAGACCCACGATGGTGCTGCCCGCACGCGCGATCGGAATCAGGATCCGCCCCGTGCCGCAGCCCAGCTCGAGGACCTGCCCTCGCGAGCCCTTCGCCTCCTCGACATAGAACCCGACGTCGCTGCGCTCGAGATAGAGGGGCACGTGGTCGTACAATAGACCGAAATCAGGAATGGCGTCGTACGAAGACGCCGCCACTACGATTTGATCCTGATAGTCAGCACGCGGCCCCCGCCGTCACGCGACACGGTCGCGTTCTTGGCGCGCAGTGAGACGAGCGGCGACTCGACCTGCACCGCACCATCAGGGCCGTCGATCACCTTCACCGTGGAGTCCGCTCCCACCACAGCCCGCACCGTATTCCGTTCTTGCACCACGGGCGTGTTGAACGTCGCCTGCAGCACGTCGCCCGTACACAGCTGCACCCAGCGCGTGTGCAGCAGCACACCCGGCTCGATCTGGAGCAAATTCTGCGGATCGATGCCGCACGTCCCGATCGACCGGCCTTCGATCGTGACGACGAGCTGCACGCCAGGCGCGGCGAGCGCGCTGTCGACCTGGGCGCGCCGGACCGCGCGCAAGCTCGTGACGCCTGAATCGGCCGAGGTGCGCAGCGAGCGCATCACAAACGTCGATTCCGCCTGGCGCCGCAGCGTGAGCTCATTGGCGCGATACCCCGACGCGTCCGCCAGCGCGTCCTGCACGGTGAGATTCTGGTTCACGAGCCGCGTCTTCCAGCCCGGGCCTTCGAGCGCGTCGAGCAAGAGGCCGAGCGCCGGTCCCGTCGCGTAGTAGCGCAGGCGAATCGACAACGTGACATCCTCGGTCAATTTGTGCAGGCCCACCCGCTTGCCGGCGCGCAGCTGCTCGGCGCCGGCGCGGTCTGGAAACCCGCGCTGCCGCGCGGCCAGGTCCACCGATCGCACCAGCGTGTACTCGGCCAGTCCTTCGTTCAGCTCGGCGAGCTGCTCGAAGTCGGCCAGGTCGGGACCGAGCGCGCGATGGCGCGCTTCGCGCACGGCGACGAACTGCCGCGCCAGCGCGCGGCGCCGCTGCTTGTTGGGGGCACTCAGCGTCGCCTCGAGGATCCGGCCTTCGAGCGCCATCCCGGCTTCGTTTTGCGGATCGAACACGGGATAGGTGGTGACCACAAACGCGTTCTCCTGCTGGCCGAAGCGCTTGCCCGTCTGGCGCAATGCGGCCTCGAACACGTGGAATGCCTCGTGCGTCGTGAGACCGACGAGCGCCGCGATGCCCTGCGAATCCACCACCACCTGGGCGGTGGGACGGCCGGCGAGCGACGTGCCGGTGCTCGCCGCGCCGCGATCAGTCACCGGCTGCCACCCGGCCGCTCCTGGTGGTTCGCGCAGGTCGGATACGGCGGGGACGAATCCCGCCGGCAGCTCTCCGCGCCACCCCAGGAGCAGTGTGCCCTTGCCGCGGATCACGTACAGGACGGGGATCGTGTCGGGACGAAAGCCCGGCCAGATCGAGTCCTTCATTTGACGGCCAATGCGGCCGACCCATTCGTGCGCCGTCACGATGCGAGTCGTGATCTCCGGCGGCGGTGGCTCCTGGATGGCTATGGCAAGACAGAACGCGGCAAATATCACGCGGATTCCTCGACAGGTTCTTCCATCAAGTTTGAAAGGGTTGCTGAATCAGGTTGTAGAGCTCGCAGCGGCAGGAACGTTCCTGCTCCCCACCACATACGCCGCGAACACGAGCACCATGACTGCATCGACGACGACTGCGACACGCACAGGCTGACCGAGATAGCTGCGGCCGACGGTGAACACGAGGATGAGGAACGCGAGCTTGCTGAGCCCCGCAATCGTGAGGATGAACGGGCGGCCCGGCGGATCGAAGGCGCCGTAGATCAGCATCACCCCGATCAAGCCGATCAGTACACCCCAGTTGCGCACGATCAGCTCGGCGAGCGGGCCCGAGGTGGCCAGGTCATGTCCAAAGTTGGACTGCAGCGCGGCATGAGGTGCGATCGCCGCGTATAGCATGGTGGTGGTGAGAATTCCTGAGACGAGCATGATCCACTTGATGTGCGCGACGATCCATTTCATCCGGGGACTCGCTTGCTTGATGTAAGAGTGCGATGACGACTAATTGAGCATGTAGCGCACGATGCGCCACTCCGACCCTTCGCGCCGCCAGATCGTCATGAACCGGCCGCGCCCGTGAATCGGCACGCCGGTCTTGGGGACCTGAATCTCTTCGTAGGTGCCGATGTCGATCGCGTGATCGCCGCGCACGATCACATCCTGATGATTGAACGTGAGGGTGGGAATCTGATACGTCGCCATCTCATCGACGAAGACTCTGCGCGTCGCGTCTTTGCCGACGATGTCCGGGATACCCGAGATCATGATCCGGATGTCATCCGACACACGGCCAAGCGCCGCCGCGGTGTCGCCCCTGAGCCAGGCCTGGCGGTATTCCTCGAGCGCGGCCATGACGGCGGTGCTATCGGCGGCGACGTTGGTATTACGCGCTTGGGCGCAGCCCACGGTCCCGGCAACGGCCAGTATGAGGATGGTTTTGAGCATAGGAGAAACTATGACTTTTTGTGCACTGTCGGCAGCCAGCGGCCCACGCGGTCAGTGTAGCGCACGTACGAGTCTCCGAATTGACGCCGCAGTGCCGGCTCCTCGTAGAAGCGCACGAACAGGTTCACCAACGTGAAGAAGATCGCCCAATAGAGGAGCAGCGCGGTGGAGCGCGCGAGCAGCGCCTGGCCGAGCACCATAGTGCTGACG
>Ga0137428_1000082_pt1 | contig 46015 bp, 61 predicted proteins | sample EasRivERMZT718_2_FD_102305 | JGI IMG/M metagenome (GOLD analysis project Ga0137428, IMG submission 102305) | Soil microbial communities from meander-bound floodplain in the East River, Colorado, USA - East River MetaG ERMZT718_2 | ecosystem: Environmental > Terrestrial > Soil > Floodplain ...
CCAGCACCGCGCCCCCAGCTGGTCCCCCGGCGCCGCCGACGAGACCCGAGCCCGCATCGCCAGGCACCTCGCCCCGCGCATCGGCACGATCGCCGTCGACCGGCTCCGACCCGTCGACCTCGACCACCTCTACACCCGGCTTCGCGCCGAGGGCCTCGGCCCCTCCAGCGTCGCCCGCCTCCACGACATCCTCCGTGCCGCCCTCCGCCAGGCCGTCCGCTGGGACCTGATCACCTCGTCGCCGGCGGACCGGATCGACCCGCCACGGCGCTCCAGGAGCGAGATCGTCCCGCCGAGCTCAGCCGACGTCACCCGGCTCCTCGACGCCGCCGACCCCACCCTCCGCCTGTACATCCGCCTCTCCGCCGTCACCGGCGCCCGCCGCGGCCAGGTCTGCGCACTCCGCTGGACCGACGTCGACCTCGACGCCGGCGAGATCCGCTGGACCCGCGCCCTCGCCAAGGTGAAGGGGGGCGCCGTCGAGAAGGGCACCAAGACCGGGCTCCGCCACCCCGTGGCCCTCGACCCAGCGACCATCGTCGAGCTCCGAGACCATCGCATCCGGCAGGCCGAGTCCTCGCTCGCCGTCGGCGCCCCGCTAGTCGACGATGCTCATCTCTTCTCGCGGGATCCGGCTGGCCGGCAACCGTGGCACCCTGACGGCGCGACCCAGCGGTTCGCAGCGCTGCGCAGGCGCCTTGACCTCGAGCACGTGCGTCTCCACGACCTCCGGCACTGGATGGCCACCCGGCTTCTCGCCGACGGGTATGACATCGGCACGCTCGCCGGCCGGGGCGGCTGGGCGAACACCACCACCCCGCTCGAGGTGTACTCGCACTTCCAGCCCGCCCGCGACCGGCAGGCCGCCGACCACCTCGGCCAAGCCCTCGACGGCCCCTAGCCCACGGCCTCGGCCCTCCAGAAGGGAAGGCGTTGCAGGGCGAGATCGGCCACATCGAGAGGCACCTGGAACTCGTCGGCGGCGACGGTGATGGTGACGCCCTCGAGCTCGCTGTACGCGTACACGAACTGGTGCAGCAGCTGCGGCGGCACGAGGCGGTCGGCCACGATCCGATCGACCACCCGCTCCCCGTGAGCAACGATCGCCGCCGGCGTCCCGCGGGCCCACAGGAAGTCGAGCTCGTCGTGCACCAGCTCGTGCGCTAGCACCGCGTTCCGATCGATGCGCGTGAGCCGGGTGTCGAGGGTGACGGTGCGCTGGCCGTCGCCGTGGTCGACGATCCGGCCCTTGCCGTGCGACAGCCGGCCCCAGGCGAGCTGGAGGTGTGGGCGCTCGCGGAGGGCCCGCCACGGGTTCCAGACGGTCGTCTCCCCAGCCACCCGCTCGACCCTACGGAGGGGGTGTGACGGTCCTACTGGCCGCGGGCGACCAGCACTTCCTCGATCGCCTCGGCGTGGTCCGGGCAGAGGTGCTCACCGGTGAGCCGCATGATCGTTGCCGCCACCTGGGGGTCCCGGTCGCCTTCGGTGAGCGGTTCGTACACGCTCACGATGGCCATGGTGACCACTGCATCCGAGATCGCATCCGACTCTGGGGTGTCGTTCTCGGCATCGTCCTCTGCTATTCCGGTCTCCGCTTCATCGATGGTCCTGCACAACGTCTGTCCGAGGTCGAGGGTGGCTTCCTCGAACCCGGGCTGGTCGCTGTTGAGCGCCGCGGTCAGGTCCTGCCTGAAGGCCTCTTCGGGGGAGACCTCGATCGTCGTCGACGTCGTGGAGGTGGTCGTCGACTCTTGCGTGTCGTCGTTGCCGGAGCTGCATCCCGCCAGGATCGTGGCGCCCACGATGGCTCCGGCGAGGGTTCGTGATCGCTTCATGTGTTGGGCTCCTGCTCTTCTGGGGCGTCGGCGCCGGGTCGCCCAACCGGTTCGACCGTCTGTGCTTCAGGGTCCGCGCCGTGAGCGGCGAGGAGCTCGGCCGGCTGCTCATCCCAGCTAGCCAGCGTTTCCTCGATGGCGTCGACGAGCGGCGCGACCTGCTCGGTGAACGCATCCAGGCTCTGACGCCTGAGCTGCTCGAGTGGCTCATCGAAGCTGTGGATGCCGAGTTGGTGGAGGCCCTTGCGTGTCTCCTGAATGGCGTAGGCGGCGTCGAAGAGGATTTTCCGCACTGAGCGGGCGGCGTCGAGTGCGCACTCCAGGTTCTCGGGGTTCGCGTGAAGTCGCAGCGACTGGTTGACCGGTTCGAGCATCTCGAAGAGGTCGGCGAATCGGGCTGACGCCGCGTCGCCGAGATCCCTCAGCTGCCTGAGTTGTGCGTCGATTTCGACCTCGTTGATAGGGCCAAGAAGATGGGCGACAGGTACCTGAAGCACCTGGGCAATCGCCTCGAGGCGTTTCGCAGAGACGTTGCCCTTGGACTCCCACTTTCCAACGGACTGCTGCGTGACGCCGATGAGCTCGCCGAGCTTGGCCTGGGTCAGTCCAGCGCGCTCTCGTTCCGCCCGAATGCGTCCGCCCACGAACGTGGACTCTGGGCTCGACACCCCTCAAGAGTCGCACACTTCTGAGTTGTAGTGTAGTTACACGGTTGGGGTACAACTGACGGGTGTTGACGGACACGCCCAGCAGGTGTACAACCTGTGGCTGTGAGACAGTTGACGGTTGTGGAGACGCTCGCTGAACGGTGGGGGAAGGCCGTGGCCGACCGCCGCACCGAGCTCGGCTTCACACAGACCCAGCTCGCCGGCCTCTGCGACGTGACGCAGCAGACGATCTCCAAGATCGAGGCGGGCGACATGATCCCGCACGACCGGCTGAAGGCCGTGATCGCCGACCGGCTGATGATCGAGCCCGCCGAGCTTTTCGCCTGGCCGGCTCGCGCCGACATGGGGGAGGCCAGCTGATGGCCACCCTCGAGGACCTCATCCGCACCGAGGTGCGGACTGCGGTCGACGAGGCCCTAGCCCCCTATACGGCGCGCCTCGCCGACCCCGAGCCGCTGACCTACACGATCCCGCGGGCCGCGGTCGTCATCGGCACCTCGCCGACCACCGTGCGCCGCCTCGTCGGAGCCGGCCACCTTCCGCTCGTCCCGCACATGGGGGAGCGGCGGTTGATCCCCCGGCTCGCCGTCGAAGGGTTCGTGCACGCCGGCATGGACCCCGCCGAGGTTCTCGCCGCTGTCGAGCTCCGGGCGGTGTCGTGATGCAGGGAGTCGCCCACACCCAGGCCGCGCAGCACTCGCCCCTGTACGTCCGTCTCACCCGCGTCCACAGCATCACCGCACCGGAACGGGTCACCGCCGACGGGCCCATGCCCATCGAGGCGCTGATCGAAGCCGAGCTCCACCGGGACGACGGCACCCCCGAATGGCGCGCTTGGGTCACCCGCGCCGCCGGCCGCCTCGGCATCACCGGATGCCCCGACACCATCGAGGAGCTGCTCCCGTGATGTACGACACCTTCACCGAAGCACAGGGACGGCACGACGCCATCCTCGAGCGGGCCCACGCCTGGCAGCACGCCTACGAGCACGACCGGCTCGCCGACTCCACGGACCGGCTGCCCCGCGAGCACGCCGTGCCGTGCCGGGTCGTCGGCTGCCCCGCTGTCACCTTCGACTGGCAGGCCCTCTGCGGCCGCCACCTCGAAAGCGACGAGCCGACCGCCCCTCGGCGGCTCCAACCCGTCGACCCGCCGCATCCCCCTGGCGACGTCGACGACCAGGCCCCGGCCGGCGAACGCCCGCCCGCCGGTCGGGGCCAGCCCCTCACCGCCTGATTCCGCCGGAATCTCCACCACCACCCCGGAAGGGACCTATATGACCGACATCCTCGACCTCTCCCCGGCGACCCCGGACACCACCGGCGCCGTCGAGATCCCCATCGACCAGCTGACACTCCCGGCCGAGAACATCGGGTCGATCGACCCCGACGCCATCGAACAGCTCACCGCCTCCATCCGGGAGCTCGGTGTGCTGCAGCCGATCATCGTCGTCGAGCTCGTCGACGGGCTCTACGAGGTTGCGTTCGGCCGGCACCGCTACGTCGCCGCCCAGGAAGCCGGCCTCACCACCATCCCGTGCATCATCCGCACGTTCGTCGACAAGACCGAACGGTGGCTCGGCATGGTCGTCGAGAACCTGCACCGCCGCACCATCGACCCCGTCTCCGAAGGGCTCGCCTACCAGCGGCTCACCGGCCTGGGCCTCACGCAGCGGGACCTGGCGGAGAAGGTCGGCCGGTCGCAGTCCCACGTGTCGAAGCGGCTCGCCCTCGCCGAGCTCCCCGAAACCGCCCACACGGCGCTAGCCGAGAGCCGGCTGTCGATCTCCGGTGCCGAGGTGCTGGCGCAGATCAAGGACCGCACGACGGTCGAGAAGCTCGCCGGGGCGAAGGGCCAGATCCAGGAGTACAAGATCGCCGACGCCGTCAACGTGGAGAAGTGGGAGGTGGCCAAAGCCAAGTTGCGCCAGGAGCAGGTCGACGCCGGCCGCCTCGAGGTGAAGAGCGACAAGTACCTGTGGTTCAAGTACGAGCACGCCGACGAGGACGGCGCGACCCACTTCTTCTTGTCGAACTACGGCGGCATCCAGCTCCTCACCCCCAAGGACGAGGACACCGCCTCGAAGGCGAAGAAGCCCCGCGAGACGGCGGCCCAGAAGAAGGAGCGCCTCGCCCGCGAGCAGCGGGACCTGCTGTTCACGCAGACGTCCGCGGCGCACGGCGACTTCATCAAGGCGCACCTCGCCGGGAAGGTCGACGCGAAGGCGGCGCAGGCCCATGTGAACGCGTGGCTTCTCGAGTGGGTCGTCGGGGACGTCTACATGGACGCGGAGGCCCCTGCCGTCGCCGAGCTCCTCGGTCTCGAGCTCGACGAGGAAGCTGACCGGTGGGAGGAGGCGGGCCGTCTCATCCGCGAGTTCGCCGGCGCCACCCAGACCAACCACCTGAAGGCGCTGCTGGCCGCCACGCTCACCGAGTTCCAGTTCAGCAACCTGGAGTACAAGCCCGACGGTGCCGGGCTGGACCGTGACGTCGAGCGCACCTACGCCTATCTGAAGGCCGCCGGCTACCAGGTCTCGGCCGACGAGCAGGCCGTCCTCGACCGCATCACCGGCCAGGGCACCGAAACTGCCGTCGACGACGACGCGAAGACGGCCGAGTCGTGAGTCGGATCCTCGCCGCGCTGTGGCGTGCGTTTCATAACGGCGACGACCGGCCCACCCCCCCGCACTCCGGGTGTGTGTCGCTGTCTCTCCCCGCCTCGACGACGGGTGCTGCCCGGGTAGGGGAGAGCGACGGGCCGGAGCTGTCGTGCTCCCAAGGTTGCGGGCGCCCCGACACCTGCACCTGGGAGTGCGACGGCGAACTCTTCCGCGTCTGTAGCACTTGTTGCAGCTATTGCAACCCAGGCGGCGACATCGACGGGTACCAGCGGCGCTTGCACATGCAGGTCGGGGCGGTGGCCCGGTGAGGTTCGTTGCCGTGATCCTGCTCGGCCTCGTCATCCAAGCCCCGCTCCTCGTCGTCGGCTGGCGGATGCGGCCATGACCGTCACCGAGACCCCGGCGTTCACCGATCACCAGGCGGCCGCCCTGGGTGCGTTCGTCGCCTGCGTCGTCGCCGACCTCAACCCCACGCTCCGGGCCATCACCATGCCGGCCAACGGTGGCGCCGAATACGAGGTCATCGTCAACGGCCGCGGCCTGGCGGGCGTTCTCCACGACGACATCGCCACCGTGCTCGCCATCGCCTCGGACCACGGCGGCCGAGCGTTCGTCCACCACGCCGACCAGACCCGTGAGGGCTGCCTTTACATCGTCTGGGGAGGTGACCGATGACCGTCGTCGCGTTCTTCGCCCCCGGCACCCCCCAACCGCAGGGGAGCAAGTCCGCCATCGTCCGCGGCGGCCGCGCCGTCGTCGTCGAAGGCCGGCGCGGGAAGGCGCGCAACGCGTTCACCGAGTGGCGCGCCACCGTCCGGATCGCCGCCGCGGCCGCCCGCGGTGCGGAAGCCGAACCGTTCGCCGGCCCCGTCGCCCTGCGCGTCCACTTCTCCGTTCCCCGGCCGACCTCCGCGCCGAAGACCAGGCGCACGTGGGCGGCGAAGCGCCCCGACCTCGACAAACTCGTCAGGGCCGTCCTCGACGCCATGACCGAAGCCGCGGTCTGGGGTGACGACGCCCAGGTCGTCCACGTGGTGGCCACCAAGGACTACCCGCTCGTCGACGGCCGCACCGGCGCCTGGGTCCAGGCCACGCCGCTGGACCACGGCGGGGTCGAGCGGCTCGACGTGACCGCCGCGATGGCCGTAGCCAACGTCGACGCCCAGGCGGTGCCGGCGTGAATCTCTACGCCGTCCTCGTGCTCATGGTCGTCGCCGGGTGCTTCGGCTACATCGCCGGCCACGAGAACGGCTGGCGCTCCGGCCGCCTGCACGGCCGGGCCGAGGTGTTCCGCGAACAGAGTCGGCGATGAACGTCATCGAGGTCGACGACCCGCCGATCGTCCGCGACGCCAAGGCCGGCTTCTCGTCCTGGTGCCGTCGCGGCCAGCACGCGACGTGCGCACGCCTGAGGGCGCGGTGCACCGACACCTGCCACGGCCGCTACGGCCAGACCCCGCCACCTCCACCTTCATCCACCCAACGCAAGGAGGGCACGCCGATGCCCGACACCACCACGAAGGCCATCGCCTGCCCGGAGACCGGCTGCATCCGGACGTTCGGAACCGAACACGCGCTGTCGATCCACAGGGCTCGGGGCCACAAGGGCGCGAAGGCCCAGACCCCCCCCCAGCCGCCGGCGAAGCGTGCCCCGGTGAAGACGCCAGCCGCGAAGGGACGGGGGCCCAAGAACGTGATGCCGCCGACCAACGGCACGGGCCCGCCCGGTGTGCACCTGGTCGTCGTCCAACACGAAGACGACACGCACATCTGCCCACTGCAGACGGCGGTCGACGCCGACAAGGTCATGGACCTCCTCGAGCTGCTCGGCATCACCGCCAACCGGTACGAGAAGGCGCACACCGGTGATTGACGTCATCGCGGACTTCCTCAACGACACCACCGCAACGGCCGCGGCCGACGTGGTCGTCGACGACGGCATCGAACGCGACCGGTACGGCCGCTACCTCATCCCGGCCGAGGACGACCCGAAGAAGAAGGTCGCCCACACCCGGGCCACCACCGTCGCCAAGACCCTCTCCGACACGTACAACCTCGAGCTCTGGGGCAAGCGGATGACCGCCATCGGCCTCACCCGCCGCGCCGACCTGTACGCCCGCGTCGCCGCCTGCGACCCCGACGACCGCAAGACCCTCAACGCCCTCCTCGAGGAAGCCCAGGAAGCCGCCGCCGCCACCGTCGGCCGGAACCTCGGCACCGCCCTCCACTCCTTCACCGAACGGCACGACCGCGGCGACGACGTCTCCGCCGTCCCTGCCCCCTGGGACGCCGACCTGCGGGCCTACGCCCTCGAGCTCCGCCAGCGACACGTTACCGTGGTGCCGTCGATGATCGAACGGGTCGTCGTCCTCGAGGAACTCGGGATCGCCGGCACCTTCGACCGGCTCCTGCAGGTTCCCCGCCTCGGTTCGCTCCCCGTGGTCGGTGACCTCAAGACCGCCAAGGAGCTCTACGAGCTCGGCGAGATCGCGATGCAGCTCGCGCTCTACGCGCACGGCGACTTCATCTGGAATCCGAAGACGAAGACCCGCGAGCCGATGCCGGAGGTCAACAAGGAGCAGGCGATCGTCATGCACCTGCCCCCCGGGCAAGCGACATGCACGCTGCTGGTCGTCGACATCGTCGCCGGCTGGGAAGCCGTCCAGCAGGCCATGTGGGCCCGGGACTGGCGCAACCGCTCCAAGAAGCTCGGAACTCTCCTCGCCGACCTTCCCGACATCATCGCAGCCGCCGACCTCGGGCAGCTCCTCGACCCTCCCGCCACCAACGGCGCCACGGCCGAGCCGGAGCCGGCCCCGGCGGTCGATGACCTCGAGGCGATGCTCGCCGCCCCCGCCGTCCCCAAGCGCGACACGGCGGCCGACGAGCCACAGAAGATCGACCCCGGACCGACCGGGCTGGCCGTCGCCGTCGCCCACCTGGGGGAACGGCTGAAGGCCGCCGTGGATCTCGGCACCCCCGCCTACCTGATCCGCTGGCCGGCCGGCGTCCCCACCTTCAAGCAGGGCGGTCCGACCACCTGGGCGCAGGTCCTCGAGGTCGAGGCGTGCGTAGTGGCCGCCGAGAAAGAGTGCGAAGCCCCGTTCTACGACAACATCCCGAAGGAGCCGGGGCCGCTCGGACGGCAGCCCAACACGATCGAACCGCCCAGCGAAGCGGAGATCCAGCCACGCCCCCCGAAGGCCGACGTCGACGACATCGACCGACTCAAGGCCACCTACGACAGCCTCCCCATCGATCTGCGCGCCGAAGCCGACGCGCTCTGCGCCAACCACGGGGTCCCGACCCGCCAGCACAACTGGACGCCCGAACACGCCGAGTTCATCCGCGACGTCCTCGCCGCCAAGGTCGCCCAAGGGGTCGCCCGGGTGCAGGCGGTCGAGCACATCGCGTCCGAGTTCGACGAACCGTCGATGCTCGCCGCCATCAAGCAGGCCGCCCACGTGGATGCCGACACCCCGAACGCCCGCCTCGACGGCCTCGCCGTCGAACGACTGGAGGCGGTCGTCCGCGCCCTCGAGATCGACCACCTCGACTTCACCTGGGACGACCACACCCCGGCCGTGACGCTGTCGACCGTCGGCGACGTCGCCCTGACCCGCTCGTTCAAGACGAAGACGGAGCTCGTCACCGTCGCCAAGACCGCCGCCGCCCGCCACGGGCTTGTGGCACCCCGTTCCGCCGCGCAGGTGGCGGCGGACGTGGCTCTCGTCGCGCTGGTCCTCTACGGGCCCGACGGCGAGGGCTGACCAACACCCAACGAAAGCAACGAAGGAGACACAGACATGAGCACGATCGACCGCGATGTCCAGGACTTCCTGGACGACTCGGCCCCGTTCGACGGCGAGAAGCATCCCGGCTTCAAGTTCTCGACGATTGGCGACACCCTCAAGGGCGTCATCGTCGAGCGGCCCCGGGTCCTCGACGTCGACAAGATGGGCTCGCCGGGCGTGAAGCTCCGGAAGATGGTTGTCGCCGTCCGCGACGACGCCGGCGACACGTGGGCCCTGTGGGTCGAGGCCCGCAAGCCCATGGCCGCCGCCATCAAGGAGGCGTGTGACAAGTCGTCGGTGGCCGGGCTCGCCGAAGGCGGCACCCTCGCGGTGCGGTTCACCGAGGAGAAGGACACCGGCAAGGGCAACCCGCTGAAGATCTACAGCGCCGCCTACCAGCCGCCGGTCGCCACCACCTCGGTCGACGACCTGCTCCCCGGATGAGCCCAACCGACCATGGCACGGAGACCCGGGGTGGGAACACCCCGGGTCGCGAGCCCACCGCCTGCCGGCTCTGCGGCTGCACCGACTGGGCAGCGTGCGACGGCGGCTGCTGGTGGGTCGACGACCCAGCTGGCATCGGTCCGCTGTGCTCGTCGTGTCTGACCGACGCCGAGCTCGAGCTGCTGCTCGAGTGTGGCCGCCACCTCGAAGTGCTCGACGTCGTCGCGGCGATAGGGGAGCGCGGGTGAGCAGCTCCGCCATCGAGTTCATGGCCTGGACGCCCCCTGCCCAGCCGGAACCCACCGTCGAGCAGCAGGCCATCATCGACCTGTTCGACACCGGCGACAGCTTCAAGGTCGAGGCCGGTGCCGGCACCGGGAAGACCACCACGTTGGGCATGGTCGCCCGGGCCACGAAGCGCACCGGCTACTACCTGGCGTTCAACAAGGCGCTCGTCGTCGACGCCGGCAAGCGCATGCCCGGCAACGTCCAGTGCCGCACCGCCCACTCCCTCGCGTACGCCGCCGTCGGCGCCGACTACCGGCACCGCCTCGACGCCCCCCGCATGCGCTCCAGCGACATCGCCAAGCTCCTCGGGATCCGGCCGCTGCGCATCGACATCCCCGGCCACGCCCGCGTCCTCGCCCCCTGGCGTGTCGCTGGCATCGCCATGCGGACCGTCACCCGGTTCTGCCAGTCCGCCGACCTCGAGCCGGGCCCCCAGCACGTCCCGTACCAGGAGGGCATCGACTGGCCCGGCACCGGCACCTCCGGCCAGCAGCAGCTGGCGGCCGCCGTCCTCCCCGCTGTCGCCACCGCGTGGGCCGACCTGTCATCGATCGACGGCGAGCTCCCGTTCAAGCACGAGCACTACCTGAAGCTCTGGCAGCTCTCGAACCCGCGGCTCGAACGCGACTTCATCCTGTTCGACGAAGCCCAGGACGCCAACCCGGTGATGGCCGCCGTCGTCGCCGCCCAGGACCACGCCCAGCTCGGGTGGATCGGCGACTCCCAGCAGCAGATCTACAGTTTCACCGGAGCCATCAACGCGCTCGACGGGATCGCCGCCGACCACACCCGCATGCTCACCCAGTCGTGGCGGTTCGGCGACACCATCGCCCACGCGGCCAACGGGATCCTCGGCGCCCTCGACGCGCCACTCCGGCTCACCGGCCTCCCGGACACCCCCGGCCGCGTCGGCTACGTCATCGACGACGAGGTCACCTGTGCGCTCACCCGCACCAACGCCCGGGTGATGCTCGAGGTGATCACCCAGCTCGAACGCGGCCGCCGGCCGCACGTGCTCGGTGGCGGCCGGGAGATCATCGACTTCGCCCGCGGCGCCCAACAGCTCCAGGACGGATCGAAGGCGTCCCACCCGGACCTCGCCTGCTTCGACAGCTGGATCGAGGTCCTCGAGTACGTCGCGACCGACGAGCAGGGCTACGAGCTCACCCTCCTCGTCGACCTCGTGAAGCGCTTCTCCGCCAAGCGGCTCATGGCGATCCTCCTCGACCTCCCCGCCGAGCGGCAGGCCGACGTCGTCGTCTCCACCGCCCACAAAGCCAAGGGCCGCGAGTGGCCGACCGTCCGGCTCGCCGAGGACCTCGACGTCGACCGCGACGACGAAGCCGGCCTGCCCCGCGAAGAGCTCCGCCTCCTGTACGTCGCCGTCACCCGCGCCCGCGAAGCGCTCGACCCCACCACGGTGCAGCTCGCCTGGCCGTGGCTCGAAGAGATCCACAACCACGAAGGACTGAAGCCATGACCGATCTTGCCACCAACGCCCTCACCGATCTCCGCGACGCCATCGACCGGTGCATCGTGGAGCTCGGCAACAACGGGACCGTCAAGATACCCATCCTCGGTGATGCCGCCAGCCAGCAGCCCGCCGGCGAAGAACGCGGCCTGCTGCCCCCCGCCTACGAAGGCGGCAAGCCCCGACTCGTGCTCGTCGACGACGACTTCGACCCAGACGGCTGGTACACCGGCGACCAGGTCGGCGAAGGCCGCGAGTTCGACGGCCACATCATCATCGAGCTGTCGACCAGGCGGTGGGTCCAGTTCAAAGGCTGGCTGCGGGCCGGCGGGGGCATCAAGGCCGGCGGGGGCATCAAGGCCGGCGGGGGCATCGAAGCCGGCGGGGGCATCAAGGCCGGCGGGGGCATCGAAGCCGGCGGGGGCATCAAGGCCGGCGGGGGCATCGAAGCCGGCGGGGGCATCGAAGCCGGCTGGGGCATCAAGGCCGGCGGGGGCATCGAAGCCGGCGGGGGCATCGAAGCCGGCGAGGGCATCAAGGCCGGCGAGGGCATCAAAGCCGGCTGGGGCATCAAAGCCGGCGGGGGCATCAAGGCCGGCGGGGGCATCAAGGCCGGCGGGGGCATCGAAGCCGGCGGGGGCATCGAAGCCGGCTGGGGCATCAAGGCCGGCGAGGGCATCGAAGCCGGCGGGGGCATCGAAGCCGGCGAGGGCATCAAGGCCGGCGAGGGCATCAAGGCCGGCGGGGGCATCAAAGCCGGCTGGGGCATCAAGGCCGGCGAGGGCATCAAGGCCGGCGGGGGCATCGAAGCCGGCGAGGGCATCAAGGCCGGCGAGGGCATCGAAGCCGGCGGGGGCATCGAAGCCGGCGAGGGCATCGAAGCCGGCGAGGGCATCAAGGCCGGCGAGGGCATCAAGGCCGGCGGGGGCATCAAGGCCGGCGGGGGCATCGAAGCCGGCGAGGGCATCAAGGCCGGCGAGGGCGTGACGTGGCAGTACCGGCTGTTCGCCGGTACTGCCATATGGACCAACGCGATCAAGACGATCGTCTGCAAGCGCCTATTCGGCGGTGAGGTCGCATACGGCGACGTCACCGAGACCGACCCCACCTGGGAACCCAACCGATGACAGCCACGCTCACCGACACCGCTTCGATCAAGCGCCAACACCTCCTCCAGGCCCTCCTGCAAGTCACCCCCGCCGCCGGCCGGGGCGCCACGTTGCCCGTGCTCACCGGCGTCCGCATCACCATCGCCGACGGCCACGCCGCCATCACCGCGACCGACATCGAGCTCGCCGTGACCACCCACGTCCCCGCCGAGGGCCGCCTCGACGTCGTCGTGCCCGCCCGGCTCCTCCAGAAGCTCGCCCAGCACACCGTCGGCAACATCACCCTCAAACCCGGCGACGACGAGCTCACGCTCCAGTGGGGCACCACCACCGCCAAGCTCCGGGTCCTGCCCATAGGGGACTGGCCCAGGCTGGCCGTGCCTGACGGCGAGGTCGTGAAGCTCTTCGCCGGCGACATCGACCGGATCCGCCACGTCGCCAACTACGCATCCGCCGACGACGCCCGCCCGATCCTCACCGGCATCCGCCTGGGCGCCGAAGAAGTCGCCGCCACCGACACGTACCGGCTCGCGATCGCCTCGTGGACGGCCCCGATCACCGTCGAGCACCTCGACGGTGACGTGCTGCTGCCGGCCCGAGCGATCCGGTTCCTCCCGACACTCCTCGCCTCCGAGCACGCCACCCTCACCGTCGGTGAGCACGAGCTGATGATCGAAGCCGGAGAGGTCCAGATCCGGGTCGACCGCATCACCGGCGAGTTCCCGCCCTACAGCCGACTCATCCCGACGGCCGCACTCACCCGGTGGACGTTCAACCGTGCCCAGCTGGTCACAGCGGTACGGACCGCCGCTGCGCTCTGCGCCGACTCCACCCCGGTGCGGCTCAGCTGCGACGACGACGGCCACGCCACCGTCCAGGCGTTCACCCAGGACGTCGGCCAGGTTGCCACCACCCTCAACGTCGACGGGGACGGCGCCCGCCTGCCGGTCACCGTCGCGTTCAACGCCCGCTACCTCCTCGACGTCATCACCACCTGCCACGGCGAGCAGGTGACGCTCGAGCTCGTCGACGCGCTCAAGCCCGCCGTCGTCCGCGAGGAGCCGTACACGCTCCTCCTGATGCCCGTCCGGACGTCGTGATGGCCACGTCGATCCGTCACCGCTGCGACGGGTGCAGGCGCACCGACGCCACCTTCGAGGTCCAGGAACGCCGCATCAAGCCCGACGGCACCAACGCGCCATGGGAGACCCGGTTCCTGTGCGAGCCGTGCACCAAGGCGGCCATCCTCTCTGCTGACCCGCCCCGGAAGGTCTCCCCACTGCCCGGCCACCAGCCCACCCCCGCTGCTGTGGGCGGGAAGATCGAGAACCTCAAGCTCGGCGACGGCTGGGGGTCGACCACGAGTGCGACGGGGGAGACCTCCCCGACGTGAGCATGCGCGGGCACCAGGACGACCGGTGGCTGAAGCTCAGCCACGACCGCAAGGTGTCCCCGCGCGGCCTGTGGCAGGCCTCCAGGAAGCGATGGGTGGCCACCATCCCCAACAGCTTCGGGCTTCCCGCCGGCGCCAGCTGCCCGGGCGCCACCGACTTCTGTGTGTCCTGCTACGCCGCCCACCTCGAACCCGGTTGGCCCGGTGTCGCCGAGCTCGTCGACCACAACCTGATGCTCCTCGAGCAGGCCGGCACCGTCGAGAGCATGGCAGCGCTCCTCGCCGAGGCCGTCGGCCGGTACCGCACCGAAGCCCAACGTCGAGGTCTCACCGACGCCGAGCGGATCTTCCGCATCCACTGGGACGGCGACTTCTACAGCCTCGACTACGCCCGGGCCTGGCGCGCCGTCATCACCACCTCACCCGACATCCGGTTCTGGACCTACACCCGCTCCTTCGTCGACCCCGTCGACGTGATCCCGATCCTCGCCGGCATCGACAACCTCGCCCTCTACCTGTCGGCCGACCCGCACAACATCGACCAGGCCCTCGAGCGGGTCGGCGAGCACCCCGACGTGCTGCTGGCGCTCTGCGACGTCGACTACTCGAGCGCCCGGGCCCTCGCCCCCGACCGGCCCCACCTCGTCTGCCCGGAGAACGCCGAACGCATCCCGCTGATGGCCGGCGGCGTCGGCGCCTGCGTGTCGTGCCGGCTCTGCCCCGACGCCAAGCGCGACGTCTTGTTCTCCACCTCCCACCGGGAACACGAGACCGACCAGCTCGAACTCATCACCGTCCCCATCGAGATCCGGCTCAAGGCCCCCACCCCCGGGGTGCGCACGTGCCGGCTCGCCACCTGCGACGCCGTCATCGCCCCCACCGGGAAGCCCGGGCGGCCCCGGCTCTACTGCAGCCCCGAGCATCGGCTCGCCGATCGCCTCGTCGGCGCCCGCTGACCCGAGGGTGTCGCCGTGCCAGCTCGGGCCCCAGGGCGGATTCTCGGCGAATCACACGTCTGTAGTTCGTCCACGCCCTGTGGGTGGTGCTGGGGATGAACGCCGAGATCCTCGAGGCCGCCAGGCAGGCAATCGCCCACGGCTACAGCCCCATCCCCATCAAGGTCGACGGCACCAAACGGCCCAACGGCCGATGGAAGCACCGCATGACCGACCCGCCCACGCCGGCGGAGGTCGACGCCACCTTCGCCGGCCGCGACGCCCTCGGCCTCGTCTGCGGGACCGTCTCCGGGAACCTCGAGCTCCTCGAGTTCGAAGGCCGCGCCCTCCACCTGTTCCCCCTCTACCGGGAAGCCTGCGCGACCGCCGGCATCGGCGAGGTCCTCGACCAGGTCATCGCCGGCTACGCCGAAGAAACCCCCGGCGGTGGCCTCCACCTCCTGTACCGCTGCGACAGGCCCGTCGACGGCAACCAGAAGCTCGCCCGCCGGCCCGCCACCGACGATGAGCTCGCCGAGAACCCCAAGGAGCCCGTCAAGGTCCTCATCGAAACCCGCGGCGAAGGCGGGTTCGTCGTCGTCGCCCCCTCCAACGGCGGGGCCCACAGCACCGGCAAGCCGTGGGTCCTCCGACGCGGCGGCCTCGACCAGGTCACCACCGTCACCCTCGAGGAGCGCAACCAGCTCCTCACGGTCGCCCGCACCTTCGACCAGATGCCCGTCGAACGGCCGGCGCCTACGAAAATTCAGAAATCTCTGAACGTCGGCAACGGCGACTCGTGGATGGACGCCATCGCCGCCGCGTTCAACGACGCCACCACCTGGCCCCAGCTCCTCGAACCCGAAGGCTGGACCTTCAGCCACCGCAGCGCAGAGGTCGACCACTGGACCCGCCCCGGAAAGCAAACCAAGGACGGCCACAGCGCGACGGTGAACGCCACAGGCACCGACCGGCTCATCGTCCACTCCTCCTCCGTCGCCGGGTTCGAGCTGTCACCCACCTCCTACGACCGGTTCGGCGCCTGGGCGATCCTCCACCACGGAGGCGACCGGCAGGCGGCTGCGCTCGCCGCCCGAGCCGACGGGCACGGCCCCCCGCTCGAGGACCTCGTGCTCGTCGACGAGGACGGCCTGGCCGTCCTGGCCGGCGGGGAGGGAGCAGGGGAGTGGCCAGACCCGCGGCCGTTCGGCGTCACCATCGCCAACCTCCCCCGGTTTCCCCTCGACACCCTCCCGTCCTGGATGACCCGGCAGGTCGACGACGTCGCCCGCCAGCTGCAAGTCCCCGTCGACCTCCCCGCCCTCCTCGCCATCGGCGCCCTCGCCACCGTCGTCGCCGGCAAAGCCAGGCTCACCGTCGCCGACGGCTGGGTCGAACAACTGAACCTGTACCTCGCCGTCGCCATGCCCCCCAGCTCCGGGAAGTCCCCCGCCGCCAAGGCCATGCTCGCCCCCGTCGAAGAGCTCGAAGCCGAGCTGGTCGCCAGCCACAAGACCGCCGCCGCCGAAGCCGCCCAACGCAAGAAGATCGCCGAGAAACGCGCCAAGGACCTCGAGACCAAAGCCGCCAAGACCGGCGAACCCGTCGACATCGACGCCGCCGTGCGCGCCTTCCTCGACGTCGACAACCACGAAACCCCAGCGTCGCCCCGGCTCCTCTCCGACGACGCCACCCCCGAAGCCCTCACCGCCGTGCTCGCCACCAACGGCGGCCGCATCACCATCGCCTCCACCGAAGGCGGCCTCTTCGAGCTCATGACCGGCCGCTACAGCGACGGCCGCGCCAACCTTGACGTGTACCTCAAAGCCTGGTCATCCGACTCGATCCGCGTCGACCGTATCGGCCGGCCACCCATCCACATCCCGCACCCCATCGTCACCGTCGCCCTCGCCGTCCAACCCGACGTCCTTCGAGCCCTCGCCGACCGGCCCGAGCTCGCCGGCCGCGGCCTCACCGCACGCTTCATGTACGCCCTCCCCACCGACCTCGTCGGCCGCCGCGACCTCACCAAACCCCGCGACCACAACGCCCTGGTCCGGCTCGGCTACAGCGAACAGCTCATCACCATCGGCCGGCGCTACGCCCACGCTCTCATGCCAGCCGACCTCCGCCTCGCCCCCGACGCCGCCGCCCACTACGGCATGTGGCGCCAAACCCTCGAAGCCCGGCGCACCCCCGACGGCGACCTCCGCCACGTCGCCGAATGGACCGGCAAGCTCGAAGGAACCGTGCTCCGAGTCGCCGGCCTCCTCCACATCGCCGACGGCCAGGCCGCCAACCAGCCCGTCGACCACCCCACCCTCCGCCGCGCCATCGCCATCGGCGACTACTGGCTCCAGCACGCCCTCACCATCCACCGGATGTGGCGAGAAGACCGCGCCGTCGACGACGCCCACACCATCATCACATGGGCCCTCGAGTACACCGACGGCACCTTCTCCCGGCGCGACATCGCCGCCGCCCTCAACCGCTTCCGCGACGACCCGCCTCTCACCGCCGCCCTCCAAGCCCTCGTCGACCACGACTGGATGCGCACCGACGACGGTGAACCCATCGAAGTCCGCCGTGGCCGAGGCAAGACCGGCCAGCGCTACCTGCTCCACCCGTACGCCCGAACCCTGTTGAACGGGTTGAACGGCCGCACCGACCCTGAGGAGGTCGAAAACGCATGATCCCGAGACCAGTTGAACGGGTTGAACGGGTTGAACCTAGAAGCGCGATGAGAGATCACTCTCTCTCACACACCCGACCTCCCTACGGAGACCCCGCACCCCCCGTTCAACCCGTTCAACCCGTTCAACTTCACGCCGAGGTGCACCCGTGACCGCTGTCGAAGCTCAGGCACCCGTCACCGGGGCGTGCGAGCGGTGCGGGCGGGTGCACGAGGCCGGATGCCGCGGCCATGTCGATGAGCCGGGGGAGCCGTTGCGGCCGTGCCGGCTGCCACCGATGCGGGGGCAGCGGGTGTGTGGGTCTCACGGGGGCCGGTCACCGCAGGCGAAGCGGGCGGCGGCGCGCCGGTTGGCGGAGGGGCAGGCCCGCGAGTCGATCGCCCACGTGGTGGTCGCGCCGGTCGACAACCCGCTCGACGCGTTGGCGGAGCTGGCGGCGGAGCAGCTGGCGTGGAAGGACCATCTGGCGAACGTGGTGGCTGACCTGAAGGCGGCATACCGGTTCACGGATGACAAGGGCGCGGAGCATCTGGATGCCCGGGTGCGGCTGTACACGGATGCGATGGCGGAGGCCCGGAAGTATCTGACGGACTGGGTGCGGCTCGGGTTCGAGGAGCGGAAGGTGAGTCTCGAGGAGGCCAGGGCCGAGCTCGTCCGGACCGTGCTGGTGGGGGTGCTCACCGGTCTGGGGCACCGGCTGGAGGACGAGCTGGTGCGCCGGCTGTTGGAGGGTTGGCTGCCGGTGCTGGATGGGGCGCCGGTGCCGGTGCTCGAGGTGACCGAGGTGACCGATGGAGCCACGTGACATCGGCCCCGCCACGGGCGCGGAGGCGGGCCGTCGATTCGGCTTGATGATCCGCAAGATCGGGATCTCCATGCGCGCCCTCGAAGCATCTCAGGCTCTGGGCCCTCAAGACGCGGCCGTCTACCGCCTTGCTGCTCACCCCCAGGTGCTCGACGCCATCGCCGAGCTCGACCATGCCCAGGAGGGCGCTGAATGACCGTGACCGACCGCACCCTCGACAGCATCGGGCTGCCGTCCCATCCGCGGCCGAAGCAGCTGGCCCGTTACCTGCGGGAGGTCGCCAAGCTGTTGGAGAGCGACGGGGGTCGGGCCGTCGACCTCGCTGCCCTCTTCTCCGCCCGCGGCTACCCCGCCGGCGTGGCGGGTGACGGCACCGGGGTCCGGAGCTCAGACACCACCACCTCCGTTGAACGTGCTGCCGGCGTCGACCAGGAGGTTCCCCGGCCGGGCCGGTTCGACGGCGCCGACCGGCGCCTCGCACGAACCCTCCGCCTCCTCTGGAAGACCGGGCTCGACATCGAAGAACAGGTCGCCCAGCTCCTCGCCCACGGCGACGACGTCGACGAGCTCCCGGCCGGCACCGGCACCTGCGTGTGCTGCGACCGGTTCTGCCGGCCCGGCGTCACCGGCAACGACCCCGCCAACGGGACCACCAACGACCGCCTGCGGGCCGGCCTCTGCCCGGCGTGCCGGTCGGCGTGGGACCGGGTCGGGAAACCGGAGAAGGGCCCGTGGATCATCGCCCGGCGGGTGTCGTTGCGGGAGGCGATGGAACGGGGCCGGTCACCCCAGGAGCTCCTGCAGCCCACAGGGTCGGCGTGATTCCGTCGGAATCGGTTGGGCACGGCCCGGGAACCCGGGCGCCACGGGGGATGCTTGACACGCCGTGCCCAATGCGTCATGATCGCGCACTAAGTGAGCCGTCGTGTCCCTTTGGGGCCGGCGGCTCTTCCCGTTCCCGGCGGAGGTGGCCATGAGCTTCGCCGGCGCCGTCCTCGACCGCATCTACCCGGTCGCCTCCAAGTTCCTCGGCAACCCCGTCGGCTGGGTCTCCGACCGGCTCCGAGGGTTCCTGTGGTCCAAGCAGCGGGAGATCGCCCAGGCCGTCGTCGACCACCGCCGCGTCGCCGTGAAGAGCAGCCACGGCATCGGCAAGTCCTTCATCGTCGCCCAGCTGGCCGCCTGGTGGACCGACGTCCACCCCGTCGGTGAAGCCATCGTCGTCTCCACCGCCCCCACCAACGACCAGGTCGGGGCGATCCTGTGGGAAGAGATCCGGGCGGCCCACCGCCACGGGGAGCTTCCCGGCGAGGTGGGGCTCGACAACCGGTGGCGCATCGGCAAGGTCCTCGTCGGCATGGGCCGCAAACCGGCCGACTACAACCCGCACACCTTCCAGGGCATCCACCGCCGCTACGTGCTCGTCATCATCGACGAGGCCTGCGGCATCCCCGCCCAGCTGTGGACCGCAGTCGAGGCGATCACCACCAACGAGCACTGCCGGATCGTGGCGATCGGCAACCCTGACGACCCCTCCAGCGAGTTCGCGAAGGTGTGCCGTCCCAACTCGGGCTGGCAGGTCATCGGGGTGTCAAGCTTCGACACGCCGGCATTCACCGGCGAGCCCGTGCCGGCCGGCCTCCTCGAGCTGCTCCCGTCGAGGGAGTGGGTGGAGGACGCCAAGCGCCGGTGGGGTGAGCAGTCACCGCTGTACCAGTCGAAGGTGCTCGGGGAGTTCCCGGAGAACGCCGACGACACCGTCGTCCCCCTGTCCTGGGCGGAGGCGTGCCGCAACCTCGAGCAGCCCCTGCCCGGCGACGGGCCAGTGGAGCTTGGTGTCGACGTCGGGGCGGGTGGCGACGAGACGGTGATCCGGGAGCGCCGCGGCCCGGCAGTGGGCCGGGTGTGGCGCAACCAGTCCCGGGACCCGATGGAGGTCGTCGGCCTGGTCGTCCAATGCATCCACGCGACCGGCGCCACCTCGGTGAAGGTCGACGTGATCGGCTGGGGCTGGGGCGTGTGGGGCCGGCTGGTCGAGCTCCGCACCGAAGGCACCCATGCCGCCATCGTCCATCCGGTGAACGTCGGCGAGGCATCTACCGATCCGGCGAGGTGGCCGCTGCTGCGTGACCAGTTGTGGTGGGGGGTGGGCCGCGAGGCCTCCGAGCATCAGGCGTGGGATCTCGGCGGGCTGGATGACGACACGGTCGCCCAGCTGACCGCCCCGAAGTACACGCTCGACTCGAAGGGCCGGGTGAAGGTGGAACCGAAGGCGGAGACCCGCAAGCGGCTGGGCCGTTCCCCGGATGACGCCGACGCGCTGCTGCTGGCCTACTACGTGCCTCCGGTGTCGGTCGGGGAGGGGCTGGTGGAGTTCTACGAGCCCGTGTCGATCTCGAACTTCTGACCATCCAAGGGGGGTGACGCCGTGCAGATCCTTGGCCGCCGCACCCCGATCGACGACGTCGCGCTCAACGCCCGGGTCGACGAGGCCCTCACCGAGCTCCGGGAGCAGCTTGCCGGCGAAGGCGCGCAGAACGACTACCTGCAGGAGCGGCTCGCCGAGCTCGAGCTCGCCCTCGACGACGTCGGCTGGGCCCGTCTCTCGATGGAGACCGACTGGGAGTTCTCCCGCGACGGCATCGACCGGATCGTCGCCCTCTCCCGGCTCAACACCCTCAAGAACCCGCTCATCCGGCGGGGCGTGCACCTGAAGGCCGACTACGTGTTCGGCCAGGGCGTCGAGATCTCCGCCCGCGATGACGAGATCAACGTCGAGGTGATCCAGCCGTTCCTCGACGACCCCGGGAACGCCAAGACGCTCTTCTCCGATGTGGCGTTGCCGGCGAAGGACCGGGCGCTCACCACCGACGGCAACCTGGTGCTCCTGCTGTTCCCCAACGAGCTCACCGGGCACGTGTCGGTCCGGTCGATCAACATCGACGAGATCCGTGACGTCGTCGTTAACCCGGACGATCGCACGGAGCCGTGGTTCTACCTGCGCCGCTGGACCGAACGCCGGTTCCAGTCCGCCGGCACCTCCCTGGGGTTCCTAACGGTCAGCCGGGAGGCCTGGTACCCGGATTGGCGGTACCGCCCTCGCATCCGGCCCGAGTCGATCGACCGGATCCAGGTGCGCTGGGCGTCGCCGCTCTACCACGTGTCGCTGGGCGGGCTCGACGGGATGCGCTTCGGGGTGCCGGAGACGTACGCGGCGATCGACTGGGCGAGGGCCTACAAGCTGTTCCTCGAGGACTGGGCCACCATCGTCCGTTCCCTGTCACGGTTCGCATGGAAGCTCACGGGCACCAAGAACCCGTCCGCGGCGGCCGCCCGGCTGGGTGCGACGGCACCGGCGGGTAGCCCGGAGACGAATCCGTCGCCGGTGGCCGGCGCGGTGTTCACGTCGAAAACCGCTGACTTGACACCGATCCAGAAGTCGGGTGCGACGGTCGCGTCGGAGGACGGGGTGTGGCTCGCCAAGATGGTGTCCGCCGCCCTCGGTCTGCCGTACACGATGCTGATGGGCGACTCGGACCAGGGGAACTGGGCGACCGCGAAGACGTTGGACCGGCCGACTGAGCTGCAGATGATCGGTCGGCAGCGGGTCCACGCCGAGATGATCCGGGACCTGTGCAACTACGCGATCGACTGGGCGATCCGGGCGCCTGGCGGGCCGCTGGCCGGTACGGAGGAGCGCGGCCCGGACGGGCGGGCGCGCATGGTCGTCCCCGACGTCAAGGTCGACGGTGAGACGGTGTCGGGTGCTGAGCGGCGGACGGTGGATGTGGTGTTCCCGCCGATCCTCGAGGACGACGTCAAGGCGAGGGTCGACGCGATCATGGTGGCCGAAGGGTCCGAGCTGATCGACCCGGCCGTGATCCTTCGGCTGCTGCTCACCGCCCTGGGGGTGGATGACGTCGACGAGCTGGTGGCGGCGTTGCCGGAGCGTCTCGAGCAGCGCCAGCGCGAGCTGGGCCAGCTGGCAGTGGACCGGGCCCGGCATGGCCTCGATCCGGCCGAACCGCTCGGCGACGACGAGGACGAGGATTGATCGGACGGCGGGTCGAGACGATCGACGAGCTCGCGCGACCCGGCGACACCGGCGGCTTCGAGGACAACATCTTCTTCGTTCCGCCCAACGCCCCGGAGCGCGACGACCACCCGATCCGATCGGGCTGGCTGCACCGGGTGTGCCAGCCGCCCCACACGTTCCGCGAATGCGACGACGGTTCAGTCGAGATTCGCGCCTCGATCAAGACGTTCGACGGCCACAACGTCACCGGTTGGCATGGCTTTCTCGACGAAGGTCACGTCTGGCGGACTACGTGAGCGTCACCAAGGAGACCGAACGGGTGGCGCGCGAGCTTCGCCTGGCCGTGAAGGCCGCCGCCGATGATGAGACCCGGGCGCTCACCCGGGCGTGGGCGCGGGCATGGGACGAGGTGGTCCGCGAGTTCGAGCTGGCGGCCGCCGAGATCATCGAGCTCGCCCAGTCCGGGGAGATCGTCACCGCCGGTCACGTGCGCCGGCTGGCCCGGGCCCGCGACGCGATCGAAGCGGCTCGCGAATCGATCGACCGGGTCCTGGCTCTCCAGGGCCGGCGCCTGTCTGTGACGTTGGCGGACATCGTGAACGCGACGGGGGGCGGCAATGCCCGGCTCATCGCCTCGCAGCTCCCGAAGACCGAAGGTTCGGTGGCGCAGGTGGCGGTCCGGTTCGACCGGGTGTCACGCGAGGCGCTCGACGCCATCGTGGAGCGTTCTACCGAGCGGATCGCGAGCCTGAATCGGCCGTTGTCGCGGCAGGCGACCGAGCAGATGCTCCGGGCGTTGATCCATGGTGTCCCGGCCGGCCAGTCGCCCCGGTCGGTGGCGCGCCGGATGCTGAAGATGGTCGAGGGGCGGTTCAATGGCGGGCTCGCCCGGGCGCTCACGATCGCCCGGACCGAGATGCTGGATGCCTACCGGGTCGCGGCGGGCGCGCAGCAGGCGGCGAACGCCGACGTGCTGCAGGGGTGGATGTGGTCGGCGCAGCTGGACGGCCGTACGTGTCCGTCGTGTGTGGCCCAGCACGGCAGCGTGCATTCGCTCGAGGAGGCGGGCCCGTGGGATCACCAGAACGGCCGGTGTGCCCGCACGCCGGTGGTGAAGCCGTGGCGTGATCTCGGGTTCTCGATGCGTGAACCGGTCTCGAGTGTGCGCACCGGGCCTGAGTGGTTCGCCGGCCAACCGGAGACGACGCAACTGAAGATCTTGGGTCCCGACCGGCTCAGCGCGCTCAACTCGGGCAAGGCTTCGTGGGGCGACATGTTCCAACGCCGCCGCACTTCGGGATGGCGCGACTCGTACGTGCCGACGCCGGCGAAGGACGTCGCGGCCTAGTCCTTGCGGATCCGTAGGCGGATGTCTGGCCACTTCTGGCGGATCTTGGCGATCGCTGCTTCGAGTGCTTTCTCGGTGCCGATGGCCACGAACACCCACACGACGTTCTCCACCACACCGCCGCCTCGCCGTTCCATCGGCTTCGGTCCGCTGATCGCGAGACCCTCCTCCTCGAGTGTGGCTTCGACGTTGGAGAAGGTTCTCGGGCCACCTTCGACCTTGACGGTGTGGCGCTCCTTCATGCGGTCTCCGGGTGCTCGCCGTGCGGGGGGACGAGCAGCTGGGCGTCGCATCGTTCGCACCGGTACTCGGTCCATGAACCGTCGGTGCGGAAGTCGACGTCGCCGAGCCGCCACAGGTGCCCGATGCAGTCCCGATCGTCGTCCTGCCCCAAGGACCTCAACGCTACGACTCTCGTCAAGGAGGACGCCATGGCCAGCGCCAAGCGCAACCGGCAGCGCCAGATGCGCCTCCTCCACGAGTCATCGGTCGGCGCGCCCACCCGGATCGTCGGCGACCTGGTTGCCCTCGACGAAGCCGCCATCCGGCCCGACGGCACAGCGCCGATCAAGATCATCTCGCCCGGGTGGGGCACCTCCGGCTACTACTCGGCCGCCGTGCTCGAGGCGGCTGCCGGCGACGGCGTGTTCCCCGCCGGCACCCAGATGTTCTGGGACCACCCGACGATCACCGAACGCGGCGACCGGCCCGAACGTTCGCTCCGTGACCTCGCCGCGGTCACCGAGACCGGTGCCGTGTGGCGCGACGTCCACCCGGCCGGGCCCGGCCTGTACGCCGAAGCCAAGGTCTTCTCCCAGTACCGCGACGTCCTCGCCGAGATGGCCGAGCACATCGGCGTGTCGATCCGGGCCGGCGCTGAGATCTCTGCCGGCGAAGCCGAGGGCCGCAAGGGCCGGATCGTGCAGCGGCTTGTCGAGGGTCTGTCGATCGATTTCGTCACCAAGCCCGGCCGTGGCGGCCAGGTCCTCGCCGTGCTCGAGGCGGCGCGTGAGGCCGGCATGTGGAACGACGACCTCCGCCAGAAGTTCCGCACCGCCCTGCGCGAGCGGTTCCCGCAGGACGACGGCCACTACCTGTGGGTTCGGGACTTCGACGACGACAACGTCGTGTTCAAGCTCGAAGGCGACCCCGGGCCCGGCTGCTACCTCCTCGGCTACACGATCGATGGTGACGACGTCACCCTGGCCGACGGGGAACCGACCAAGGTCGATGTGCGCACCACCTACGAGCCGGTCGACGAGGCCCGCAATATCGCCGAGTGGATGCAGTCCCGGATCCACGTCGACTTCACGACGCGGGCTGACGACATGTTCGGACAGGGCCACCTGACCAAGGAGGAGCGCATCGCGCTCTCCAACGGCATCGGCGCCGCGCTCGACGCCTTCTCCCAGACCGTCGAGGACCTGGCTCCCCAGCTCCTCACCCGAGACCTGTGGGCCGACCCCGCAGCGACCACCCCTGAGTCCAAGGAGGACCAGACAATGCCCATCACCCAAGAGGAGCGGGCCGCGATCGCTGCCGAGGCGGCCACCGCTGTCATCACCCAGCTCACCGAGACCGGCGTCATCACCGCCCCGCCGGCGCCCGGCAGCGAGGTCGACGAGTCCGCCGCCAAGCTCACCGCCGCCGAGGAACGGGCCCAGCGCGCCGAAGAGGCCCTCCTCGTCGAAGCCGCAGGGCGGCACGTCGCCGCCAACGAGAAGGTCAAGGGCCTCCCGCAGGTCACCCAGACCCGGCTCGTCGAGTCCCTCTCCAAGGCCGTCGAGGCCACCGACGACGGGAAGCTCGACACGACCAAGCTCGACGAGGCCATCAAGGCGGCCGTCGACGACGAGGTGAAGTACCTCGACGAGGCCACCGGGTCGCCTGTGCGCGGTGTCGGTGACGCCGCCGCTGCCGTCGACGAGGCCGCGGTCGAGCGCCTCGAAAAGGCGTTCAGCCGGCTCGGCCTCGACGACAAGGCCGCCAAGGTCGCGACGGCCGGGAGGGCCTGATGGTCAAGCCCAAGAAGGATGATCCTCGCACCGTCGAGGTCACTCGTGGCGACGAGGCACATTGGGTGACCCCCGAGGTTGCCGGCGTGCTCGAGCAGCAGGGCTGGGAACGTGCGGGCGGCCCCGTCAGCGACATCGACAAGGCCGTCGAGAAGGCCACTGCCCCGCTCAAGGCTCGCATCGATGAGCTCAAGCAGAAGTTGGCCGACGCCGGCATCGACGAGCTCCCGACCACCGCGGCCGAGCTCATCGACTGGATCGGTGACGACATCGACCGTGCCACCCAGGCGCAGGCCACCGAGGCCGACCGCCCCGACCCCCGCAAGACCGTGCTCGAGCACATCGAGTCGGTCCTCAACCCCCCCTCCAAGGAGGACTGACCCATGGCCACCAACGAGATCTTCGAGCCGGTCGGCAAGCTCAGCCTGCCCGTCCCTGACGGCACCGCCGCCGGCACCGCGCTCATCATCTTCGGTGTCGTCCCCGCGGTGACGATCACCGCCGAAGGCGAGGGTGGCAACGCCGCCCTCCACGCCACCTGCGCGATCGACCCGGCGTGGGTGTTCGACCTCCCCGTGAAGGGCGAGGACGGCGCCGGCAACGCCGCCGTGTCGATCGGTGAGCTCGTCGTCGTCGACACCGACGGCGAGGTCAACGTCGACATCACCAACGGCACCGACTTCGGCATCGCCCTCGAAGCCGTCGCATCCGGCGCCACCAGCACCATCCGCGTCCTCCTCCTGCCGCCCCGCCCGGCGGCCTGAGCGAGACGATCAGAGAGGAAGGACCAACCATGCCCACTGCAACGATGGCCGACACGCTCGAGACGATCGCCGCGTCCGAGGCCGACGTCCGTCGGCTCTTCGACGGCGAGACCCGAGTGCGCGGCCACCACAGCGACGCCCGCTACATGTCGCAGCTCACCGAGGCGGCCAACCTGGTCGCCGACGTGTCCGAAGGCCGCCGGCCGATGTACCACCTGCAGGAGGCGCTCACCACCAGCGACTTCCCGCTGCTCTTCGGTGACATCCTCGACCGGCAGCTCCTCGCCGCCTACCGGGAGATCCCCGAGGTGTGGCGCGCCTACGCCCGGACCTCGACGGTCCCGGACTTCCGGCTCGTGTCCCGCCACGCGATCGACGGCGCCGAGGGCGCCCTCGAGGCCGTCGCGGAGCAGGCCCCGTACCCGGCCGCGACGCTCGAGGAGTCCCGAGACCAGTACCGGGTCGGCAAGTACGGCCGCCGACTCCCCTTGTCGTGGGAGACCCTGGTCAACGACGACCTCGACGCCTTCCGTGCGCTCCCCGAGCGGCTCGCCCGCGGCGCCCGCCGGTCGGTGCAACGGTTCGTGACCGACCTCTACGTCGACGCCAACGGGCCCCACGCCTCGCTCTACACGGCACCGTTCGCGAACATCGTGACCGGCAACCCGGTGCTGAGCATCGCGGCCCTTCAGACGGCGTACACGGTGCTCGCCGCGCAGCGCGACGAGGACGGCGAGCCGATCTTCATCGACTCGGTCACCCTCGTGGTGCCCCCGGCGCTGGAGGTCACTGCCCAGAACATCCTCAACGCCATCCAGCTGGAGATCGTCGAGCAGGGCGGCACCGCTAACCAGCGGCTCATCGCCCAGAACTGGATGAGCAACCGGCTCAAGTTGGTCGTCGACCCGTACATCCCGATCGTGGCGTCGACCGCCAACGGCAACACGATGTGGGCGCTGTTCGCGAACCCTGCCGACGGACGCCCCGCCCTCGAGGTCGGCTTCCTGCGGGGCCACACCGAGCCGGCTCTGTTCATGAAGCGCTCCGACGCCCAGCGCGTCGGCGGCACCGCGGGCCCGGACGGCGACCTGGCCGACTTCGACACCGACACGGTGCAGTGGAAGGTCCGCCACGTGTTCGGCGGCACCCGGCTCATCTCCACGGGCGGCCAGAAGGCCACTGTGGCCAGCCAGGGCGACGGCACCTGATCCGTCGCCACTGATCAGGTCGTGCGAGCGGGAGGTCAGATCTCGCTCGGGCTCATTACCCGAGAACGAAGCCGGTGCGACTCCGGTGTCTCGCCACCACCTGACGGGAGGAGCTGTCTGTGGCCTACGACCCCAACACCGACGCGGGGCGCGTACGGCTCCTTGTCACCGACACCTCCGACGACGAGGACGTCCGTCTCTTCACCAACGACGAGATCGACACGTTCCTCGCCCTCGAAGGGTCCAACGTGTTCCGGGCCGCCGCGCTCGCCCTCGAGACGGTCGCGGTCGACCAGGCTCTCGTCCTCAAGGTCATCCGCACGCTCGATGTGCAGACCGACGGGGCGAAGGTCGCCGATTCGCTCCTGAAGCGGGCCGAGAAGCTCCGGGCCCGGGCTGACGACGACGCCGCCGACGCGACGGACGACTTCGCGGTTGCGGAGTTCGCCGACCCGGTGTTCGGCCAGCGCGAGCGCTTCTGGCGGCAGGTCGATCGCGGGCTGGTCTGATGCCGCTGCCGAACAGCCGGCTGATGCACCCGCGATTCCACGAGAATCTTCGCCGGTCGGCGGTCGGTGACGCCGGGCTCCCGGACCACGGATTAATCTTCCGGCCCAGCGACGCGGCTCCGACCATCGACCCGGTGACGAAGGTCCTGACGCCGGCAGCGGGCGCCACCGTGTACACCGGGGACCTGCGGGTGCAGGCGGAGCCGTCGCAGCAGCGCGGCGACATTGACCAGGGCGACCAGCCCGTCACCCTCCACCGGTATCGGGCGTCCCTGCCGTACGGGGCCGATCAGATCCTCGTCGACGACGTCCTCGTCCTCGACCGGTCCGACGACGAGCAGCTGGTCGGCCGGCCCCTGATCGTGCGGGACGTGCACTACAGCACTTTCGCCGTCAACCGCTACCTGCTCCTCGAGGACCACCCCGAGCACCCGACCCCGGAGGCGTGATGGCCGACGACTTCCTCATCGAGATGGAAGGGCTCAACACCCTCGTCGCCGACCTCACGGTCACAGCCGACCGGGAGACCCGCCGGGCCGGCTCCGCCCTCGTGCGCGCCACCGCCTACCGGGTGGTCGGCACCGCCCAGCAGCTCGTGCCGGTCGACACCGGCACCACCAAGTCCTCGATCCACGCGTCGACACCGTCCGGTGGGCCGCTCTCCGGATTCTCCCTCGAAGCCGAGATCGGGCCGACCACCGAGTACGCGCCTCACCTCGAGTTCGGCACCGTGAAGATGGCACCCCACGCCTTCATGGGCCCCGCCCTCGACCGGCACACCCCAGACTTCGTCGACGGCGCCGCCCAGCTCCCGGACCTCCTCCGGTGAACCAGGTCCACATCCCCGCCCGCTCCCCGCACACCAACGCGCTGATTACCTGGCTCGCCACCCAGACCGGCATCGCGGTCGGCGACGGCGTCGCCCCGCAGGACGTCCCGGTCGGCTGGCAGGGCCAGCCCGGCATGTCGGCGTTCGTCCCGTACTTCGTCGTTCACTCGATCCCCGGGGGGCTCCTCGACGGCCCCATCGGCGACCAGCACGCGGACGCCGACCTGGTCTGGCAGGTCAACAACCACGGCGGCAACCGGGAGCAGGCGGAGGACGTCGCCGACCTCGCCCGGGCCGTGCTCCTCCGCCGCCCGATCCCGCCGCTGGACATCGCCGGGCGCGCCGTCATGTGGATCCGCAACGAGATCCCGGCCGGCGCCGCCCGTCAGGACAAGGACCTGCCGTCGATCTGGTGGTCCTTCGGCCAGTACCGGCTCGGCACCACCCCCATCACCTGACCCCCGGAGGTCACCATGGCTCTGCTCGCCCCGCAGGCCGTCGACGTCGACGGCCTCAAGCCCACCTTCACGGCCGCGGTCGGCGGCGGCGACACCATCGCGCCCGCCGAGGGCCTGGTGCTCGCCGTCACCAACGGCGACGCCTCCGCCAAGACCGTCACCCTGGTGCGCTCCGGCAGCCAGTACGGGCAGGCCAACCCCGACGTCGCCCGATCGGTCCCCGCCGGCGAGACCTGGTTCTTCCAGATCCCCCGCGAGTTCGCCGACAGCGACGGCCTCATCGACGTCACCTACTCGGCCGTCACCTCCGTGACCGTCGCTCTCCTGCAGGCTGCCTGATGGCCGCCAAGGTCGACATGACCCATCCCGACGGCGGGACCGCGTCCGTCTCCGAGCCCGCTGCCCGCGTCCTCGCCAAGCAGGGGTGGAGACGCGCCGACGGTGTCGAGCTCGTGCAGGAGCCCGCCGGCCACGACCTCCAGCTCGAGCAGCTGGGCGCCCTCACCGAAGAGGAGCTCGACGAGCTCCAGTCCCTCAGCCCCGAGGACCTCGAGCTCCTCGCCGACCCGTCCCAGGAGGACTGACCCATGGCCCGCTACCCCTTCGAGGAGTTCACCCGCGTCCACTGGGTCCCCGGTGCCGCAGGGATCGCCGACATCGACAGCCCGACCGTCGCCGAGATCAACGCCGGCACCGACATCACCTGCTTCATCACCAAGGACGGGCTCAGCCCGGGCGGCTCCACCAACAAGGTCGACGGCGGCTCCCTCTGCAACCGGCTCGACTCCCAGACCATCGGCTCCGTCGGCTACGACTTCACCCTCAAGATGTTCCGCGACAACGCCGCGGGCGGCGATGACGCCTGGGATCTCGCCAACTGGGGCGACGAAGGGTTCCTGGTGGTGCGCCGCGGGGTCGACTACGCCACCGCGTTCGCCGCCGCCCAGAAGGCCGAGGTGTACCACGCGCAGATGGGCGAGCCCGTCTCCGCATCCTCCGCGGCGAACGCGCAGCAGACCTTCGAGCTCGGCATGGCCATCCAGGCGGCCGAGCTCAAGGCGACCGTCGCCGCATGACCACGGTCGACGACTTCCTGGCCACCGCCACCCCCCGCACCGAAACGGTGCGGGTATGTGCGCGCAACGACCTCGTCGCACGTCACCTCGAGCTCACCGCCGCCCTCCGAGACGCCCTGGCCGCCACGCCGTCGGATGCGCTCGCCACCGACCCGAGCGTCACCGCCGAGGCCGAGCTCCTCGCCACCCAGGTCGTCGAGGTCGAAGCCGAGATGGAGATGTCGACGCTCGAGGTCACCCTCACCGGGATCGGCGCGAAGGCGTGGGCCGACCTGCTCCGCCAGCATCCACCCGACCGGCAGAAGCACCGCGGGTACGCGCACAACCCCGACACGTTCCCGCCGGCCGCGGTCGCGGCGTGCGCGACCGATCCGATGATCAGCGAGACGCAGGCGGTCACCATGTTCGCCACCCTCGCCTCCGCGGAGTGGACGAAGCTGTGGGTCGCGGTGGTCGGGCTCAACGAGCTGGAGACCCCGCACCCAAAACTGGTGGCCGCTACCGACCTGCTCCGAGCGAGGCAGCCATCGGCCGCTTCACCGGGGAACGAGGGATCGCCCGGTCAGCCTTCCTCGGCCGGCAGCGGCGCGCCGTAACCGAACACCACTACGACGACCAGGGCCGCCTGGCCCGTTCGGTCACCACGTTCGATGCCGAGTGGACCGACGAGGACATCGCGGATGCGCTCGATTGGCAGGGGTACCAGGACACGCTCTGCAAGGGCTGTGGGTTCCCGACCGACGAGTCGATGGCGATGGGCCGCGACCAGGACTACGACGCCGAGATCCTCGTCTGCCACGCCTGCCGGGCCGCTGACCTGACCGAGCGGGTCTACCGCGACGGCAAGGGCGATCCCGCCGGGATCCGACGGCAGATCGTCGAGCGCCGCCCACCGGAGAACGAGCTGACGACCTGACGACGAGGAGGTGAGCGGTGACCGAGAAGACTGTCGTCGCTCGCCTCCGGCTCGAGATCGACCAGTACCTCGCCAACGCGAAGCGCGCCGGTGCCGCCACTCGCGACCTCGGCCGGGAGATCTCGGGCGCCGGTACCACGGGTAAGGCGGACCTCGACAAGATCGGCCGTTCAGCGCTCCTCATGGCTGGCGGGCTCACCGCCGCGTTCGTCCTGTCTGGCAAGGCGGCGGTCGACTGGGAGTCCGACTGGGCGGGTGTCACCAAGACTGTCGAGGGCACCGCCGCCCAGATGGCTGGCCTCGAGGACGGCCTCCGTGATCTCGCCGGCGAGCTTCCCGCCACCCACGGGGAGATCGCGGCGGTCGCGGAGGCCGCCGGCGCGCTCGGGATCCAGACGTCGGCCATCGAGGGCTTCACCAAGACGATGATCGACCTTGGCGAGACCACCGACGTCACCGCCGACCAGGCGGCCACCGCGTTCGCTCGGATCGCCAACATCATGGGTACCGCCCAGACCGACTTCGATCGGATGGGTTCCACCCTCGTCGAGCTCGGCAACAACGGCGCGTCGACGGAATCGGAGATCCTCGAGCTCGCCAACCGGCTCGCGGCCGCCGGGAACATCGCGGGGCTGACCGAAGCCGACATCCTCGCTATGGCCTCGTCGCTCGCGTCAGTGGGAGTCGAAGCCGAGGCCGGCGGCACCGCGCTGTCGAAGGTCTTCACGTCCGTGTCGGACGCGGTGCTGGATGGGTCCGAGAAGCTGGACACCTTCGCCCGGGTGGCTGGCCAGACCTCGGAGCAGTTCGCCGCGTCGTTCCGTGACGACCCGGCCATGGCCATCGATGATTTCGTGTCGGGCCTGGGCCGGATGATCGAGTCGGGTCAGTCGCTGACCCCGGTGTTCGAGGAGCTCGAGCTCACCGACATCCGGCTGATGAACGCCCTGAAGTCGACCGCGGGTGCCGGTGACCTGCTCACCGAGTCGTTGCGCATGGGTCGGCAGGCGTGGGAGGACAACAACGCCCTCCAGACCGAGGCGGAGAAGCGTTACGACACGACTGCCGCCAAGCTCGAGATCGCCCGCAACAACGTCGTCGACCTTGCGATCAACGTCGGTGACCGGCTCCTCCCCGCCTTGTCGGGAGCGGCCGACGCGGCCTCGACGACCGCCCAGGGGTTCTCGGAGATGCCGGGGCCGTTGCAGACCGCCACGCTCGGGATCGGTGGGGTCGCGACGGCCGGGCTCGGCATGGCCGCTGGCGCTGCGATCCTGATCCCGAAGATCCGGGAGCTGCGCATCGCGCTCCTGACGATGGGCGCGGCGGGTCGGGCCGCGTCTACCGCGATGCCGTGGCTCGCCGCGGCGGCGGCGGCCGTCGCGGCGGTGTCGTTCGTATTCGGTCAGAATGCTCGTAGGGCTGAGGAGGCCGAGGAGGCCACCAAGGGCTTCACCGACGCCATCCGTGAGGCCGGTGACGCCACTCAAGGGACGCGCAGCCATCTCGAGGACATGGTGGCCGAGACGCCGGCGCTGTCCGAGCTGCTCGAAGCGACCGACACTTCACTCGACGATCTGCAGGCCGGGTTGACGGGCGCCGGCGCCGCCTTCGAGACCTTCAAGCAGGGGCTCCTGGAGAGCGCCGACGCCGCCGGAGTGAGTAAGGACGCGATGGCCCTCGCGATGTTCGGCATGGACGGCTTCCGTGACTCCGCTCTCGGTGGTGCCGACGAGGCAGAGCGGCTGGGTCGGCTCATCGGTGACACCGGTGATGCCGCAGCCGGCGCCGCACCTCCTGTCGGGTCGCTCGCCGGGGAGCTCGGCCTGTCCGCTGATGAGGCGGAGCGGGCTCGGGAGGAGTTCGAGGATCTTCTCGATGCCTACCGGGGGTCGGTCGACCCGCTGTTCGGGATGCTCGACGCTCTTTCTGCGAACCGGGAGGCGTTAGGCGCGGAGGCCGCAGCCCGGGAGGACGCGACCGTCACCGCCGAGGAGCTAGCGGCCATGTACCAGGCCGTCGCGGAATCCGCCCTAGACGTCGAGATCCGTGCCCGTGAACTTGCCCTCGCCATAGCCGACGGGACGGTGTCGGTCGAGGCGGCGAAGGGCATGCTCGCCGAATGGGTCGACCAGGGGCTCATCACCGAGGCCCAGGCCGCCAAGGTCTCCGAGCAGTTCGCCGCGGCGGCCTACACCGCCGAACTGTTCGCCGGGGATTACGTAGCGACCGTCGTCACGAACGCAGCCGCCGTAGGCAAGGAGATCGACACCCTCACCAGGAAGCTCGTTGACCTGTCCAAAGTGCCTTACCCGATCCTGTACGGCACGCTTCCGCCCCCGCCATCGGGCGGGGTCGGCGGGAAAGGCATCCTCTACCGGGCGGCGGGCGGCTGGATCCCCAAGGGGACCGACACCGTCCCGGCGATGCTCACCCCCGGCGAAGGCATCGTCACGACCAAGGGCATGTCGATGCTCGGCCCGTCCGGGCTCGACGCGATCAACACCGGCCGGGTGGGCGAGCGAATCGCCGGGGCCATGTTCGCCGGCAACGCCGGCGGCAGCTACTCGGGTCTCACCGCGCCGACCGGTGGGGGCGGTGGGTCGACCTCGTACGACCAGTCCCGGCACGTCACCCTCCAAGCCCCGATCGAAGTCATCGGCGCCACCTCCCCGGTCGAGACCGCCGAGCGCGCCGTGTTCCGACTCCGCCGCACCGCCCTCGAGCTCAACGGATGAGCGAGTACCTCGTGTTCGCCGGCGTCGCCCTTCTCGAACCACACCCCGGTAGTGGCCCGATCGTCGCCGAGGACCTCACCCCGCTCCGCAACTTCGCCCGTCGCGGCGAGAACCGGGTGCTCCCCGGCGCCCCCGGCCGCAGCTCGCTGCCGCACCTCCGCGACGAGCTCAACGTCACCATCACCTGGGAGGTCAAGGGCATGCGGCTCCACACCGGAGACCCGGCCCCCGACCCGGTCGTCGGCGTCGAAACCAACCTCGAGTTCTACCGGTCGTTGTTCTTCGACGACGGCGACGCCCAGACCGAGCATCCCGTCGAACTACACGAGTACGCCGGCTCCACGTTCGCCGGCGCCCTGCAGGTCATCGATTACGCGGGGGTCCGCACCGGCCCGATGACCGGAACGATCCTCACCCTGTTCCGCATCGCCTCCGGCGAGCTCACGGAGGTCCCATGACTAAGCGGCTCTCCCGCGCCTACGCGCAGAAGCTCCTCGACTCCACCGCCCCCGACCTCACGGCGGTGAACCTCAAGGTGGCGGCGATCGACGCGTCGCACGTGGACTCCGTCGCGCATGACTTCCTCGACGACATCTCCGGTGGCGACATCGTGCAGACCTCCGGGAACCTCGCGTCGAAGACGATCGTCAATGGCGTGTTCGACGCCGCAGACATCGCGATCGGGTCGCCGGGTTCGGGTGGGCCGATCACCCAGAACTGGCTTTACCACGACACCGGCTCCGCGGCCACGTCGTTGCTGATCTTCTACTGGGACGAGGACGCCGCCGGGTCGCCGATCTCTATCACGGTCAACGGCGAGGCGATCACCTACGTGTGGAACGCCGCCGGGATCTTCAAGATCGGCGGCTAGGTGGCACCTCAGACCCACCCCGCCCCGCACCTCGACGGGTCGACCGAGTACGGCCACGGCTACACGATCCCGCAGTCACACGCCGCCCCGTTCCTGCAGGTCGGGTTCGGGTTCGGCCCCGGCGCCGTCGTCGGCACCCCCACCGCCGGGCTCGTCGTCAAGGCCGCCGACGGGACCGTGCTCACCGGGGCCGCCGGCCGCGAGTTCCTCGACCCCATCTCCGGCGCCGGGACCTGGAGCCTCAACCTCCTCAACAGCGACCCGGACATGCCCGCCTTCGACGACGTCCTACGGTTCGAGCTCGACGGCCGCCACGTGTTCTCCGGGGTCGTCCGCGACAAGCGCATCATCACCCACGCACAGGGTGAGGAGGCCGGGCAGACCACCCACCTCAGAGGATGGGACCGCCTCGGCCTCCTCCGCCGCGGCCTCATCCGGCCCTCCCGCGGCGTCGACGCGGTCCCGGTCGAGCGGATCCGCACGTGGTCGTGGCTCTCCTCCGACTACAACGACAGCGCCTGGCCCGGCTCCAAACGCATCCGCCCGGCCCGCACCCCGCACCCCTACCATCCGAACCGGGCGCTCCCGGAGTACTGGCCCGACGCTGGCGCGTGGTGGGTCGCACCCGACCGGCCCGACGTCTCCGGGTCCGACGCCCCCCTCGGCACCTCCATCTACCGCTGGTCGTTCAACCTCCCCGACGACGGCGACATAGAGATCTTCACCGGCCTCAACAACAAGGGCACCGTCTGGTTCGACGGTGCCCGCCTCGGTGACATCGAGAACGCCCCCGCCTCCGGGAACCGGGTCCGCATCGAAGGCGCCACCGCCGGCGACCACATCATCGCCGCCAGGGTGACCAACTTCATCCGCGACACTGGGTTCATCGGCACCGTCTGGACCGTTGACTCAGACGGGCTCCTCGACGGGCTCGTCGCCTCTACCGACGCCGACACCGTCCTCTGCATCGGCTACCCCTCGGCGCTGCCGGGGTTCACCCCCACCGAGATCGTCCGCCGCACGCTCGAGGAGATCCAGGGCACCTACGGGGAGCTCCTCGACGTCACCCTCGACTTCACCGACGCCCTCTACTCCGACGGCACCCCCACCACCCAAGTGGCGGAGGTCACCGCTGATGTGGGGCGGTCGCTGTTCGAGCTGCTGCTGGCGATGTCGGACTGGCTCGTCGACGTGAAGATGTCACCGGGCGGGCCGTTGCGGATATGGCCATGGGGCGGTAGGGGTGGGACGCCGGGCGTGTCGATCCTCGCGACGGGCGACCGCGGGACGTCGGATGTGGAGGAGCTGGTCCACGACGGCCGCACGATCGCCGCGAACGTCCTCCTGATCCTGTACCGCCGCGGGTACACCACCGTCTCCGCCGTCGGCATCGGCGAGGACGTGGTGCCCGACTTCCTCGACGCGTCGGACATCGACGACGAGGCGACCGCGCAGCGGATCGGCCTGCAGCTGATCGACAACCGCCGTGCCGTCTCCTACGCCCGCACCCTCGCCCTCTCCCCCAACTCGCCGGCCCCCTACGACGCCTTCGATGTCGGCGACATGGTGACCCACGACGACGAGGCTGGCGGGTCCGACCTGTTCCGCGTCCTCTCCGTGAAGGTGTCCGACGACGGCGACGACCTGTCGAAAGTGCTGCAGACCGCCGACCGGCGCGCCGGTGTGGAGGAGCGGCACGAGAACTGGCTGCAACGCCGGGCGCACGGGTCGATGGCCGGCGGGGCACGCGCCGTGGGACGCGGCGGCGAACCGATCGGGAACATCCACCGGATCTCCGAGAAACAGGTCGCGGAAATCTCGTTCCAGGACCCGACCGACGGGCTGATCTCCGGCAAGACCCCAGCGGACTCGTCGGGGAACCTCATCGAGATCCACGTGGAGGTGTCCACCGCCGCCGACGTGGCGACCACGACGGCCACCGAGGTCGAGGTGACGAAGAACGGCGCGGCCCTGGGGACGGTCACGGTCCCAGCGGGGGAGACGTCGGCTGAGCTCGACCTGGCGGCGGCGAAGGTCTACCGGAACGTCGACCGGTTCCGTGCCGAGGTCGTCACCGCCGGCGACCCGGTCAACGGGATCAGCGTGCAGATCCGGGTGATCTAGTTGGCCCTCGTCCGAGAGCACGTCTACAGCGTCTCCGTCACACACGAGGCGACGAGCGTCGCCGCCGTCAACGGCAACCTGTACGTCGGCACCAGCGACACCGGCATCCCCACCACCGGCGTGCTGGAGATCGTCAGCCAAGCCAACCCGGCCTCTCATGGCCTTTACGAGAACACCAGCGGCGTCGACGACCCGGAATATGTGACGGTCTACAACGGCAAGCTGTACGTGACCCAGTTCAGGTCTAGCGCCGCTAACAACATCTACCGGGTTGACGTCGGCTCCGGGATCGCACTGTTCGCGACGACGACGATCCAGCCTTACGCCGTGATGTTCCGGGCCGACGGCTCGTTCTGGGTGACCAACTTCTCGACCACCATCGAGCGACGTTCGGCGGCTGGCGCATTCGTCGGCAACATCACAGCCCCCGCCAGCGTGGGTAGCGGCACCTTCTACGGCGGGTCCTGCTACCTCCCCAGCTTCGTCGTGGACGACATCTTTGTAGTCGACGAGTCCACGCTGGCAGTGACCGCTCTTTCGATGTCAACCGACTCGGTCGGTGAGACCCTAGAAGTCGTCGGCGACCGCATCTACTGGACCGACCGCAACCTCTCGCCGGTCGGGAACATCTGGTCGAGCGCTCTCGACGGCTCCGACCAGACGCTCGAGTACACGAACACCGACTGGGAGCCGCTCTTTGTCCGCCACATCGGGGGCTACCTGTACGTCGTGGATGCCACGTCGGATGCCAGTGTGGTCTACCGGTTCGCTGTCGGTGGTGGCAGGTGGACGTTGGGAAGGGTCGGCTGTTCCGGCTGATTGACCGGCGGATAGGAGGGGGTCGAATGCCGCTCGCGTCCCCACGCGACATCGTCGCCGCCATCAAGGACTACGGGCTCAAGGTCCGCGAACGGCCCGGCTGGGAGATCCGGGGAACCGGCTACCGGTTCGAGCCGATCGGCCAGGCATGGCACCACGACGCCATCAGCGAAGCCTGGAGCGACGCACAGGCCGAGACTCTCCTGGCCAATGGGCGCACCGACCTGAGAGGCCCGCTGTGCAACGACGCGGTCGACTCCGACTCGACCGTGGTCCTCATCGCCTACGGCAACGCCAACCACGCCGGACGCAACGAGGCCGACGTGATCACCCGTCTCCGCAACGGGCTCGCCCCGCTCGGCGACGCCCGCGACGACCCCGACGGCGACACCGTCGTCGGCAACCCGCTCCTGTGGGGACACGAGTGCCGCAACACCGGCACCGGCCGGGACCCGTGGGAGCAGCTCGACGCCATGGAGCGCCTCGGGGCCGCGCTCTGCGACGTCAACGGGTGGGACCCCGACGCCAACGCCGCCCACCGCGAGCTAACCGCCCGCAAACCCGACCCGGCCGGGATCGACATGTTCGCCTTCCGCCGAGACGTCGGCCGGATCCTCGCCACCCACAACGCGCCCCCCACCGAGGAGGACGACCTCATGTTCATCGCCAAGGGCGAGGGCTACCTCACCCGGTTCTTCGCGCCACCGCTCGCAACCACGATCAGCTCGGCCACCGAGAAGAAGCACGCCGCGAAGGGCGTGAAGGTGCTCCCGTTCGAGAAGGACGAGGTCGAGCGGATGCTCAAGCAGGTCGGTCAGGCCCTGACCGACCAGGACGTCGTCGACGCCATCGACGCCATCGACGGCGGCGGCTGAGCCGGATGCGTGGCCTCGTCGCCGTTGCCGTCGCCCTGGTGGTCCTCGGGCTCATCCCCACGGAGGCCGCCGCGCTCGTCCTCGCCGCGCTGGCGCTGGTCGTCGCCGGCCTCGCCTATACGGCGGCGATGCGGGTCCAGCGGGCGTTCCGGCACGAGATGGCCAAACAGTCCACCGCCGTCGACCAGCTGGTCGCCACAGCGAACGGCGTGGAAGCGCAGATCCGAGACGATGGTGGCTGATGGACCCTGCTCTGGGCGGGATCATCGGCGGGTCCCTCGTCGCGCTGATCGCCGGGCTATTCGCGCTCCGGCAGACACGCATCATCGAAGGCCAGAAAGCGGAGGCACAGACCAAAACCGAGGCGATCGACTCGGTACGCCTCCAGGTCGAGGGGTGGGCACGGCTCGACGCCGCCCACCAGGTCGAGCTCGCCCGCAAGGACCAGACAATCAAACGGCTACGCGCGGATCTCGCCCACTGCCGGCAACACCACAGGGAGCGTGACGGTGCCTGACCAACCCATTCGGCAGTCGATGCGATGGCTCATCATCGCCGTCGTCTGCTCCGCCGCGCTCAACATGGCCGGCTCCGGCATGTTCGTCTGGCAGTCGTGGGCGGCCCGCCAGCAGAACTGCGACGACGTGACCGCCGCGTTCGACGCCTACACCGACGCTCTCGCTGAGGTCACTTCCGCCGACCCGGAGACGGTCGCCGAGTTCCGGGCCGCGTACGAGCCCGAGCTGGCGAACTGCCACTGAACGTGGGGACCTGATGCCCAAGCTGTTCTTGCGCGCGGCGCATCCGCTGTTCCTCATCGGCTACCAGGGCGTGATCGTGATGATGCTGTGGACGGGTGCCGCGTCTGCTCTAGCTGATCCGGACGCAGGGTCGCCCCCGATCCTCATCGCGTTCTACGAGTTCTGGCCGATCAACGCTTGGGGCTGGGTCTACCTCGCGGTCGGCGTGGTGCTGGTCGTCGGATTGTTCGAGGAACATGCCGCGCGGGCGGGCCTCGGCCTCACCGTCCTCTTCTTGACGATGCGGCTCGTGTTCCAGATGCGCCAGACGCTCATCATCTGGCAAGACGGAGCGCCCTGGCGGGAGCTGCTGAACACGGTCGCCGGCCTCGGGATCCTCTACGGCTTCGTGTCGTGCGTGTTCATGATGCTCATGACGCCCTTCAGCTACGTCGACCCGACCGACCCGGACGTGACCGTGTTCAGGACGTCGAACGGAAACGGCCAGCCGTGAGGCTGCTGGCGGTGACGGTCATGGATCTGGCCGCGAACATCCTCATCCCCGCGGCCTCCGTCGCTGTCGCCGCCTACGGCCTCGAGCATGTTCGTCGCAAGAACAACCGCATCACCACTGCCGAACAGGTGACAGCGAAGGTCGAGCAGGCGGCGGCGGAGGTCGCCCAGGCGGTGAGCAGGGATGCCAGCACGCTCGCGTTCCTCCAGGAGCTGCGTGAGGGTCAAGCGGACGCGCTCAGGGGCGCTCGAGCGGAGATCGCCGAGTTCCGAGGCCAGATGAAGGAGATCTCCGAGCAGCGCCGTGCCGACCGAGCGGCCTGGGACGCGGAGGCCCGGACCCTCCTCGCCAAGATCACCGCGCTCGAAGCAGAGCTGCGGTCGTTGAAACCGAACAACTAGCGGAAGGCCCCCCACCATGCCCCGAAAGTTTGTTCTCTCTGCCGTCGCGCTCGTGGTGACGCTGACCGCCGGGTTCCTGTTCACCGACCCGCTCGACGCGCTCACGAACCCGGACGCCTGCGTCAAGGCGCTCGCCCACTCGGCGGAGCTCCGTGACTTCTACGACGCGGCGGACGACCAGGCGCTCACGTCGGCGGAGACGATTGAGCGGGATCGGGACCTGGCGCTCGCGGCGAAGGCCGAGGCCACATGCTCTGCGCCGGTCACCACGACCACCACCGCGCCGACCACCACCACCACGGCCGCGCCTACGACGAGCACAACGGCCCCGCCCGCCACCGGCGCGAAGATGCTGTGGCGTCCGCCGTTCGACCCGGCCGCGCCGCCCGCCGGCACGCAGGTGTCCACCGTCCCCGCATCGGGTGGCACCTACACCGGCTCAGCCGGTCGCCGGCTCCTGCTGCGCATGCCGGTCGAGGTCCGGGGCAGGGTCACCGTCCGGGATTGGGATGAGGTAGTCATCATCGGCGGGCGCATGGTCGCAGGGTCCGCCGGCCAGCAGCGCGTTCTCGTGTTCGAGAACAACGGCAAGGTCCACGTCGAAGGGCTGTGGATCGACGCGACCGGCGGCCAAAACTGGCAGGCCGACGCGATCATCGCCAACAGCCGCCGGGCCGGGTCGTCGATCACGGTGCAGAACGTCTACGTCCATGACGTCAACGGGCAGGCCGGGTCGCAGGAAGGTGACCCAGAGCACGGCGACGTGTTGCAGACGTGGGCCGGACCGTCGATCCTCCGGGTCGCCTATCTGTCGGCGAACACCCGCTACCAGGGCTTGTATCTGCAGCCGTCGCAGTCCACCGAGCCTCCTTACGGGACGTGGGAGCTGCGGCATATCGACATCCGCCGGCCGACCGCGGCGGGCTGGCACCTGTTCCACCTCGACGGCTCCCCATCCCCGGCGCTGCAGACCGAGGACCTGTGGGCGCACGCTCCGCTCGAGCCGAACCAGTCGGGTGATGTCGTCTCCGACAACTTCGACGCCCGGGTCACGATCGGCCAGCCGCCCGAGCGCATGGTCGACCCCGACGACGTGGGCCTCAGTTACGTCACACCCGGCTACCTCTAGGAGCTCGTCGTGTCGCTGCTCGTGATCATCCTGATCGTGGTCCTCATCCTGATCCTCATCGGCGCGGCCCGGTAGAGGCCCTGTCACCTTTGAAGCACGCCGCGGTCGGCCTGGTGCTGGCAGTCGCGGCGTGCGGGGATACCGCCCCGCCCGAGCAGCACGTCACCACCGGCCCCGCCGCCACCGGGCAGCTCGTGCCCGCCGGGTGGGTCATCGCCCTCCCCACCACGACCGAACCACCGACCACGACGACCACCCACCCCCCAAGTACGACGATCACGAGCACCACGGCCGCCCCCCGGCCGCCGGCGCCCCCACCGCCACCCGCGGGCGAGGCGAGGCCAACCGGGGGAGCAGACGTCAACTGGGACGCCATCGCCGCATGTGAGTCCGGTGGCAACTGGTCGATCAACACCGGCACCGGCTACTACGGCGGGCTCCAGTTCGCTCAGGGCTCATGGGAGTCGGCTGGTGGCCTGCGATACGCGCCTCGGGCTGACCTGGCCAGCCGGGAACAGCAGATCGCCACCGCGGTCGTGCTCTCCGACGGCGGGAGCAACGTCATGGGCCACTGGCCCACCTGCGGAACGCGCGCCTAGCTGGTCGCCCTAGTTCCTGCGCGTGACACCCAACAAGGAGAACCACCATGTTCAAGCATTGGGCCATGCCCGTCACCAGCCGTCCGTGGGCCATCGCCACCGTGGCGCTGGAACGCATCTGGCGTCTCAGCTTCAAGCGGCTCCCGCTGGGCCGTGCCAAGCACGTCGCATGGGAGCGCGCGGTGGGTGTCCGATGAGCTCCCCCGATCGGTTCCCCGTCCGTGTCGTCGTCCTCGCCCTCGGCCTCGTGCTCGTCGGCAGCGTCGCAGCGATCACGTTCCTCGCCTTCACACAGACGCCGATCCCCGACGCTCTGACGCAGCTGTCGATCGGTGCGCTCACCGGTACGACTGCTCTCCTGGCCCGGACCCAGCCCGCCACGGCCACCGAGGTGCAGGTGATGAACACCCCGGCCGACCCGGTGCCCACCACCTCCGACGTCGACGAGCTGTTCGGTGACGCTGGCGTCACCGTCCTCGAGGTCGCCGCGATCTCGTTCGGGGTGGTCCTCGTGATCCTCCTCATCACCATCGCCTGATGCCACTCGAGGAGATCGACACCCGGCCCGGCGGGTTCGTCTGGAAGGCGTACCCCGGCCAGGTCGTCGAGGGCACCTGGGGAGACGGAGCCAACGACTTCCCCGACGGATACCTGGCGGGCCGCACCTTCGAGGTGCAGATCTCCGACGCGTCCGGCGTCATCGACACGGTCGCCGCCGACGTAGCCGCCAACACGGTCACAGCGACCCTCACGATCCCCGCTGCTGGCCGCTACGTCGTCAGCCTGTGGGACACGACCGGCACCCCGCAGATCGCCACCTGGACGGCCCTGCACTCCGACGAGGCCGCCGCTGCCCCGCCCGCTGGGCTCACCGTGCCGGTGCAGGTCGTCACCTCGTCGATCACGATCCCGATCGACTTCCACGCCGCATCCGCCGGCGGCGATGGCGAAGGGGGAGTCACCGACCACGGCCTGCTCACCGGGCTCGGCGACAACGATCATCCGCAGTACGCACTCGTCTCCGCCCTCACCGCCGAGGCCGCCGCCCGTGCCGCGGCGGACACCGCTGAGGCGACAGCTCGCGGCAACGCCGACGCCCTGCTGATCCCGCTCACCCAGAAGGGCTCCGCCTCGGGCGTGGCCGAGCTCGACGGCGCCGGCAAGGTCCCCTCGGCGCAGCTCCCGTCGTTCGTCGATGACGTGGTCGAGGCCGCCAACTTCGCGGCGCTCCCGGTCACCGGTGAGACGGGCAAGATCTATGTGACGCTTGACAACGGGCTGACGTTCCGGTGGTCCGGCGCCGCGTACGTCGAGATCTCCGCGTCGCTGGCGTTGGGCGAGACGTCGGCGACTGCCTATCGGGGTGACCGCGGCAAGACGGCGTTCGACCACTCGCAGCTCGTCTCCGGGAACCCGCACGCGGTGACGAAGGCTGAGGTCGGGCTGTCGAATGTCGACAACACGTCCGATGCCAACAAGCCGGTCTCGGCCGCGCAGCAGGCGGCGTTGGACGCGATCGTCAACGGGCAGGTGTTCACCGGGGAGGTCGAAGCCCCGACGGTGAGGGCCAACGGTCAGACCGGGGCGACGGAAGACCGTATCCTCTCAGGCGGCACTGCCTCCGGCCCGCCTGCGAGCGGCACGTGGGTGGCCGGCCAAGTGTCTATCGACGACACAGGTGCGCTCTACTTCTGCACGGTCGGCGGGACACCCGGCACGTGGGTCGACAAGTACGGCGCAGCGATCGCCGCGCTCCCCGAGCTGGCGGCCGTCTTCCCGGTGGAGCTGGACGTCGTCACGGACCCGACCGAGGCGAGTTTCAGTCTCGCAGACGTGTTCGTTCGCCGCCTGTTCAACGCCACCCCAACGGCAGCGGTGAGCGGCACGGGGCCGACCTCAATGCTCACGAGCACGTACACGATGCCTGCCGACACCGTGGCAGTCGGAGATGTGTTGGAGATCCAGGTGTGGGGGACGACTGGCAACAACGTGGGCGGCAACCAGACCGACACGATCCGCATCAAGTGGGGAGCGTCGAACCTGTGGACCAGTGGGGCGCTCACGTTCGCCAACGCGGGGGCGGCGACGTACCCCTGGTTCATCAGCATGACGATGCGCCTGACCTCAACGGCTGGGGGTACATGGGATCCGTACGGGACGATGGTGGTCGGGCCTGTGACGGGTGGAGCCGCCACATTGCATCGGATCGCCCCAGGCACCCAGGTCGCTTACACACCGTCCGGCGTCGGTAGTGCGATCGACTTCACCTCGGCGCACGACACCGCCAGCGGGGCGATGCTGACGACATGTAGGGCGTTCACCGTGCGACGCATCCCGGCCGGATCGTGACCCCGGCGCAAGCTCGAGCGATGGGCCAACTGGTCATCGTCGCGGGCCAGTCGCTCTGTGTTGCCCCTGCCGGGGGCTCCACGACGTTCGCCTACAAGACGTTCAACCCGCTCGGGATCCGCTACCGCATCCGGGCGGTCGGCGGCACCCATTGGGACTCCACAGGGTTCGACCTCGCCGGGGTCGCCCCGATCCAGGTCGACCCGTTCGCCAAAGCCGCCACGTCGACGACGCTCATCATGTGTGGCGGGACGACCGACATCCACAACGGCGACACGGCGCAGCAGGTCTACGACGACATGGTGGCCTACGCCGACGCCCGCCGGGCTGAGGGGTTCGGGACGATCGTCAACCTCACCATCCCCCCGAACACGGCCAACACCGGCGGCCAAGAAACCGTCCGGCAAGCTGCCAACGTCCTGGTCCTCGCCGACGCTCAAGACGCGTTCGACATCAAGGTCGACCTCACCGGCAACGCCAACCTCGAGGACGAGGGGAACGTCACCTACTACTACGACGGGGTGCACTGGAGCGAAGCGGCGACAGCGATCGTCGCCGCGCTTCTGACCGCTGCGCTGCCCTAGTCCCGGTGCTATCCCGATGGCCGACGTCGTCCAGTGGATCGACGACAACGGGGGACGCAACTAGACCCACGCTGCTCTAGTCCCACGGCCCGTGCTAGCCCAGCTTCCGAAGCGCTCCTCGCCCCCTCTTCCCACACCGGGAGGAGGGGGCATCGTCGCGTCCAGACCCCGAGCTCACCTACAGCTCGCCGGCGCTCAACCGCCGCCGCCCACGCCCTGACGCACGACGCGGTCATCCCCGGCACCGACAGCAACCGTCACCAGCCAGGTCTCCCCGCCGCTCGCCTTCTCGTCGACGAGCTCGAGCGCGTGTGCTACCGACCGGGCGCGGTGCCAGGTGCTCGTGTTGACGATGTGGAGCCGGTACCTCTTGCGCATCGAGTGATCGTCGCGCCGAGGGTGTGACACTCCGGATCAACTCGGGTCGCGCTTCCCCCGCCCTGCCCCCCTCGGGCGTCATCACCAGCACGCACCACGGCCACCGACGCCCGCTCATGACGCCAGAGCCGCCCGTTGGCGGGTGGTGGGGACGTGCAAGCGCCGTTCGGGACGCAGAGGTCGGGAGTTCAAATCTCCCCCACCCGACCACAACGCCCCAGGTCAAGGACACTTTCCGGCCCACCCCGCCAGCGGTCCGGTCACGTCTGCCCCCGGTTCTGCCCCCCTACGTCACACCCCGCGCCTACCGTGACGCCCGATGACCGGGTACCTCCGCCACCGCGCCGGGGCATGGCGGCTCCGAGTCGACGCCGGCCCCGACCCCATCACCGGCAAGCGCCGACACGTCTACCGGACCGTCGCCGGCCCCGACACGCGCACCGGGGAGCGCGCCGCACGTCGCGAGCTCGCCAAGCTCGTCACCGAGGTCGACGCCGGACGCACCGTCCCCTGCGCCGGCACCACCATGGCCGGGCTCCTCGAGCGTTACATCCAGCACCGCGCCCCCAGCTGGTCCCCCGGCGCCGCCGACGAGACCCGAGCCCGCATCGCCAGGCACCTCGCCCCGCGCATCGGCACGATCGCCGTCGACCGGCTCCGACCCGTCGACCTCGA
>Ga0137428_1000083_pt1 | contig 45968 bp, 70 predicted proteins | sample EasRivERMZT718_2_FD_102305 | JGI IMG/M metagenome (GOLD analysis project Ga0137428, IMG submission 102305) | Soil microbial communities from meander-bound floodplain in the East River, Colorado, USA - East River MetaG ERMZT718_2 | ecosystem: Environmental > Terrestrial > Soil > Floodplain ...
ACCTCTCGACCTCGGCAAAGCCAACGGGCGTCCAGCCCAGCGGGTGCCACGCAACCGTGGCCGCCTCGATGCCGGAACAGACCGAGAGATAAGTGGCAGTCATGGGCGTATCCCCACGACGCCAATAACTGCCGTATGCGGTTCCGATGACGGATGACCTTCAATGATTTCAACGGCCCGTGGCTTATGCATTATGAGTGGCCGGACGCGGATCGGCAGAATCAGCGCCCGGCCCACGCGGACCCACTGGGGGGTGGGGTGTCCCGCGCGATTTGGTTCACGATAGAGCGAGTGTCGGAGTCCCGTCAGTGCGGTCACCGAACAGCCGAACGGACGGCGAACAAAGTGGACAGTTTTCGACGAGTCGTCGTTGACCCGTTCCGACTGTGTTCTAACCGTTGTTAACCGATGTTCTCCGCGCCGTGCGCGAAAAGCCCCGTAAAATGGTGCTGCCGCACAGGATTGAACTGTGGACCTCTCCCTTACCAAGGGAGTTTCGTGCAAATGATTACAATGGGTTAGCATTGCTCGACACCTGTTTGGGCAGTTTTTGAACTTCGTCTATTGCTTGTTTGGAGTTCGTGTTTGCGTCGCAGGAATTGAGCATGGCGACAAACACCATCACATAAAGCCCCGGACGTGATACGGGCTCGCTCATCCCTTCCTCCCTGTCGGTAGCAACTCAGCCCGCCGCGCTTCCTCGTTGATGATCGTGTGCGTGTATCTTGCAACCGATTTCTTGTCCTTCCACGCCCCTGTCGCGATCAGGCTTTGCTCGTCGGCCCCGGCATATCGTCGCATCCAAGTTGCGTAGGTGTGGCGGAAGATGTGGAAGGCTGACCGTTCGGATAGGTTAACCCCGGCCTTGAACGCCGCCACTCGAAGAAGATGATAGAGATGGCCGCCCTTGGCGTATCGATACACCTTGGACTTCCCACGTCTGTCCAGTGTCGCCATCGCATCCACGGCCACTTGTGGGAGAAAGACAGGACGTGGGTCGTCGTTCTTTGTGTCCGGTAAATAAGCATAACCGTCCTTTAGCCTCACGTTTTCCCAAGTCAGGTTCAAAGCTTCACTCAACCTCATCCCCGTGTAGCAGAGCGTGACGAGGAGCGCCCGGAACTCCGGGTCGAGCTTTTCCGCTTCCGCGAAGATCGCTTCGGCTTGTTCGGGCCAGAGCCAGGCAGTTTGACTGTTACCGCTAGACCGTCGAGGTCTACGTAGGTTAAGTCGATGTCCGCCATGAGACACAATCGCGCTAATTGGCGTGTAGACTTGTCGATTGCGCGTTGCGTCGCTGGCGAGGGGGTAGAGTTTGGCGGCCATATCGTCGATGGCCGTTTGATTGATTTGCGAGATGGGCCTGTCACCGAAATGCTCCAATAGCTTTTTGAGGAACCGTCTATCCCCGCCCGCCTTCATGTAGGCCGCCGCTGCCCCGGCAAAGGTAAGCTCTCCCGGCTGGCTAAACTCCCCCCGCTCAATCTCTCTCTCCCATTTCGCAACGACCCGGAGGGCAATCGCTCGCTTGCTAGCCTTAGTGCTTCGGTTAATGAACTGTCCGAGGTACGTCCCACGACCACGGAAGAACGGCGTATAACGGTTCGGCGCGAGTAATTTGATGGGCATTTTGCTGCCTCGTCGATGAGCCGTTGAATGTCGGCATCCGTAAACAGCTTCCTACGTCCGAACGAGCGATAAAAGGGGTTATCGCGTATCAGTTTCTTGAACGTGCTGCGGCCCATTCTAAGCTTGGCGGCAACCTCGTCCATTGTGTGTAGAGCCGTCATTGTCCGCTATCGTCCATGCTCACTATTCGAAAGTGTCTTGAGGGCCGCCCGCATCGCGTGGCGGTAATCGTTCCGTTCTCGCTCATCCATGCATTGCCAATACACGCCAGCACAGTCCCAAAACTCCGAATAGAACTCGGCGGCAGCACGGTCGATTTCCTCGAATGTCGGCTCTTGGCCGATCTTTTGGCCGATGTTGCCCACCTTGTGCTTCTCAATCATTACGGTCGGTTAGCTTCCACGATCCGCGTTCCCGCTTCGTGGTCGCCAGATTTCAAGTAAAGCGCAGCGGCGCAGCGAAGCGGGTCGATTGCGTTGAATGAATGTGTCCACCACCACTCTTGTTCATTGCCGCAATCGTGTTGGTCGCGGTGACATTTGCCGCACAGGGGAACGACCGCCCAATCATCTGCTTTTTCACCTAAACCTCTTGATCGTTTGTCGTACTTTGGATCAGCGTAGGAGACATGAGCGGCTTCCGTCTGAATGTCGTTTCCACAAACAAGACACGGAAGCTGCCTGATGAATTTCAGGTGTGCGGCGTCCTTTATGCGGGGTCGGCGCTGTGTCATGCCGCCTCCCGATCATGGAACGTGACGCCGTTGCTCACGCCCCACGACATCATTAATTCGATCATGTCCGACATTTCAGACTTGGACAGATCGGACGACGACTGAAGCGGAATGAATGTCTTTTCATCCAGTGACGGGACGAACTCAGCCTCTCGGCCCAGTGCGTGCAGGAAGATCACCTTCCACTGGTCGGGCGTGTATTTCCGCGCGCAGTGTTTCTTCTGTTGTGCGATGTCGGTTAGCATGGCCCACATTCTGTCGTTCTGTGGTAGCGTGCGCTTGCTTGCCTTGAACTCGACGCGCGTTCCGTCTGGCGATTTCCACACATAGACCTCGGCCCGCAGCCGGTCGGCTTCATTGTTGATTGTGATTAGATGGCGACTCAAAACGGAATCTCGTCGTCCATATCAGCGGATGCGGGGCGGGCAACTCTGGGGGCCGCGCGTGGTTCTTCCTTCGGCTTGTATTTGAACGACATGTAAGTCTTGCCGTTCTTGTCCTTGTTCAGCCAAACGCTCTGATAGTAAACGACGCCGCCGATCATGCAGGTGCCGTTGTAGTCGGGGTGCTTGTCGGTTTCCTTGCGGTCGTTCTTGAACAGCGAGCCGGTCATATCCTTCTGTTCGTATGCCATCACTCTGCCGCCTCTGTTCGGGGTTGACGCAAGCTCTCACGGTGTTCGACGAACAGCCCGCGCATGATGTCCTGATAGTCTGTGTGCAGGGTCGCTACCCGGTTGGCGTTCTTTTTGCCCCACGCCTCTAGGGCTGACAGCGACGAGACTTTGTAGAGCTCGGCCTGTAGCTCCGCGAAATGCGGGTTGGACTTGGCCTTGGGCATTCTCGCGATGCCGTCATCCCCGAGCGGGATGTTGTCGATAGGCTCGCCGTGTTCGTTGTATTCAACATCTGGAACGATGTCGGCGGCGCGGGTGACGTGCGGGTTGGGGCGCTGGGTAAACTCGTCGGCCTCGGCCTCGGAGTAGAGAACGCCGTGCGAGTTGAGTAGTTTCAGGATGCAGCGGTCTTTCGCGCGCTTCTCAGCCATCGCGTAGCAATAGGCGTTCTTGTTGTTCGCTGGCGAAGCTTCACCGATTGACCACTCGGAACGCTCGCCCATGTGAGCCACAACCATCAGGGCGACGATCTTGTTAAGGCTGTCTTTCTCCGCGAACTGCGGAACGTCGAAGCTGATCTTCTGCTCAGCGGCCACGCGCTCCAAGGCGCTATGCTTGATGGCCCAGGCCCCTCCGGTTCGGACCTCCCATATCTCGTCGTGGTCGATCTTGAACTTCGCCATGAACTCTTGAAGGCGCGGCGACGGCTTACCCATTGTTCGCTCCTGTAGCTTTGGCGATTGCAGCTCTCGCGGCCTCTGCTTGGGCGTGCGGACGCCCAGGCCACGGCTGGCTCCATCGCTGCGTTTCAACGATTTTGAGAAGCTCTGTAAGGGCCGCTAAAAGGTCCGGCGCGGCGGCAATTAACCTAGCGTCCGCTATATCTGTTTCAGTGGGGCAACCAGACTGATCCACGGCGCAGATGTATTCTTCCCCCGCGCGAATCCATGTGTCGTGGTCGGGGATTGTCTCGATTGTCCACGGTCCAGGCGTATTCATGTTCCACTCTCCCGTTCGATCTGCAACCGAAGCACGCCGACCACCAGCATCAATTCGCAGGCGGCGGTTTCCAGGCAGCACAATTCCGACGTTACGTCCTCGCCCGACCGCATCAGGTCGTTGATAAAATCAACCGCCTTCTCGGAGTCGTCGCGAAGGTGCTTCAGTTTGTGCCCGAAGCACTCTCTGCGGATGTCAGCCATTTGCTGACGCCGGTCGAGTGTGCCGTTGGTGACGAATGCGAGGCTCATGGCAGCACCAACGCTGCGAGGGCGAACACCATCAGAAGCGCGATGGCACTGAGATAGTTGCTGGCTTCAACGTTCATGGTTCACTCCTCGAAGCGCGGCGATCTTCTCGGACAGATTGTCTAGCTCGCACTCAAACCACGCCGCCTCCTTGACCTTTACGCGGGCCATAGAGCCGGCGCCGTAGATGTGAACCTCGATCCCGTCTGCGCTGCGATAGTATTTGTCCGACCAGTTCCATTCCGAGAAACCAAGGTGGCGCATCAGGTCGTAAACTGGCTGGCGTGGGCCGCCGACTGGATATTGTTGGCGCGGTGGTGGGTTGTCGCGAAATGCTTCTGCTGTCTTGTTCATGGTTCACTCCTTGCCTAGCGCGTGATTTCGTTGGGGCACATTTCTAGCGCGGCTTTAGTCTCTCGCAGTTCCTTCCGTAGCCGTTTGATTTCCGTCGCGGCGTTGAGCATCAAATGCTTGTCGCCGTCGAACTCGCTTTTCATGCGCGCGATCCGCTCTAATGCCGCCAGGATGTTCTCGGCCACGTTCGTTCACTCCTTGCCTAACTGTGCGGTCAATCGTGCGTAGCCTGTGGTCGCGGTTGTCTCTGAAAACTATCGGTTGATAATCGCCATCGCGCGGACCAACCCGCTGCGACAGGTGCATTTGTCGTCTCCGAGATCGCAGTTGTTATTGACGCTGCGCTCCGGACATCCGTGTTCGATGGCATTGGCCATGACGGCCTCGTGCAATCTGTCCTCGGGCTCGACTTCGTTCGCTGCGCTGTCGCCCTCGGAGCAACCGGGGCGAGGCATGAACGCCCGCCGGATCATCGCGTCTAGTTCCGCTTGGATGCCGTGCATCGGATCGAGTTTGGTCATGTCAGTAACCCGAAGCCTTTGCTGCCTTCCGAACTGCGGGGGCGGCCTTCGTCCATTCGCCCTTGGCGGCGTAAACAATGCCCTCCGCCCAGATCGCGATGGCGGAGGCCTCAAGCTCAACCTCGTCGCGGATCATTGCGGCTTCGAGATCGCCGTCGCTGACCTGTGCCCCGCAGGACCGGATCGCTGAGAAGATTTCGTTGAGGTTGGTCATTTGCGCTCTCCGTTGTTCGTGAGAGCACGTTACCATAATGGAAACCCAATGCAAGTGCTAAGTTGCCTTTTTGGAAACTATTTTAGTACGGCAATGCCTTCAACGGCTTACGGGGATGGTCAACGTTTGGCGCGGCGTTTGGCCAGGGCGCTGACGAAATCAATGGTGGCCTGCCGGGAAACTTCGTCCATCTGGTCCGCTATCGCGTCCAGGCTCGGCTCAGCTGGCTTATCCTTGGCCGGAGGAAGGTGGAACAGGTCCGCCACCGGGCGGTCCACAGCCTCAGCATAGGCCGCCAGAACCCCTAGGGTGAGTTCCCATGGCTTAGATTTGTTTTCCCACTTGGATACCGTGCCCTTTGAAACGGGCGGCTCTATGCGGTTCCCAAGCCCGCTCTGGGACAAGCCCTTCCAAGCCCGCCATTGGGCGAGAAACACCCGAACAGGCCGTCTGGGTCCGATTCGATCCGGCATGGATGCCGATACGGTAACGCCAACGGAATGAAAAATAGCCTACCAAAATGGAAACCGCCTATTGACACACGGTTTCCATTATGGCAACCATGCGTCATGGACAATAGTATCCACCCGCTCAAAGTCTGGCGTCAAGGGCTTGGTCTTAGCCAAAAGACAGCAGCCGAAATGCTCGGCCTTAGCGAGCCCACCCTGTCGAGATACGAAACTGGCGACCGCGCGCCATCGCTTTCTCAAGCTGCAAAGCTGAGCGACAAGACCGGCATTCCAATCGAACAATTCGTTAAGCAACCCGAGGCCGCAGATGCGCCCGGCACCTAAATCCCCGCGCTCGGACTGAAGCATGTGCAATCACGCACAACAAACGAAAGGCTTCGGAGGGAATCCGAGCGCGGGTACTATTTCGCGGTCGCCAGCGAAAATGCGCTGTCGGTACAAGTCTCACCATCGGATCATGGACGCAGGTGAAAAGCCTGTCTGTGCAAAACAGACCACTTTTGGAATTTAGTTTTCGTTGAGTAGCTGGGAAGTGTCGGGGGTCCGTCAATCCCAACATTGTGAGCGTGAGTGCTTGTGCTGTCTCCAACGGGAGGAAGGCATGGGAAGCCGCGCGCTGCTCGATCACTACGGGAAGTTAATCGCGTTCATCGACGACAGAGAGGGAGTGCCAAATGCTTCAGGAGTTGTCACGCCAGCACCAAGCCCACAGGGAACGCAGAGCCAGACTGTTCCCCAAGCAAGTCCCGATTGTTCAGCGCGACAAGCCCTCCCCAGTTCCGATCCGGCGCGACCCGCTAGCCTCTGCAATCGAGTTCTTCAACATGCTCGGTAAGCCGCTCCAACCCATGCTCGGGGTCCGCATCGCAACGACCTATGCCAGAACAACGTGGCCGTATGTCGTGGCCGGCGAAAAGCCGCCAGTTGAGAAAACTGTGAGCGTTCCCGAAATCGTCAATGCCGCCGCCCGGTTCTATGAGAGGACAACCAACGAAATCATGTCGGATCGGCGATCCACTGAGATCGTCAGGGCCAGACATGTCGCGATGTACCTTGCCAAACTCTTGACGCGGCTTTCGCTTCCCGAGATCGGGCGGCAGTTCGGCGGGCGGGATCACACCACGCCGATGCACGCAGTCCGCAAAATTCAGCACTTGATGGGATTTGACCTACGATTGGTTGATGAGGTTGAGGCCCTCCGGCTGGAGTTGGTCGCGTTGCAGGAATGCAAAAACCGCACGGTGCAATCATGAGCGACACCTGGGGATTTACCTGGACGCAGCCACAAGTGGACATGCTTAACGAAATATACGGCTATGTTCCCAATAACGAAATTGCCGAGATCATCAACGCGGCAACCGGATCGAGATTCGACGGCTACCGTGTCAAATGCAAATTCAACAAACTCAAACAGCCCAAAGCCCCCGCTGTTATCCGCGAACTCGTCTGGACTGCCGAACTAATCGCTATGCTTCGCAAGCATGCGGAGGACGGTTTAAGTTTTGGTGCCATCGCCGTTGAGATCAACAAAGCCGCGGGGACATCGTTCACCAGGAGCGCGATTGCTGGTGCGATGCTGAGGTGGGGCGTTCCAAAACCCAAAAGGGCCGTCAACCGATTGCAAGCCGCCCGTGCCGCCGACAATAGACAGCGTATCGCGAAGAAACTGAAACCTCACGAGCCTCAAACGTACTCGAAAAGCCTCGACATCCTGTTCTTGGATCGGGAGCCTAACCAATGTGCGTTCCCGACCAGCGGTGAGGGTCTGAGCATGTTGGTGTGCGGTAACGTTACCGCTGACAGCTCCTATTGCGGCTGGCATTGCTCGATTGCCTATCAGCCATACAAGCGGACAGAGCGGTCGTCATTCCGTGCCGGTCACATGATGCGGTCGTTCGGCGCATGACGGAATTTCATCTCCCATTCCCGCCGTCCGTAAACGACATGTACGTCAAGGGGCGTATCATCTCGGACGATTATCGGGCGTGGCTCAATGAAGCTGGCTACAGACTCAACCGCCAGAAGCCACAACTGTTCCAGCCTCGAGCTGTCGTGACGATTGACCTCGACATGAAACGGAAGGGCGACTGCGACAACCGAGCTAAGCCCGTTCTGGACCTCCTTGTGAAGGGCGGCGTCCTGAAGAACGATTCCAAGAAATACGTCCAGCGGGTGTCGATTGGCTGGGAGCCAATCCTGGACGGATGCCGGGTGAGGATCGAGGCCGCATGAGATACGCATGGTATCCCTGGAATGTTCAAGATTACCGCCGCGACACCATGCACCTGTCGCTTGCAGAGGATGGAGCCTATCGACGACTGATCGACGAATACATGACTATCGAGGGGGCGTTGCCGAACAATGACGCGGCGCTAGCAAGGCTTGTCGGCACAACGATGGATGAATGGTTGGCTGTTGCGCCAAACGTTCGGGCCTTCTTCAAGCCGTCAAACGACAAACTTGTCCACAAACGCTGTGAACAAGAGCTTCATGCGCAACGCATGCGAAACGCACGCAGATCGCAGGCCGCAAGTGTTGCGGCAACAGCACGGCACCAAAGAGACAGAGAAAACAAAGAGATAATTGCGACTAGCATGCGCAACGCATCCGGTTCGCATGCGTTTGCTATGCGTTTTGATGCCACAAGACAAGACAAAGAAAGAAAGAGGGAAGACGGCTCGCTCGCTACGGCGCTCCCTACGGGCGCGCTTCGCGAGCCGAAGGGCGCAAGCCAACCATGTCCCGCGTCTGACGCACTTTCCAAGGTCATTCGAGAAAAAGGATGGGCGAGATGAGCGAATGGCGACCAATCGAGACGGCACCGAAAGACGGAGAGTGGATTTTAGTATGGTGCGTCAGTGTCGCGACAGGTGAGTATGCCGCCGTTGTTTACTGGGATTATGTCGATGAGCTGTGGCACAGCAGAGAGGTTTTTGACGGGGTTAAATCCGTTGATGACATATTCTCCGATGACGACCTATCCCATTGGATGCCCATAAAGGAGCCGCCGCGATGAGAGGCCGCAAGCGCAATGTCGTCGTGGTGCGTGAGCGTAACGGTAGAGCCAAGAGAGTAGCGGTAGAACCGAACGAAATCGCCCAAGCCATGCCGCACCGCAAGGAGGTGGCCCCGGAAATCAGACACGACCCGATGGCGGAAACCAAGCTCGGCAGGCTACGCTTGGTCAACCGGATCACGGTGCCGCAGTACGACGCCGGGGTTAAATATCGCGACATTGTGGGGCGTTACCGGGCGGCGATCTGTGCCCCTCGAGGAATATCCACACCCAGCCGGGGCGGTGAGATGTCCGACGAGATGGCGCTAAAACTCAAGGATAAATACGATGCGGCATTTGAGGCTCTAGAGGATGGCGCTGGCAATCGTGCGGCTAAGGCTGTGGCGCATGTTGCGGTCTATGACCGGTCAGATTTCAACATGGATGATCTTCGCCGCGGCCTATCCACACTGGCCAGTCATTTCGGGTTGACACGGGTGCTGAATTTTGCTAGGCGTCATTAATAGAAGATGAAGAATTACGCCCGCCCGAGCAATCGCGGCGGGTTTTTCGTTGCGCCCAGCCTTCCCTCCCGTTCGCTGGGCGTGGCCCTGCCCTTTCGGCTTAGCGAATAGCTGCCACGCGAGGGTCGTCTGTGAGATCAGCGATAGAGCCACCTAGAACGGCTCAAGGAAAAGGGCCGAAATTCGGGATGCGCAGACCTTGGTTTCGCAGCAACGTTCAACCGATTGAGTGGTACTGGCGATGGCACAAGGTTGATCCGTGGAGGAATCTACGCGGCGGCTGGTTTGTGATTTTCGGGCCGTTTTTATTCCGTTGGAGCGATTGGTAGGGGTGCAATCTAAGTGGCTGAAAACATTACTAAAATCAAATCCCTGGCGCGGGCTTACACCGAAAAGGCCATTGAAACGCTAGGGGGCATCATGTCTCAGCCGTCATGCCCTGAAAGTGCGCGCGTTGCAGCAGCCCAGGCATTGCTCGACCGCGGCTGGGGCAAGCCGACTCAACCCCTCAGTGGCGACGAAGATGGTGCCCCCATTGCAATCACTTGGCAGAAAGACTGAGCCTAAAACTGTATTGGCTCACGGCTGTTTCGATGTGCTGCACTTGGGACACAAGCGGCACCTCGAAGAAGCCAGAAGCTTAGGCGACCGTCTTGTTGTCTCGATCACGCCTGACCACTTGGTCAACAAGGGGCCGGGCAGGCCGGTGTTCAACGCGGACGAGCGCCGCGAGATGTTGTTATCGCTTGATTGCGTTGATGAAGTGATTATCGCGCCGGGCCCCACGGCCAAGGCGTCGATTGAGCTGATTAAGCCTGATGTGTACGTCAAGGGCGTTGATTACGCGGACAGCGACAATATCCACCACATTGACGACATCAGGGCGCAAGAGGCGCTAGGCGGTACGGTCCACATCACACGGACGGCCAAGTGGTCAAGCTCACGAATCATCAACTCTGAAAGGCTGAGCGACGAAGCCAATGCATATCTTGAACGCGCTCGTAGTCGTATCGGATTTGGTAATATCAGTGACGCTTTCAATCGCGCTGATGATCTTCGCCTACTCTTTGTGGGCGAGACAATCATCGACGAGTATCGCCCGGTTACAGCGCTCGCCAAGCCAAGCAAAGAGTTCATCCTCGCGACCGTTGAAGCCAAAGAGCCAGAGCAATTTCTAGGCGGTGTTAGGGCGGCCAGCCTCCATGCTGACTGGGCAAATGTCCAGGTCATCACCGATGATGGCGAGTCGATCCACAAGACCCGCTATGTCGATGCCGACTTCGGCAAGAAGCTATTCGAGGTTTACAACAAGACGAGGTTAGAGCTAGGCGCACACCAGCGGCAGTCCTTCATGGACAAACTGGCTGAGGCGCAGGCTGATGTTGTTGTGGTGTTTGATTTCGGCCACGGCTTGATTGATGCCGACGCAAGGAAAGACCTGAGAGCGCTGGGCGGGTTTCTAGCAGTCAACGCACAGACCAACGCGGGGAACTATGGATTCAATCCGGTTTCAAAGTATCAGGGCGCTGATTTGGCTTGCGTTGATCTGCCTGAAGCTCGGCTATCGGTTGGCGAACAATACGCGGGAGCCGATCAACTCGCCGGACAACTTGGATTCGACAGGGTTATCATCACGGCTGGTCGCTATGGATCGTATTGCCCACAGCATGTGCCTGCTTTCGGGAACCGCGGACTGGATACGATGGGGGCGGGTGATGCGTTCCTGGCAGTCGCCGCCCCTCTCATCGCCGCTGGACTCGATACCGAGGCGGCTACATTCGTAGGCAACGTGGCCGGCGCCCTGAAGACCGAGATTGTCGGGCACCGCAGGCATGTCAGGCGGGACGAGCTTCTTCAAGCAGTGGAGGGACTTCTAAAATGACGGAAAACTTTGACTGTTGGCCGCACATCAGCCCGCAGCTTGCCGATCCAAACACGCCATGGAAGAGGATTGAACTGGAGCGCCGGGCAAAAATGCACCGCCTCATGGCCGAACAGAGGGCGGCTAGGCTTGGCGAAGAGTTGTATGCCCGAGCCGCATGATCGACGACGAAGACTTCCCTGATGTCCTCCGCGCGGTCGAACTCTGCAACGGGGCCAAGCACGATAAGCGCCGGTTCTTCTTCATCGGCAATGGCGGATCAGCAGCCATCGCTAGTCACATGGCCGCGGACTGGCTGAAGAACGGCAACGTTGCCGCTCAGTGCTTCAACGACCCGGCGCTGATGAGCTGCATAGCCAACGACCTTGGCTATGAGAACGTGTTCGCCAAGCCGCTGTCCTTGCATGGCGGGCAGCGAGATGTGCTATTCGCCATATCCAGCTCAGGGCAGTCCAAGAGCATAACCCGCGCCGTCTGGGTTGCCAGCGGGCTACGCATGAAGGTGATAACCCTGTCGGGGTTCAAGCCTGACAATCCGCTGCGGAAGATGGGCGAGATAAACTTCTATGTGCCGTCAGATCGCTACGGCGAGGTTGAGATTGCACACCACACGATCTGCCACGGAATACTGGACCGGGTGATAAACATTTGAGTTGCGAAACCAAAGTTCGGCGAGGGGGAAGCCCCGCTACTGCACGAACCGCCCATGCAAGCGGGCTCAGTAAGCAGCGCTGGTCTTTGGGGTGGTGCCGGCTGGAGTACAAGGCCACACGCCGCGAAAGCGGAACAGACCCCGCGATCAAAAGTGGGGAGGATGGGGGACGGAAAGCCCGTCCCGGTCGGCACCACTTCGCATTTGATAAGGACCGGGTGATTGATGGACGATAAGGCCCTTCACGTCACCGTAAGCTTTGGCCCCGGCATCCCCCACAGCCTTCAAGGCCCAGCGCTGTTGGAGTTCGAGCGCACTCTACGCAAGCTATCGGATGGCCTCTGGGTAGAAGTCTTCAAGCAATTGAAGGGCGACGACAGCAAGCTGCGGAACATGATGACGGCGGCAGAAAGGGCGAAGCTGTGAAGCATTACGCCAAGACGCCAGACGATGACGCCGCGATGGTTGGCAAGGCCATCCCCAAGCCAACCGATCAGCCGCTCGATTACACCGGCTTGATGGTCAAGAAGCCCTGGGGCTTTGAGTTCCAGGTGTTTGATAACGGGGTTTGCTCGATCTGGGTTGCCTGTCTAAAGCCCGGTCAGGCGGTGTCGATGCACTGCCACATGACCAAGAAGGCAATGTTTGTTCCCCTCAGTCCTGGCGTGACATTCCGAACATTACAGGGGGCAGAACCCCTGAACGACACGTTCTCGGTTGATCGCGGTGTCATCCACAGCCAGGAGAACAACACCGACCAAGACGCTTACTTCCTCGAATACGAATGGCCCAGCAACAAGGCCGATCTGGTTCGACATTCCGACCGCTATGGCAGAGAAGCCAAGGGCTATGAGGGCGCTACTGAGATGGTCCCGATGACCACGGCGATCCCTGAGATTTTCATGGACATGATCCGGAAGGTGGCCTGATGGCAAAGGGCTACTGGATCGCGCGCCTGGATGTGTCCGACGTTGAACAATACAAATCATACGTTAAGGCCAATGCTGAAGCCTTCGCCAAATACGGCGCGAAGTTCCTGACCAGGGGCGGCCCGTTCGTATCTGTTGAGGGTAAGCCTCGAGAGCGCAACGTCATTCTAGAGTTTGAAAGCCTCGAGCAGTGCAAGGCCTGTTACTTCTCTGAAGAATATCAGAGGGCCTTGAAGATGCGGGAAGGCATTGCGCTCTCGGACATTGTCTTGATGGAGGGCTATGACGGCCCGCAACCGCCAGAACAGCCAGAGGAAGCAGCACGGGTGAATAGTGGATTTCATTGACCACGTTTCCGAGGCGCCGGTTGGCGGTTCGGTTTATGACTTGCTGCTCGATCACACCAAGATCAGTTGGTATCGCGACAGGGTTGAGGCTTGGAGGCGCGGTGAACGTATCGCCCCAGTTACAATGGACGTGGCATGGACGCGTCAGTGTAACGCGGCCTGTGTGTTCTGCGCTGCTACCACGCAAGCCTCGGATGGTGGCGGCAAGATCACACAGAAGATCGCTTATGAATATCTGGAGGACGCAGCCGAGATCGGCGTCAAAGGCATTAGCCTTATCAGCGACGGTGAATCCACGGTCGTCCCCTGGTACGAGGAATCCATAGAATACGCCGCCAAGCTCGGCATCAAGATCGGCATTGGCACCAACGGCGTTCGGCTCAAACGAAAGGTGCTCGAGCGCATCCTTCCACACGTCTCATATCTGCGATTCAACTTCTCCGGTGGAGAACGCGAGCGCTACAAGCAGATCATGGGGCTGAAGGATCGCGACTTCGATCAGGTTATCCAGAACGTCAAGGACGCGATGGAAATCAAGCGGGCGAATAATCTGTCCGTGAACGTGAATATCCAAATGGTCTTGATGCCCGACATGGGCGACCAGATCATGCCGTTTGCTCAGCTCGGCAAGGAGCTTCGCCCAGACTATGCCATCATCAAGCACACGGCAGACTCCAAGGACGCCGGGCTTGGTGTGGACTATAAGAAATACGATGCACTCTACGATACCCTGAAGGAAGCTGAGCAGCTAAGCGACGAGGGCTATCGCGTTGTAGTTAAGTGGGCGCGGTTGAAAGACGAAGGCAAGCGCGACTATCAGCGCTGCTATGGTCCGCAGTTCCTTTTGCAGGTTTCTGGCAATGGATTGGTTGCCCCGTGCGGCCAGTTATTTCAGGAGAAATACAAGAAGTTCCACGTCGGGAACATCTGCACCGAGCGGTTCAAGAAGATTTACCAGTCAGACCGTTACCTAGAAGTCATGCAATACCTGGGCAGCGATGACTTTGACGCTCAGAAGAACTGCGGGCCGAATTGCTTGCAGACGCTGACGAACTCATGGCTTGATAAATACGTCAAGGGCACCGTGCAGTTCTCGAATACACCGATGCCCGTTCACGCGGAGTTCCTTTGAACGTCTCGGAATACATCGCGCAATTCTTTGCCGACAAGCTCGCCCCCTGCCGCGCTTATGGCGTGTCTGGTGGCGCGGCGATGTATCTCAACGACGCCATTTGCCACCATCCCGGCATCGACTTCACGGCGATGCACCATGAGCAGGCGGCGGCGTTTGCTGCGGAGGCAGACGCTAGGGTTAGTAATAAGCCGGCTATTGTTCATGTGACGGCTGGGCCTGGCGTTACCAATGCCATGACGGGCGTTGCTTGTGCATATGCTGACTCTCTGCCGATGATTGTGATTGCGGGGCAGGTGGAAAGCCGGACGCTTAACGAGGGTGGTGTTCGTCAGCTTGGTATAAGTGAAGTTGACGGCGTTGCGTTGATGAAGCCCATAACCAAGTTCGCCGTTACAGTGTTGGACCCGGAGGATATTCGTTTCCATCTTGAACAGGCGCTCTACTGGGCGACCGAGGGTCGCAATGGGCCGGTCTATCTGGAGATCCCGCTGGATGTGCAGCGGGCCGTGGTGCCGGACGATTTAGAGGGCTATCCGTACACGTACAACCGCTCACTCAAGGGCTATTTTGGCAAGGACGGCGTGCTTGATCTGCTTCATCAATCACAGCGTCCTGTTATTCTGATCGGCAACGGCGTCAGGCTTGCTGGCGCGGATGTCGAACCACTGACCGAACTCGGCATCCCGATCCTTTGCTCTTGGAGCGGGGCTGACCTGATTTCCACCAAAGAACCGAGCTATATCGGGCGCCCCGGTCTGATCGGTGATCGGGCCGGGAACTACGCGATCCAGAATGCCGATGTGATCCTCGCGATTGGGACGCGGCTATCAATCCCGCAGATCGGCCACGCCACCGAACTGTTTGCTAAGAATGCGAAGCTGATCGTAGTTGACATTGACAAAGCGGAGCTAGCCAAGAAAACCCTCCGCGTTGATGTCCCGATCCATGCCGATGCCAAAGAGTTTCTCGACCGCTTCTATAGGCGGGTTAAACGGCAACTCTGGGGTGACTGGCTGGAACTATGCCAGGACATGCGGGATCATTTCCCGGTCGTAGACCTGAACACCAAACCGGACGGTGTTCAGGTTTATGGCTTTCTAAAAGACTTGGCTGAGGTGATTGACGACGACGCGATCATCGTCACTGACGTAGGTCAGACGTTTGTTTGTACCCACCAAGCCATGCCGATGACCGGCAGACAACGGATGTTCCACTCGCCAGGTATTGCCCCGATGGGCTACGGCCTGCCTGCCGCTATCGGGGCCTGCAAGGCTGGCGGGGGCCGACAAGTCATCTGTCTGACCGGCGACGGCGGGACGATGTTCAACCTTCAGGAGTTGCAGACCATCGTTCACCATAAGCTGCCGATCAAGATATTCATCTATGAGAACGGCGGCTACAAGACGATGCAGACCACGCAGGGCAATCACTTTCATCGTGAAAGCGTATCGAGCCCCGAGTCCGGCGTTAGTTTTCCCGACTTCCAACTGATCGGAGAGGCTTTCGGGATCATAAGCTATTACAATTTCCATCCTGAATATGTGGGAGACGACGGCCCGGCTATATTTTATCTTGAGATCGACCGCAGCCAAGTCATAGCGCCGCTGGTCAAGACCACGATAGAGAATGGAGAGTTTGTGGTCCCGCCGCTCGATCAGATGTGGCCCAAGGTTGCATGATTAAGCTGGACACGTCCGAGCGTCACTTCTGGGAACCCGATCCAAGGATTATCAAGGCGCTGTGCGATCTCATCCCGCAGGGCGCCAAGGTTCTAGAGATTGGCCCGGGGGCCACTCCATTCCCCCGCGCACAGGTGCTGGTGGACATCAAGGACTTCGGCAAGGGCCTCAAGACCGTTAATTGCGACTGCAACACTGAGCGGCTGCCCTTCAAGGACAAGGAATTCGATTTCATCTACGCCCGGCATGTCCTCGAAGACATGTGGAATCCATTTAACTTGATGAAGGAAGCGAGCAGGGTTGCTAAGTCCGGTTATTTTGAGACGCCCTCCCCGTTATGTGAGTTCTCAAGGGGCGTTGATGCCGGCGAGACGCAATGGCGCGGTTACAATCATCACTTTTGGCTGATCTGGCCGCATAAGGGTGTGCTGAACTTCCTGGGTAAGTTCCCGCTGATCGAGTTTGTCAGCGGCGCTGAGGAAGACAACCTGAAACTACTCCGGAGCGGGCACCGCATGTGGAACACAAGTTTCCACTGGGTCGGTGAGGCCAAGTTCAAGCATGTGCAGTGCCCGCAGGATTATCACTTGCCGCATCAATACCCCGGCGCGATTTTGACCGCGATTGAGGAATGGAAGGCCGCTGCTTGAAGCTTGTCATATCGCTGGCGACACGCGGCAGGCCAGAGCAACTAGTAGAGACGGTCACGAAGACGGCTGCCAACCTGGTACTACCGAACACCGAATACATTATCCAGGTTGACGAGGACGACAAGCCGACAATCGACTTACTGAGCCGGGTTCCGCTAGACAAAAGGGTTAAGGTGAATGTCGGACCAAGAGAAGACACCATCGCCGAAAAGTGGAACCGCGCCCAAGAAGAAGAAGCCGACGTGTACATGTCGGCAGCAGACGACGACCCCTTCACCACCCACGGATTTGACGGAAAAATTCTCGATGCTGCCAGTCTCTTTCCAGACGGAATTGGGGTTGTTTATGGGCATCTTGCTAACGCAAGTTTCCCCTGCGCTGCTGGATGGACCCGAAAGTGGGTCGATCAACTAGGCTATATCTTCCCTGAGTATTTCCCGTATTGGTTTGTCGATCACTGGACCGACGACCTAGCCAGGATCACCGGGCGGATTTCTGTTGCAGACGTTCGCACCGATCAGAGCAAGGTCGGCAAGACGCAGGAAATGCGCGAGCCGGGCTGGTGGGCATCCTGGTTTGATGCCGCTCACCTGATCAGGCGCAAAGAGGCGTTCAAGATCATTGACGCGCTGGACGAACCCCAGTGGCGCAAGGAGATGCAGAAAAGCACTCATCCCATCGTTGAGTACCGCTCGAGATGGATCAATGACGGGGTGAGAAGGCAGAACGAGCAGCTTAGCAATTGGTCGGGCCTTGATAACACCGATCCTCGATATGTGAGATTGCGCGACAAGGCCGTCGCGATGATCCCCGAGCTTCTTGATGGGATGGACCCGATAGAAGCGACGAAATACCGGATGCAACTTCTGATCCCGCGCCTGATAGATGGGGCGTGGGACCATGATGAGGATCGAATTAACGCGGTTCTGAAACAGTGGCCATTGTAATCCCCTACAAGCCGCGACCGCAGTTCAAGCCGTACCACGAAAGGACCGAACGCTACGCCAAGCTCGTCGCCCACAGACGGGCCGGAAAGACCGTTTGCTGCATCAACGACAAGATTAAGCAGGCGCTGACCAATACGCGGGCGTTCCCGCCGCCGAGATATTCCTACATCGGGCCAACGCTGGTTCAGGTGAAGGATGTGATGTGGGGTTATCTGAAGCACTACAGCGCACCGATCCCCGGCATCAAGAAACACGAAAGCGAATTGTGGATCGAGTACCCCAACGGAGCGCGTATACGCCTCTATGGGGCCGAGAACTATGAGGGGATGCGCGGCGGCTACAACGATGGGGTAACCATCGATGAGCCAGCCGAGATTGATCCGCGCGCTTGGCCGGAAGTCATACGCCCGACGCTTTCAGACTATCGGGGCTGGGCAACATTCATTGGCACCCCGAAAGGAAGGAATTGGTTTTACCACGTTGACCGGAAGATGGTCGGCGGCAAGCCAACTGATGAACTGGACGATGATTTCTTCCGGCTCACGCTGAAAGCCAGCGAAACCGGGATTCTTGACGGACATGAATTGGAGGACGCTAAGAAGCGTCTAACCCCAGACCAATACGAGCAGGAATACGAGTGCTCATTCGATGCGGCCATCCTCGGCGCTTACTACGGCAAGCTGATGGGGGCGGCAGAGAAGGACGGGCGCATTTCCGGCGTTCCGTATGAGCCGACCGCGCGGGTCTGGACGTTCTGGGACTTGGGTATTCGTGACGCAACCGCGATCTGGTTCGCGCAAGTGGTCGGCAGGGAAATCCACCTGATCGACTACTACGAAATGACGGGGGCCGATCTTGGCCACTACGTCAAGGAACTGAATACAAAGCCCTACGTCTATGCTGGACACATTGTCCCGCATGACGCGCAGGCCAAAGAACTCGGAACTGGAAAAAGTCGTCTTGAGGTTATGGAAAGCCTTGGGATGCGCAACATCACAGTGGCGACGATGCATCGGGTCGAGGACGGTATCAACGCAGTTCGCACGATCCTCCCGCGATGCTGGTTCGACGCCAAGAAGTGCGCCAGAGGCATCGACGCGATGAGGCTCTATCGAGCCGAGTATGACGAAAAACTGCAAACATTGCGACCGACACCACGCCACGACTGGGCGAGCCACGCCGCCGATGCGTTTCGATACGGTGCAATGATGATAGACGGCACAATGGATCAGGGCGCATTCGGTCGCAACATCAAATATCCCCCAATGGGTTACGCTTAAATGGCCAAGATGAAAGATTCCGAGCTGAAGGCACTCCTTCAGGCGGAACGCAGCGCGTCGCTCGGTGGCAACCTTACGTCTGACCTGACCTCCGAGCGTTCCAAGGCGCTCGACTACTACAACGGCGAAATGGATGACATGCCCGCGTTCGAGGGGCGCTCCGCCGCCGTCTCAACCGACGTGTCAGACACCATCGAGGGCTTGATGCCAGGCTTGATGGAGATATTCGCGGCTGGCGAGGAAGTGGTCCGCTTTGAGCCGGTGGGACCGGAGGACGAGGAAGCCGCCAAACAGGAAACCGACTACGTGAACCATGTGTTCATGCAGAAGAACCAAGGCTTTATGATTCTCCAGACATTCATCAAGGATGCACTGCTTTCCAAGAACGGTTTTGTTAAAGTTTTCTGGGACAAATCGGAAACGGAAACCAAAGAAACCTATTTAGACCAGCCTGACGACGCTTTCATGATGCTGGCGTCCTCTCCCGATACGGAGATTGTCGAGCATACCGAACACGCGGACGAGGAAACCGGCCAGCCGCTGCATGATGTGACGCTGGTCAAGCGCAAGAGTTATGGATGCGTCAAGGCGGTTCCGGTCCCGCCTGAGGAATTTGGTGTTTCCAAGTTTGCCCGGTCCATACAGGACGCGACCTATTGCTTCCATCAGGTGAAGAAGACCGAGGCCGATCTGATCGCTCAGGGGTATGACGAGGCCCAGGTCAAGAAGCTCCCGACCTATACCGCGCGGAACGAAGAAGAAAACAACGCGCGCAACGTTTTGAACGAGGATCAATCGACTTCTAGCAATTTGAACAAATCCTCTCGATTGATCGACACCATCGAACACTATGTTCGGATGGACTACGACGGCGAACCCGGCCTCTATCGTGTGACGACAGGTGGAGGACAGCTGGAAATCCTCAAGCGCGACGGCAAGAGTGATGTCGTTGCCGTTGATGAAATCCCATTCGCTACAATGTCGCCGGTCATTATGTCGCATCAGTTCTTTGGCAAGTCTATTGCCGACCTTGTGATGGACATCCAGAGGATCAAGACCGCGCTTATCCGTGGCTGGCTGGATAACGTCTATCTGATCAACAACCAGCGCCTTGAAGTCGCGGAGAGCATGTCGCACGAGCGCACGCTTGACGATCTTCTCGTCAACCGTCCGGGCGCCGTGGTCCGCGTGAAAGTACCAGGCGCAGTTACGCCAATCCCGAACCAGCCAATCGGCGACACGCTGCTACCGGCCATCGAATACATGGACGCAACGAGAGAGTGGCGAACCGGCGTTACACGACAGGGGCAGGGGCTCGACCCCAACTCGCTACAGAACCAGTCGGCCACTGCCGCGAACCAGATGTTCACGGCGGCGCAAGCCCGAATGAAGCTGATTGCGCGGGTGTTCGCCGAGACTGGTATTCGTGACTTGTTTGCCCTGATCCACGGGTGCATTCGAAAGAACGACCGGCAGATCAATACGGTTCGGCTGCGTAACACCTGGGTTCAAGTTGACCCGCGGAACTGGAAGACCCGCGACGACATGACGATCAATGTCGGGCTGGGGACCGGCTCGCGCGTTGAACAGGTGGCCAATCTGAACAACCTCCTGAACGTCCAAAAAGAGATCGTATTGAGCAGCCCGACGCAGACGCTTGTGCAGCCGAAGAACATTTACAACACGCTTGAGAAGCTGATCGAGCGTGTGGGGTTGAAGACCATTGAACCTTATTTCACTGATCCTGAGACGGTACAGGCCCCGCCACCCCCGCCTGATCCGAAGATGGTCGAGCTTCAAATGAAGCGCGAAGATATGCAGATGAAGGCGCAGCTTGACCAGCAGGCCATGCACCAGAAGGCGCAGATTGAGACGCTACAGGCTAACGCCGACATCGCCACACAGGACCGCAAGACGCAGGCTGAGCTTGCTCTGGCTGAGAAGAAGTTTGAACTCGACAAGGAACTCAAGCTGATCGACGCCCAACTCAAGCAGATGGATCATCAGCAGACCATCACTCAGAAAGACCAGCAGCACCAGCAGTCCATGCAGATCGCGGAGAAGAAGAAGGACGGCCCGGTTGTCCAGATCCAGGGCACGGATGCGATGAACGAGGTGATGGACAAGCACATGCAGTCCGGCAAGGCGGCGTTCGATCAACTTGGGGAAGCCCTTGCCCAGCTCGGCCAGCAAGTCGCGGCTGTCTCAGAGGATATGGCGTCACCCGCTGAGATCATTCGCGGCAAGGATGGCAGGGCGCAGGGCATCAAGAGGGGCAAGCGGACCATGACCATAACCAGAGGCGCAGACGGTCGCGCCCAAGGGATTCAATAATGACCGTCCGCCGCATGGCCGTCCTCGATGAAAACTGCGCCAAATGAGACTTGACATCTGCATCGCGACAGGAAACCCAGACACCGGGGCCGTCTCTTTGGGTTCGGTGTTTCTGGCTTTTGACGTGCCAGAAACTCGGCACGGCCTTAGCATCGCATTTCAGGTCATCAGTTGTTTTCTCTGGGATCACGACGACATCGTGACAATCAAGACGGTGACCAATCTGCCGAATGATATTGCGCTCAGGACGCGCGAGTTATGCAAGAGGTCAGTGGGGCGCAAGTCGTTAATTCTCGATAACGGCGTTAACTTCAATTCGCTAACGCCGCAGCAGATCGCAGTGAGGATCGGCTGATGGCGCGAATAGCATCAATGATTGCTAGCACCGGCATTACACAACTAACCGGGGCCGGAACGAACTATTTAGTTATAACTAACGGCGGCGTTCAGTACGCGGTTTTTGTGAACACTCCAACCGTTAGCACGACAAGGATTGACTTTAGCAAATCAACTGATGGCGGCGTGTCTTGGAGCACTCCTACTGCCGTGTCGTCATTCGGTGGAATAACGCAATTGTCGATCTGGTATGACCGATGGAGCGGGATTAGCGGCGACCTGATCCATTGCGCCTATGTTGGCACAACAGCCGACGCAACCACATACAGGTCAATCGACGCGGCGAACAGCGACACATTGTCCAGTGAAATAACCATTTTTGATGGGGGCTCGACAGCAAACGGTGGTGCGCTTTCTATCACCAGGGCGCGCGGTGGTAACCTATACGTCAAGACGATGATTGATGCGGGCTCGGAGGGCGGGTTTTTCCGCTCAGTCGATGTCGGCGCGAATTGGACATCCCGCACTGACAGTGAGGCGCTTGCGACGACTGACCAGTGGATTTTATTGCCCAGTTGGAACGCTGACGATCAAGACGCAATGATGTTCTTCTGGGATGCGTCGGCTGACGAGATTAGCCGCTGCCTTTACGATAACAGCGGAGACAGTTGGGCGGAAAGCTCCATAGCGGCAACGATGGTCGATCTGGCCGCCACCACGAATTACCCGAACTTTGCTGCGGCGGTCGATACGACGAACAGCCGCAATCTATTGGCTGCATGGTCTGATAACGATATTGCAAACGCCGATCTTCGCGTTTGGCATGTGACGGAATCGGCGATCACAGAAGTCACCAACGTCATCACCAATTCTACGGACGACCAGGGGCTTTGCGGCATCTCGATAGATACATCCACCGAAGACTGGTATGTTTTCTATTTTGGCAACCCTGATGGCGGCGAAACCTACGCCACCATATTACAACTTTACTATAAGAAATCAACGGATGACGGCGCTACTTGGGGCAGCAACACGGCGGTTGACCCGGCTGGATTTAACGGCGCTTCTGGGTTGTTTGTTTGCCCAAGACAGGCCGCGTCGGCGCTTCCTTCTCTGCTGTATCGTGTAGGACCGGGAAACCTTACTGCCCCGTTGATTTTTAGTGGCGAAAAACCGACCGCCGGTAGTGCAGGCGGCGCTCATATTCTCGGTGGAACGGTGGTGCGCTGATGGGTGTTCCTTCTGGACCCTTCTATATCGACGACACGATGACCTTCACGGTGACAACGCATCGCTTCGACACTGGCGCTCTGACCGACGCTGACGCTGTTCCTCCATATCGCATCTATGAGGATGAAACCGGCACGGCGATCCTGACCGGCAACACGGCGAAGCTGGATGACGCCGGTACAACCGGATTCTACTCGGAACAGATCACGCTAAGCGCCGCTAACGGTTTTGAGGTCGGTAAGAGTTATGCGATTTATGTCACGGCCACCGTCAACTCTGTGGTTGGTGGGCAGTCATTCAATTTCAAAGTGATTGCCACTCCGACCACGCCGCCGACTGCGGCTGTGATTGCGGATGCGGTATGGGACGAGGACGCCACCGGACACCAGACCGGAGGAACGTTCGGGCAAGCCATCGGCGATCCTGGCGCGGATACCACGACAATCTATCAGTCTGTCGTGACCGACGCGGCTGGCACCCATGTTGCGGCGGACATTATTGCGATCAAGACGCAGACAGCCGCGATTGAAACCGACACGGCGGAAATCGGCGCGGCTGGTGCTGGTCTGACGAACATAAACTTGCCGAACCAAATTATGGACATCGTCGGGAACATCACGGGCAATCTGTCCGGCTCCGTGGGTTCGGTTACCGGGCTAACAGCGTCCGATGTTGGTGCAATCAAGGCAAAGACCGACAGCCTGGCATTCACTGTAGCCGGCCAAGTGGACGCGAATATCCAGTATGTCAACGACACCGAGGTAAACGGCGACGGTTCGCCAGGAACCGAATGGGGGCCGTAAGTGGCCTCCACATGGGGTTCATCCTGGGGCACTAGCTGGGCGACTTCGTGGGATCGCTCTGTCGTTATACCGCCCGCGGCGCCATCAGGTGCAGGCTGGCCGACCAAGCAACGCTACACACGGGAAGAACACGAAGCAATCCGAAAGCGTCAGCGTCCCTTCGGGCGCGAACGCTGGGAGGAAATGAAGGCTGCTGCTCGCGAGTTAGAGCGGGCAGCAGAGGAAGCCGAAGGCAAGCGTAAGAAAGCACTGGAGCGGGCTTCTAAGGAAGCCTCTGAGGCGATTGAGGCGGCGCGCGAGAGCGAACCCGCTGCCGACATTGAACGGCTGACCTCGCTGATTGAGTCCGCAAACCGGGCCAGCAAGACGGCAGAAATCATCAAGACCGCGAACCTGGTTTCTGCCTTTGCCAAGGCGATGAAGCAACGCTTGGAAGACGACGAGGACGACGAAGTTGTGATGATGCTGCTATGAACGATCTACACGAAGACGACCGCCGGGGCGTTCACGCCGAAACACTGTTGAATGACGAGCTTCTAAAAAGTGCATTTGAAACCCTCCGCTCCGAGTATCTGAGGGCGTGGGAAGAAAGCAAATACAACGCCACGGATGACCGTGAGCGTCTTTGGCAGGCCAGGCAGATCGTCGGCAAGGTCGAGACGCATCTAAAAGCAATAATTCAGGACGGGCGGCTGGCGCGCGCTCAACTGAACAGGGACTTAGCTCCCAAACGCGCCTAAGGAAAAATTTATGTCTGAAGAAGCCGCAGCGGCACCAGCCGCTGAGCAATCTGTCACGCCCGTATCGCCGTCACCAGTGGCCCCCGCTGTAGAAAAGGGGACCAGCGTTGAAGGCGCAGCCAGGGCATTGACCGCCGCGCGTAACAAGGCGCTGGGCGAACCCGCTGCACCCAAGGATACACAACCGCGCGTCAACGGACGCTTTGCGGGATATGAGAATTCGGCCCTGGAAGGGGCAGAGGCTGGCCCGGAAACGGTCCCCAGCGAGACGCAAGAGGACAGTCCGGCAGAAGAACTGCCGCCCATTGATCCTCCGCGCTCATGGTCGAAGGAAGAAAAGGAACTTTTCAACAGTCTCCCTCGCGAGATGCAAGAACGAACCGCAGAACGCGAGCGGCTAAGGGAAAACGACTTTCTCCAGAGACAGAACGCCGCCGCTGAAAAAACCAAGGCCCTTGAAGCCAAGGAGAAAGCAGCGGATGAGGCGAGAACGCAGTACGAGCAGGCCGCGCAAAACGCGCTTCAGGTTCTCCAACAGCAGCAGGCTTCCGAGTTCGCGGACATCAAGACGCAAGCCGATGTCCAGAAACTCGCCACGGAAGACCCATTCCGGTTCGTCCAGTGGCAGGCCCGCCAGCAGTTGATTTCGCATCAGGTTGCGGAGGTGCAAAACCTCCAAACTCAGCGAGAGCGCGAGAGCCAACAGCGGTTTCAATCGTGGTCGAAAGAGCAGGATTCCACATTCGAAAAGATGTTTCCTGAGTTCTCCGACAAGGAAAAGGCACCCGCATTGCGAGCCAGCGTTGCGAAGTACCTGACCGACGAAATCGGCGTTCCTCAGGAAAGCATCTCCAAGCTTTGGAATACTGACACCTTCCGCGATGCCATGTGGCAGCGCGTCATCTATGACGCATCGCGATTTCACTCTGCACAGCAGAAAGCAAAGTCTGCCGTGCAGGCACCCAAACCCCCAGTTCAGCGACCGGGCACGTCGGCTCCCAAGGGACAACTGTTCCAGGAGTCGCTCGATGCAGCGCGTGAACGACTACAAGGCGCGAAGGGCGAGAAGGCAACAGATGCCGCCGTCGCTTGGATACAAGCCAAGCGCAAAGCCGCCTCGCGCTAAGAAAGGACTACGACTATGGCTGTCGATGCCGGTACCTTCCTGACGTACTCCGCGATTGGTAATCGCGAAGACCTGGAAGATGTTATCTACAATATCGACCCGACTGACACTCCGTTTGTTTCGGGTGTTGGCAAGACCAAAACTGCCGCCACACTCCACGAATGGCAGACGCAAGCCCTCGATGCGGTGAACTCTACTAACTCCGTGCTCGAAGGTGACGATGCGGCGACCGACACGCTGGTTGCGACCGTCCGTCTCGGCAACTACCACCAGATTTCCGACAAGGTAGCTCGCGTTGCGGGCACCCAGCGGGCGGTGGATCATGCTGGACGCGACGATGAGCTTGACTACCAAGTCGCGCTCAAGGGCAAGGAACTCAAGCGCGATATGGAAACCATCGCGCTGCGTAACCAGGCCCGCAATGCGGGCGCTCCCGGTACGCCTCGTGCGACTGCTGCGGTGTTGAGCTTTATCTACACCAACACCAGCAAGGGCACCAACGGTGCCGATCCGACCTCCAGCCCTCCGGGCTCGGGAACCAGAACGGACGGCTCTGCCCGTGCGTTCACCGAAGCTCAACTGAAGACCGTTCTTCAGTCGTGCTGGAACAACGGCGGCGACCCTGACACCATCATGGTCGGCGGCTTCAACAAGCAGCAGTTCTCGACCTTCACGGGTCGCGCTACTCCGATGGAGCAGGCCACCAGCCGCAAGATTGTGGCTGCGGTCGATTACTACGACTCCGACTTCGGCAAGCTTGAGGTGGTCGCTAACCGCTTCCAGCGTCCGACCGATGTTCTCGTCCTGCAAATGGACATGTGGAAGATCGGCACCCTTCCGGGCCGCAACATGGCTTCGCTCCCGCTCGCCAAGACCGGCGACTCGGATCGTCGTCAGTTGCTCACGGAATGGACCGTTGTCGCCGGAAACCCGAAGGCCAACGGCGGCGTATTCGACGTTACCAGCGCCTAAAGGAGACTTATGCCAGATGTGATCCCGACCGCTCTATCAGCGGACGAACTTAATAAACTCGCCATTGATCAAGGCATCGTTGAGAAGGACGAAGCACCACCAAAGCGACGAATATGCATGGCGGTACTTTCCTACACCGGCCAGCTCTTTATGCGGACGCACATGTGTCTCATGACTTCGGTCATGCAGTGCGCCGCGCAGGGCTGGGAGGTTAGCTTTGTCCATCGAGACGGTGATTCGATGGTGGCTCGTGGTCGCAACTATCTGGCATCTCAGTTTCTGGAAAACCCACAACTCGCCACTTCAACCGATCTGGTCTTTATCGACACAGATTTGGCTTGGGATGGAGACGAGTTTGTGAAGTTGTGTTCGCATCCCGTCGATGTCATCGGTGGGGCCTATCCCTACAAGGATGAAAGCGGAAACTTTCCACTCCGCTGGCCCCCCGATGGCTTGATGGAAGAAAACGGCCTTTGGCAAGTCGATGCCGTCACTCCTGGGTTCATGCGGGTAACCCGCAGCGCCCTTCAGAAGATGGCCAATCAGATGCCGTGGCTGCAATACAAAGACGGCCCAGACAAGGACGGCCAGCGAAGCTGGATGTTCTTTGACAATCTGCAACGCACAACTGGCGTTTACGACGAGGGCTATGTCTTTTGCGAGCGCTGGCGAACGCTTGGCGGGAAAGTCTGGCTCGATCCCGACATGAATATCACCCACATCGGAAACAAGGCGTACAACCACGGAACATTACGCCAGTGGCTAGACCGAAAATCAGCAACCGTAGACCGGCTGGAATCCGAATTCCCAGGGGTCCCTCCGTTGAAGCTCGTTGCAGCCGCTGTGAGCGGCGACATGAGCGAGCTGGAAGCTGAAAAGGCGTCAGCCGCATAAGGAGAACAACTAAATGGCCTACACTAAAATCAGTACCCTGACGGATCATGCCGTCGAGGTTTTCAACCCCGGCGCGGGGTCCGCGGGCGGGACGCACACCTACATCGCGGCCCCCTTCCGGGGGTTCGTGCAGGAGGTTGGCGTTGTGTTCGGAACCACCGTTACGTCAAACACGACGGTTGCGGCTAATATCGTCAAGTGGACGAGTTCGACGGCTTCGACTCTTACCGAAATCGTTTCCTCTACGCTTGGCGCGTTCAACAGCGTCATGCTGTTGGCGGGCAACGTCGCTTCGGTCAGTCCGCCTTCGCCGGCTTATGTTGAGGCGGGCGACGTGGTTCGCATCACGACATCGGGCGCAGACGGAACGGCAACCAGCAAGGGCGGGACGATCTACACCTTCTTCCGGAAGGGGTAGACCACATGTCCCACCATGAAGTTTACCGCATCGCCACGTCGCGCTTCCTGGCCGTTAACTCGGCTGGTGGCGCGGCGGCGTCCGTTACTTCGGTCGGCGCGCAGACCTATGCCGTTGATCTGACCTTTGTCACGGTCCCCATCGCTACTTCGGGGATCAGGTTTGCGATTAGCACCATAGGCGATGCAGCCGTCACTTCTAACACCGGCACATTGCTGCAAGCCAACGTGACGCGGCGCTACACATGTACGCCTGGGCAGATTGTCCAGGCGGTTAGTCAAGACGCATCGGCGGTGGGCGTCTTCAATATCGTCGAGTTGACGAAGTGAAGACGGAAATCGTCAAGCTCTCGGAGAAGCGAAGCATCGCCGTTGTAACAACCGGCGATGTCGAGCCGATCCTAGAGCACAACAAAGTGCTTCGGACCCTTACCCAAAAGAACACTGACGGGCTGAAGCATGTTGCGACCGTGCCCAACGAGGTTGCGGTCGGCTGGCTGAATGAAGAATGGAAGCGCGGCAATCAGCTCCGATACCTCTCGCAAGAGTGGAAGGAGTTGGTTGCCCGCAAACTCAAAGACCCTGACTGGGCACACCTTCGCGTTGATGGGCCGGTCTGGAGATCGGGGTACCGATGAGCATTACAACGTATTCCGAACTTCTTACGGCTGTTGGTTCGTACTTGGCACGTGACGACCTAACCTCCGCTATTCCTGATTTCGTCGTGCTGGCCGAGGCCAAGCTGAACCGCGATCTGAAATGCCGGCAGATGGAGACGCGCTCCACGACGGTGACGGACCCTGACGACGACGAGCCTGAATATGTTTCGCTCCCAAGCGACTTCCAGGAGATGCGGCGTATTCGGCTTTCCGATGTGTCTGGTAAACCTCGTCTGGAATATCTCAGCGGCGCACAGGCGGACGAGTATCGCTATGGCAGGGGCAACGCTTCCGGCCAGCCGTCTCGCTTTACGATCATGGGCGATGAGCTTGAGCTGATCCCGACCCCAGACGGTGTTTATACAATCGAGATGGTGTACCGGAAATATATCCCGGCGCTCGCAAGCAACTCGACAAACTGGCTCCTGACACTCGCTCCAGACGTTTACCTCTACGGCGCCCTCATGGAAGCCGCACCTTATCTGCACGAGGATTCGCGCATCGCGGTCTGGGGTCAGGGCTTCAGCGGTGCCATCGAACAACTCAACCGCCTTAGCACGATGGCGTCATACAATTCCGGCCCGATGGCCGTGACGGTTACGGGGCCGACTCCGTGACGTGGACTGAACGGACCCAACAGTCCGAGGCGTGGACAGAAATTCCCTCACGGACCATCTCTGCTGGCAATGACTCCTACACAAAGATTTTGCTGCACTTCGACGGGGGGTTTACCGATAGCAATGCAGGCGGCTCGGCACATACTTGGACCGCGATAGGCAACGCCCAAACAGACACGGCTATCAAGAAGTTCGGCACCGGGGCCGGATTGTTCGACGGCACCGGCGATTGGATTACAACACCGGCTCATGACGATTTTATCGTCGGTGCTTTAGACTTTACGCTCGAATGCTGGTTCAACTGCACCGGACCTGTCGGCTCATTTATGAATATCTGCGGGCAATCCGAGGGGGAATTTTTGGCCCCCGATACTTCGGTTTATTTGTACCGCTACAACACCGGAGAAATGGCTGGCGGGGTTGGTCAAGGCAGTTCCTACATTGAAACATATAGCACGACTAAATACTCGGACGTTCTAAACACGGGTTGGCATCACGCCGCATTTGTTCGTTCCGGCAACAACTTGCTTTTATTTATCGACGGCATTTTGCAGCCGGGAACCGAAACAATTGTTGGCTCCGTCAATGCCAGCAATGGCGTTTTTGGAGTGGGCGCCGTTGCCGGTCTGCCCAATGAGTTTCAAGGTTTGGTTGACGAACTTCGGTTTTCCGTTGGCATCGCACGCTGGACGGAGAATTTTGTCGTACCGACTGCTCCCTATACCCACTGGGGCGAACGAACCAAACAATCTGAAACCTGGACTGTAGTCAGCTAATGTTCATCCCGTTCCCTGAATTTCGCCCAGACGTAGACGACTTCCGGGGCGAACACACTCAGGTTCTGTCCGGTGTGCTGCCGAGGGGCGACGGCTATGGTCCGTTCCCTTCGTTGCAGAATTATACTGCGGCCCTAGAGAGCGGCAACGATACCTATACAAAAGTTCTGCTGCACTTTGACGGGACAGACGCAGCAACCACGTTCACGGACAGCAATGCTGGTGGCTCCGCTCATACCTGGACGGCTGCTGGCAACGCGCAGATTGACACCGCAATCAAGAAGTTCGGCACGGCTGGCGGGTTGTTCGACGGAACCGGGGACTGGATCACGACAAACGACCACGCTGATTTCGCCCTCGGGACTTCTGACTTTACAATTGACTGCTGGTTTAACTGCACTGCCGCTACTGGTTCTCAAGAGAATCTAGCTGGCCAGTGCGACAGCGGGGCGGCTGATGCGTCATTCTACATCATCAGAGACACATCTGATTTTATTGTTTTTGCCTCTGCCGCCGTCAATCTTATAAGTACCACCACCTTTGCGAGCAGTGGCTGGCACCATCTAGCTGTTGTCCGATCCGGCAGCACATTTACGCTTTATATTGACGGGGTTGCGGAAGATACGGGCACCAGCGCCGTCGCCATGACCAACAGCTCCAGCGCCTTTCGCATCGGGGCTGCTGGCGAGGTAACATCAAACCCGTGGACTGGCTCCATTGACGAGTTCCGCCTCTCCGTAGGCATCGCGCGATGGACTGCGGATTTCAATGTCGAGTTGTCGCCATACGCGGCACCGTCTGCCTGCCGGGGGTATGTAACCGCGCGCAACCCGTCGGACGGCTCGGTTGCCATCTTTGCTGGTTCTGCCTCAAAGCTTTACAAGCTTGATAACACAACCCTGAAATGGGAGGACGTTTCCAAGAACGCGACGGCCTACACGACGCTCGCCTCAACAGAACAATGGCAATTCACCCAGTTCGGCAGCGTCGTTATTGCGGTCAATTCAAACTCAGTCCCGCAGGCTTTCACGATTGGTTCCTCGACAGCCTTTGCCGATCTGGGCGGTTCGCCCCCGACCTCGCGATATGTTGCGGTGGTGGGGCGTCAAATCATCCTATCTGGGCAGACCAGCAACGTCCGGCGCATTTCATGGTGCGACGTTGACGGGATTACAACGTGGACGCCGGGGACGGGTTTTGCCAATACCTACGACCTCCCGGATGGTGGAGTGGTCCGCGGTGTAGCGGGTGGTGAGTTCGGCCTTGTGTTCCAAGAGAGCGCAATCCGAAGGCTGACGTATATTCCCGGCGCCACACCCTCGTTCCAGATCGAGCGCATTACAGAGGACAAGGGTCTGCTTGGTCCCTACTCGATTGTCCGTGCTGGTGATCGTGTCGCGTTCATCTCTCCGCAGGGTATCATGGAATACCGCCCTGGCGCGGGCTTGGTGGCAATTGGCAAGGAACGAGTTGACCGGACGATCCTGGCCGACATTGATCGACAGAACTTGCAGCTTTTGATCGGGTCTGCCGATCCTGCCGGGACGCGATACATCTGGGCCTACAAGTCGGCGGCGTCGTCCGATACGACCGTATTTGATAAGGTCATCGCCTACGATTTTGCTCTTGAGCGGTGGTCACCGGTCATTGAAACGAGCGGCGAATATCTCGCGACGGCCATCAAGCCGGGCATTACGCTTGAGGGAATTGACGATCTATATGCGTCCATTGACGACATGGTTGACGTATCTTTCGATTCGTTCCAGTCCGCGCTAACTTCAAGGCTTTCCGCGTTTACTGACGAACACCAGCTCGGGTTCTTTGATGGTGCCAACCTTGAAGCCGTACTGGAGACGCCGGAACAGGGCGGCGAACGCAGAATGTTTGTGCGTGGGTTCTTCCCCAGAACCGACGCTGAGACGGTTCACGGCTCGGTGAGATACAGAACCAACGCTCAAGCCAATCTGACGCAGACGAGCGAAACGCTTGTCAACGGCGACGGGTTCTGCCCGCAACGTGTCGATACCAAACTCGCAAGGGGCAGGGTTCGCATTCCAGCGGCGGAAAACTGGACCTATTGCATGGGGCTCGAACCTGATTTCAGCCAAACGGGAAAGCGGTGAATCTGCTTTGTTGCCCGCCTAATCGCACCCAAGAAATATGGCCCATCGCTGAGAGCTACGTTTATTCGGCGACCGACCGGGGGACATGGTCAAGGAAACGGGTGCGCGACGAGGTGTTTACCGGGGACGCCCTGCTGTGGTTGGCTGTTGAGGACGACAATGTTCACGGCGCAGGCGTCACGCAACTGGTGGACGGCGTTTGCGAGATTGTCGCGTGGGGCGCCGACGATCTCACTAAGACAGTTCACCTTCTCAACGTGATTGAGGATTACGCCCGCGCTGAGAAGTGCAGGGCGGTGCGGTTGATTGGCCGAAAGGGCTGGTCCCGCAAACTACAGGGATATAAGACAATGGCGCTGGTTATGGAAAGGCCACTCTAATGCAAGGTTCAAAGGGCACATCTCAAACGACCACCGCCCAACAATCCGTTACCAAGCCATACGAGCCTGCGGTTCCGGGCGTCAACTCACTGCTTGATGCCGCAACGGCGCAGATTCCTAACGCCGGTCTGACCTCCACAGAGAACACGGCACTAACGGGCATCACCAACAACGCCGCCAACGCGGGGCAGTACGCGCCGCAGATTAATGCGCTGGCTGGCGATTTGTTTGCTGGCGGCACAGACCGAACCGGAATGGTTCAGAAGGCATATGACCAATATCGTGTCGGGATGACACCCTACGCGAATATGGACACCAACCCCTATTCAAACGAGGCGTTCACCAAAGCCGCCGGCTATATGTCCGATGACATTCTGAACCGGGTTAAGTCTCAATATGCCAGCTCTGGATATTCGGGCGCGGGCGTCGGTGACTTCGGCAAGCAAGTGGGCGAGGGCGTTGCAAGAGGTGTCGCCCCGGCTTGGGCGCAAGCCTACAACGACAACGAGGGCCGCAAGCTCGGCGCTATTAGCGGAATGTATGGGGCGGGCAATACCTCGGCTGGCATTCTGGGGGGTATGGATCAGACGGCGCTCGGCAATCGCGCCACTGGCGTTGATGTTTCTAACGCCGCGACCGCCTCGTCTAATGCTTCATATATGAAGATGCTGGAAGCGGAAGCCATGCGGCGCGGCATTCCGATACAGAACCTTGCCCAAGTCGCGAATCTTATGATCCCGATGGCGAGGCTTGGACAGACCAGCAACACGAACGGAACCTCGATGCAGGAAATAACCCCGCCAGCACCGTCGCCGTTTCAGACTATCGCAGGGCTTGGAATTGCCGGGATTGGTGCGGCGTCTGGGGCCGGTCCCGCGGCTGGCTTGTTCGGCAGCGCTGGTGGCCTGTTCGGCGGCGGCAATAAGTCCCCCTACGGAACCAATCCGTTCACGCCTTACGGCACGACCAACCCATACTACGGGTAACGCAACATGGCTGGAATATTTGACAACATGGGCTACGGCTCCGGATTGATCGGTCAAGAGGGCGGGTTCCTCGGCAACAATCGCAATGCGATGATTGCGGCTGGGCTTGGCCTCGCGAGCGGAAACAACTGGAGCGAGGGCGCCACGAACGCCTTCAAGGGTTTTCTCGGCGGGCAGACTGCAGACCAGAACCAAGCGGCGCTTCGCGCGGCGATCCCGCACATTATGTCACGCGAAGACCTCGACCCTGCCGTTAAGGCAGCGATCATGCAAAATCCCAACTTGGCAGTTCCTTATTTGACGGCGATGGCTAAGCCGCCCGAATATAAGCCGTTCAGCCAAGAACAGTCCTTCGGCAACTTTAATCCGCAGACTGGCAGAACCAATGTTCAGGGGTCTGTGCCGAAACTGATGGACGTTCAGCCGGGACATCGCATCGACGCGATACAGCCTCCGACACCACAGCCAGCCCAGCCTTCCATGCCTGGGGCGCCGTCTTTCAACAATCGTTTTGTAGGGGCGTCAACCCCGATGGCGACAGGCGGGCCAGAGAAGCCGCCAGCCGGGTCGCAGTGGGATAATCCCGCTGCTGGACCCTCTGGTGGGGCATCGCTGATAAAGGGCACCCCGCAATACCACGAGCACGTCAATAAACTAACCGACGACTTCCGGGCCGATCCGTCCGTGAAGCGATGGCATAAGGTCGCGCCGATAATGCCATCTATTCGAGAGGCGAGGGATACCGCGGGCGGCGCCGCGGACATCAATATCATCTATGGCATGGCTACGATCATGGACCCGGATTCGGTGGTGCGTGAAGCGGAGCAGATCATGGGCCGCAAGTCTGGCGGTCCACTTGAGTCACTTCAGGCTCTTGAGTCGTGGGTTAAGTCCGGTCAGATTTTAACACCAGAAGTTAGAAACAGACTAATTGACCAGATGGAAAGCCGCGCGAAATATATGCAGAAGGCGAACGACTCGGCAATGAAAAGCTATAATTCGAGAGCGAAAATCCTTGGGGCCAACCCTAACGATATTTTCTATCTCCCGGAGATGTATGACGGACCTGGCATCGCGCCGCCCCCGAACCCCAATCACAGTAGAAACTTCGGCGGCGAGATTCTCAGCGTCGCAACAGTGGACGCCGCAAGGAAGCTGCCCAGCGGGTCCAAGTTCCGCGATCCAAACGGCATAGTTAGGCAAGTGCCGTGAGTGAGTGGGACGCATTTCCGGCTGTCCAGCAGAATGAGTGGGATGCTTTTCCTGCCGTTCAGCAGAGTGCCCTTTCGCAGCCGAAGGAGAAGTTCGGGTGGGGTGACACATGGCCCGCGAAGATAGCCAAGGGCCTTTTTAGCGGATTTACGCTGCCGGGTGACGTGTTGGCTGGCAAGGCCCAACTCCCATCGGCGGGCGGCATTCCAGGCTCCGTGCCATTCGGCGATCCGAATAGCGCGGGCGAGCGTGTTGGCGATCTTGCCGCGATGGCATCTCCTATTAGCCCGGTATCGCGCGCTGGGGCCGGGTGGGCCGGTGTCGTGCCCCCGCCGAAAGAATTGGCGCGGTTGCCCGCTCCGACTAAGGACAGTCTACTAAAGACCGGAGGCGCACAGAAAGAGGCGGCGACTGCTGTTCCGCACGAACCCTTCCATCCTGAATTGATGAAGGCGTTTGCGGACAACACCAAACAAGTGATGAACCCCAAGCGGGAGAGGGTCGCCCCGCAGACGTTTGGAATGGTTGATGACATTGCCAAGGACGGCGCGATTGCTGACCTGAGTGTTACCCGGGAACTGCTCGGTGAAATCGCGCAATCCGTGGACCGCAAGGAACGCCGCGCTGCCACCATTGCCATAAAGGAAATCGACAAATTCCTATCGCGCAATGAACCCGCCGCCGCCGGTCTGCTGGAAAAGGGAAATGCTAATTATGCGGCTGGCAAGCGCTTGCAGCAACTTGAAGAACTAGACGCAATCGGTGGACTGCGGACGGGTCGTGCTAATTCTGGCGGCAACGAGGTAAACGTTCGACGGCAGTTGGTTTCCCCGATTGTTGAGAAGGCCATCAAAGGAAACAGCAAGGGATATTCCAAGGACGAAATCGCTGCGCTGAATGGGTTTGTTAAGGGGACGCCCGGCCTGAATACATTACGCACCGCTTCGCAGCTGGCCCCATCGAAGCACGGCCTCACATTCGGTTCGCCGGTTTCGCTGTTGAGCGGCGGTGCATCGCTTGCAGTCGGTGCCGGGGCAAATAAACTCGCCGCACTCCTGACAAGGAACCAGTACCAGAAAATCATGGACCGTGTCGCCAAGCGGTCCCCAGCTTACACCGAGGCTCTCAGCAAGGCGACTGATCGTTATCTCGCGGCGGCGCAGGACTTCAGCACTCAACCCACCCCCGCCAAACTCGCCGGCATGGTCGCCGCCTCCCGCGCTTTGTCCAGCGGACTCAGGCACGACGGCGTGAGCATCAGTTCCGGCGATCTTCTGAGGTCGATACAAGGCCCAGTAAAGAGCGCCGCCGAAGGCGATGAGCCATCCGTTCCAGGGGGCCCAGGCCAGTAAGAACACCGACGCAAAATAAGCCAATAGCGCCCGCTTCATAGCCGAACACTACCACACGGCCCCCGCCTGGGGGCTTTTTCTTGAGGACACAATGACCCTTTACACATGGTCCCAGACCGCCGCAACCAATGCGACGGCGGACGCCACGATTAACTGGGCCGAGGGCATGGCGGGGGCCGCCGTGAATAACTCAGCCCGCGCGGAAATGGCCGCAGTCGCCAAATACCGCGACGACCATGCCGGGACGCTGACCACGGGCGGAAGCTCGACCGCCTACACAGTGACAAGCAACCAGGTGTTTGCATCGCTCGCTGCGATGAACGGCATGTCTCTGCGCGTCAAGTTCAATGTCGCCAACGGCGCCGCGCCGACCCTCAGCGTTGACGGCCTTGGTGCGAAGGCCATCCAAACGATTGCAGGGTCTGCAATCGGAACCGGGGTCATCCCGGCAGGCACCGTCCACGATCTTGTTTACGACAACAGCAATTCCGCCTGGGTTCTGGTCGGCCACGTTGGTGCGTCGGCGAAGTGCTGGGCCTACGTCACGGTATCGGGTGGAACTCCTACACTACAGGCCAGCGAGAACATAACGTCCATCACCGATACGGACGTTGGACAGTTGACCATCACCATCGCGACGGACTTCTCAAGTGTGAACTGGGTCAGCGTTGTGACGTGTTCTGCTACCGACATGATCGGCACTGCTTCATTCGCAAGCAAGGCGACCGGCTCGCAGCTTCTTGCGGCGCGCGACATTGATACGTCCGCCCTCGCCGATCCCAGCTCTTACAACTTCGTCGGATTTGGAGCGCAATAAATGAAGTTACCGAGAACCATCCCCAGACTCGACGGCGGCGTTGTGAAGTTCTACAGCATCCCAAAACTCGACGGCGGCGTTGCGATTATGCAGACGGCCGGCAACCCGAGCGCAGAAGTGTTGCGGTGGTCGCAGGATCAGATTGACGCCGTCAACGTCAACGGCATCAAAGAAATCGACAAAAGCGCCATTCCGAATGATCGGACATTCCGCAGCGCGTGGAAGCCAGACCTTGCGGTTGACATGGACAAGGCGCGGGACATCCATCGGGACAAACTCCGCAAACTCCGCACCACGAAGCTTGAGGCCCTAGATGTTGAACTAAGCCGTAACCCGTCCAAGTTTGACGAGATTGACGCCAAGCGGCAGGCGCTTCGCGACGTGACGGCTGATCCGGCCATTGATGCGGCCAAGACACCGGCTGAACTCAAGGCCGCGATTCCTAGCGTGCTCGCACAATGATCCCAGGCTACGTCCCGCCCATTGGGGAGAAAGACCCAGATAAAATATCGCGTGCGGTTCGCAACCTTTACGAGAACATCCCTGGTCTTCTCACGGACATAGAGAACGACATTGACGCCCTTGAAGCCGAAGTTGCCGCGCTTGCGTCGTCTGAGTATATCCCCGACGGGTTTACGCGTGCCGCGATACAGGCCGCAGTGGATGAAGCGGCGGCGGCTGGCGGTGGCATCGTTAAACTTCTTGACGGAGACTATCTTAGCGACGGCACGCCGGTCATCATTGACGAAGATAATATCTGGATCACCGGGTCAGCCGACACGCGAGTTCTAGCACCAAACGACGCCACGGTGGTTGACGGCGTGATTAAGGTCGGTATCCCCGCCGCACTCGGCACCGACACGACGCTTGCCTCGAACGCCGCTTTTGGCGACTTGAGCCTCGTCGTCACCAGTGCCGCGGCCCTCGCCCAAGACGATTACATTCAGATTGCCGTCACGCAAGCCTCGACCGGCAACTCGTACTTTATGATGACGCGCATCGTGTCGCTGTCGGGGACTACGGTTAATCTGCAAGACGCGCTGGCGTTCAGCATGTTGACGGCAGACACCAGCACGTCGATCCGCAAAATCCCGGTCACCAAAAACAACCGTGTCACGAATATCAAGTTTGTCGGGAACAGTAACTCTGGTGCTGGCACCCACCTTCTCGCGGTCTATCAGACCGTTGATTGCACGGTGGACGGCTGTTCGTTCGAGGATCACAACCCAGGCGCCGGCGTTCTGTTCAATCGCGGCTATAAAAACCAGGTCGGCTATCTCTATGCTAGAAACTGCGGGAGTGTCCTATACGCTGACCTCTATATTGCCCGCCAAACTCATGCCCACGTGTCTTCGCTGCGTTCCGAAGATGCTTCAGGCTTTGGCCCGCAACTGGAAACGAGTGTTTATTGCCGGATCGACAGCGTTAGCGACACTCACTCCGGACACGTCGGGGGCGGGCGCGGCTCGAAATACGCGGGCCTTCGGTGCTGCACCATAGGCTCGGTCATCAGTACCAATGCCGATAGCACGGGCGTTGGTATTACCAGCGGGACCGCTGACTGCCTATTCGACAGTATCATCTCAATCGGCAACCGAGGCGGCTCGGGCGGCAACGACATCGGCCTCTGGTTCAGCGGCAATAGCAACTCGCGAAACACCATCAACTCGGTGATCGCCTTTAACAACGCCGACGCCGACATAGCGTTCAACACCACCGACAGCTACAACAAAATACTGAATATCCCCGTTCCCAACCTTGTCGGCGTCGTGATTACCGATGCGGGCGTGGGCAACATGGTGGGGTCGGCGAATTATCCGGCATTTCTCATTGGAGGATTCGCACTCAACGTTAATGCAAACTCCGTCGCCGATACCGCGATCCCCATCATAAGCGGCTCGCCTGAGTACAGAATATCCTCGATCACCATTCAGAACGTCGGAACGACCGCATCGCTGACGACCGCACAGTTCGGCATCTTTAGCGGGGCGGGCGGCACCGGCTCAACGATCAGCGCGGCGGGGCAGTCCCTTGCGGCGTTAACGTCCAATGCGCTCAACACCAACGCCGCGGTGATCAACGTCGCGCCAGCGACATCGCCAACCGCGATCTGGAACGTTAACCCACTGTATTTCCGCATCACCCAGGCGCAGGGCGCGGCGGCATCGGTCAACGTCTACATCGTTGTCCAGCCGGTCCCGCAATAATGGTGCGCTGGATCGCCGGCCTCCTCTACATCGTCCTTGTTGTTGTTCTACTGACGGGGTGGGGGCTGGTCGGGGTCTACGGTCATGGCTGGTACGACCCTGAATGCTGCTCCGACCGTGACTGTCAGCCGATAGCTTACGCGCCCAGGCCCCTGCCGGGCGGCTCGTTTCTCTTGGACACAGGCGAAGTGGTTGAGCCGGGCCGCGTGAAGTGGTCGCGCGACGAACACTATCACCTCTGCCGATCACCAAACACCGGGCAAATCTATTGCCTCTACGTACCGCCATCTTCGTCCTAGCGGCGGGCACCCCTGCGGCGCTCGATGCCACGAGGAAGCGGAGGGGTGGTCAGCGCAAGGGAGTGATTCCAGCCCTTGCGTATTCTTTGTTCGACTAACTTGCGCCGCTGTCCAAGGCGTTCGGCCCACTCTGCAACCGGCAGGCGTTCGCCGTTGTGTTCAATGAGGACATTACTTCGCTTGTTGCGCCCTTGTTCCTTTGGTGTTGCCCAACGGCAGTTCTCTGGAGAGTACGGGCCGTTGTTATCAATTCGCTCGATGGTCGAACCATCAAAGTATGCGCGCTCCGTGTCCTCCAGAAATCTCGGAAAGCTCTGCCATCTGTCGCAAACGGAGATGCCGCGCGCTCCGTAGTTTTTGAATTGATGGTGGGTCGGGCTGTGGCATCTCTCGATCATCACAGACCATCGTTTCCAGAGCGGGTGTTCGTGTGAATGGCCGCCCTGAGTGTTTCTAAGACAAGAACAAGAACTAGTGTTTCCGTTTCTCAGGTGTCTGCCTTGGACAATGACTGTGTTTCCGCAGTCGCACTGACACAAAAACCGAGCGCCGTTCTTAAGGCTTGGAGCCGCGCTCATAACGGTCAGGCGACCAAATCGCTCGCCAGCCAAGTGTTCAATTGGTTTTGCCATGTTCATCCATATGGGGTGAGTGGGACGAATAAGCAATAGCTTAGGAGCTGAACATGGAATGGTATCTATATCCGATCCACTGGCACATGACCGCCACGGAATGGATCGCTAAGAACCCGACAAAGACGCTCTACATCGCGGCTGCTCTCATCGTCGGCGCGCTGGTGTTGTAGTGCGATCTTCCCAAGCCGCCTTCGATCTCATCGTCAAAGAGGAAGTATCGAGCGAGGCCGTCTACCGCAAGAAGTACCAGCGGCCTGAATGGCCGGGTGTGAACTCGGGCGCGACGGTCGGCATCGGGTACGACCTCGGACAAACAAACGCAGCAACCATCCAGAACGATTGGAAGGCATACGTCTCCGGGCCGATGCTCGTTGCAATGGTCGGTGCCACAGGCAAGACCGGCCAAGCAGGTAAGGCCGCAACCAGTGCCATCCGAAATAAAGTCCTGATCCCTTGGGAGGATGCGATTGCGGTCCATAAGGAAAGCGTCGTTCCACGCTGGGAGGCCCGGTTAGCTAAGTCTCTGCCGAACACTGACAAGCTGCACCCCGACTGCTTCGGCGCGCTGCTTTCGCTGATCTTCAATCGCGGGACATCGTTCAACAGCTCTGGCGAACGCTACAAGGAAATGCGCGCGATCAAGGAGCATATGCGCTCCCAGAACTTCGCTGCGATCCCCACTGAGTTCCGCCGCATGAAGCGCATTTGGCCCGGCGTTCCCGGTTTGCAGGGTCGCAGAGAGCGCGAGGCCAAACTGTTTGAGAAGGGGCTGAAGGCAAAGCCCGTGTCTAATCCAGTGCGGGTGCCGGTGCCAGAAAAGCCAGAGACGAAGCCCGCCATCCAGAGCAAGGAAATCTGGGCCACGATTGGCACGATCCTGACGACCATCCTCGGCGTCGTGACGGACTGGCGGGTTCTCTCGGTGCTGGTTGTCGGGTTTGGCCTGTTCGCAATTTATTGGCGTTTCAATAAAGACGACATCCGGGGGTGGTTCTCATGACGTGGCTCGCAGGGCTGTTCTCAGGATTCCCCGACATTCTCAAGTCCATCTTCTCATTGGGTGAGAAGGGCCTGGACTACTACATCAAACGCGCGGACGGCGATACGCAGCGCGCTATTGCATTGATGGTTGCCGACCAGGCCCGCATTGCAGCGCAACGTGACATTACCATCGCGGGCATGAGCCATCCGATTTGGTGGGCGGCGTGGATCGGCTTCATATTCCCGCTCATCGTCTATTGGAACAAGATCGTCATTTACGACAAGGTTCTAGGCTGGGGTTCTACCGACGCACTGACCGGCTTTGCTCTTGAATGGGGCGGCTGGATGGTTGGCGGGCTGTTCTGCCTGCAAGTCGGGACCGGCATCGTCGGCGGTATTCTTAATCGCGTCGTAAAACGATGACAGACGCAATCACATGGGCGGCGCTGATCTCAGGTGTTACGGCCTGCATCGGTCTTGCTAAATTCTGGATGGACTGGGGCAAGGCAGAAGAAAAGGCTGAAGCGGCTCAGTTGTCCGCACTCGCACTAGGTGCTCGGTTGGAAATCGTCAGCACATCACTAACCGAGTTCAAGGTTGAAGTGGCAAGAGAGTACGCCACAGGGCGCTCATTGGAAGCCGCTGAGAGGCAAATCACGGAAGCCATGAACGGCGTGCGCGATGAAGTGCGCGGCCTCAATCAAAGGCTGGACCGTATTATCGAGGCCATGATTCCAAAGTGAACATTCTTGCGGTTGTCGTCCTCGCGGCGGTGATTGCATTAGCCCTGACACCAACACCACAGCCGCCCGAAGAACGTCATCACATCTATTGGTGTTACCTGACCGTGCATGAGAACTGGCAGGGCTATCGCCTGACCCACACTATGTCGCTCCCGTGCATGTATCGAACTAATTTGCCGGTCGATGCGTAAGCCCGCAACTCACAACAGGCGGAGAGCTTGAACAGAGAACCCAGGATTCTCTTTCTCGATATTGAAACTTCACCAATCATCATGGCCTCATGGTCAATACGTTCGCCCGAAGCGTCTGCGGTGTGGGTCGAACGTGACACGTTCATTCTGATGTTCTCCTACAAGTGGGCGCACGAGCGGACGGTCAAGACGTGTTGCCTTCCTGACTTCCCTCGCTACAAGACCCACAAGCACGACGACAAGCAGTTATGCGGCGTGTTGCATCGTCTCATGGACGATGCAGATATAATCTGCGCGCACAACGGCGATGCCTTCGACATCAAAAAGATTAATTCTCGGCTGATAACAAACGGGTTCGCGCCGCCCAGTCCGTTCAAGACGATCGACACACTGAAGGCTGCGAGACGGGCGTTCAAGTTCGACAGCAACAAACTTGACAACATCGGGCGCTATCTCAACGAGGGGCGCAAGATACCGAACACCGGGGCGGCTCTGTGGCGGGGCTGCGTCAACGGCGATCCGAAGTCGTGGCGCATCATGCGGCGATACGGCAAGCAGGACACCGATCTGCTGGCTAGGGTGTATGAGCGCATCAAGCCTTGGATGCCCAATCATCCGAACCTCAACCTCTACACCGGGCAGAGTAGTCATTGCCCGACCTGTCAATCACCCCGCATCAAACGCAGCGGCCTGCACTATCTCAAGACCACCATTCGCCAGCGGTTCAAATGTCAGGACTGCGGCGCGCGGTGGTGTGGAGATATTGTTAAGGGGAACACATGCGACCCATCGGACGCCTCACAATCCGCAAGCCAACCCCGCGCGACCGCCCGACGAAGGGCTACCACTCGATCCCGCGCGAACCCTACGACGGCCCGCTCTCGCCCGGCCTCCGCAAAGACCTCAACACGGAAGCGATAGGCTTCGTCCACCACTTCGACGAATCGGAATACGAGGACGACTATGACCGAGCATAAGTTCGATAGCGTTATTGCAATGGCACCTCTCACGGATGAAAAAGGTCGGAAGAAGTGGATTATTGTTGCTCGCCGTAATGGCGAAAACGAAATGCTGATATTACCTTGTGGTGAATTTCAAATGCAGTATGTCGAGATTGACAATGCCGCAGCCCTCGAACTTCCCTGCGCGTGAATGGTGGACCGCCTACGTTCGCATTGAGAACGCCGAGGACTATCTGAAATGCGGATGGGCGACTGGAACGGGGATGGGCCTACAGGAAAGCCCCCACGGAAATTGGAGCGTTCTAATGGAGCGGCCAGCCTGCGAGTGCGGTCGAGTACCAAACCCACAACGGAAGACCTGAAGACCTATCAGGGCTATCTAGCCCGAGAGATTGCGCGCCTTCAGAAGCGCCACGCGGAAATCACGCGGGCGATTGGCTAACCTCAGAGTGGTGTCTGCACATGAGTTGCAGTAAAGCGTGACTTCATTGCGCCTCGTTCATTTGGACGAGGCATTCTTGCCAGTATTCCATTGCGGCTCTGGCCGCTCGCTCAAATGCTGGCCCCCAATCCGCATCGGCCAGAGTTTCCCTAGCTGTTGCTCCTGGTGGGCGCTTCAAGCCAATCGCGGCCTCAACCATTCTAACGGCAAGTTCGGCTTCGTCTATTTCCGCAACATATTTGGACGGCTTGTTGCGCCCAATCCAGTTCGGAATATCCAGCGGGTGTGAGGTCATCGTGGCTCCATTATGTCTGCGGTTCTGTCTCTAGAGCGGTACGGCAGAACTTAGCCACCATATCAGGGGCCAAGAGTTCGTTATTCTCGGCTGCTATGGCCACTTCCTCTAGCGCCGCGCGCAGCCGCTCGATCTCTTGGCGGGCTTCCTTGATATTCGAGGCAACTCCCTTGGAAAACATGGCCTCGCAGCGCGCCTCATCGAAGTGTAGCCGCTCAACTATGTCCATTAGTCTTTCTCCGCTTGTGCAGACGACGCCTCACCGAGAGCGGCCCGCGCCCGATCAATCGTTGCGCCCTCCGGTATCGTGCCCCAGTTGTGGTCGTCACAGTATTGGAGCAGATCGCGCAACGCCGCCCGCAACTGCTCGACCTCAATGTAGGCCGCTGACAGAGCGGACAACACTTCTTCAAATTGGGTTTTGGCGTTGTCGTCACTCATTTCTCTTTCTCCGCTTGCTCACCGAGCGTCCGCAACCGCTCCAGTTCATCGAAAGCTGCGTTCAGCACCTCGCGATGTTCGCGGTGGCCGAACGTGTCGGCAATCCGACGCAGGGTAGCGATGTCTGCGCTAACCAGCGGTAAGCGGCGGTCGTCAGTCATTAGGTGGCTCCGGTAGTGGCATCCAGTGGGTCGGTTCAAAATCGTATGGCATGGTTCCGTGCTCGCCTATGTCGATGCCGTCTAGCGCAATATCAAAGCCGCCCGTTCCGGCACCACAGCCATCATATTGCATGATGCGAATGCCGTGGTCCGGATCAAAGCCAAGCAGCCGCTGCTTTTGGCTCTGATCCTTCGGTGCCGTCTCTATCGGTTGCCACGCGGGCCACTTGTGCGGTTGGTTTGTCATCGTTACTGCCTCTCCCATCCCATCACATCCCGTCCCATCATATTGCGCTGATGCACAAATTGATAAATCAGCGTCTGCGCGATTGCTTGCGGGCCGGGGTGGTCTTAACAACGCCCTCACACTCGACCATGCTTTCGAGTCGGTAGATCGCAACCTTCTGCTTGCTGCCGACATCAACCATTCCCTCGATGTCCGCACTCGCGCAGAGGTAATCGGGACCAGTGCCGCCGTCCTCAAACTTCACAAAAACGGTATTTGGAAACTTGGCCATCGTCCTTCTCCTTTGGTGGTATTTTGATAAACAAGCGGCCTCGCATTAGACAACGACAGGTGAACCCCACGGGTTGCCCTACCTCACGGCGGGGCCGCTCTCACCGCAGAGGATGAGAAGCTGCAATCTGTGGGGTTCGCCAATCGTTCGCCACTAGCCTCAAGCCAACTAGCGTGCACCATGTGCTATCCCTTCTGTGATGACAGCGACCGCACTAGGCGGCCCTGACTAGTTCGATCCGGCGCCCGAGCCAACGCATCGCGTTCACCGCCATACTATTCCCAAGCGCCTTGTAGCGCGGCCCGTCTGCGGCCGGCTTGTTGCGGATCTGAATGTCGGTGTATCCGTCAGGGAAGCCCTGTAGCCGCTCGCACTCGACCGGCATCAGGCGGCGCACGGCCCAGCCCTGAAGGGTATAAGGAGCGGCGACCGCCTGCGGCACTGTCCGCGCCTCTAGCGTGTAGGCTGCGCCATCCGTTCTGATGCCCGCGCCGTCAGGCCCCGCGCTGGGGTTCTCGCAGACGGCGCGTTCCTGAATGGCGATGATGTTAACGTCATCCTCTTGCCGCCGCCCGGCATAGCCGCCCTTGCCGGCGCTCTCTGCGCCACGGGTGAGGGATGCGGCAACCACTGGAACGATGGGCGTCCCGCGCCCCGTGCCGTCCTCGGATGCGTCGAAGCCGTCAGCCTTCAGGCTGTGCGCCACCATCGTCTCGGTTTCATAGTCGATGCGCCCCATGCCGCCGGCATTGAGGCAATGCGCTATGTCGCCGGTTGATGCGATTAGCCCGCCATCGCAGTCGAAGTCGGTTCCGAGTCCCCCACCGCCTGTAGGGCGTGCGCTAATTGTTGGGGCAAGTCCTTCCCCCGTTTGTCGGCGCGGCGCAGAATGCCCTTGCAGGCTTTCGCGCTCAAAAAGTACCGCCGCGGCACGTCGCCAGTCACCAAGATGTCCGACAACGAAGACACGCCTTCGTCGCTGGGGCACTGCTCTGGCAAGGCCGTCCACTCGGACGTATTGAGCGTCAAGCACTCGCCAGGCCGCATGATACCCGAGTTGCTCCAACCCTCCGATGAAGGAACCAAAGTCCCGTCCTCCGCTGGATGACAAGACGCCGGGGACGTTCTCCCAAACCAGCCACTCGGGCCGATAGCGGTCAGCGATCGCAAGATAGGTAAGGGCGAGGTTCCCCCGTGGGTCATCAAGTCCTTTGCGAAGTCCAGCGACCGAGAAGCTTTGGCACGGGGTTCCTCCGACGAGAACATCGAAATTTGCATCCGGCCATTCCTTGAAGTTGTTGATGTCGCCAAAGTTCGGAACGCCGTTCGACAACTTCCAAGGCTCGTCGGGCATGTTTGAACCGTAGTGGTGAGCCAGCACAGCGGAGGGGAACCTCTCGACCTCGGCAAAGCCAACGGGCGTCCAGCCCAGCGGGTGCCACGCAACCGTGGCCGCCTCGATGCCGGAACAGACCGAGAGATAAGTGGCAGTCATGGGCGTATCCCCACGACGCC
>Ga0137428_1000084_pt1 | contig 45777 bp, 70 predicted proteins | sample EasRivERMZT718_2_FD_102305 | JGI IMG/M metagenome (GOLD analysis project Ga0137428, IMG submission 102305) | Soil microbial communities from meander-bound floodplain in the East River, Colorado, USA - East River MetaG ERMZT718_2 | ecosystem: Environmental > Terrestrial > Soil > Floodplain ...
CGACGTAGCCCATGTGATCCATGGCAAAGGCGAGCGTCGATTCTGCGGGGCCGACCAGCGCTTCCCACAGCGAGCGGAGGGAGAAGTCTTCGGGCCGTGCGCGCTTGCGCTGGCCATTGGGCAGGTCCTTGCCCTCGAGCAGCAGCGCCTGGACCTGGAGATAGCCCGCTGGGCCATGCTCGCTGACCAGGCCCTCGATTGCGTCGCGACGAATCATCGTCCGTCTCCCTCTGTCGGCTGCGATGGAACGGGGCGCGCGCGCAGCCGATCGCGCGCGCCCGGAATCGTCAGACGGTGTTGGTGGTCCGGTTGCCCGAGATCCGCACGAGCACGCGGGTCGTGGTGGCCGTGTACTTCCGCCACACGCGGCCGATCGCGTCGGTCTGGGCCGCGGCCGCAATCACGGTAAACGCCGAGGCGGTCCCGGGGATGCCCGCCACCTCGTCGGGACCGACCAGCGCGAAGGCATCCCACGCGGTCGCGGCGCACTCGAACTCGAACACGCCTTCGGTGGCGAGCGTGACGTCGTCCGTCTCGCCCGCGGCCGAGCCCGTCATGGCCACGCCAGCGAAGTTGTCCTTCCAGAGCGCCTGATTCAGCGCGAGCGAGGTCTGGTCGGCCTGCGCGCCCAACGGCTTCACGTCGTCGGTGGCCGCGTCGTAATAGCACATGTAGCCCACGTCGATGACCGTCGCCGAGAGCACGGGCAGCTTGATCGTGCCCTTGGAGTCCATGTGCCGGAATCGTTGTACGTGCGCCATCGGTTACTCCCTCGCCAGCGGGGCGATATGTGGTGACCGTTTTCCGCCCGGGCGAGGATCACCCGGCGCGTGCTCGGTCGGGGTCAGCCTGCGACGAGCTTCAGCCCGAGCGTCCGGGCGTACTCGTCCACCTTCTCTTCGTCGATCGGCCGGGTGCCGTCGGCCTCGTGGGTCGGCCGGCGCTCGTCCAGATCCCGCTCCGTCGAGCGCGGCGCGCTCCGCCCGAACTTCACCTTGCCCGCGATCGTCTTGCGCTCGGCGATCATCGCGCTCACCGCGGCGGCGTTCGGCGCCTCCCGCAGCTGCGTCCGGAACTGCTCGGTGACGAGCACGTCGGGCAGCTTCGCATCGGCGAGCTTCGTGGCGATCAGGGCCGCGCGCGCGGAGTCCTTCTCCGTGGCATCCTTGTCGGCCAGCTGCTCCTTCAGCGCCTTGTTCTCCCGCGCGAGCGCCGCCATCTCCGCGGCGTCCGGGTTGGACTCCTTGAGCAGGGCCTCGATCAGCTCGGGCCGGTGTTTCTTGATGTCGGCCGCGGTCAACGTCTTGAAGTCCACAGCGTCCTCCGGGTTGATGACCGACTCGAACAAGCCGGCGGTGGTAGCAGGGTCGGTAACGAGCTCGACGGCGAAGACCTCGGCGAGCGACTCGACGACGTCGGCCTGGCCGTGCGCACCCGGGCGGACGGTGCCGCGGCCGCGGTGTGACATGCCGGCGCGATGCGGCATCTGCTCGGCGAGCGCGAACGCCAACGAGCTGGTGGGCTCGCGCTCGAGAATGTGCAGGTCGCCCTTCACCGTATCGCCGACGCGCCGCGGGTTCAGGATCTCGCCGGCGAGATCAAGGACTGAGCGGGCGCCTTTGCGCTCGCGCAGCTGCGCTTCGGTGGGATGGTCGAAGTAGAATGGCGCGTGTTGGTAGAGGCGCACCGCATCGTTGAGGGCCTGCTCGCTGTAGGTGCGGCCGTTCTTGGAGGTCTTGCCGCAGAGCGTGACGTTCTTGATGAGCCGCTCGCCGCGATCGACGCGCGCTTCGCCGAGACCTTCGAAGTCTTCCCAGAGCCGCTCGTCGCGGGGCGTGCGCTGCTCCTCGTCGAGCTCGTCGTCCTCGTCGCGCTGCTTGCGCTTGGCCGTAGAACCTCCTGAACGCAAAAATCCCGGCGAGCCGATTGGCTGCCGGGATTGCCGCAGTTAGCGGGTGACCCCTGTCCAATGGGAGCATACTACACGGTCCGCAGGGGCGCAAGCACGGGCCCTACTCTTCGAGCGGCACCAGATCGCCGGCGAGCAGCGTCTGGCGGCGCTCGTACTGAACGACGGCGCCGTCCATGCACTTGAGCCGCACCCACCCGGTCAGCCCCGCCGCGAGCGCGAGCAGCTCTTCGGCGTACCACTCCACTTCCTTGCGCGCCGGAATGGTAGGGCGGAGCACGCGCCCACCCTTGAGGGACTCGGTCGAGTCCCAGCGGGTGATGCGGCCGCGCTCGCAGTGGGCCTCGATCAGGCCCGTGAAGCCGCCGTGCAGGATGCGCGTGAGATCACGCGCGATCGCGTCGACGCCGACTGCAGACGGCTGCACTCGGGCCGCCAGCGCGCGCGCCATCAGCCGTCGACCCACAGCTCAAGGAGACAGCGGCACCCAGGATGCGCCGGCGGGCGATCGTGCCCCGAGGGAAAGACCTCGCTCAGGCTGCGGCGCTTCCCGTCGTCGTTGCGCTTGCACGGGCCGATTGGGTTGCCCGCATCGACGGCCTCGTCGCGCGCGGACACCCATTGCCGTTCCACGCGGCCGCCCGCAGCCGCCACCGCTTCGCCGCGCTCCTGCACCAAGTCCCCGACGTACCGCACGGTCTCGGTGCGGGCGATCAGCTTGGCGCGTTGGTCGATCAGGCGTCGGCGGACACGGCCCGCCGTGTGCGCGGCGGCCGCTTCCGTGGCGCCGGCATTCAGCGCGGCACGGCGCGCGCGCTCGACTTGGGCGACTTGGCGCGTCGTTAGCCCCGTGGCCTGGCCGATCGTCGCGATCGCCTCCGGCGTCATCCCCGCATCCGCGATGAGTGAGAGTTGGAGCCGCACGGCGGCGAGCCCTTCTTCTTCGATCTGGCGGATCAGCTCGCCGATTCGCAGGCGGGCGAGCTCGTCGGGCGACGTCTGCTCGAGCAGCGTTTCGGCCAGCGCTTCAGCCACGAGCCGCCGCACGAGCTCGGCTTCGAGTGCGGCAAGCCGCTCGCGCAACCGGGCCAGGAAGCTCGACGGGACGATCCGCACGACCGCCGCCGCTAGCCACTCGGCCGGCGTGAGCAGCTGGCCCAAGCCGACGAGCCCCGAGTGCAGAGTGGGCTGCAGCCGTCGCTGGATCCGCGCCACCGTCCGCAGGTGTGCCACTCGACCGGCTGTCAGCCGGCGCGCCATCAGGGCCGGACCGCGACGACGAGGCGCCGCGTGACGAAGTTGACGTCGGCACCATTCCCGAACACCTCGAAGACATCCGAGCCGGCGAACGACGCCAGCTGCGCATTGAGATCAGCCCCTTCGAAGACCGCGAAGTATTTCCCGGTGGTCCCGCGCTCCGCGGCCGCCTTGCTCAACGTCGCATGGATGGCAGCGCCGGCCTCCGTTGCGGAGAGGAAGAAGGTGAGCCCGGCGAGACCGGTCGCGACCTCGAGCGCACCTGTCGCCGCATTCTTGCGCCGCACAAGTTTCTCGGGCTCGTCATCATTCCCGCCTAAATAGAGTGGCTTGCCTCGATCGGGCATTTAGTTCACCTCCAGACGGACGCGACTAGCATCGGCGACCCCAAAGCGCGCGAGTGATCCGTCGATGAGGACGTATCGCACACCGCTCCCGTCGACGACGTAGAGGGGGAGCGAAACGCCCACCGGTGCAGAGAACGGCAGGAAGTAGGAGGCGGGGTAGCCGCCGGCAATGATCATCCTTGCACCCGTGGCCCGGGATAGGCGAGCTGCGCATCGATGTTGCTCTCGGGCGTGCCGATGGCGCGCACGATCTCCCCGTGTGCGGTCATGAGCTCGGCCCCTGGTGGTGACATGTGCAACCACTCGTCGAACCATTCCCGCGCGTGATCGCAGTTGCGGTAGCTCTCAAACCACGGGCCGCCGAGTGTGTAATGCAGAATCTTGGCCTTCGGGTTCGGCACGTACTCGCCAACCAGCCAGTTCCACTCCAGCGGGAGCGCTCCCACGCGCCCGTCGTCCAGCCATGAGAAGCGATGCAGCTCAAGCCCGGACAGAATGTTCACGCGTGCCGGTGTGAGCGCCTTGCAGCGAACACAGTCGAACACCATGAACGAGGACCAGTTCTTCCGGGGGTAGGGAACATTGATCTGGTTCAAGAACTTCACCGTCGCCGTAGAGGCGTAGTCGTGTTGGCACACGTAGACGGCCGGCTCGGCGGCGTTGCTGCGTAGGCCGCGACTAGCTTGATTGCGCCGCTCCTCCACCCGCGTGCGACGATCCCGCTCGACCACATCCATGACCTCGTAAATGTCGGCCAGGCAGAGCATGTCGGAATCCATGAAGATTGCGTCGCCCTCGTAGTCAGCGAGGTAGGGCACGAGGAAGCGCGTCATGCTGAACTCGGTAGACTCCGTCTTGCCACGCTCGCGCGTGTACAGCCCAGCAGCCCGCAGCGCTGGCTGCACGAGCGGTATGATCGCCACCGGGCCAGAGGCACGGGACAGAATGCTGTGCGCGCAGACGTGATAGGCCACCGGCTCGCGCGAGTCGTACCCGATGAAGATGCGTAGCATCAGCTCCCCCGAAACATGGGTCCGCCACCGGCAGCGGCCGCGTGGCGCAGGTTCACGGCGATGGCCAGCTGAATCAGACTGGTCACCGTGGTCCAGTCCAGCGATACCGCACCACCTGTGCCGGGCGCGGAGGCGACGGCCACCATCGTGGCACCGTTTGAATCGACTGGGCCTTCCAAGACCTCGGTGTCCGACGTTCCGAGATCCGGATTACTCCCGCACTGCACGCCAACCGCGAGCCCGTCCGCCGTGGTCGTGACGCTGATCGAATCAGGGGACGCGGTATCGGTGACCTGCCCGTCGAAGGGGTCCACGGTGTCGATACCATCCACGCCCCGGAATCCGCACGACCACGAATCCACGCTGAAATCTGAGGTTCCAACAAAGACCGTCTGGGCACCGCTCGGAGCCCCGACGAATACGGCCAAGTAGTTGCGTACATCCTGCCCGGCCTCGAAACCTTGGTAGCTCTCGGTCGGAGCTGCGGCGGCAATCGTGGCCGCGATCGTGGGGCTCGTCCCGTGCCACAGCGTGCAGGCAAAGAAGACCGCCGCCGCCGCCGGGATCGTGCGGCTCGCCGAATTAGTCTCACCGTCAAACGTGTAGGTGACGGCGGCGGCGGCGACGAAGCTAGGCACGCGCCCGCACCTTGTACGTGTCGAACAGCGTGGCCGGGGTCGGCTCCGCTACGCCTTGGGCTGGCCCACCGTAGAAATCGAACGGAAGCGGGACGCCGCGTACCATCGGGAAGGTGAGCGTTATGCCGAGCGGCGTCAGGTCTACGTCTCGGTGACTCGCATCGAGCCGCGCGGCGAGCCGAATCGTGCGCAGCGCCCCGCGGGCCGTCGTGATGAGAATGTCGCGCTTCCGTGCACCGAGTGCGACGAGGCTGCCGCGCGTGAACAGCCGGGCGAGGGTGGTCGTCCGAGCAATCGGGCTGTCCCAGCGCCGAGCGTCGTCGTCCGCCACCACGACCTCGAAGACGACCTCGTCCGCCGGATTGCCGGTCGGGCAGCGCGTGAACCGCTCCATGACGATCTCGGCCATCAGGCGTGCCTGCTGATACGCATGTGGTCGTACCAGAAGTAGTCCTGCTCGCTCTTGGTCTCGCCCGACCCACCCCAGGTCGGCGCGATCTTGTGCTCGTCGAACGCATTCGCGGGCCAAGTCACGTCGGTGTAATTGCCCTGCAGCACGTTGTCGAGCCACCACTTCATCGAACTCGGGGACTTCCGCATATACCACTCAATCAGGTGCCACGACCCGAGCGTGATCTCGGTGCTGTTCACGTTCGGATCTAAGTTGCGATTATCACTGGCGAGTTCGGTCGTCGGCCGGAGTAGATGGCTGCCAGCGGTCATCATGATGAACACCTGCCCACCAGCGCCGCCGCCGCCTAAAAACTGGAACGTGATCTTATTCCCGGCCGAATGGTCCTGCCACGGACTGCTCGCCTTCCAGTAGAACCCGATGTAGAGCTCGTTCCCGCCGCCGACATCCAGAAAGAGCGTCCCCGGATCATCACCCCCGGGGAAGCCGATCGGGTAGCTGTACTGCGCGACGAAACTCGGCGACTGTGGGGCCGCGCCATCCGACGTGCGAGAAATGTTGCCGCTGTTGTTGATGAACCAGCCCGAGGAACCGACGGGATCGCCAGCGCCCGGGTTCGGCATCACATCGCTAAAGCCGTACTCGTTGACGAGCGTGAAGCCTGCCGGCTCGTTGGGGAAACCGCTGAAACCACCCATCGGGGCGCGCACCATGAGCCCAGGCGTCAGCACCATCAGGCCACCTGCGTGATCTTTGGACCGACGACGAACAGCAGCTCGGGGCCGACCTGCTCGACCTTCCCGATCGTGAAGAACTTTCGCAGCCGCTTCTCCCACCACTTGCGCGGCTGCTGGATCAGATGCGTGTTCCGTCCATCGGGGAGCGTCTTCTGCGCCGGCCCGGTGTGGATGACGAAGAAGCCGGCCAGCCGCACGACGCGCCGGAGATCGTAGAGCACGTAGAGCAGCTTGTCGGGCTCGATGTGCTCGAGCACGTCCGTGCAGACTACGATGTCCGCCGGTTTCGGCGACTCGTCTTTGCCCGCGATCGCCGGGTCGTACTCCTGAATGTGGAACGGCAGCGCCTTGGCGAGCCGCCCCTTCCCGCACCCGTAGTCCAGCACGTCCTTGGTCTTGAGCGCGGTGCACATCTTCAGGACGTTCTCGGCGTGCTTCTCGCCGCCCACCCCGTAGGCCAGGTTCCGGTCGTGGAGCTCGGCGTTCAGCCGCCGGTACTCGGGCGAGATCAGCGCCTCTTTGATGAACGCGACGAGCTGCAGGGACCGCTTCGCCGCATCGACCGACACGATCGAGTGCCGCACCAGGGCCTGCGTCAGACCTTCCCCGTAGAACTTGGCCCGCACGGCCGGGAGCTGCGCGAGCTCATGGATCGTCTGGCGCGCCGCCTCGAGCATCGCCGGCGTGGTGAGGTAGACCGTCCCGGACCCCTCCGGGTATTCGCACTCGGCGTATTTCTGCTGCGTGTAGGGGTGCGCCGCCGCATGGCGCACGTCGCCGCGGGCGCAGCCGTCGAGACCGAAGATGTGCAGCTCCGTGTAGCCGAGGAAGGCGGCGAGCGCCATCGCTCGGAGCCCCACGTCACACCCGCCCAGGACCGCCCACTCCCCAAACGGCAGGACGCGCTTGCCTTCCTCGGTCCCGTCGAACACATGCCAGAGCAGGACATGGTCGGCAAAGAGCTGTGGACCGAGTCCCGTCTCGAGGTGGTCGAAATACTCCGGCGCGCAGGTCGAGGCCGCGAGGTAGTGTACGGCCGGGTGCGGCGGCCCGAGCAGGCCGACCTTGTGGGCGCGCGGGTCGACCTCGACGTGATAGGTCGGCACGATCCCGCGCTCGAGCAGGAACTTGTGCGAGCCCGAGCAGGTGATCACGTGCGGGAATTGGCGGACGAGCTCCCACGTGTCCGTCAGGCTCGGCCCGAACCCGACGACGGCGACGGCGGTCTTCGCGCGCGCCGCGCGTTGTTCCGCAGTGGGCTCTTGGAGCCGTCCGACGCCGCGCTTGAGCGCGCGGGCGATCTGCTCGTCGCGCAGCCACATCGGCGCCGCATATGTCACGTGCTGCTTCTCGTCCGCCTTGAGCGTCCGGACCGCCAGCGTGGCCGTCACTTGAGGCGCCGGATCCGTAGGTATGATCCGCGGAGGGGGCTCATCACCGCCGTGTTCACGCTGGTTGCCATCTGGAGTTGCACAACGCCGGTCGTCGAGACGAGCATGACCCCGCGGAAACGGCACAGGTGCGACGCGCCGGACCCCATCAATGTCGAGATCACGACAGCCCCCGAGTTCGCCGGACCCCATTCGCCGTGATAGAAGCTCGAGAACGAACTGGCGGCGGCACCGGCGAGGAGTGACGTCGAGCCTTCGATGTGACCGCCGCCTTGATTTAAGGCCGGGAACGTGAGCCCGAACTTGACGACGTTCGCGGGTGCGCTGAACAGCACGTCCGCATCGAGCTCGTAGAGCACCCCCGCACTCACCGAGACCGAAAGGCCGCTGATGTTCGTGAGCCCTGTCGCCGAAATGCTCTGCACCACGCTGACCATGGCGAGCGCAGCCGCGCTGCTGCCGCCAGGGACGGCGCTCAGCCGGTTCGAGATGGCGTTGATGACCGCCTGCAGTCCGACCGCCGTGCCCCCGCCCGAGACGGTGGAGACGAGACTCACGATCGACGCCAAGTGGCTGACGGTCGACTGCACAGACGTCACGTTGGCGGAGATCACGTCGCCGGCGGATTGGGCATTGCTCACCGTCGCCGCCAAGACGCTGAGGGCGGACGCTGCCTGGGCCGACACGGCGTCGAGCTCGGCCGAGGTCACGCTCCCGCCACCACCCCCTGCCTGCGAGATCTTGTTCGACAGCATATTGATGACGGCCTGCAGCCCCGTAGCCGAGCCCCCGGCCGATTGCGCACTCACGTTCGACACCACCGAGCGCAACGCGCTGACGTTGGACGCCAAGCTCACCAGCATCGCACTCTGCGTCACGGTCACGATGGACGCGATGAGCGACAGCGCTGCCGCAGCGGTCGCGCTCACGACCGACACTTCCGTGCTCGTCACACTGCCACCGCCGCCACCCGCCGGCGCCTCGACCGAGATGCGCTGCGAGATGGCATCGAGAATGCTCTGCAGGCCACGGACGGACGTCCCCGCCGCCGATGTCTTCACGCTCACGGCCGACCGCAGCACGGAGACCGCCGACCAGATCGACGCCGCGGCGGCCGAGACCGTGTTCGCATGGGCATCGGCGCTCGTCGCGGCAAGGCTCGCGACCGACGCGGCGGCCGACGCGGCTTGAGCGTGGGCATCCGCAGACGTAGCCGCCAAGCTCGCCACCGAGGCAGCTGCCGAGGCCGCTTGGGCGTGCGCGTCAGCCGAGGTCGCCGCAGCGCTGGCGATCGAGATGTTCGTCGACAGCACGCTCATCTTGTTCGAGAGCGCGTTGACCACGCTCTGCAGACCAGCGGCGACGCCCGCGCCCGAGACCGCCGAGACCAGGCTGACAATCGAGGCCAGGTGGCTGACCGTGGATTGCAGCGAGACGATGTTCACGGACAAGGCCGCGTCCGCCACCGACCGAACTGACGCTTCCTGGTTGATAGCTGAGGCCGCCTGGGCGGAGGCCGCCGAGAGCTCGGTGCTGGTGACCGAACCGCCACCGCCACCGGCCGCGCTGATCTTGTTCGAGAGGGCATTGATGACGGCCTGAAGGCCGGTCGCCGAGCCGCCACCCGCCGACGTGGCCGAGACATTCGACACGACGGACCGCAGCGCCGAGACGTCCGACTGCAGCGACGTAAGAGTGGCCGAGACCGCGTTCCCGATCGAGAGACTGTCGCTGACGATGTTCGACAGCGCGTCGTGCGCTGACCGCAGGTTCGAGATGTCCCCGGACAGCACGGACGTGATGCGCGCCGAGAGCGTGGCGGCCGCCGCCGACAGCTCGGTGCTCGTGACGCTGCCGGATCCACCACCGCCCGCGGCAGAGATCTTGTTGCTGAGCGCATCCACGACGGCCTGAAGACCCGTCGCCGAACCACCACCCGCGGAGGTCGCGGAGACGTTCGAGACCGCCGACCGCATGTTGCTGACCGTGGACTGGAGCGACAGCACATTGACGGACAGCAGCGCGTCGGCCGAGCGCAGGTTCGATATGTCGTTCGAGAGGACCGACGTCACCCGCAGTGACAGTGTGGCCGCGGCTGCAGACAGCTCCGTGCTCGTCACACTCCCCGAGCCCCCGCCGCCGGCCGCCGAGATCTTGTTCGACAGGGCGTCGATCGCCGCCTGGAGCCCGGTGGCTGACCCACCTCCGGCACTCGTGGCGCTGACGTTACTGACCGCCGAGCGCAGGTTGCTCACCGTCGATTGCAACGACACCACGTCGAGCGAGAGTACAGCGCCGGCTGAGCGCAAGTTCGATATGTCGTTGCTGAGGACGGACGTAATCCGGTTGTCCAACGACACGGCCTGCGCGGAGACCGAGACCACCTTGGCGCTGAGCGTCGAGACGTTGGTCGAGAGCGCCGAGACCGCCAGCGACAAGGCAGCCAGGGCGACACTCACAGCGTTCGCATGAGCATCGGCCGAGGTTGCGGCCAGGCTCGCCACGGAGGCGTGGACGTCAGCCGCCCCAGCGGCCACACTCACCACCGACACCGCTTGCGCCAGCGAGGTATCTGCGGCGGCGCGCACCGATTGCGCGTTCGAGATCGTCGTGCTGATCGCACTGACGGCGAGCGACAAGGCAGCACCAGCCGAGATCGCGTTCGAGAGGTCGTTCTCAATGTCGGTGAGGGTCTTCGCCGTGATGGTCGCCGCGATCTGATCGCCGACGAGAATAGCGCGGGCGCCCGAGCCTTCCTGGGTGCGCACGATCGTGAGCGTGTCGCCCGCAATCCCTGTAACGCGAACGATCTCGGCGTTCGTCGGGACGGGGAGGACGCCAGCCGCCCAAACAGTGGCGTTAAACGGAGTGGCGGGGAACCGCGAGCCTTCGCCAGCAGCCACACCAAGGGAGGTCCCGCTCGCCGCCGGCGTCGGGGCGGTCGCGACCAGGGAGTAGGCTAGGTTCTTATGCGCATCCATCGGACAGCCTAACCGGCTGTCGGTTGCGGCCGACGATCAATCGCAGGCATCGGCGGGCGGTTGCCGTTCTCGGGGTTGCTGGGATCGGCATCCAGCGGCTGCTCTTCCACGAGCGCGGGGATCCCCATGCCGTGGCGCACGAACGTCTCGAGGTTCGGGTCGGGCGTCAGCACGCCCGCCATCGTGGCCTGCGCGATGCGGTCGAGCAGGGTCGCGACGGGCTGCTTCGGCGGATCCTCGGCCTCGGCCTCCAGCCGCTCCTTCTCCACCTCCCAGTCGATCCCCTCGTCGCGCGCCATGCCTTCGAGCGACAGCACACCGGCGTCGCGCCGCACCTTATTGGCGGCTGCGTGCTCGGCCTCATCGCGCGCGAGCAGCGGCGGCCACTCGACTTTGATCTCGATCGTCTGGGCTTCTTCTTCGGTGAGCCCTTCGACCTGCTGCGCGCGCGCGGCAGCGATCAGCGCCCAGCGGTGCAGCTGCTCAAAGACCGGCGTGAAGAAGTCCTGCCAGCTCTCGAACTCGCGGACGCCCGGCGACTCGGCCACCATCGTCGAGCTGTAGTTCGCATTCGAGGCGTCGCCGGTGAACATGTACTCGGGCAGGCCGCTCGCCGCGGCGAGCGTCAGGAGGATCGAGCGACCGTCTTCCTTGGCGTCCTGGGCGTTGATGTTGGGGTTCTTGAATTCGTACTTCACCCCGGGCGAGGCGTGGACCGTCGTCCCGGGCTTCAGCATCTTCTGCGCGCGCGCAGCGCCCGGCGTGTCCTCGCGCTCCTTCTGCTGCGCGTCACGGATGCCGGCGATCTGGCCCGGACTGCCGGTGACTTCCTTCACCAGCACGACGGCGGTGCGCATCAGGTTCAGCGTGATGCGGTAGTTCAGCCAATCCTCGAACTGGCGGATCCGCTTGAGCAGCGGCTCGAGCTGGGAGCGGCCGCGCTTCACGTCCGAATCGACGCGGCCCTTCACGTGCAACAGCTCGCTCGCCGGGATGACCTCCTTCACCGTCTTGCCATCGGGGCACCAGCAATAGCCGAGCACCGTCTGGACGTCTTCCTTCGCCGTGACGATGCCATGCGTCACGGTGGTATTGGGGTCAGCGATCTGCTCGGCCGGCACGAGACGCAGGAAGATCATTCCCTCGGGCGGGTCTTCGTTCCCCTCGCGGAGCTGCTCGAGCGACGTCCCGGCGCGCAGGAGCAGCTGCGCCACGAGCGGGGCGACGTCGAGCTCGGGCGGCTCGTCGAAGCGCCGGATGAACGCCTCGCCGTCGCGCCAGGTACGCTCGGGGATCTCGTCCTCGAGCTTCTCCCAGTTGTTCCACTTCTGGAATTGCGCGAGCCAGGTGTCGCAGGCCTTCGCCACCTCGGGGCTCTCGTGCTCGACGCTGATCGTCGCGCCCTTGCCGATGACGAAACGCCGCAGGCTCCCGAGGTAGCCGGCGGCGTGGGTGTTCTCGAGCGCGGCGCGCTGGGCCGCTTCGCGCAGGCTGGTCTGCGTGGTCTGATCGAGCTCGCGCTTGCCCTGCGTGTCGATCGGGACGAAGCCGTCGTTCTCCGGCTCGACGCGCTTGACGACTTCGGCGAGCACGGCGTTCGCGGCTTCGTAGCTCAGGCGGTCGTGGCGGGCGCGCTCCTCGGCGAGGAGGCGCTGCTCGAAGGGCGCCGCGACAACGGCGCGCAACATCGAGAGCATGCCCGGCCGGCGATCGGCCATCAGGTCTTGATCAGCCCGTCTTGGCTGACGACGAGCAGGTCGGTGCCGTTGGCTTTCTTGGTTTCCTTGGCCGTCGCGCGCTTCTGGATCACGCGCAGCGCCTCCATCAGCGCGCCGGCGCACCAGAACGGATGATCGATCGGGCCCTGGATCTGCACCGATCCGGACTGCGGGTCGAAGGTGATCACGATCTGTATCGCCTGACCGTTCATCCGCTCCCCCGCATGCAAAAGGTGAGGGCCCCGAAGCGCGGGACACTCGTCCCATTCACCTCGGAGCCCTCACCCGTCGAACACGGATCGCGGCCCCCGTCGGTTCCCAAGATAGCCCATCCGCCGCCGTTATTCCACGAAGCCCTCGAAGATCTGGTCCTCGTCGCCCGGCGTCTGCATCCCCTCCCACCCGAGCGCCGCCTTGTTGAACGCGCCGGCGGCCGCGTCCATCTGATCGAGGTTCGCGGCGCCAGGCCCGGCGGCCTCCATCTCGCGGAGAAACTCCTCGTTCCAGTCGTTCGGCGCGGCGCTGCGGCGCAGCCGCACGTTCTTCGCCTTGGCGGCCGCCGCGAGCGGGTTGGCGCGCACGAACTTGTCGCCCGTCGGCCGGTCGCCGTAGATCGTATGCCCCGCGAGGTTCTTGATCGTGTTCTCGGTCGACTCCTTCCCGCTTGCCCCGGGCTCGGTCTCGACGAACGTCGTCACGGCGCCCACCCCGAAGAGATGGGCATCCGCGTCGGCGGTCTGCTTGATCACGTTCTCGCGCCGGGCCGCGCCCCACTGCCCGCGCACGACATCCTCGATCGTGGCGACGCCCGCCCAGTAGGCGAGCCGCACGCCGGCGGTGAACTTGCCCCCGTCCTGCGTGCCCGCCTTGTCCCAGTAGCGCACGCGGATCGCTTCGCGCGGGGAGGCGTCGACGATCTCGAAGTCCCCGCGGTCGAACTGCCCGCCGCCGCGCGCGGTCGGCCGCTGCTGGAACTGCCCAGCCGTCCCGTAGGGCCCGAGGCTGCGCTTCTTCGAGTCGATCCACTTGCGATCGAACCGCGCCGGCCACAGCAGCTCGCCCTCCGTCGTGCGCGGATCCTGCCGGCCGAGCACCGTGACGCACGTCTTGCCTTCCCACTCGGCCGGCAAACAGAGGTGCTCGTAGCCGCCTTCGGCGAGCAGGAAGCCGGTGAGGTCGCGCTCGTGGAGCCGCTGCATCACGACCACTTTGCGCGCGAGGCGGGTGCTCATCACCTCGCTCCACCAGGTAATCACGTTCTCGCGCTCGGTCTCCGACTCCGCCTCGTCGATCGAGTGCGGGTCGTCGGCGACCCCGATGTCGGCGCCCTCGCCCGTGCCTGAGCCCACGCCCATCGCCAAGCGGAAGCCGGTCTCCGAGTTGTCGTAGCGCTTCTTCTCGTTCTGGTCGCTCGTCAGCTGCACGCGATCGCCGAAGCGCTGCTGATACCAGGGATCCTGAATGACGCGCCGGGCTTTCAGGCAGTCGCGCGTGGCGAGCTGCTCCTTGTAGCTGCCGTAGATCCAGCGCACGGCGGGATCGAACGTCCAGACCCAGGTGGGCCACAGCACGCCGACGCTCAGCGACTTCATGTGCCGCGGCGGGATGTTGATGATGAGCGCCTCGATCAGGCCGCGGGTCACCGCCTCGAGGTGCTCGGCGATCGCATCGATGTGCCAGCCGGGGACGAACGGGCGCTTGGGCTCGACGAGATGCCAGGCGCGCTCGATGTAGGTGCGGAGACTGCGGCGGCAGCGCTCGGCTTCGACGGCGACGAGCGTCGGCAGCCGGGCGGTCGTAGTGGTCACTCCAGCGAACCGCCGAACTCTGCCATCAACGCATCGCGCTTTTCCCCCGCCTGCTCCTCCGTATCGAACGGCCCGCACTCACCACCCTCGGGCGAAATCACATACCAGCCATCGCTGCCGTCCGCAAGATACCAGACGTTCGCATATCCTGGCGCGTTGGGCCACGGGCCGAAGCCTTGGGTGCTCACTCGTACCCCAGCAGATCGCCGACGAGGACGGGCACCAGGTGCTTGCACTTCTTCTCGCGGCAGGGCACGTCGAACAGCGGCAGCGTCAGCAGCTCGGGCGGCAGCGGGCCGATGTGCTCGCGCAGCCGGCGCGCGGTCTCGGTGAACGCGCGGATCTGCGCGGTCGGCCGGCGCGGACACGTGCAGCGGGCGAGCGGGGCGAACTTCGCGGGCGGCGTGGTCGTGTCGTTCACGACACGAGCTGCAGCCGCCGCTGCTCGGCATCGTGAATCTCTTGGAGCTTCGCGAGCGCAGCGTCCGAATAGCCGCGCAGCTCGACGGGGATCGGGCCCCCGCTCGGGCCCGAGTGCTGCAGCTCCTGCACGGGCCGGCCGTAGACGCGATCGGACAGCCACATCACCGCCTTCCAGAACTGCTCGTGCGTCACGTCGGCCGCGCCGCTGAGGAAGTAGCGGATCTGCGTCAGCACCTCGTCGCTGTTCAGCATCGCGTTGAGCTCTTGGCGAAAGGTCTCGGGCGGGCGTCCGGCGTTGGGCGCGCCCTTCGCGGGCCCGCGACCGCGGCGAGGATCCACCCCGCGCAGGAATGGTTTGCCCGGCGGCGCTGACTTTGGTGCAGACTTTCTCGCACCTGGGCGGCGCTGGCGGTGGCCCTTCGCGGGCTGCTTGCGCTTGCTCACCGCGCCTCGGGCTCCGTCGTGGAGGTGACACGCGCCCACTTTCGGCAAAGCTTGAGATGGCCCTTCGTGGCGCTCGCCGCGTCGTTGTAGCCCGCGAAGTCCAACTCTCTCCCGCTGATTTCCGGTAGTCCGCACGCGCCGCACTCTAGATCTCCCTCCCCTGCTCCACGGACGCTCATGGCTGCTCGCGATTCCGGCCACCGAAGGTCCGCATCCACCAGTGCGCGACGCAGCTGTGGCCGATCGCCTCCATCTCAATCGACTTCTTGAACAGCCGCGCGGGGCGGCGCTTGTGGGCCTTCAGCAGGTGCTGCCCGTAGGGAATGGCAACGAGGTCGCCAGACTCGAACGGCGTCACGTCCGTCTCCGCCACCAGCCGCTTCAGCTCTCGCAATGAAATGTAAATCTCAGGCATTTGTCCCCCTTAAGGTTTCCTTTTGACTCCGGCTCCCCTGCTCCACGGATACGCAACGCCGCTTCCAAGTCGTCGGCGCACGCTTCGAGCTGGCGCGCCTTCGTATCCAGACGCGGGGCACTCGCCTCATGCGGGTTGATGTCATTGCGGATAGATGCCGCCAGTCGCCGCCACTGACCGATCTTCGCGCGCACGATCCACGCTTCCTTGCTGGCGTCCGGTGCCTCTGCTGGCGCGAGGGGCGCAGCCCCGACCGCGACCTCGAATACCTGGTGCGGCATCAGTCGCGGCGGCACTTCTGGTGCTGGAGCCGCCCCCGACGGCCCGTGCAGATCGATCCAGTCGCGCAGCGAGACGACGACGAGCGCGTCGAGGTCGGCACCCCGTGGCTGCTGCAGGATCACGACGCCGATCTTCGCCGGCGCGCGCGTCGCCGCCTTCTCGCACACCAGCGCGAGCCACTCGGCCACGTAGCGGGGGAATTGGCGCGCGCGCTTCTTGAACTGGAAGCAGAACATCGGCGTCTCGGCATCGGCGCCGTTGCGCTCGCCGGTGACGGGGATCCGGCGCGTGCCGAGGAGCACGGCGACACGGCGCTCGAACGCCTTCCACGTTTTATCCGCCATGGCTCGCCCCTGTGCCGGCGTTGGCGTTCGCCGCCTGGTAACGCGCCTCGAATCCCGCCGCAATCTCTTTCGCCGACATCAGCCGGAGCCGTCCGGTGAACGCCTTCCAGCCGATTTGGTGCTGCCACTGGTGGAGCATCCATTCGAGCGGCACCATATTCGCCTCGTCGGGATGCCCAGCGCCGCGCGAGTCGATGTGCGCGCGGGTTTGGGCACTGGCACGAGGGGATAGCTCATGACCGGTCCCCCCGGTTGCCATTCCGGTTGCCAATTCGGGCGGTCTTTGGGCCCCTACGCGCCGAACGACTACCGAAACCAGCTAGCCTGGTTATGCTTGGGAAGACTTGGAACCAGCGTCGGAAAGAAGAGGTCGGGGGTTCAAATCCCCCCGCCCCGACTTGCAGCACAAGGACTTGCGCATGAGCGGTCGCCACTTCAGTCGCCATTTCCACTGCCCATCTGCTCGAGATTCGTCACGCGCCGCCGGTGCAACTCGATGGCGACGGTCGCCTGGCGCCGGAGCTCGTAGGCCTCGTTGAATGCCCGCCGCTCCGCATCCTGAACGCCCAAGTTGAGCCACTGGCGGCACGCGGCGCAGATGTATCGCGGCAGCCCGACATCGAAGAGTGTTTTCTTTTCGCCGCAGAGCCCGCACCCGATGGCCTTCTCGGTTTGATACCGCTGGTCGGCTAGCAGCTTTAGGCGTTGCTTTTCTGCTGCCGCAGATTCCTTCGCCATGCGACGCTCGGTCTTGTCCAGCGGACCGAGCGGACGCACGGGCGAATTCATGGCGTCGCGCAACGCATTCAGGCGTGCGGCGACGGCCTCCTTGTCGGCGACGCGCCTCGCGACGTCGGTCGTCAACCAAGCGACCAACTCCGGATCCGCCCTGAACCATTCCCGGTGAACGCGGAGGTGCGCCCAGCGTTCATGCGCTTCCGCCTCAGAGAGAATCCATTCCGCGGCGGTGACGAGCACGACCGGCTTCCCGGGCAACTGGAGGCCGTTGACGCGAGACGTGGGATTGATCGAGCGCCCCAGTTTGATTCGATCGCCGACCTGTATGGCGTAGAAGTGCGACGGTTTCTGCGGTCCTTCGAAAGGAGCCGGCAGGCCGAAGCGCCGATACGTTTCATACAGCCGGTTGATCAGCGTGTCCTGTGGGTCGACGACCTCGTTCTCAGTGCCCATTCGCTTCTTTCTCCTCGAGCTGAATCCGCGCGCGCTCTAAGTTCTCCGGCCGCTCACGCATGTACTGATTTGTAACCGCCAGAGTGGACTGCTTTAACCACTGTGCCGCAGTCGTCAGATCGCCGATGTCCCCGACCACCATACGGCGCAACCCGTGGAAAGCACGACCTTTGATGTGCGCCACGCCGGCGCGCTTCTCTGCCTCACCGAGGTGCCAGTGCAGCCCGGAATACCGCAGGACCTTCGTGGGGCGGTATCGACTCCAGAAGACCCAGCCAGATTCGTTGCGATGCCCGTGCGCCTCGAGCAGCGCCGCACGAGCCACGACAGTCATGGGTCGCGTAAACGTCTCGGCCGTCTTATCCCACTCGGCACGGAACGTGACGCCGCCCTGCTCGAAGTCGATGTCTTCCCACCGCAGGTGGAGGATCGCATTGATGCGCGCGCCATACGAGGCGCAGAGCTGGATGACATTGCGGGCGCGCCACTGCTCGGGCCAATCGAGCGCGGCCGCAATCTTGAGCAGCTCGGCGCGCGTGTACTCGGCCGGCCGCGCGTCGCGCTGGCTGCGCGGCGTCTGGTAGCGGTAGGTCGCCAGTGGGTTCTGGCCGATGATCCGGCGACCTTGGGCGAAATTGAGCATCTGGCGCAGAAAACCGACGAGCCGCCGGATCGTCCCGTGCGCGATCTTCTTCGCGCGTAACCGATCGCGGAGTGCGTCGGCATCCTCGTGGCCCAGCTCGGTGACGGGTCTCTTGATGACGGAGAGGCGGCTAGCCCAGTCGGCATACAGCGTGGCCGTCTTCGGCCGCCAGCCATGCTCATTGGCCGCTTTGTATTTGATCCAGAGTTCCGCGACCGTCGGAATCGGTCCACCGATCGGCATGAGGCGCCGGCGCTCCGCGGCATACTCCTCCGCCCACCGCTTGGCATCGGCCTCCTGCGAAACCGGCCAACTCTTGGTGTGCCGCTTCTTCCGAGCATCCCGCCATTCGCACCACACGCGACCGCGCGCGACCCACAGGCGGACCGTGGCGCCGTGGACACCGTAAGTGCGACCCTGTCTACGCGTCACGACGGGCCCGCGCGCGAGCGGATAGGACGATAGGATCCTCGGCTTCGGCAGACTCCAACAAATCTACCCATCGTGCGACGGTCTGGAGTGTCGGCGCGGCCGACATGTCGACCAGCGTTCGCATCTCGTTCAGCACGCGATCGACATTGCCGGACTCAGCCATCGCTCAGGTCCTCGCGCTCCATCTTCTCCGGCATCTCCGCCATCGCCGCGTACAGATTCACGCCGTGCTCTTGCAGCTCCACGCCGAGCGCGCGCCACGCAAACAGCATCGCGGCTTTGTGGTCGCTCTTCATCGTGGCCGCGTATCCCAGCGAGCGCAGCTGGATCGTGACGACGACGCCGTGCGGCACGGGGCTGACCTCGAGGTCGACCACGGTCTGGCCCTTGGGCGGAATCGGCGAACTCACGCGCTCTCCGCGATCTGGCCGGGCGCCACTCGCCAGTTCGGCGTGAAGCATTTGCACTTCCGACAAGAGCCGTAGCGGTGGATGCCGAGCGAATGCGCGCAGTCGGGGCATGGCGGCGACGTCGCCTGGGCCAGCGCGTTGTCGTGCGCGCGCTTTGCACCATCCCACGCTGCGGCGTAGTGCCGGAACAGCAGCGCCTGCACGAAGCCCGCATGCCGCAGCGGTTCGATCTCCCGCTCGGGCGCCTTGCGCTGCACCCACCAACAGTCGGCGCAGCGGACGATGATGCCACACTCGGCCGGCACTTCGCGCGGATCCACGAGCCCCTTGGGAAAGGCAAAGTAGAGCCGCATGACCGCCTGCAGATACTTCCGGTACTTGCCCGCGCGGACGTCGGCGAGGAAATCCGCGCGGCTGATCTTCACCTCGTAGGCGGTGAGGCGCGGTCGCGTCCACGAGAGGCGCATGGCTGCGACATCGACGATGCCGGCGCTCAAGGCCAGCTTCTCGATCGCGATCTCACCGGCGAGATGGCGCAGATCCAGGAGCTCGGCCGCGAGCTCGTCGTGCTTCCAGTCGGTCATCGCCGGTGCGCCGCGGCATCAGGACACGTCGCGAAGTGGCTTTGATACAGCTTCTCCCCAGGCGCCGGCGCTGCAGTGAACGTCGCGAGCAGATCCTTCCCCGCGCGCAGCTCGTCCTGGTCGAAGCCTTGCTGCGCCTCGTCGAGCAGCGTCTCGTCAATCCGAAAGCCGCGCGGCGCGACAACGGGCTCGGCGTCGACGGGCATGCGCTTCCCGTTCGTGGTGATCGTCCAGAGGATCGGCTCCTCGCACGAGCGGCAGCGAGAGAGCTTCACGCGATGCCCCGCCGGACTTCATCCCACAGCCGGCGCTCGCCCTGCGTCAGCCCCTCGAGCGGCGTCACGTGATCGCCCAGCGGATGGATCGTGCCCAACCCTTCCTGCACGACGTCCTGGTCGTCGCCGTCGTCGTCGAGCAGCTTCGTGATCGGCGCCGACGGTAGCACATCGACGACCTCCCGCGTGCGCGGCGTGTGCCGGCGCTCGAACTGGGCGAACGGCCGCAGCAGCGACCAGAAGACCAGCAGCACGACGAACGCCACCAGCAGTTCGACGACCCACGCCACCACAGCGAGGGCGGCGAGGACGAGCGCGAGCACCTTCATGGGGCACCCTCGGCCTCGATCGCCGCGCGCTCGACCGGATCGGCGGTGACGTGGCGATCGGAGAGCATCTGGAAGGACCAGCACGCCATCCCGCGGAGGCCGGCGTAGTGCTGGAGGCGGCGCCGATCAGCGTGGCAGTGCTGCCAGAACCGGCAGGGCGTCGTCGGGGAGTCTGCTTCCTGGCAGAGCGGCTCGTCACACTTCATCGGCACCGTCATCTGGCACCGCCGTTGCCGTCGTCCTTGCGTGCAACGTTAAGACTTTCTTTTATTCTCTCTCTAATTCTACTTCTACTTCTGTGCGACTCAGTGCCCAACCGCTTGTCAGCGGACGCCCTACCCGCGACCGACGCCTTCTCCGACCGTGCGCACTGGTCGGCATAGACTTGAGCGAGCTTCCTGTTGATGAGTCGTTGGTCTTCCGTGCCGTCTGAGATGAATCCGAGTTCCAACACACGGGCAACTAAACGCCGACTCGCGCCCAACGCCTTGGCAACGACCTTGGCGTCAGCGGGCACCGAGCCCTCGCGCCACTGCCAGCACAGGAGGGTGATGTAGACCCCGCGCTCGGCGTAGCTCATCCGCCGCACGCGCTCGTCGGTGTCCCAGGCGTCGATCTCGAGCGGGAACCACTTCAGCGGTGCGGCCACCTACCGCCCCGCCTCGTTCGGATCGAAGAGTTCGTCCTCGTCGTCGTAGCCGTCGCCGTCCTCGTCCTCATCCTCGTCCAGGTCCTCGTCGAGCTCGGGTGCGGTCTTCGGTTTGGTGGTCATCCCTACCATCCCTTTCGGTTGAGCTTCACGCCGCAGCGACGGCAGGGATCGAAATCCGTCATCACGCCGCAGTCAGGATTCGTGCACTTCACGCTGCCCGAGAGCTGCGTGCCCTTCGGCGTCGGCGCCGCGGCTGTCGGCTTCGCCGGCGGTGCCGTAGCGTGACGCTTCCACCCCAGGTCCTTCGCGCGCTTGTAGATCGTCTTCATCGAGACGCCGGTGCGCTTTTCGATCTCGGGTCCCGAGACGCCCTTCTCGTATTGCAGCTGGATGGTGGCCAGCTTGTCGGGGCTGAGCCGCGTGGCTCCGGCCTCGCTCGGCGTGGCGGCGTGCGCGGCGGTGGCCGGCGGCCGTTTCCATTGTCCCTCACTGGCGCGCGTGTAGATCGTCGCGACGCTGACGCCCGCGGCCTTGGCGATCTCGGCGACGGGTTTCCCGGCCGCGTAGTCGCGCTTCGACTGATTCCATTTCGGGTCGTGCGGATTGCCGCGCGTGTTCCGCTGGCCGTTCTTCCCGCCGCCGTTGCGCGCCGGCGGCAGCGTCAGCCCGACTGGCACCGCAACGCCGGCGCGCTTGCGCACCGCGGCGATGATCACGTCGAGATCCGCGATCTCTTGCACGCTGGCCGCGCGTTGCTGCTCGAGCTGCGCGAGCAAGGCGGGGTAATCAATGGCGTTCACCGAAACCACACGGTCGGTCGGTCGGTCGGTCGGTCGGTCGGTCGGTCTGGCCTTGACCCTGATGCGAGGATAGACGCCGCGCGGCATCAGCGGCTCCCTTTCTTCTTTGCCTTCTTGGCGGCGGGCTTCTTCTCCTCCACCTTGGGCGCGACCTGGTCGACGATCTTCGCGGCGTCGATGCCGAGCTCTTTGAACTCGTCCGCCATGCCGTACACGCGCCACCCGTTCAGATTCTCGAGATAGGTCAGCCATGCCACGCGGCGCAGCAGCTGCTCGGGGGTCTTGCCCACCGGCACCAGGTTGAGCGCACCCTTGAACACGTCGTGCGGCCACGGGGCGACTTCAGAGAGGACGCGCTCCATGAGCGCCGAGGTTGGTCCGATCGGCGCATCCTTGACCCGCTCGGCCAGCGCCTTCGCTAGGACGGGCAGCGCCTTCTTCCAGCGAGCGCGCTCGAGCTCCTCGGCCTCGTGCGCGCGTTTGCGCCGTGCCTCCTCCTGGATCCAGTTCCGATCAGTGGCCGGCGCGAGCTTGCCGGATGCCTGGGCCTTCGCGCGCCGCTTGCGGGCGCGGGCCGACTCGGGGAAGTGCACCTCGCACTTGTCGCGATTCACGCAGACGCGGAAGGCCTCGCCGCGGGACTGGCCGGCGGCGACGATGCCGATCCGGCTCCACGCGCAGGTCTTCGACTTCTTCGTCCCGTCGGCGCGGCGCCAGGACATCTCGCCATAGGTGCGAACCTTCCCGTCCTTGGCGTCGTCGCGGAGCCCATGGTCGTAGGTGATGTAGACGGGCTCGAGGTCGTCCGACTCGGCCTCTTTCAGCGCCACCACCGTCGCCGGGAACAGCACCGGATCCACGTCCTCCGGCCGGAAGCGCACGTGATCGTCGATGTAGTTCGCGAGCTCGCGGACGCTGACCGCCGTGACCGCGCGGGGCAGCTCGAGCGACGGTTGCTCGGGATCGTAGTCGGCATCCTCGCCCTGCCAGAGGCCTCCGCCCGCCTGGGACTGGTAGCGGTTCACCCGCTTGGGATCGCCCATGACGCGCTTCTGCTCGGCCGGCTTCAGGCGCGCGAGGAGGATGGCGTGGCCCGCGGTGATCAGTCCCTCCTCGAGGTACTTCTTCGCCTCGGGGATCAGCTGCAGCAGCTTGAGCCGGTCGTAGACGTACTTCATCGAGAGCCCGATCCGCGCCGCGAGCTTGGCGACGTCGTAGCCCGCCTTCTCCATCAGCATCTTGAACCCGGCCGCCTCGTCGAGCGGCGCGACGTCGTCTCTCTGCTTATTCTCGACGGTCAACAGCTCGAGGAACGCGACGTCGCTGAGCGGCCGCACCACGGCGAGGAGGCTCGTGAGCCCCGCGATCTTCGCCGCCCGGTAGCGCCGGTGGCCGGCGCCGATCTCGTAGTTCTGCCCGGCCCGCCGGACGATGATCGGCGTCAGCTGCCCGTTCACGCGCAACGACTCGGCCGTTTCGGCTAGCTTCGCGGGGTCGAAGTGCTTGCGCGGGTTCCAGGGCGACTCGATCAGCTCGCGTAGAGGGATATGGCGGAGCTCCCCAGCGCCGGCTGGCGAGGGGACTGTGGCGATCTCGCCGAGGTGCGGCGTCGTCGGTGCAGCAGTAGCGGTCACGGTGCTCATCTCCCTTGGTTGCAGGCGTCGTTCCACGCGCGCAGGCGGCGCAGTTCGGTGACGTGCAGCTTGTGCTGCTCGACGCGCGTCGCATGGGGCCCGCCGGTCCGAGTCATGCAGCCGACGCCGGGCTTCGCGTTGCAGGCCGGGCACGCGACGTCGAGGACCGTCGGCTCGTCCGGTGAGGTCCTCAGCGTCGTCATCGCCCTCGACGTCCGCGGCCGCGGCCGCGCTTCTTCAGCCCGAAGAGATCACCGTCCCCACCGTCCTGCGCCGCCTTCGTGCTCTTCTCGTTCGGACCGGCGAGGAAGTTGAACGTGCCCTGCTCGTCGAACTTGGGGCCGAGGCGCGACGCGATGTCGTGGGCCTCGCCCTCGAGCTGCTTGGCCTCGTTGTGGCGATCGAGCTCCGTGCACTTCTTCGCGACCTTCGTCAGTTCGGCCGCGCGGCGCTTCAGCGCCCGGCAGACGGTGCGGCAGTCGTTCAGCGCGAGCGCCCCGATCGTCAGCGTCGGGTCGTGGGCAGGTGCGGCATCTGTGGTCATGTGAATCTCCTGGTCCTGCGGGGTGGTCATGGTCTTGGGCCTCGCCGTTGAGCCGCAGAGCAGCGCGTCAGCTGGCCGGGCGATTCCTTCCCGGTGCGCGATCCGCGCGTCCTACGCCGGCGTGTTGCTGACCCAAGACCGTTAGGGCGCAGTCGGGGGCGTGATCCCCTTCGTCAGTGGCCTGGGTCGGGTTATGGGCCCGTTCGTCCATCCACCACCCGCGCTTTTCGCGCCGCCCGCAGAGCACTGGCCTTGCACGAACCATGGGCCAGCTCCCACATACCGGCGGCGCTACGTCGTGTAGCCGAATCCCCGCAGCACGGCGTCCCGGGCTTCTCGTTGCTCGGGGCTCAGTAGATCGTCCTTGGTGCCGATCAGCTCACTCGGCGACTTCGCCGCCGTGAGCAGCTTGGCCTGCTCGTCGTCGATGTCGTCCGTCCGGATGCGCGTATAGCCCGACTCCGGTTCCCCGATCCAGCGCAAGAGGTACGGCACGGGGCAGTCGGGCGCGTGGCCACCCAGGGGGATCGACAGGGTCCACTCGGGATAGACGCCCGTCGCTGCCTTGAACCCTTCACGACTCGTGCTGTGACGGGGCCTCCCGTCGGCGGGCTTGTCGGACAGGTCCGCATCGCACAGGAAGCAGTACTTGCCGCCGCAAATGAGCGCGCCGCGGTCGTGCACGTGCTTGAGCGCCGCTTTTGCACCGGCTTCGTCGAGCATCGTGCTAGCCTGGAAGCCGCGCGTGCGCCGGATGGACGGCCACTCATCGGGCACGAGGCCGCGATAGCCGGGCGGCCGATTGCAGAGTCCATCCCCGTAGACGGCCATTCAGCGCGCGGTTCCCGGCGGCACCAGTTCGCGCCGCTTCAGCTCATCCTTCGCGAGGCTCTGCCAGATGTCGATGTGCGGCCCACGGCGGCCCGGCTCGACCAACCAAAGCAGCTGCGCCTGCGACCAGTCGCGCAGCTTTTTGTTGAACACGGGACCGCTGCCCGGCCACGGGGTGTCCGATGTCGGCTCGGGCTCGGGCAGGGTATCGGGTTGCTCGTTCTCATCTGGGGCCACGCGATTGCCGATTTCCTCGGCGCTCACTTCGCCCATCGCGATCAGGTTTGAGATCGCGCGGTTCGTGGCTCGTGTGGCGGCCGTCGCGATGGCGTCGGCGACAGTGATGACACGCCGACCCGTCGCCTCATCGGTGCAGCAGGCTCCGACATCCTCCGACATCTGGCCCCACGGCCCGATCGCCTGCGCCGTGACCGTCGCGCAGAACTGTCCGTTGATAAACTCGCTTACCGTGCGCGAGACCTTGATGCTGATGCCGAAGTGGCGCGCGAGCTTCCGCCAGGCCGACTTCTTCTTGAACGTGCGCTTGCCTTCACGCTGTACGTCGTTCGGTCCGATCAGTGCGGTGCACGCTTTGTCGTAGGCGGCGGCGAGCTGCTGCTGGTGTTTGATCGCTGCGCCGTCTTGGATCTGCTGCAGGTAGTCCTGCATGGCAAACTTCGCGGGGAGCGCGACGATCTCGCCGGTCTCCGGCGCGAGGCCCTCACGGGTCTGCACTGCGGTGGTCATGGTTTGCACCCTTCACGAGCCGGGTCTAGATTGAGCGCGGCGCCGGGCTCAACGGCGTCAGCTCCAGGCCCCGTCGACGTGACAGCGTCGGCGGGGTTTTCGTTGCGGGGCGTGAGGCAGTGCGCGCAGACGTTCGCCGCCGGGTGATGCCGGCGTGTCGCGCGCGCCGTGCGCTCGATCGGGATCAGACGGCCGCAGCGCGTCCGGGGGCCGAGCGTGATGTGCCACTCGGTGTAGCGGGTGCCCGTCCACCAAGCAATGAGACTGGGCGCCCACGTGTACGGCATGGCCTCGCGCGCGAGGACGAGCGCGGTGCCGGTCATGCGGGCACCTCGCGCACGCGCCGCGGCGCGTTGTTCAGGCGGGCGAGATGCACACCTTCGTGCACCGGGTTGCCCAGCTTGTCGACGAGCGGGATCCCGACGTTCGGATCGCAGCGCTTGCCGTCCTCGGCACCGCACGTCGAGCAACGGCCCCACACCGCGCGCTCGTGGAAGGTCAGCTCGCGCTCGCTCACGTGTCGCGACCGGCGAGCTCGCGGGCCCTGCGCTCGATCAGCGCATCGACGTCGTGATGCTTCGGCTCGCGCCGTGCTTCATCGCGCGCAACCAGGGCGATAAGGATCGACCAGAAGAGAACGGACACGATCGCGGCGATACTCATGTCGTCTGCCGGCGATTGTGCGTCTGCTCGAAGCTGGTTGCCCAGCGACAATTGGACGGTTCGTAATTGCCGTAGGGATTGATGCGATCGAGGGACCTGCCGTTCGGGCGCTCGCCCATATCGGCGAGGAAATTCTCGAAGGTCTCCCAACGCTGGCAGATGCTGACACCGCGCCCGCCATAGTAGGCATACTGCGTTGAGCGCGGATTGAGGCATCGCCTGCGCATGGCCTGCCAGCTCGTGTAGGTGCGACTCTCGCCACTGATGCGACTGTGGCCATGCCTCAGCTTGGTTCGTGCGCTCGTAATAGCAGCAATCTCACGCGACAAACAACCACAACTTTTCGAGCAGCCGTTGAGCAGGGACTGGGCTAGTACTACTCGCTCGTTGCAACATGCGCATCGACACACCCATGTCGGCCGCGGCGAACGCTCCTTGCGGATAACGCTCGGCCCGGGACCGAGTACGGTCCACCGTCCAAACCGCTGGCCGATACCGATTGTCATCCAGCGCACCCCCGCAACCGCTGCTCTTCGATCAGGGTGTCCAGCAGCGCGGTCTCCCGTCTGATCATCTCGCGCTTTCGGGCGATCAGTCGCGCGAGGTTCGCATCAGACTTGTCGAGCTGATACCGGAGCTCGTCCACATCCTCCAACGCGTCCGCCTGCTCGGCGAGCATCCACGTCGCTTCGCAGTTCGGCGGCGGTTCCCTTCCATCGAGCGCGCGATAGATCGGCTCGACGAACCGCGCGAGCCGCTCGTCATCCCCGAGCTGCTTGAAGGCGTGGATGATCGCCGCGGCGCGATGATTGACCGAGCGCATCAGATGCTCGACGGACTGCGGCCGCATGCCGAGCTGCGGGGCGATGTACAGCGCGACCGGGTCGCGTTTCCCGTTCGCCGACCAGCGGCGTTCCTTCGGGAGGGACGTGCCGACTCCAGCATTGCTGGCCGCGTGCGTGGGACGTTGCGTTGCGCGCATGCTAGACCGCCACCGTGGGCGAGAACGCGCGCGCGTCCTGAATGGTGAGCCAGCGCGTCAGCTGCGCGAGGTCCCGGCAGGCGAGCTCGCGATCGACGAGATGATTTTCGTAAATTGGCCCCCCAGGCTGGCCGGGACGGGCAATCAAATATCCGCACCGCCACGAGCCGTCCCCGTTCGTCTGCACGACGACGCGCCGCAGGGCGTGGGGGATCGTCGGGTCGGCCCGCTCAGCTACGACGATGCCGTCGATGATGATCGTGACGCGGAAGCTGCGGTTCAACAGCAGCTCGACGACGTCGACGACGGTGAGGCCCGGCGCGGTGGCGGTGGTCATGATTGGAGGACCGGCTCGCCCGCGATGATCTCGCGCACCCGAGGCATCGCCAACTCCCGCAGGAGCTGGCTCTGTTCCACGATCTCGCCGCGCCGCGTGCTTTCGAGGCGCGCCGCCTTCTCGAGATCGCCGGCATCCTGGCTGCTCAGCCGCACCGTGAGCCGTTCCTTCTTGACGTGACGCTTCGCCATGCCTATGCTCCCTTCCGTTCCGGACCGACGGATGACTGACTCTTGTCTGACGGGCAAGAGTATTGTCCAAAGGACAAGCCGTGTCAAGTACCAAGTTATGCCGCGACAGGGCAAGCACTTAACGGAGCCCTATGTCCAGTGGGTCGAGGCCGAAATGGCCGAACGGGGGTGGAAGGCGGCGGAACTTGCCCGACGGGCAAAGATGAACCAAGGCGCGATCTCGCGGATGCTCAGGCGGGAGGTGGCGCCCGATGCCCTGACACTGGAACGATTGGCGAAGGCGTTCGGGAAACCGCTCCCCGTTCTCCGGCTGGCACCGGAGCCGGGACGCCCCCCGGGTGGCGGCCGTGCGGCTCGTTCCACACCTTCTAATCAGGCCGAGATGCTCGGCGCCGAAGAGATCGCCGAAGAAGTGGGCGAGGTCCTCGAGCCCCTGATCAAGCTCCTGGCAGGGAAGGGTGGGACGATTGCGGCACGGTGGCTGTTGGCGGTGGCGGCTGAAGCGAACGATCAGGGCGTGACCGACGTGCGCCCGTTGATCGATCTCGCACGCGAGCTGCTCTGGCGCGCCGAGCGGGTGGAGTGATGCGCGTGGCCCACGCCGTGCGTCGGGTGATTCTGGCCAACGAGCTCGCCAGCTCGCGCTACGGACTGCATCGACTGATCGGGTGGCTTCGCGAAATCGCGGATGACTTCGCCGCGCACGGCGCCGACGTGAATGATCTGCGTTGGGAGATTCGCCGGCTGACGCGCGAACTGCGCCGCAGGGGCGGGCTGCTGCTGTTGCTCGTGGTCCTGCTGTGAGCGCCGGGCCCCTCACGCCTGGCGAGTTGCTCGGTCACAGCGTGCGCACCGCGGGCGCCGTCGTCTCCTGGCTCAGCATCGCGGGCGGCCTGCTCGCGATCGGCCTCGGCGTCATCCACAAGGGCGAGCCCGGCGCGATGGCGATGGCCGGGGCCGGGATCGCGGGGATGTTGTGGGGCTGGTGGCTCGGGGCGATCAGCCGCGGGGTCGCGCATCTGCTCGAGCGCCGGCCCTGACCGCGCCCGACGCGACCATCCTCGAGCTGACGCTGAAGGCGATCGCGCGGCTGCTACGGCCAGGGAAACCGCAGCACCTGGCAGCCGACGACGATAGTCGCGCCGGCGCCGACGCCTTGGCCGGCCGACGCGCCGAGCCCGACGGAGACGCCACAGCGCCGGGGCCGAACCGTTAGCTGGCGTGCGAGCTGCGCGTGCAGTCGCCCGGCCTCCGCTTCGGCGGAGTCGGCGCGTTGCCCGCAGGCGAGCAGCGCCACGGAGCAGCGCGCGAACGCGCTCGAGTCCGCGGTCGCGATCTCCCCGAGCACCGTGACGGTATCGACGCGCGTCCCGGCCGCGAGCGCGGCGCGGAGGGAATCGGCGCGCCGGTGCGCGACGCCGGCGAGCTGCTGATTGGCGCGCTCGACTACCCTGAGCCGCTCGCGGTACTTGACCAGCTGGCCGTGGATCCGGAGCAGCGCGCGAGAGCTGTCGCTGATCACCTGGTCGCGCGCCGACATCAGCGCATCGATCCGACCGAACACGTAGAACAGAAGCGCCACCGCGATCGCGCCGGCGACGAGGTAGGCAACGATGCGTTTCGGGGGCGTCACGTGGGGACCCGCTGTAGCGCCGCTCGCCGTTCCGCGGCCCGCTTGATGTTCTCCCGATGCGCCGCCGTTACCTCCCACGGTCCGGCCGCGATCTGGCGCGCGTGCGCCATCACAGCCCGCGGGACCGGACACTGATGCACGGCGGTCCGCAGGCGCCCGCAATGCCGACAGCGCCCGAAGTGGAGTCTCATCGCAGGCTCAGCTGCGGGACCTGCCACAGCGAACGTCGCGGGCACCCCTTGTCCAGCGCGTAACGCCCCCTGCACGCCATCCAGGCTTCTTCGTCGTCCGTCAGCGCCCATTCCCGTAGGGTGTAGTGACTGTGGTAGTCCGCATGGCACGCGCCGGGGTCGGCTGGCAGGAGGCTCACCCGCGCCGGGGACGCGCTCACGCCGGTGACCCACACCGCCCCCGCGATGCCCACGTGCCCGCTGCCGAACCGATAGTAGGCGCAGAGCAGGACCGTGCCGCCGACTTTCACCTCGAGGGATTCGGGAAACAACTCCAGGGCTACGAGCTTGACGCGCGGGGGCGGTGGTGGAGGCGGTAGCGGCGGCGGCGCGACCACCACAAGCGGAGGCGGCGCAGGCGGTTGCGGCGGCGGAGTTTCGCCGGCGGGGCAACCGAGGAGGAGCAACAGCCAGGCATATCTCACAGCCGGGGCTTCGAGCTCACCATGGGCAGACCCCGGTGACCCTGCCGCCAGCCGAAAAACCATCCCGCGCCACCGGCGACGAGGTGCGTAAAGATCAGAATGAGTACCAGTGCCATACGTCCTCCTGGTGATGGTCAGTCATCCGCTTCAACAAACTCACCCACCGCATTCGGGCGAGGATCGACGCCGATGTGCCAATGGTGATCCTTCGCCGGGTCCGCGTTGTAGACGGGCTCGAACTCGATCGCCCCCGGCGCCTCGGCTTCCAGTCCGACGATCGCGGCATTCACGCGCCACTTGTCGTGCGCTGACCACTGCCGGGAATCGAGGTCCACCGCCATGCCGCGGCCGTGCAGTCCCTTCCCGTTCGTGCGGTAGTCGTTGGTGATGTGGAACGGCACGCCGGCGCGGCCGCGCACGCGATCGAGCCAGCGCAGGAACCCGACGTCCATGTTGTCGGGATACCGGAACTCGCTCGCGCGGAAGTAGACGAGGTCGGTGGGAAAGCTCATGTCGTCGGGCTCGGCGGGTCAGGGTCGGGCAATGGGGTGGCGCCTTGAGTCGCCGCGATGTAGGCCGCATCGGTTTTGCGCTTCCCGAAGAACTGGGCCGCGTCGAGCCCGCTCATGACGAGGAGGAAGGCCAGCCACTCGTAGGACGGCTCCCACGTCTCGCTCAAGAAGTACTTCGCGGCGGTGCCCAGCACCACGATCAGCGTGATGAGCACCCGCGCCTGCGTCGTGGGCAGGTCGCCCAGGAACGCCATGATCCTGGATTGCGGCTTTTCCCGGACGGCCGGCACGGGGAGCGACACGCGGGGTACGGTCACACGCTCCTCCGTTCGGGTCCGTTGCTGCGCTCTTTCTTCCGATCGAGCAGCCGCATACCGAAGGTCAAGCTGAACGTCAGGAGCGCGAGGAAGATCCCCATCAGATAGACGCTGCGGTTGGACGCGCCCTGCGCCTCCGACTGCGCGAGCTCGAGGTTGCGCACCTTGTCCTCGAGACCGGTGATCCGCGTATGCCACTCCGGCCGGCTCACGAACCCGCTGGCCTGGTCCCGTAGTGTCGAACGGAACTCGTTCATCCCGTCGAGGCGCGCGTTCATCGACGCCAGCGCAGCCCCGACGGCGCGGTCGTTGAGGTCGTCGCGTTGGTCGAGGCGCTTGTTCAGTTCCATCATCCGCGACTCGAATTCACGCCGCGACAACGGCGGGTCCTGCGCCGGCTGCCCCTGCAGCAGCAGGAGCGGGATGAAGAGCACGACGCCCCGCACCGGAATCACCGGCAAATCCTCGCGCGGGATGCAGCCTGCTTCGCCCTGCGTGTGATCCAACCGCGTCGCCGCATCTCGGAGTACTCGGCATCAGTGAGCTTGGCCCTCAGCGCAAGCCCATTACGGTGGCCACTTATGCGGCCCGCCTCACGCACATGAGCCAGTTCTCCAGGCGTCAGCCCATCGCGGCGCTTACGCTCTTCTCGGACCCGAATGCCCTTGATCCGATTTGCGGGGTCAGCATTCATGGCCGCCACGTTCTTCGGTCCGCTAATGAAACCGCACTTCCGTGCGAGGTCGGATCTCTGTTCCGGTGTCATACTCGCCATCCGAGCACGCCCAGCCTCACGCGCGTTGGCCGACCGCTCGGCTGGTGTCAGCTGCGCATTGAGTGTGCGCGCCCCCTTGCTGGCATTTTCCTGCGCCAGTTCAGGATGCAACTCGTGAGTACGGCGCCCGTTCGCCCGCGCCAACCCGGGATGCAGTTCGTGGGTACGCAGTCCAGCCTGGTACGCGTGCTTGGTGCATTTCGCCGACCCGTGCTCGCTCGCGTGACAGGACGGGCAACGAGGCACGACGTTGTTGGCGACGTAGCCTTCCGCCGGAACGAGACGGTGAGGATGGCACCGAGAACCATCTGGGAATGGCGGAACAGCACCGCACTTCCCGCACGGCATACTTCGGATCGCATTCTTCTCGCGAGTGGTCAGCGGCATATTTTCCAAAGTGCCGCAGCCGCGAGCGCGGCGCCGACGACGTCGGCGATCAGATCCCGCCAACTCACCTGGTCGCAGAGGAACGGCCACGGCTCGGGCCGCCCCTGCCGGTCCCAGCGCCAGAAGCGGTAGAGCTCGACGAGCTCCACCCCGACCGCGGCGATCGAGAACAGGCCGAGCAGCACGAGCAGCGACGCCCGCGTGAGCGCCGCGAGCATGGTCCAGGTCGCGAACGCCCAGACGACGTGCTCGAGCTTGTCGAACGCCCAGAAGCGATCCTTGGCGAACAGCTGCATCGGCCTCCCAGAACGACAAAATCCCGACCGGGCCTGTTATGGCCTAGCCGGGATGCCGCAGTTAGCGGGTGTCTCGGTGCGCTGGCCCCAAATATAAGGCGATTCTGCGGTAGCGGGGTTAACCCCGGGACGCGGCGCTTCCCGAGTAGCGGCTGGGGCACCGTCACCATAGTGTCTATCGCATGCGCACCATCACAGTTTTCCTGGTCACGCTCCTCGCCTGCGCCGATTCAACGGGCCCGAACGACTCCACCTACCACTTCCCGGAGATCACGGTCCGCGCGCGGGTGGGGAAGTACAGCGCGACGCAATGCCATGTCGATTTCCTGGTGACGGCGAAGCGCAGCAGCGACACGGTGAGCTACCAGCTCTACGCGCCCGGCGCCCCGTTGGCGCCGACCGAAGCCGCGACCGGTCGCACGCCGTTGGGACTCGACCGGATTGTCGATGCGCGTGAGTTCTTCCTGGACTGGAATGTGGCCGGACCAGGCTATCACTATACCGCCCCGGCCCCTGGGATCGTGCACTGTTGAAGGCGCTACGCGCCTTGCTCTTCCGCGTGGCGTGGCACCTCATGTCTTGCTAAGAGGAAAGGTTCACTCGGCGGCTGGTCCGACTTCATTCTTCGAGAACCCTAGTCGTCGGCTCCTCATTGCGGGCAAGCACCGCCTCCCGGCGGATCGTCCCGCGACACCCATCGCAGAGATAGAGATCAACGTCGGGCACGTTCTGATGTTTCGGAAAGCGCGCCCGCACCTTGGCGAGTCGGGGCGCTGACAGCTCGCCGAAATGCACCAGCGCATCAGCCGCCACGAAGCGACGAGCGCAGCAGCGCGGCGGTCCCTCGCCGGCATCGCGGTCTATTGACTTGCCGGGTGGCACGATGCCTGCCTCATCCGCCCACGTTTTCACTAGAGTACCTCCTGCGCGACCCAGATCACGTTATCGCCCGTGCTGGGAATGGCGCTCTCGGTGGTGTCCGCCGCGGTCGTCCACGTCACACCGTTCCACGCGCCCGGATTGGATCCGGCGCCGTCCCCAGGCTTGACCGTGAAGCTTCCCGTCCCGCTGCTCCCGCCGATCGTGACGACCGAGAACTCCTTCGCGCGAATCCGCACGTCGTCGTTGGCTCCAAGACCGCTTACGACAATCGGCTTCTGCTCGTGCGACCAGGTGTTCAAGACGTTGGGATCTGAGTCATTGGCTATGGCGCTGTAGAGGTAAGTCGCCCGCTCGACCCAGCCCCCGCCGTCGTTCGTCTCGAGCGCCACCGTCAGATTGACTTGCACCTCTGAACCCGGCTCACTGACCTCCTGATCGGCAGCGACGACGACTTCGTAATGCACGGTGTAAGTGTCGTCATTCGCCGGCACATTGGAGCCGAGATCAGCGTCAGCGGTTTCCCCCTCAGCGTCCAGCAGACTGCCGCTCGCGAAATCCGCGCTGCGGGCCGTCGTGGCTCCCACGGAGACGATTTGCGCGCGCGACGAGAATCCGCTCGCCGTCACGTCGAACGCCTGGAGCCGCAATCGCTGCTTGCCGGCGGGCAATGTGCTGGAGTAGGAGACGTATTGCCCGCCCTTGAACAGAATCATCGGGGCGTTTTGGTACGTCTGCGCGAACGTGATCCCGGCCACATTCCCGTCGGCGTCGGGACCGTTGACCGTGATCTCCTCACGATGCCGATAGAGCCGGTGCGAGACCCCGCCCTCGAAGACGCCGTTCGTTGGAACGAGCTTCACACTGGCCTCGGCCGTCACACCAGTGGCATCCTCAGCCATGAGCGCGTACTTGCCGTCGAGGAACTCCTGGCCGCGCTTCAGCTTCCCGGTGTTGGGGTCGACCAGCCCCCCGATATAAATGAGCTTGTTCCGGACGAACTTTGCCTCGCCTTGGATGCCCGTCGCCCCGGCGCCGCTGTAGGGGGTGATCGTGAGGAAGACCGACTGCGTGTAGCTGAAGGCGCCGGCGTCGTACTCGCCCGTGTTCCCCTCGGCGATCGTCCCGGTGCCGGCAGCGGGCTGGCCCGCCGTGCTGGTCGCGATCTTCACCGAGCGCACCTTGGAGTCGCCAACCCACAGCGCGAACAGATGGTCGCCGCGCCAGATCAACTCGGCGCTCTGCAGCATCGGGTCGAAGACGCGGGTCGCGGCCGTGCCGCGGCCCAGGTCGTAGAGCGGCCGGATCGCGACGGTGAACCGCCGGCCGCTGCAGGGATTCGGATCGTCGCACAGCTCGATCTTCGCGCTGAGCCACAGGCGACCGCGCAGCGTCGCGCCCGTGTGCGGATCCCGCACGACCAGCATGTCGGTCTCGAACACGCCCGAGTCGCCCGGCTCGAGCTCGGGGAACATGTACGAGGTCTCGATCAGCGCGCGGCCGCGCCCCGTCGCGAACCAGTCGAGCACGCGCGTGCCCACGCTGCGCGCGAGCACGGCATAGTCGGCGATCGGCTGCGGCGGGATCCACTCGGCGATCTCCTGGGGCAGGCGCTCGAGCGGCGCGTTCTTCGCCTTGCCGTAGGCGAGCACGCCGACGGCCGACGCCCCCTCCCACTCATCGTCGAACTGCCCCCGGGCCGCGTTCCAGTTGAACGGCACGACATAGGTGTCGATCCGGTCCTCAATCCCTTGCGTGATCGAGAGGATCCGGATCTCCTCCATCGGCCACACGAAGCAGAACTCGCCGGCGTCCTTCATGTTCACGGCCTTCAGCTTGCCCTGGCTGCCGAGGAGGCCGAAGCCGACGACGTGCGCGACCGCCTCGAGCTCGTCCTTGCCGGTGGGCTCTTCGTCGTCGGTGACCTCGGAGATCGCTTTGCCGATCAGCGTCGTCGTGTCCTCGAGCCCGGGCCCGCGGTAGCGGACATCCACCTCGAGCTGGTTCGCCAGCAGGTCGTCGTAGACGGCTTTCACGGACTGGTTCACGTAGCTCACCGATTGGCGGCGGTCCTCGGTGCGGAAACGCCACCAGGTCAGGATCCCGCGACGCGAGCCGCCCGCCCCGCCCACGTTGAACGTGATCCACAGCTCGAGGTTCGCGGGGTCCGTGATCGCCGCGACGCTCGCGTCGGACAACTGGAAGCTGCCCGGCGTGATCAGGTCGCTGATATTCGCCTGGAGGGTGCTCGTCGCGATCAGCGTGCCCGACGAGTGCCGTAACTCGATGGTGGCGTCGATCGTCTTCCCGGCGGCCACGTCCTTCCGGATCCGGTAGTCGACGTAGAGCCGGCGCCCGGGCAGATCCGCCGGCGTCGGCAGCGACTCCTTGTGAATCGCGTTGACGGGATCCACCGCGGACTGGACATAGGTCGCGTCGTCCGCATCGACCTCATTCACGCGCTGGTAGAGATTGACTCCGCTGCCCGTGTCGGTCGTGTAGCCGCCCACGCTGACGTCGCCGTCGGGCGCGGAGGAGGCCCCGGGCGACTTCTTCGGCAGGAGGCCGCGGATCAGCGTCAGCACCGAGACGACCGGGATCGCGTAATCGCTCGCCCGGGGGTGCTGGCCCTTGGGCAAGAAGTCGTCGATGTGCAGCCACTTGTCCTCGGACAGGCTCGCGGCACCGACCCAGAGACGGAACGTGTAGGCCCGAAGGTCGGCATCGGCGAGCAGGTTTTCGATCCAGCTATGGTAATCGCGCTCGCCGTCCAGGAGGCCGAGCAGCATCCCGTCGACGACCTCGCCCTGCAGCGTCAGCAGGTCAATGCCGTAGCCGCCCGAGAGCTGGATCCGCGCGACGGAATGGCCCCCCGCGTCGTAGGCGGGGTTCGTGCGGATCTCTTCGGCGCCGAGCGTGCGCAGCACCGGGGTCAGGCTCGCGCTCGCATCAGTGAAGAACAGCGCGCGGATCTCGTAGGTCTGCCGCAGCCCGACGTCCGTGAGTTGGGTGTTGTCTTGTCCGGAGAGGAATGTGCGCCAGTCGCCCGGCGTGGCCGGGTTGCCGCCATCCTTCAGGACCTGGCCCGTCAGCGCGGTCCCGTTCGGGACGGCGCCGTTGATCGTGAACACGACGGGATTGGTGGGCACCCCGTTCAGGTCGAGCCGGTTGCCAGCCCCGCTGAACGTCAGGTCATCGTTCGCATAGGTGCCGTACTCGATGACGAGCCGCGGCGTGCCGGCACCGGCGCCGTCGTCGCCATGCGTGCCGGGCTCCAAGAGGGGCACCATCGTGAACACGGACTGAGGCGGCGCGACGAGTTTGCGGCTCGAGAGCACGTTGCCGTTCGTCGTGACGCTCGGGACGGTGTTGTCGTAGCCGAGCCCGATGTTCGTCGCCGGCGCGTTGTCCTTGTCGAGTCCCGTGAAGACCAGCAGGGTGACCGGCGCCGGGACGGCATTGAAGAGCGTGGCCAGCAGCTCGAGGAACTGCGGGGTGCCGTACTGCTTGGGCCGTGGCCGCGCGAGGACGGGCGCGATCGAGTAGTCGAAGGTGACGAGCCCCTCGGCCGAGCCCTGGACGGTCGCGTAGACGGGATCGGCGATCGGCGCGCACACGAGCTGCCGCTTGGGGGGGAAGCCGAGCGGGAAGCCGACCTTCACGATGCGCAAGAGGTCGAGCCGCCATTTCACGACGGTCTGCGGGTTCGCGGGATTGCGCCGCGGATGCAGCCACGCCTTCACGCGCTTGATCTCGATCTGGGCGGGCTCGGCGCCGGCCCACTCGACGACGGGGCAGGTGAAGGGGAAGCGACCGTCGAGCTCGAGGTCGGTGAAGTAGGACGTGTGGGGCGCGCGCTCGGGGATGAGCGTCTGCACGGTCTCGGCCAGCCGGACCCCGTGATCGAGGACCTGGAGGCCGGTGAGGGAGTCGGCGGCGTTCCACTGGTCCTTGCGCTGACGCACGTCAGACCGGGTGATCTGCAGCGCTTCGATGAACTGGTCGACCTGGGGATCGCCGCGGCGGAGCAGGGCTTCGAGGTCGGGATGGAGCCCGATGCCGCCCGCCGACGTCCTCACGGAACGGCCAGGTATTCCGCGAGCGTGAACTGGCCCCGCAGGAACATCTCGTCGATTAGCGGGGCGAACAGATTGGCGCCCACCCCGATGTTCTGCGAGGTGTAGTTCGGCATGGCGCCTGCGCCCGTCCCGTAGCTCGGCAATCCCGCTCCGAGGTCGATCCGGGCCGCCGGCACGGTGCGGAGGTTCTTGTATTGCGCGACGTAGGTGATCTGCGCGCCGGCGACGATCGCCGCGTTCGGGAACATGTCCGACCCTGGCCCGTCCACCGTGGCTTCGATGAGCCGCGACGCATTGGTGAAGACGCCGCGGACGTTGCCGTTCGTGTCGCCGATCTGATAGATGGACGGGTTTATGCCGAGGCTCCCAGAGACGTCAGCATGGACGGGACGGCCCAAGCGAGCGCCGACGGTGAGCTCAATGTCGTTCCCGAAATTGGCCGATACATTGAGGCTGTCCGCTGCCCGGGCCACCGCACTCGCGACGGTCGGGATGTAGCTGCTGGGGAACGGGGTGTTGTTCTCAAACTGCGCGCCCCATACCGAGATGTACGACGAACCGTCCCCCGTGTAGACTGTGGTGCCGTTTCCGCTACTTATGCCGACCGTGCCGAGGGGTGTCGTGTCCCCATTGTTGCAAGCCCCGATCAGGGTGCAGCGATACCAGCCATTGGCGAGTTTTTGGATGAAGGCCTGCTCACCCGACCCGGCGCCGTTATGGCTGACGGTTCCTACGGCCCCGGTGGCCAAATTGAACCATGCCAGCACGCCGTTCGTGAGTCCGTTAACGTCGCGGATTGTCAGGTACACAAAGCTGCGAGTTCCCGCTTTCGCGAAGACCGACACCGAGTGGCGCACGTCGGCAGTGGCGGTCAGTGTTTGGTACACGACGTGTTCCTGCGATAGCGCGCCCTCGATCAGGCGATCCGCAGTCGTCGTCCCGTCGGGTGCTACATCCGCATTCGCGCCGAATGTGACCGTGGTCTTTGACCATGCCGCGTTGTCGATCTCTTCGGAGCGAAGCATTAAGTTTTGGCGGCCCCCCTCCATCAAAAGTCCTGGCGTTTCCCGGATACCGTCCCCATCGAGGTCCACCCACTCCACCCGCAGCACGTTCGCCGCAGCTTTGCGGATGAGCCCGTCGCGGTCCACGTAGGTCGCGCACGTCGCAGCGTCCGCTCGCGTGAAGACGTAGGGCACCTCCACCCTGCCGCGCCCGGCCCCGTACACCGCCGGGACGCCGTAGCGTTGCAGGACGCGCCCGCCGACGCGGAGCAGCACGTGTTTCGGTTGGACTTCAGCCACGGTGCCTCCTCATGCAGCCAGCGGCTCCCGCTCGCTCCAGGCGATCAACCCCTGCGGGTGGCTCCAGTTACTCCCCGACTCCTTCACGAGCCCGAGCTCGCTATTCGCTACGCGATCGGCCAGCACGGCCCGGTCCGCCTGGTCCTCGTCGTGCACGATCCACGTCGGCCGGTTTCGCCCGAACACGAACTGCAGGTGATAGCGCGCGAGCTCGTAGGCGAAGTAGTCCGCCATCTTGAGCCGGATCGCCCCCTGCCGCGGATAGGCGGCGCGGCCGTGACTGCGCCAGCCGCTCGGGAACACCGTCTCCTCGACCAGCAGGAAGTCGTTGTCCGGCGCCGACGGCCGGAACAGATGCTCGGGGCTGTACGACACGCCGACCCACAGCCCCACGACCTGCGGCCTGAGGCCGGCGCCCATCGCCGGCACGTAGAGCCGGCACGCCGCGCCTGAGCGGAACGGGAAGCGCTTCAGCCAGGCGCCCTCCTCCGTCACGACGCCGTTCGCGTCGTCAAGCGAGCCGGCGCCGGGGTTGGCCGGGATGAAGCAGTCGACGGCGACCTGCGCCGGCGTGGCCCAATCGTCGTCGGAGAACTCGAGCTTGATCTGCTTGCCGGCGAGGTTGTGGCCGCGATCGAGCGCCACCATGTCCGCGCCGCGCACCTGGTCGAAGACGGCCTTCAGGAACCAGGGGTCGTTGGCCGTGGTGGACGTGGCGAAGTTCAGCCCGTGGCGCCGCCCGTTCGCGACGAGCGCGGCCTCGTGGCCGACCGGCTCTTCGTCCGCCGTGATGACGTGCAGCGGGTACTGCGTCCGACTGAAGACATTGTCGCCGAAGAAGACGGGACGGTCCATCTCAGCGCCCCGCCAGGATCAAGGGCACGCGCCGCACGCCATCGTTGCGCGTGCGCTCGCCCAGCGTGTAGATCACACGGTCGACGATCTCGCCCGTCGTCGGCGACTGGATCAGCAGCTCGATGCGCTGCGGCCCGGCCGGGATTCCGCGCAGCTGCTCGAGCGCCTCGCGGCTGTAGCGGTCGATCGTCACGCCCCGGCTCTCGCTCGCCAGCGCGATCGCGCCGACGCCGCCGATGACCGCCCCAGCCACCGGATTGACGAGGCCGATGATGCCGCCGATCGCCGACAGGATGCCGCCGCCACTGCCCCCTGAGACGACCGCCGCAATCGCACCCGACACCGCGTTGATGATCGAGACCGCGAGGAGCCCCGTCCCCTTCTGCGCCTTCTCCATGTCCTCGGTGAGCCGCTCGACGGCATCGGCGAACTGCTCGGTCGTCATCGCCCCAGCGTCCAGGACGATCTGCAGCATCGCCATCCCCTGATTGAAGATCTGCTGGGGGCTGAGCGTCCGAGCCAACACGCTGCGCGTGAAGTCGAGCGCCTGCGCGTAGTGCTGCTGCTCGGCCGCCGCCTGCCCGGCGGTCCGCGCGGCGCTCGCCGCCGTGACCGCGCCCGGACCCGTGCCGAACGCCGCGAACGGTCCTGTCGTCTGCGCTTGCGGCTGGCCGAATCCTTGGAAGACCGCCGTCCGGGACGCCGCGACGACGGCGCCGCCGGCGCTGAAGGCCGGGCCGAGCAGCTCGCCGGCCGCCTGCAGCAGCGCGACCACGTCCTGGAGCGGTTCGCCCAGTTGGCGCCGAACCGTCTCGCCACCCTGCGCGATCTTCGTCTGGAGCTCGTCCAGGATCGTGAGCAGCTGGCTCACGTCGGCTGAGTCGATCGCCTGCCGCAGCCGCTCGACCATTTCGCGCCCCGCCGCCTCGCCCGCTTCGCCGAGCTCTTCGAGCAGCTTCGTCTGCAGCCGCCGCACGAGCTCGAGCGCCTCGCCCGCGCGGGTCGTGAGGCGCTCCATCGTCGCACGATCGAAAGCGCCTATGCCAAGCTTCTGAACTTCCTCGCTCTCACGCATCTTTGTGCGGAACGCCGCGAGCGCATTCGCGTCTCGAGCGAGGCCCCCCTGCGCGATCATCAGTTCGAGTTTCAGGGCGCGCGTCGGGTCGGCGGCGTTGCGCAGTTCAAGGAGGCTTGCGCTGACCTGTTTCGCGCCGGCCGCCGCTGCGCGGGCATCCCGGGTGAAGAAGCGGAACGCGCCGGCCATGAGCGCGAGGCCGGCCGTGATGGCCAGCGTGACCGTACCCCCGACGCCGAACATGAACATCCCGGACGCCAAGCGCCCCGCCATCGCGTTCGCGCCAGCCAACTCGACGGCCAGCATGGTCGCCGCGCCACGCATTCCCTGCATCCCACGGCCCGCGCCGACGACCGCCGTGCCTACGCGCGCGAGCCCGACTGACCCCGCCGTCCCGAGCTGCGTCATCGCCGTCGTCGCCCGGGCGGCATCGCGCGTCATCGTTTGCAGGATCTGGGTCTGTGTCGCCCAGCCGGACTGGAAGGCGTTCGGGCCGCCGATCACCCTACCGGGGCCGAGGCCTGGAGCGACGGGCGTGCGCGCAAGCCGCTCCTGCTCCTCGCGCAGCTTGGCGAGCTGGGCGCGCGCATGATCCGGGATCTGCGCGCCCTCCTCTGACCACTTCAGCTTGAGGAGTAGCTCGTCGAGATCGACACTAGCGCCCATCGGGCCCCACGATCAGCGGCGTACGGTAGTTGAACGCCTCGGTCTCGAGCGCGTGCTGTACTTGCATGCGTTCGCCCATGCCCTCGCTCGACAGCCCGGCCAGTGCGAAGCTCGGGCCCACGATCGCGGCGTAGATCTCGCGCGCGGTGAAGCGGGCCGTCCGCGCGACGCCGGCGAGGAACTTCGCCCACCCGTCCTCATGCGGGTGCAAGCGCCCGTAGGCGTGCTCGTACTCGAACACGAGGTCCATCAGGTTGGGCTGGCCACCAGCGTCGGGGTCCTGCCGTCCGCCGGCGGCTGCTGCTGCGCGAGCAGCGCTACCATCCAGCCAGGCAGCGACCGGCGGTGGGAGAAAAAACTCATCAGCACGTAATCGTGGAACTCGCCGAACTCGAGATCCTGCAGCACGGACAGATCCTCGACGTCCATCTTCTCACGCAGATCCTTGATGATGAGCGCCATGGACTCGGAGTAGGGCGCGCCTTTCTGGTGCTGCTCGAGCAGCTCCATCCAGCGGATCGCGTCGTCGAAGAGCAGGACCTTGTGGGCGACGAACTTCTTGCCCGTCGGCAGATCGACGCGAATCCCGAGGAACGATTCCACGGCGGCCGCGATGGAGGACTTCTTGGCAGAAGCGGGCATGCGACATCCTTTGCGTGAGTCGGCGTGGCAGGTGGGCTCACCACTGAGGGGCGGGCCCGGAGGTACAGCGCGGATGTGATCCCGCCCGACTGGGGCGGGGGAGGGTCAGTCGCTGGTGATCGTCGGCGTGGTGCCGGCGACGTCGTAGGTCAGCACGTGATCGACGAAGCCCTGACTGCTCGCCGGCTCCGGCGCGTTCACGTAGCACTCAGGCAGCGACAGCTTCCACCGGTTGAACGCCACGCTCCCGAGTGTCGTATTGATCGCCCGGGCCACCCGCGCCTTGTGGTCGGCGTAGGGATCGTAGGTCGCGATCGGCGGCTTGCGCGCGGTGAGCTGGAAGGTCGGCTGACACTCCGACCAGTCGAACTCTCCGAGCCCGTCGGTCTGGTTCGCATCCTCGGACAGTTGGGCATCCGCCCCCTGGTTGAACTCGCAGGTCGCGATCGCCGGCGACCACGCGCCCACCGCGAGCGTGAGGCCCACCGCCGACAGGGCATCTGTCGTGTCGTAGGCGAAGCCGCCCGGCAGCGCCGTGGTCACCGGCTCGGCGCCGAGGCGGCCGCGCACCAGCGAGCGCCAGGCACTGATCCGGCCCGAGCTTTGCTGGATCCGGAGCGACCCGCGGCACCCGACGGCTTTGATGAGCAGGTCGCCCGTCCAGAAGTAGATCGAGGCCGACTCGTGATCGGCCGCGCCGAGCGTGTAATCGAACTTGGCGGTGCCGTCGGTCTGGGTCCACCCGTTGCACCGCAGGATGGGATCGAACTCGGTGATCACGTCGCTGCCGGCGCCGCGCGGTTCCCACGCGATCTCGGCCTCGACGAACCGGCCGCGCGGCAGGCCCGGCTTCACGGGGAAGGGCAGGCTGCCCGCGACCTCGTTGCGCTTGTTGGGCCAGTTGTCGCGGATCCGCACGACGGTCCAGAGATCGCCCACCACGCGCAGGGCGTCAGTGCCGACGACCGGCACCGAGTCGACGCCGTAGCCGCCGACCTCGATCTTGGCGGCAACGCCTTTCGCAAGGAACGATTTCCAGGCCATGGCCTCAGCGCTCCGGTTTCGTCATGCGGTGCTCATCTGGTTCGGGGATCCCGCCAGCCTGCAGACAGGCACCGTTTTCATCGAACGACCCGCCGACCGTGGGCTCGACCGTGATGTCCCGCCGGCGCTCGCCCTCTTCCGGCTCCTCGGGAGCCGATGGGGCCGCCAGTGCGGAGCGTGCCATCCTGCGCGTCGTCACGGGATCTGGTCCGTGTCCCAGATCGGCGAGACCACGTGCACCCACTGCTCGTAATAGTCGAGACCGTCGGCGGGCCCTGACCCGTCAATGTCGGCGATCACGCTCTGCGGTTCGTGGCCCCCGCCTTCGATCCCTGAGCCCGCCGTGCCGAAGCGATCGACGAGCTTCATGATCACTTCGGGTGCGAGCTCGGCCTGCGCGAGGATGATGTCGGCGTCCGGTCCGCGGCACAGATACTCGTAATGGGCGAGCAGCACATTCTCGCGTTCCTGTTGCGACTTGGCCTGTGTGCGTGCCGAGCTGGTCCAGCAGCCGAGCCCCGGCAGGGGGCTCTCGTTCGGGCCGAAGACGCGCGCGGGTTTTCGCACGTAGACGTTGATGCTGGTGTCGATGGCCAGCCCGGCGAGGCCCTTCTCGGCGATCACGGCAACGAACTCGTCCGTGAAGTGGGCCGCGGCGAGCGCGCCCAGCTTCTCGGAGACGTCGTAGAACACGGCGCCCTCAGGCGGCGCGGATGACGGCGCCGCTCGCGCGGACGGCGCGAGCGTGAGGCAGGGCAGACTGATCAGCAGCAGCGAGCGAAGTCTCATACAGCCCCCCGGGTGTCAGCGGCAGGATTGCCGCGCCTACAGGCCCAGCCGCGCGCGCATCGTGATCTCGATCGCGCCGACGGGCACGCCTTGCAGATAGAGCCGCACCGGCTGAAACATCAGCTCGCGCTGCTGGAACGGATCGCGAAACGCGAGCGGCGGACGGCGCGGCAACCGGCTCCGGGGCCGGGTCGACTGGTGGTAGATCCCGTAGAAGACCGAGCTGCCCCAGATCAAGCCGGACCCCGACACCTGGCGCACGTGCTGCGGATGGCCGCGGCGGAAGCTCGAGCGCAGGTTGCCCGTCCACCCGAGGATCGGCGACCGCGGCCCCGCGCCGCCGCTCGGCGCCTGGCGGTAATAGCCCCACCGTCTGGTCCGTGCCTTCACCGTCGATGCCGCGAGCGGCGGCCACACGTTCCCGCTGTGCGTGCCCTCGGTCTCGAACGTCTTCTCGACATGGAGCTCGAGCAGGTTGGCAACGGTCTCGAGCGCCGGCTGCGGATGCGCGGCGCGTTCCTTGAGGCCGCCGATCTGCGCGGTAATCTCCTCGATGCCCGCCAGCTGGGCGCCTAGCCGGACTGCCATTGCTCACGAGACCTCGTCTCCGACGTACTCGCTGTGATCCTCGCCGAACCGGTCGCGGCGATAGTCGACGTTGTCCACGAGCTCGAACGGCACGATCGACGTGTCGACCATCACCCCACCGATGCTCACCAGCAGACTGCCTTGCGCCTCGAGCTGCAGCGCCAGCTTCAGGTAGATCTCAGCCGACCCATGCTTCGGCGACTGTCCAGGCGGGGCGCCGGCAGAGCCCTGCCGCGCGAACGCTGCAGCGATGCTGCGAGCCACTGACGCCGCCGCGAAGTGCAGCGGCTTCCGGGTCGCCTCACTCGGTACGCTGGTCAGCGTCAAACCTTCCAGCACCAGCGCGCCGTGAATCTCTTCGTCGTCCACCAGCGGCGAGGCGTCGTTCTTGGTCGCGCCGACCTTGTAGCGCACCCAGTGGAGCGCCTCGGTCGGGACTTTCTCGGGCTCGTAGCTGAACGCCACCGCGCGCTACGCTACTTCCGCTTCTTCGCGGACTTTTTCTTCTTCGCGGCCGGCCGACGGGCCGGCTTGGGCGCTTTGGCGGCGGCCTTCGCGGCGTGCGCGTCCGCGATGTCGGCGGCCTCGTCCTCGAGCGCGACGAGCTGCTCCTGGGTCGCGTCCTTGGGCGCCGTGACCTCGCCGATCTTTTCGCTGGCGTGGTAAACGGTGATGGTCTTCCCGTCGGGGGACGACGTGCGGTAGTCGGGGGGCAGTGGACGCATGGGCGGTGATCCTCACGGCAGCGAAAAAGGTGATCCCGAGCATGGGATGGGCGCCGCGTCCGGCCACCCACCCCCTCTCGGGAATGTGATTAGACGGCGTTGACCTTCACCACCAGCCGGTGGTCGGTCGCCTGCACGTCCCCGTACTCGCGGACCTTGAAGCGCGCGACGATGTCCCGCTCGAAGTCTTCGTCGTTCCCCGCCGGTTGCCGGAAGGTCTGGAGCGGCCAGATCTCCTTATAGATGAACTGGCGCTTGAAGTCCCCGATGAGCCAGTCGGACGCATCGTCCCACTGGTCGGCGCCCTGCGCCGCATCGAGGAACGGGCTCGAGACCGCGCGAAGGCCGGGCACGAGCTGCCGCGCGACGCCGGCGGTGATGACCGTCGCCGTGGTCGTGTTCGTGCGATCCTCGACGGCGTTGACGATGCGAGCTGCCGTGCCGGCCAACTCCTGGGCCGTGAGGATGTGCGTCGGCATCCAGATGATCGGGTCAGCACCGCCCTCATCTCCCGGCTCGCGGTCGTCGCGCTGGTTCAGCGCGTAGAACGCCAGCACTTCCTGAATGTCGGTCCAGTCGATGAGTGGCGTCGCGGTCGAGAGCAGCGAGTTATTGCCCGCGCTGTAGAGCTGCGTGGCCACGCCCTGCGGCCGGTAGATGCGCTCGGTCGAGGCGACGTCGGCGACGGCGCGAATGATCCGCTTCTCGCGGTTCGCGCGGAGCATATTGCCCAGGCCCTGCGCCCGCAGCAGCATCTGCCCCGTCTGGTCGAAGAAGACCGCCTCCTCGGAGACCGAGAGCAGGCGGCCGCGCTTGGTTTCCGTCGTGGTGACGAACTTCTCGCGGAAGGTCGAATCCTGGTAGGGCTCGCCTTCCTCGACGACCTTCGGGCCTTGCAGGCTCGTAAACCCGACCATGCGCTCGCCGCGCAGCTTGGACGGGACAACCGTGACGAGCTCGTCGCCGATCGCGCCGGGCATCTCGTAGCCCTCGATCACCTTGGCCGAGATCAACTGACCGACGGCCGAGGGAAACGCGCTCGAGGTCACGGCCTCGCGGAGCGGCATCTCGACGTAGCCCATGTGATCCATGGCAAAGGCGAGCGTCGATTCTGCGGGGCCGACCAGCGCTTCCCACAGCGAGCGGAGGGAGAAGTCTTCGGGCCGTGCGCGCTTGCGCTGGCCATTGGGCA